>Ga0209813_10000065_pt1 | contig 42169 bp, 41 predicted proteins | sample EndMethybrTD3033_FD_187596 | JGI IMG/M metagenome (GOLD analysis project Ga0209813, IMG submission 187596) | Populus endosphere microbial communities from Tennessee, USA - Endosphere MetaG P. TD hybrid TD303-3 (SPAdes) (version 2) | ecosystem: Host-associated > Plants > Roots > Endosphere... | reverse complement strand
GACGGGGGTCATCGCCGCGCTGGTATATCGCTGCGTGGAGCAGCCGATGATCGCGCTGGGCCGCCGTTTCGCCCATTGGGCGGGCGAGGGCGGGAAAACGCCCGCAACGCGTTGAAGGGGCCTTGGTTTTCGCAACTGCACAATGCCATAAGGTATGTGTTGTGCAGCGAAGGAACCAGTCATGAGTGAGTCGGTAAAGGCCGCGTGGAGCGCCCTTGAGGCGCTGCCGAAACCCACCCTGGCCGACCTTTTCTCCGGTGACGACGGGCGGGTCGGCACGTTCGCGACACGCCTGGAAATCCCCGGCGGCGGCATCCTGTTCGACAGTTCCAAGACCCATCTCGACGCGGCCCATGTCGATGCTTTCGTGCGCCTGGCCGAAGCGGCGGGCTTCGCCGCCCGGCGCGAGGCGCTCTACGAAGGCGGCATCGTCAACCCGAGCGAAAACCGTTCGGCCGAACACACCGCGCAGCGCGGCGTCGGCCGGGAAAGCAGTGTCGAGGAAGCGGCGACGTTCCACGCCCGCATGGCGATGCTGGTCGGCGCGATCCACCAGGGCGCGCTGGGCGAGGTGAAGCACCTGATCCACATCGGCATCGGCGGATCGGCGCTGGGCCCGGCGCTGGCGATCGACGCGCTGGCGCGGGAAGGCGCGCTGGTCGACGTCCATGTCGTCTCCAACATCGATGGCTGCGCGCTGGAAGCCGCCTTCGCCGGCTGCGATCCGGCGACGACGCTGATCGCGGTGGCGTCCAAGACCTTCACCACCACCGAAACGATGACCAACGCCGCCAGCGCGCTGGCCTGGCTGGGCGAGAACGGCGTGGCCGATCCCTATGGCCGCGTCGTGGCGCTCACCGCCTATCCCGACAAGGCAGTGGAATGGGGCGTCGACGAGACGCGGGTGCTGCCGTTTTCGGAGAATGTCGGCGGGCGCTATTCGCTGTGGTCGTCGATCGGTTTTCCCGTCGCCATCGCGCTGGGCTGGCCGGACTTCGCGGAGTTCCTGGACGGGGCGGGGGCGATGGACCGCCATTTCCTCGACGCAGAGGGCTTCGACAACCTGCCGCTGCGCGCCGCTTTCGCCGATCAGTACTATACCCGGCTGCGCGGCTGCCAGACGCGCGGCGTCTTTGCCTATGACGAGCGGCTGGCGCTGCTGCCCGATTATCTCCAGCAGCTTGAGATGGAATCGAACGGCAAGTCGGTGACGGTGGACGGCGAACCGCTCGACGGGCCTTCCGCGCCGATCACCTGGGGCGGGGTGGGCACCGACGCGCAGCACGCGGTGTTCCAGCTCCTTCACCAGGGCACCAATCTGGTGCCGGTCGATTTCATCGCCTCGATCGCGCCGGGCGACGCGCTGGACCCGGCGCATCACCGCATCCTGCTGTCGAACTGCTTCGCGCAAGGCGCCGCGCTCATGGCCGGGCGGCACAGCGACGACGGCGCGCGCAACTATCCGGGCGACCGGCCGTCCTCGACCATCCTGATCGACGATCTGACACCCGCCGCGCTCGGCGCGCTGATCGCCTTCCATGAACACCGCACTTTCGCCAACGCAGTGCTGCTGGGGATCAACCCGTTCGACCAGTTCGGCGTCGAGCTGGGCAAGGAGATCGCCAAGCAGATCGAAGCGGGCGACGCGCGCTTCGATCCTTCGACCGAGGCGCTGCTGAAGGCCGCCGGTATCGGCGACTAGATCCGTGGCGAAGGCGACCCGCGCGACGCAGGCGCTCGAGCGCGCGGGCGTGGCCTTTACGGTGCACGCTTATGACTATGATCCGCAGGCCGAGCGGGTCGGTTTGCAGGCTGCCGATGCGCTCGGCGAAAGCCCGGAGCGAGTGCTCAAGACGCTGATGGTGCTGCTCGACGGCAAGCCCGCCTGCGCGATCATCCCGTCCGACCGCGAACTGGCGATGAAGAAGCTCGCCGCCGCGCTGGGCGGCAAGGCGGCGCAGATGATGGCGCCCGCCGACGCCGAGCGGCTGACGGGGTACAAGGTCGGCGGCATCAGTCCGTTCGGCCAGGCGCGCAAGGTGCCGGTCGCGATGGAGACCGGCGCGCTGGCGCATCCCCTGGTCTACATCAACGGCGGCCAGCGCGGGCTGCAGGTCCGGCTCGATCCGGCCGATGCGGCGCGCGTGCTGGACGCGGTTGCTGTAGAAGTGGTGGCTTAGCTCTTACTCCCCTACGGGTAGCACCCGGTTCAGCCGCTCCATCACTTCGTCGATCGGCTCCACTACGGTCACGCTGCGGCCTTCGCCGAAGCGGATTCGGGTGCCTTCGGAAACGGGGGTGATGAAGGAAACCTGCCGGGCATTCACAGCGGTGGCGACGCGATCGACATTGGTAAACTTCACCAGCATTGGGTGCTCTCCGATTATTGTTGGATGCAGAGCCTAGCCGTTTCGCGGCGCAGCGCCAGCCGTCATCGGCGGCAACGATCAGGAAGATCGCCGAAAGCCTCTGGCAGACCGCATCCCGCTGCGCCATATCGCCCCCGCAACAGGAGCGTTCCATGGCCAAGTACGACTACGACCTTTTCGTCATCGGCGCCGGATCGGGCGGGGTGCGCGCCAGCCGGATCGCTGCTTCGCACGGCGCGAAAGTGGCGGTGGCGGAGGAACATCGGATCGGCGGCACCTGCGTGATCCGCGGCTGCGTGCCCAAGAAACTGCTCGTCTATGGATCGCACTTCGCCGAGGAACTGCAGGACGCGGCCAACTATGGCTGGACGGTCGAAGGCATGAAGTTCGACTGGGCGGTGCTGCGCGACACCGTGCTGCGCGACGTCGAGCGGATCGAGACGGCCTACACCGCCACGCTCGACAACAACAAGGTCGAGCATTTCCTGGAACGCGCCACGATCACCGGGCCTAACAGCGTGAAGCTCGCCTCGGGGCGGGAGATCACCGCGAAGTATATCCTGATCGCCGTGGGCGCCTGGCCGGTGCTGCCCGAATTCGAAGGCGTCGAGCACTGCATCACCTCTAACGAAGTGTTCCACCTGCCCGAACTGCCCAAGCGGATCGTCATCCAGGGCGCGGGCTATATCGCCATGGAGTTCGCCGGCATCTTCAACGCGCTGGGCAGCCGGGTGACGGTGGTCAACCGCAGCGAGGCGATCCTGCGCGGATACGATCAGGCGCTGCGCGACCGGTTGCTGCAGATCACCATGGCGCGCGGCATCGAGTACAAGTTCCACTGCCCGATCACCAAGGTGGAGAAGCAGGCCGACGGCAGCTTCCTTGTGACGCCGGGCAAGCTCGACCCGATCCCGGCCGACGCCGTGCTGATCGCCACCGGCCGCAAGCCCAAGACCGCCGGGCTGGGGCTGGAAAGCGCCGGCATCGAACTGGGCGAAAAGGGCGAAATCCCGGTCGACGAGTTCAGCAAGACCTCGTGCGACAGCATCTATGCGGTGGGCGACGTCACCGACCGCATCCAGCTGACCCCGGTGGCCATCCGCGAGGGCCATGCCTTCGCCGACACGGTATTCGGCGGCACCCCGCGCTCCACCGCCTACGACTGCGTGCCCAGCGCGGTGTTCTCGCAGCCGCCGCTCGCCGCGGTGGGTCTGACAGAGGGCGAGGCGCGCAACAAGTACGGCAACGTGAAGGTGTTCTCGTCCGATTTCCGCCCGATGAAGAACGTCTTTGCCGAGCGGCACGAGCGCGGGCTCTACAAGCTGGTGGTGGACGCCAGCACCGACAAGATCCTGGGCATCCACATGATCGGGCCGGATTCGCCGGAAATCCTCCAGGCCGCCGCCATCGCCGTGCGCGCCGGACTGACCAAGGCGGATTTCGACGCCACGGTGGCGCTGCATCCTTCGATGGCGGAAGAACTGGTGCTGATGCGGTAGGATCGAGGCAAGGCGCGTCCTTCCTCCTTCTCGTTTGCCATTGCGAGGGGCATGCTGGTTTCCCCGCGTTGACATCCCGGCCATCCGGGCTGACAGTCGTGGCCTGACACCCCGGTTCCGCAGTTGCCAAAGCATCGCGTCCCGAAACGGGTGTCCGGAGAGGAGCCGCTATGTACGACACCACGTCGCTCGCCCGTGAACCGCGCTTCGAACAGCCCGCCGATATGCCCGACATGGCCGAAATCCAGCGCAAGCTGGAGGAGGATGGCTATGCCATCGTCCCCGACGTGATCGGCCCGGAGGAACTGGAATCGGTGCGCGCGGCCCTCGATCGCGCCGCCGCCGAGGACGAGGCGGCCGGCAACCCGCAGCGCTATGGCCCGGAAAAGTCCAACTGGCGCGTCTGGGCGCTGCTCAACCGGGGTGAGGAATTCATCCGGCTGGGGATGAACCCGGTGGCGCTGCGCATCGTCCGCGATCTGCTGGGCTACGAGGAAATTCTGCTCAGCTCGATCAGCGCCAACGTTACCGGGCCGGGTGGAGACCGCGAGATCGGCCGCCTCCACACCGATCAGAACTTCCTGCCCGAGGGCTTCCCCTACAAGGCGGTGTCGAACGTCACTTTCTTCCTCGACGATTTTACCGAGGAGAACGGCGGCACCATCTACGTTCCGGGCAGCCATCGCCTGCGCGAACGGCCCGATTTCAGCGTGCTTGCGCCCTCCGCCCCCGCGCAGTTCGTCGGCAAGGCGGGCAGCATCGCGGTGTGGGACGGCCGGCTGCATCACGGCACGGGCCTGAACCGGACCAGGGACCAGCAACGGCGGGGGATTATCGCCACGTTCTTCGCGCCTTACCTGCGCAGCCAGGAGAACTGGTTCGAGACGCTCGACCGCCGCCTGCTCGACAAGTTTCCCGGCCTTGCGGAACTGATCGGCTTCAAGGAATGGTCCCTGCTGGGGTCGGTGAACGGCCCCAAGATCACCTCGCTGAATTTCTGACCGGGCCTGTCGTCCGGCGATCCGCCCGTCGCCGATCGATGGTGCAGTGCACACAAAGGTTTTAACCGCGCGCTTAAGACCCTTGACGATGTCCCTTTCGCGCGCCTAGGCGCGAGGGATTGTCAGGAGGATTCTGCGCGCATGTCAGCCAATATCGCCGAGATGGAAAGGCGCCGCGCCGCGGCCCGCATGGGTGGCGGCCAGCGCCGCATCGATGCCCAGCACGCCAAGGGCAAGCTTACCGCGCGTGAGCGGCTGGAAATCCTTCTCGACGAAAACAGCTTCGAGGAAGTCGACGCTTACGTAGAGCATAACTGCGTCGACTTCGGCATGGGCGAAAGCCACATTCCGGGCGACGGCGTCGTCACCGGATCGGGCACGATCAACGGCCGCCTCGTCTTCGTGTTCAGCCAGGACTTCACCGTCTTCGGCGGCGCGGTGTCCGAACGCCACGCCATGAAGATCTGCAAGATCATGGACATGGCGATGAAGGTCGGCGCGCCGGTGATCGGCCTCAACGATTCCGGCGGCGCGCGCATCCAGGAAGGCGTCGCGGCGCTCGGCGGCTATGCCGAAATCTTCCAGCGCAACGTCAACGCATCGGGCGTCGTGCCGCAGATCAGCCTCATCATGGGGCCTTGCGCCGGCGGCGCGGTCTATTCCCCGGCGATGACCGACTTCATCCTGATGGTGAAGGACAGCTCGTTCATGTTCGTCACCGGCCCCGACGTGGTCAAGACGGTGACGAACGAAGTCGTCACGCAGGAGGAACTGGGCGGCGCGATCACCCACACCACCAAGACCTCGGTCGCCGACCTGGCGCTGGAAAACGACATCGAGGCGCTGCTCGCCGCGCGCGAACTGTTCGATTTCATGCCGCTGTCGAACAAGGAAGAAGTGCCCGAGCGTCCGTCCGCAGACCCGTGGGACCGCCTGGAGAACAGCCTGGATACGATTATCCCGGCCTCGGCCAACCAGCCCTACGACATGCACGAAGTGATCCGCAAGACGCTGGACGAGGGCGATTTCTATGAAATCCAGCCCGGTTTCGCGGGTAACGTGATCTGCGGCTTCGGCCGGGTCGAGGGTCGCACCGTGGGCATCGTCGCCAACCAGCCGATGGTGCTGGCCGGCGTGCTCGACATCAATTCGTCGAAGAAGGCCGGACGCTTCGTGCGTTACTGCGACGCCTTCAACATCCCCATCGTCACTTTCGTCGACGTTCCCGGCTTCCTGCCCGGCACCAGCCAGGAGCATAACGGCATCATCAAGCACGGCGCCAAGCTGCTGTTCGCCTATGCCGAAGCGACCGTGCCCAAGATCACCGTCATCACCCGCAAGGCCTATGGCGGCGCTTACGACGTCATGTCGTCCAAGCACTTGCGCGGCGATCTCAACTACGCCTGGCCCACCGCCGAAATCGCGGTGATGGGCGCCAAGGGCGCAGTGGAGATCATCTTCCGCGGCCAGGATGCCGATGGCATCGCCGCCAAGACCAAGGAATACGAAGACCGCTTCGCCAACCCCTTCGTGGCGGCCGGCAAGGGCTTCATCGACGAGGTGATCTACCCGCATTCCACGCGTCGCCGGATCGCCCTGGGCCTGCGCAAGCTGCGCAACAAGAGCCTCGAGAACCCGTGGAAGAAGCACGACAACATACCGCTGTAACGCGCTGAGGCGTAAGGATTAGTTTTATGGAAGATATCTACATCGTCAGCGGCGCGCGTACCGCGATCGGCGACTTCGGCGGCTCGCTCAAGGGCTTCAAGCCGGCCGAGTTGGGCGAAAAGGTCGTGTCCGCCGCGATCGAGCGTTCTGGGCTGACCCCCGCCGACATCGACCACGTCGTGATCGGCCAGGTCATGGCCACCAGCGCGCGCGACCAGATGCTGTGCCGGGTGATCGCGCTGAACGCGGGCATTCCCTACACTTCGCCGGCGATGAACCTCAATCGCCTCTGCGCCTCGGGCCTGCAGGCCATCGTCACCGCAGCGCAGCAGATGAAGCTGGGCGAATCCTCGATCGCTGTCGCGGGCGGGGCGGAATCGATGTCGAACGTGCCCTATCACGATCACGGCGTGCGCTGGGGCCGCAAGATGGGCGACAACACGCTCGAAGACGCGCTGACCCACGGGCTGACCGACGCCATCGGCAACTACCACATGGGCATCACCGCCGAGAACGTGGCGGAGCGCCACTGCATCAGCCGCGCCGACATGGACGCCCTGTCCGTCGTCAGCCACCAGCGCGCCGCTCATGCCATCGCGGAAGGGCGGTTCAAGGACCAGATCGTCCCCATCGAGATCAAGACCCGCAAGGGTACGACGCTGTTCGACACCGACGAACACCCGCGCGCCGACACCAATATCGAAGCGCTTGGCGCGATGCGCGCCGCCTTCAAGAAGGACGGCACGATCACCGCCGGCAACGCATCGGGCATCAACGACGGCGCCGCCGCCGTGGTGCTGGCGACCGGAGCCGAGGTGGAGAAGCGCGGGCTGAAGCCGATGGCGCGGATCGTCGCCTGGGGCCATGCCGGGGTCGAGCCGGAATATATGGGCGAAGGCCCGATCAAGGCGGTGCCGGTGGCGCTGGAGCGCGCCGGGCTGACGCTGGCCCAGATGGACGTCATCGAATCGAACGAGGCATTCGCCGCGCAGGCCGCCGCCGTCGCCAAGGCGCTCGATTTCGATCCCGACAAGGTGAACCCCAACGGTTCGGGCGTGTCGCTCGGCCATCCGGTCGGCGCGACGGGCGCGATCCTGATGGTCAAGGCGATCTACGAATTGCAGCGCACCGGTGGCCGCTACGCGCTGCTGACGATGTGCATCGGCGGCGGGCAGGGCATCGCCGTGATCGTCGAGAACATGAAGAGGTAGTGAGCGGCGGGAATGGACCTGTTTTCCGTCTTGTGGCTCGGCATCATCGCGTTCGTCACGCTGGCGCAAGCCGCGTGGCTCGTGCGGGCCATGAAGACCGGGGTCGTGACCTACTATTTTCGGTACGACTTCTATCGGGAGCAGGACCCGTTCAAATTCTGGATGCTCACCGCGGGTCGGGGTTTTGCGGTATTGTTGGGGCTGGGCATGTTTGCGTTCGGCCTGCGATTTATCAGATGAGGTGATATGAAGCTCGGCAGACTCAACCACATCGGCGTCGCCACGCCCGATCTCGACGCCTCCATCGCGTTCTACCGCGACGTCATGGGCGCGACCGACATAACCGAGCCGTTCGTGCTCGAAAGCCAGCAGGTGCGTGTCTGCTTCGTCAACACGCCGGGCGAGAACGGAACCGCAGGCACGCAGATCGAGCTGCTCCAGCCCACGGTGGCGGAATCGGCGGTGGGCAAGTGGATGGCCAAGAACCCCCTCGGGGGCCAGCACCACATCTGCTATGAAGTGCCCGATATCCACGAGGCGAAGAAGTGGTTCGAAAGCCTCGGCAAGCAGGTCCTGGGCGAGCCGCGCATCGGCGCGCACGGGACGCTCATCTTCTTCGTGCACCCGCGCGATATGGGCGGCCAGCTGACCGAGATCATGGAGACGCCCAGGGAAGCGCACTAGGATTACCCCTCTCCCTTTACGGGAGAGGCGCGAGACTTGGCGGCTTGCCGCCTAGTCGCAGCGGAGAGGGTTTCGCGCCACGCGGCCCCTCTCCAACTTCGGCTAAGCCGCCCCTCGACGCGCTCGGGACGGCCAAGCCTTCGTATCCTCTCCCGCAAAGGGGAGAGGGGTTGAGGGAAATATCATGGCGAATATCGAAGACTGGCAGGCAGCGGCGGCAAAAGAGGTCAAGGGCAAGGACCTGACCTGGAACACGCCCGAAGGCATCGCGGTGAAGCCGCTCTACACGGCCGAGGACGCGCCGGTCGATCCGGGCCTGCCGGGCTTCGCCCCGTTCACGCGCGGCGTGCGCGCTTCGATGTATGCGGGCCGCCCCTGGACGATCCGTCAGTACGCCGGTTTCTCCACCGCCGAGGAATCGAACGCCTTCTATCGCCGCAACCTGGCCGCCGGGCAGAAGGGCCTTTCGGTCGCCTTCGATCTCGCCACCCATCGCGGCTATGACAGCGATCACCCGCGCGTCGTCGGCGATGTCGGCAAGGCGGGCGTCGCCATCGACAGCGTCGAGGACATGAAGATCCTGTTCGACGGCATCCCGCTCGATCAGATGTCGGTCTCGATGACGATGAACGGCGCGGTGATCCCGATCCTGGCGTTCTTCATCGTCGCGGGCGAGGAACAGGGCGTCGACCGCAAGCTGCTCGACGGGACCATCCAGAACGACATCCTCAAGGAGTTCATGGTCCGCAACACCTACATCTACCCGCCCGAGCCGAGCATGCGGATCATCTCGGACATCTTCGGCTACACCAGCCGCGAGATGCCGAAGTTCAACTCGATCTCGATCTCCGGCTACCACATGCAGGAAGCCGGCGCGACGCAGGTGCAGGAGCTGGCCTTCACCATCGCCGACGGCGCGGAATACGTGAAGTACGGCGTCGCCTCGGGCCTCGACATCGACAAGTTCGCCGGGCGCCTGTCGTTCTTCTTCGCAATCGGCATGAACTTCTTCATGGAAGTCGCTAAATTGCGGGCCGCGCGCGTGCTGTGGCACCGGGTGATGACGAACCTGGGCGCCAAGGACGAGCGTTCCAAGATGCTGCGCACCCATTGCCAGACCTCGGGCGTGTCGCTGCAGGAGCAGGACCCCTACAACAACGTCATCCGCACCACGATCGAGGCCATGGCGGCGATGCTGGGCGGCACCCAGTCGCTCCACACCAACGCGCTGGACGAGGCGATCGCCCTGCCGACCGACTTCTCGGCGCGCATCGCCCGCAACACGCAGATCGTCATCCAGGAAGAGACCGGCATGTGCCAGGTCGTCGATCCGCTGGGCGGCTCGTACTATATCGAGAGCCTGACCCAGCAACTGGTCGACCAGGCCTGGGAAATCATCGAGCGTGTCGAGGCCGAGGGCGGCATGGCCAAGGCGGTCGCCGCCGGCTGGCCCAAGGCGATGATCGAAACCGCCGCCGCCGCCCGCCAGGCGCGCGTCGACCGGGGCGAGGACGTGATCGTCGGCGTCAACAAGTACCGCCTCGCCAACGAGGACCTGCTGGAAACGCTGGAAGTCGACAACGCCAAGGTCCGCGAGGACCAGATCGCCGGCATCAACAAGATGAAGGCGGCGCGCGACGAGGCCAAGTGCCAGGCGGCGCTCAAGGCGCTGGCGGCCGGCGCGGCGGGCGAGGCCAGCATCGAGAACAACCTGCTGGCGCTCGCGGTCGAAGCGGCCCGCGCCCGCGCGACGCTGGGCGAAATCTCCTCCGCCATGGAAGAGAGCTTCCAGCGCTACGGCACCCAGCCGACCCCGGTGAAGGGCGTCTACAGCGAAGGCTACGACGGCAACAGCCGCTGGCAGCAGGTGATCGACGGCGTGAAGGCGGTCGAACGCCGCCTGGGCCGCAAGCCGAAGCTTCTGATCGCCAAGATGGGCCAGGACGGCCACGACCGCGGCGCCAATGTCATCGCCTCCGCCTTCGGCGACATGGGCTTCGAGATCGTCTCCGGCCCGCTGTTCCAGACGCCGGAAGAAACCATCGTGCTGGCGCTCGACAACGGCGTCGACGTGGTCGGCGCCTCCAGCCTCGCGGCCGGTCACAAGACGCTTATTCCCGAGCTTATCAACGGCTTGCGTGAAAAAGGCCGAAACGACATCAAGGTGATCGCCGGCGGCGTGATCCCGCCGCAGGACTACGAATACCTTCGCAACGCCGGCGTCCAGGGCATCTACGGCCCCGGCTCCAACGTGGTCGAATGCGCCGCCGACGTGCTGCGCCTGCTGGGCCACAACATGCCGCCGGTGGGCCACGAACTGGAAGCGGCCGAATAGGAGTGCAGCAAGGCCACGCCAGCTTTTTCGGAATCGCGGCGCTGATGTTCGTCGCGGGCATCGGCATTCCGCTGATGGCGACGCTCAACGCGGGTCTCGGCAGACAGCTGGCGAGCCCGGCGGCGGCGACTTTCGTGCTCTACGTGGTCGGGCTGGCGCTGTCGCTCGGGCTGATGCTGGCGATGGGCGGGCTTCCCTCGGCGGACAAGTTCACCGGCATCCGCCCGCATTTCTACATGGGCGCCGTCTTCGTCGTCTTCTACATCGTCTCGATCACCTGGGCCGGGCCGAGGATCGGCATCGGCAACGCGGTGTTCTTCGTGCTGTTGGGGCAGTTGATCGCGGCGGCGGCGATCGATCATTACGGGCTGTGGGGCGCGGTGCAGACCGCGATCACGCCCAAACGTGTCCTGGGCATCGCGGTGATGGCGCTGGGCGTCTACCTGGCAAGGAAACCGGCATGACAATCCGCACCGACTGGACGCGCGAGGAGATAGCGTTTCTGTTCGATCTTCCGTTCACCGAACTGGTGTTCCGGGCGGCGGAAGCGCACCGGGCGCATCACGATGCGGGTGCGGTGCAGCTGTCGACGCTGCTGTCGGTGAAGACCGGCGGCTGCGTGGAGGATTGCGGCTATTGCGCGCAGTCGGTGCACGCCGATGCGGGGGTGAAGGCGACGAAGCTGATGGACGTGCGCGCGGTGCTGCAAACCGCGGCGCAGGCGAAGGACGCCGGCTCGACCCGGTTCTGCATGGGCGCCGCCTGGCGCAACCCGAAGGAGCGCGACATGCCCGCCATCGTCGAGATGGTGAAGGGCGTGCGCGCCATGGGGATGGAAACCTGCATGACGCTGGGCATGCTCACGCAAGCGCAGGCGCGGGTGCTGGCCGAAGCGGGGCTGGACTACTACAACCACAACATCGACACCTCGCCCGAACGCTATGGCGACGTCATCGCGACGCGCAGCTTCGCCGAGCGGCTCGACACGCTGGAGCATGTCCGCGCCTCGGGAATGAACGTGTGCTGCGGCGGCATCGTCGGCATGGGCGAGACCCGCGAGGACCGGGTCGGCTTCATCCACGCGCTCGCCACCCTGCCGCGCCATCCCGAAAGCGTGCCGGTGAACGCGCTGGTCCCGGTCAGGGGCACGGTGCTGGGCGACATGCTGGCCGACACCCCGCTGGCGCAGATCGACGATATCGAGTTCGTGCGCACCGTGGCGGTGGCGCGGATCGCCATGCCCGAAAGCATGGTGCGGCTGTCGGCCGGGCGCGAGAGCATGAGCGACGCGGCGCAGGCGCTGTGCTTCCTGGCGGGCGCCAACTCGATCTTCACCGGCGACAAGCTGCTCACCACCCCCAATGCCGGCGAGGACGCCGACAGCGCCCTGTTCGAAAGGCTGGGGCTATGGACCATGGCGGCCGGCGATCCGGTCCGCGCCGAGGCCGCCGAATGATCGCCGCGCTGCTGCTCCTTGCGGCATCGACGGCCGCCGCGCCGGCCGTCCCCCCTGCCGTGGATGTGGACGCCACCGACTGCGACGACAGTTCGCCGCAGCAGATGCTCAACATCTGCGCCGCCAACGCGGCCGCCAGCACCGATGCCGAAATGAACGCGCAATGGAAGGTGACGGCGGCGGAAATGAAGCGCCGCGATAGCGAGATCGACCGCGCCACCGACCGGCAGCCCGGCTATTTCGACACGCTCCTTGCCGGCCAGCGCGCCTGGCTGGCCTGGCGCTACAAGCAGTGCCTGCTCGAAAGCTTCGAAATGCGCGGCGGCTCGGCCGCGCCTCTGATCCACAGCGGCTGCATGGAGCGGATCACGCGCCAGCGGCTCGACCAGCTTAAATCTCTGATTGAAACGGGGAACTGATGTTCAAGAAAATCCTCATCGCCAATCGCGGCGAAATCGCCTGCCGCGTCATCAAGACCGCGCGCCGGATGGGTATCCAGACCGTCGCCGTCTATTCGGACGCCGATGCGCGCGCGCCTTTCGTGCAGATGGCCGATGAGGCGGTGCACATCGGGCCATCGCCCGCCGCGCAGTCCTATCTGATCGCCGACAAGATCATCGCCGCCTGCAAGCAGACCGGCGCGGAAGCCGTCCATCCCGGCTACGGCTTCCTGTCGGAACGCACCAGCTTCGCCGAGCAGCTCGCCGCCGAGGGCATCGAGTTCATCGGGCCGCCGGTGGGCGCCATCGCCGCCATGGGCGACAAGATCGAATCGAAGAAGCTGGCCAAGGAAGCCGGCGTCAACGTCGTCCCCGGTTTCGTCGGCGAGATCGAAGATACCGAGCACGCGGTGCGCATCTCGAACGAGATCGGCTATCCGGTGATGATGAAGGCTTCGGCCGGCGGCGGCGGCAAGGGCATGCGCCTGGCCTATGACGAAAAGGACGTGCGCGAAGGCTTCGAGGCGACCAAGCGCGAGGGCCTGAACTCGTTCGGCGACGACCGCGTCTTCATCGAGAAGTTCATCCTCAACCCGCGCCATATCGAGATCCAGATCCTGGGCGATAAGCACGGCAACATCCTGTACCTGAACGAGCGCGAATGCTCGATCCAGCGCCGCCACCAGAAGGTTGTCGAAGAAGCGCCTTCGCCCTTCGTCACCCCGGCGATGCGCAAGGCGATGGGTGAGCAGTGCGTCGCGCTGAGCCGCGCGGTCGGCTATTACAGCGCCGGCACGGTCGAGCTGATCGTCTCGGGGGCCGATCCCACGGGCGAGAGCTTCTACTTCCTGGAAATGAACACCCGCCTGCAGGTGGAGCATCCCGTCACCGAATGCATCACCGGCGTCGATCTGGTCGAGCAGATGATCCGCGTGGCCGCCGGCGAGAAGCTGGCCTTCACGCAGGACGAGGTGAAGCTGGACGGCTGGGCGATCGAGAACCGCGTCTATGCCGAAGACCCCTATCGCGGCTTCCTGCCCTCCACCGGGCGTCTCGTGCGCTATCGTCCGCCGGTCGACGGCTGGACCGGCGACTACCGCGGGGTCGATGGCATTCGTGTCGACGACGGCGTGATGGAAGGCGGTGAAGTGTCGATGTTCTACGATCCGATGATCGCCAAGCTGGTGACATGGGGCGAGACCCGCGACGAGGCGGCGGACAAGCAGATCGAGGCGCTCGACGCGTTCGAGATCGAGGGGCTGGGCCACAACATCGATTTCGTTTCGGCGATCATGCAGCACCCGCGCTTCCGCTCGGGCGAACTGACCACCGGCTTCATCGCCGAGGAATATCCCGAAGGCTTCCACGGCGCCGCCACTTCGGACGAGGTGAAGGCGAAGATCGCCGCGGTGGCGGGCTTCGTCGCCACGGCGCGGGCCGACCGGGCGCGCAATGTCGACGGGCAGCTGGCCCATCACCTGCCGCCGCCGTCCGAATGGGCGGTGACGATCGGCGAGCGGACTTTCGCGGTGACGCTGGGCGACGAGGAAGTGCTGGTCGATGGCGAGGTTATCGACCTGGCCATGGAATATACCCCCGGCGACCGGCTGATCGAGGCCGAAGTCGACGGCGAGTACCTGGGCGTGAAGATCGAGCCGACCCGCACCGGACTGAAGATGACCACGCGTGGCGCGATCCACAAGGTGCGCATCCTGCCCGCCGGCATCGCCCATCTGGCCAGCCACATGATCGAAAAGGTGCCGCCGGATCTTTCCAAGTTCCTCATCTGCCCGATGCCCGGCCTGCTGGTGCGGCTCGACGTTGCCGAGGGCGACAAGGTGGAGGCCGGCCAGCCGCTCGCCGTGGTCGAGGCGATGAAGATGGAAAACATCCTGCGCGCCGAGAAGTCGGCGACGGTGAAGAAGGTCAACGCCAAGGCCGGCGAAAGCCTGGCGGTGGACGCGATCATTCTGGAGCTGGAGTAAGGTAGGGCGACATTCGTTTGCCGTCCTCGCGTGGGCGGGGGTCGAATTTTGCTCATTGAAGGTTCCTACGCCTTGAATCGTCATTGCGAGGAGCGAAGCGCGGCAATCCAGGGCCCCACGTGTCGTCCTGGATTGCCGCGCTTCGCTCGCAATGACGAAGTGCCTGAGGTGATGTCCGTGCTATGCTGAGCTTCAGCCAGATACTTGCCACTGCCGAGCCGCTTGAGGGCGGTTTCAAAGTGCGCGTGCCCGAACACTGGCATCAGGGCCGCACGGCTTATGGTGGCTTTTCCTCGGCGCTGGCGGTGGCCGTCGCGCAACGGGTCGGCGGCGATCTTGCGCCGCTGCGCACTGCCCAGATGAGCATGATCGCTCCGCTTTACGGCGAGGTGGAGTGCCGGGCGAAAGTGCTGCGGCGCGGGCGCAATGCGGCCTGGATTTCCGCCGAAGTCTTGCGGGACGGCGAAGTGGGGCTGACCGCCGTGTTCGCCTTCATGACGCCGCTGGAAAGCGCGCTCGAACTCGACGATCTCGCCTTGCCCGACGGGCTGATCGCGGTGGAGGATGCGCCGCCCATGACGGGCGACCGGGCGCCGGAGTTCCTGCGCAACCACTTCGACCTTCGCTTCGCCTTGCCACGGCGCGAGGACGGGCGCGCCGAGTTTTGCTGGTGGGTGCGGGCGCGGGACGAGGACACGCTCGACCCGGCGGCGGAGCTGCTGCTCGTCGCCGACGCCCTGCCGCCCGGTGTGCTGGCGCTGGCCCCTCCGGCCACGCCGATCAGCACGATGCAATGGCAATGCAACCTGCTGACGCCCGCGCCGAAAACGCGCGACGGCTGGTGGCTGCTGCGCTCGACCGGCGATCACTGCCGCGCGGGCGGGGCGACGCAGAACATGGCGGTGTGGAGCGCCGATGGCGAGTCGGTGATGGCCGGGCTGCAATCGGTGGCGATCTTCGGCTGACTTGTGGATTGGTGTGCCGGTCCCCACCCTTGGGGCATGACCCAATCCACGATCTGGACCATCGGCTACGAAAAGGCGACCCTCGACGGCGTGATCGGCGCGCTGGCCGAGGCGCAAGTCGAAGTGCTGGCCGACATCCGCTACCTGCCGCTGTCGCGCCGGCCGGGCTTTTCCAAATCGGCGCTGGCGGCGGCCGCGACCGAGGGCGGCATCGCCTATCGCCATTTCAGGCATCTCGGCACCCCCGCCGACGGCCGCGCCGCCGCCCGGCGCGGGGATCATGCCGAACTGTCGCGGATCTATTCCGGACAGTTGGAGCTGCCCGAGGCGCTGGCCGCCATGGCCGAGCTGCGCGCGCTCGCCGGAGAGAAACGCGTGGCGCTGCTGTGCTATGAGCGCGATGCGGCGACGTGCCATCGCAGTTTGCTGGTGGAAGCGCTGCTGGCGGACTTTACCGTGGCGAATCTGGAGCCCTGAGCGGCAGTCGCGGTGCGGTAAGCGGCGCCAATGCGGCAGCAAGGGCTAGTGTGCGGTCGTGTTAGCGGGCGAGTTCCTCGTCGAGGAAATCGGCGACATCGGCAAGCTCCACGTCCTTCGCCATGAAGGTTTCGCCGATGCCCTGCATCAGCAGGAACGGCAGCGTTCCGGCGTCCATCTTCTTGTCGTGGAGCATGTGACCGGCCAGCCGCCGTCCGTCGCAATCGAAGCCCAGGGCACTGATTTCAGACGGTAATCCCGCCTCGGCGATATGCCGCGCGACATGCTCCGCACTGGCCCGTGGCATCAGTTCGCGCCGCGCCGAATAGCGCGCCGCCAGGACCATCCCCAGCGCCACCGCCTCGCCATGAAGCAGCCGGTCGGAGAAGCCGGTCTCCGCCTCCAGCGCATGGCCGAAAGTGTGCCCAAGGTTCAGAAGCGCCCGCTTCCCGGTGGTCTCGAACTCGTCCTCGGCAACAATTTTCGCTTTCGCCGCAACGCTATAGGCCACCGCATATTCGCGCAAAGCCCCGTCGCCCGCCAGCATCGCCGCCCCGTTGGCATCGCACCAGCCGAAGAAGTCGGCATCGCCGATCAGCCCGTATTTCACCACTTCGGCATAGCCGGCCCGCAGTTCGCGATCGGGCAGGGTGTCGAGCACCGCGAGGTCGGCCAGCACCAGCGAGGGCTGGTGGAAGGCCCCGACCAGGTTCTTGCCGGCGGGCGTGTTGATCGCCGTCTTGCCGCCGACGCTCGAATCGACTTGCGCCAGCAGCGAGGTGGGAAGCTGGATGAAATGGCAGCCGCGCTTCAAAATCGAGGCGGCAAAGCCGGTGAGATCGCCGATCACCCCGCCGCCCAGCGCCAGGATATGATCGCCGCGCTCCACTTCCTGCGCCAGCAGCCAGTCTACGGTTCCGGCCAGTTGCTCCCAGCTTTTCGAGGCTTCCCCGGGCGGCAGGATACGCCAGCGCGGCTCGTGTCCCGACGCGGTCAGGGCGGCTTCGACCACCGGACCCCAGGCGGCGTGGACATTGACGTCGGTAACGATGGGCACCGGCCGCTTGCGCAGTCTTCCCCGGCAATGCGGCACGAGTTCGGCCAGCAGGCCCGCGCCGACGCGCACTTCGTAGGGGCGCCCGGCGATGTCGACGGAAATCACAGCCATTGCGCGATGCCTTTCAGCACGTTCGCCACGGTGCGGCCATGCGGCCCGCTGCCGCTGAGCACGTGGATGGGAGCCTGCGAATAGGCGGGGCGTCGTTCATCGCGCAGGCGCGTGAGGATTTCGCGCGGATCGCCTTCCTTCAGCAAGGGGCGGTTGTCCTTGCGCGAGGTGCGGTCGATCAGCGTCTCGACATCGCTGTCCAGCCAGACGGCGATGGTCCGTTCCAGGATCAGGGCGCGGGTATCGGGGTTGCAGAAGGCGCCGCCGCCCGTGGCGATAACCTTTCGCCCCGCATCGCCTTCGATCAGCCGGGCGATCACGCGTCGTTCGCCGTCGCGGAAGCCGGCTTCGCCATAAGCGGCGAAAATTTCGGGAATGGTCATCTGCGCCGCCGCCTCGATCTCGTCGTCGGCATCGGCGAAGGGGCAGTGCAGGATGGTCGACAGCCGCTTGCCGACGCTCGATTTGCCGACGCCCATCATGCCCACCAGGACGATGGGCCGGTCTATACGGACGGCGATCGCCTCGATTTCCTCGGGCGAGAGGTGGTGGTCGTCAACTTCCATTGCGGCTTTGCGTATAGTTGGGCTAATCCGCAGCGCAAGCTTCAGGGAAGGGACACGAGTGACCGTTGGGACGTGCAGAAGCTGGGTGTCGATAGGGTTTGCCGCCGTGGTTGTCGCGGTGCTGGCCTATGCCTGGATCGACGGCGGACGCGAACCCCTGCACGAGATTTCGCAGCCGGTGGCCGTGCCGCAGACCGAGGCAGGGACAAGCAAGTGAAGCGTTTCCATCTTCTCGCAGGCGCCGCTCTGGCGCTCACTTCGGCTTGGGCGATCGCGCAGGAAGGGCCGGAATCGCTGCTGCCGCCCGGCTTCGATCAACCGGCATCCCCGCGCGCCGCACCCGCGCCGACCCCCGCCGCACCGCGCCCCTCGACCGCCGCGCCGGCGCCCACCGGGCCCGGGCCGGTGATCCAGCCGCTTCCGGGAACGCCGGAGGGCAGCGGCGAGACCGCCGCCGCGCCGCGCGGTAATCTGCCTTCGCTGGCGGAACTGGAAAAGCTGTCTCCGGAGGATCTGGAAGAAGCGCTCGGCCTTAAGCCGACGTTCGACATCCCGCCCGCCGCACGCCGTTCGATGCAGCAGATCGGCGTGATCGACGTCAACGAAGGCGGCATGTCGTCCACTGCGCTGGCCGGGCAGAACGCCTCGCTGGTCCGCGCCGCGCTGGCCGGAAACAAGGGCTTGCTCGTCTCGCGCTGGGGGCATATCCTGTTGCGGCGGGCGCTCGCCTCGCGGCTCGATGCGCCGGCGCAGATGAACCCCGCCGATTTCGCCGCGTTGCGCGCCGCCTTGCTGCTGCGGATGGGCGAAGGCGATGCGGCGCGGGCGCTGGTGCAGGATATCGACACCGGCAACTATACGCCCGGCCTGACCCAGGCGGCGTTCGACGCTTATGTCGCCACGGGCGATTTCACCGGCCTGTGCCCGGCGATGACCATTCACGGGGCCTCGCGTACGGACCCGGAATGGGAAGCGGCGCAGGCGATCTGCCTGTCTTTCCGCGGCGACGGCAGCGCTTCGATGCAACAGCTCGACCGCGCGCTGTCGCAAGGCAAGATGGCCAAGATCGATGTCCTGCTCGCCCAGAAATATGCGGGCGCGGCCGGCAAGGGACGCCGCGCGGTGACGATCGAGTGGGACGGGGTGAAGGACATGACGCCCTGGCGCTATGGCCTGGCCATCGCCGTGGGGCTGACCCCGCCCGAAGCGCTGATGCGCGGCGCCGGGCTGCGTTACGACTACATCGCCGCGACCGCGCCGATGATCGGGCTGGCGGGCCGTGCGGCGGCGGCCGACCGGGCCGGAGGCGCGGGCATCCTGTCCAGCGCGGCGATGGTCGACATCTACAGCCAGATCTACGCGAACGAGGATATCTCGGGCGACTGGGCCGACCGCGCCAACCTGTTGCGCGATGCCTATACTGCCGCCGACCCGACTGCGCGGCTTACCGCGATGCAGCAGCTCTGGAACGGCGCGGCGGGGCCGGAGCAGCGCTATTCGCGTCAGGTGCTCACCGCCTATGCCGCCGCGCGCCTGCCGGTCGACGCCGTGCTGAACGACAGCGCGGGAGATATCGTCGCCTCGATGCTGACCGCCGGACTCGATCAGAACGCGCTGCTCTGGGCGAACCAGGCGGAAGTGGGCAGCAACGCCTGGGCGATGCTGGTGCTGGCCGCGCCGGCGCGCTCGGCTGCGGTGGAATCCTCGGCCATCGAAAGCTTCCACGATGGTGACGACAGCCCCGAAGGCCGCAAGTCGGCATTCCTGCTGGCCGGCCTTGCCGGGCTTGGCCGCATTTCGTCCGACAACGCCAGGAAACTCGCCAGCGGGATGGAAATCGATCTCGCGCGGCAGACGCGCTGGACGCGGCTGATCGATCAGGCGGCGGCGGTCGACAACGCCACGCTCGTCGCGCTGCTGGCCGGGGTGGGCATGCAGGGCGAAGGCTGGGACAAGATGACCCCGCTCTATCTCTATCACATCGTCTCCGCGCTCAACGCGGTGGGGCTGGATGCCGAGGCGCGGATGATCGCGGCCGAGGCGGTGGCGCGGAGCTGACGGGCGATTTGCGCCCGGATCGATTCCTTCCTGGCCATGCTCGCCGCCGAGCGGGGAGCGGCCGCGAACACCATAGCCGCCTATCGGCGGGACCTCGACGCCGCCGGAGAGGCGATCGGCGATCTGATCGCGGCGGATGGCGCCGCGCTGGCCTCGCTCGCCGGGACTTGGGCCGATCTCGCCCCCGCCAGCCTGGCCCGGCGCTGTTCGGCGCTGCGCCAGTTCTATGGCTTCCTTGTCGACGAAGGGGTGCGTCAGGACGATCCTTCGCCCTCGCTGCCGCGCCCTCGCAGCCGACGGCCACTGCCGCGCCTGTTGTCCCACGACGAAGTGGGGCTGCTGTTCGCGCGGGCGGAGGACGAAGCGGCGGGAGATCGCCCCGATGCCGTGCGCCTGCTGACGCTTCTGGAGCTGCTCTATGGATCGGGCCTGCGGGCAAGCGAGCTGGTGGCCCTGCCGTTGGCCGCCGTGCCGCGCGATGCGCCGTTCCTGACCATCGTCGGCAAGGGCGGGCAACAGCGGATGGTGCCCGTCAGCACGCGGGCGCGGGGTGCGCTGTCGCGCTGGCTGGCGCTGAGGCCGCAAGGTTCGCGACACTTGTTCCCGTCGCGGGGCGCGGGCGGCTATCTCACCCGCGTGCGCCTGTTCCAGCTGCTGCGGGGACTGGCGGCGAGGGCCGGCATGGCGCCCGAGAGAGTATCGCCCCACGTATTGCGTCACGCCTTTGCCACGCACTTGCTGGAAGGGGGGGCGGACTTGCGAGTGCTCCAGACCCTGTTGGGCCACGCCGACATATCGACTACGCAGATATACACCCATGTCGACAGCGCGCGCCTGGTCGCGCTCGTCAATGAAAGGCATCCGCTGGCGCATTCGCGCGTTCATCCGTGAACGGCCGCTCCCGGTCCGATCGGAACCCGATGCGCCAGGACCCGATAGAAGGAGGCAGACGATGGCCCATGCATTCGCCCTGACGGTAAAGGCCACGACGATGGCCGCACTGGCGCTCTCCCTTCCCGGGGCGGGGCCGGTGCTGGCGCAGGGCGTCGCCCAGTCGATCAGCGCGCAGGACAGGCAGGAAGGCGCAAAGGCGCACCCGCAGCTCGTGTCGGAGTTCGGCGGGGCGATGACCGGGCCGCAGGCGACTTACGTGGAAGGCGTGGGCAAGACGATCGCGGTGCAGTCCGGGCTCAGCAACGCGCGCGGGGATTTCACCGTCACCCTGCTGAATTCGCCGGTGAACAACGCTTTCGCCATCCCCGGCGGCTATGTCTATGTCACGCGCCAGCTCGTCGCGCTGATGAACAACGAGGCGGAACTGGCCGGCGTGCTCGGCCACGAAGTCGGCCATGTCGCGGCCCGTCACGCGGCGAAGCGGCAGAGCGCCGCGACGCGCAATTCGATCATCGGCCTGCTCGGCACCGTGCTGTCGGGCGTGGTGCTGGGCAACAATACGTTCGGGCAATTGGGGCAGCAGCTGTTCTCGCGCGGGAGCCAGCTGCTGACGCTGCAATATTCGCGCACTCAGGAGACCGAGGCCGACAATCTGGGCGTCGAGTACCTTCGCCGCGCGAAGTACGATCCGCGCGCGATGTCGAGCGTGCTGCAGAGCCTGGCCAACCAGAACGCGCTGGAGGCCCGGCTGATGGGCACGACCAACCGCGTTCCCGCCTGGGCATCGACGCACCCCGATCCCGCATCGCGCGTGCGCGCCGCGCTGACGCGGGCGGGAACGAACGCGTCGGGCAACCTCAATCGCGATCTCTTCCTGAACAGCATCAAGGGGATGACTTACGGCGACGACCCGCATCAGGGTGTGGTCGACGGGCGCAAGTTCACGCATCCGGACCTTGGCCTAGGTTTCGAGGCGCCCAACGGCTTCTACCTGGTGAACGGCACGCGCTCGGTCGCGATCAGCGGGCAGAGCGGCAAGGCGGAGTTCGGCAGCGGCGCCTATGACGGCAACCTCGACGGATATATCCGCACCGCCTTCGCCGGGCTGGCGGGGCAGGGGCAGGCGGCGATCGTGCCGCAGGCGATCGAGCGGACGACGGTCAACGGCTTGCCCGCCGCTTACGGCACCGCGCGCGTGCAGGGCAGCAGCGGCCAGCTCGATGTGGTGATATTCGCCTATGAGTTCTCGAAGAGCCAGGCGTTCCACTTCGTCGGCATCACGCCGGCGGGCGGCGCGCGCACCTTCGATTCGATGTATGGTTCGCTGCGGCGTCTCACGCCGGCGGAGGCCGGTGGCGTCCGGGCGCGCAAGCTGGATGTGGTGACGGTAAGGGCGGGCGACACGCCGCAGTCGCTGGCCGCGCGCATGGCTTATGGCGATGCGCAGCTCGAACGCTTCCTGGTGCTCAACGGGCTTGCCGCCGGAAGTCGGCTCGTGCCGGGCCAGAAGGTCAAGATCGTCGTCTATTGATTGCCGGCGCATCCGCCGCACAAACAAAAGGGGCGGCAGGTTTCCCTGCCGCCCCCGATGTCTCGAAAAGTCTTACGACTTACGACTTACCTTCCGCGATGCCCTTTTCCATCTCGGCCGACGTCGTGCTGAAGGTGCTCTTCAGCTGCGTGCCGAGGCCCGACATCGCGCTGATCGCGGCGACGGCGATGAGGGCGGCGATGAGGCCGTATTCGATTGCGGTGGCGCCAGCTTCGTCGCGGATCAGCTTGTTGATGAACTTCATGATTTGTCTCCTGGATTTGCAGTCTTCAGTACCCGGCCCGCCTCGCGGACAATGGACAATTACGTCAAATTTCTTGACAAACATTTAAGGGTGGGTCTGTGCATGGGCTTCTCCCGTGCGACGGGCGACCATGGCCCAGATCCCGGTATTCTTGTCCGCAACAGCGCTGATCGACGTGATGATCGCCAGGACGATCATCGCCAGAACCATCGCGTATTCCACCGTGGTGGCCGCGCGATTATCCCGGCAAATGCGGGTCAGGAATGTCCGGTCGATCATGAGCATCCCGCAGTTGGGCCAGTTTCATGCTTTCTCGTGATTTAGCGTTAAGATTGGGTGTAGAAGGGAAATTCGGTTGCAAGATGGTCCGACAGTCGTGCTCGTCGTGGCGGTGGCGCTGATCGATTCCGCCGGCCGCATCCTCATGCAGCGCCGCCCGGCGAATCGCGCCCACGGCGGGCTTTGGGAGTTTCCCGGCGGCAAGGTGGAGGCGGGCGAATCGCTGGAAGCGGCCTTATCGCGCGAGATTGATGAGGAACTGGGCGTTCGGATCGACATTTCGGCGCTCGACCCGCTGACTTTCGCCAGCGACCCTGCTCAGCCGCCGATGCCGCGCGCGCCGCAAGTCATTCTTTTTTACACCTGCCGAAACTGGAGTGGCGAGATCGAATGTCGCGATGCGGACGAGCTTTTCTGGTTCGCTCCCGAGGCGCTTGCGGGCCTGAAAATGCCGCCGCTCGACTACCCTTTGGCCAATGCGTTGATTTCTTCGATTTAGCCGCTTGCCAATCCCGAAACCCCCTCCTATTAGCGCCACTCCAACGCGCCCGTAGCTCAGCTGGATAGAGCATCAGACTACGAATCTGAGGGTCGGACGTTCGAATCGTTCCGGGCGCGCCAAGAGTTTCAGCCGCTTCCTGCCAATCGGTGGGGAGCGGCTTTCTCGTTCGGCAGGCGCCCGGCAGTGATCGCCTTGCGTTCCGCGCGCGAAGGTATGCAGGCGGTGCGCGTTGTCCTCGCGCAACCTTTCCCCGCTCCATTTTTCCCTATCTTCGGCGCCTCAAATCGGCGAGCACTGGCGAATGTGTCGGCTGCTCGGTGGGGGGACCGCTGTTATGACCATTGCATTGATTGCCGGTATCGCGGTTCTGCTGCTCCTTTATATCATCGTCATCTACAATCGGCTGGTGCGCCTGCGCGCGCTCGTGCGGGAAGGGTGGAGCGGCATCACCGTCCAGCTTCGCCGCCGCGCCGATCTCGTGCCCAATCTTGTCGCGACGGTGAAAGGCTATGCCGAGCATGAGCGCGAATTGCTGGAAAGCGTGACCGCGCATCGCAGCGATGCGGTCGCGGCCAAGGGGGTGGGCGCCACGGCGCAGGCCGACGCGCAGTTCAGCGGCATGCTGGGCCGGCTGGTCGCGGTGGCGGAAGCCTATCCCGAGTTGAAGGCCGATGCGAACTTCCGCCAGCTTCAGGGAGAGCTTGCGGATATCGAGGAGGAGCTTTCGGGCGCCCGCCGCTATTACAACGCCACGGTCCGCGATTTGAACACCGGGGTCGAATCGTTCCCGGCTGTGCTCGTGGCCGCGCCCATGGGCTTCAAGCCGGAAGAACCCTATGCCGACGACGTGGCGGCACTTCAGGTAGCACCGCAAGTCGGCTTTTCTTCCGGCAAGGCCTGAAGCCATGCGCGCGCTGATCCGCTCGCTTCTCGCGCTGCTGCTGTTCCTTCCCGCTGTCGCACCGGCGCAGGACCCCGCCGAGATGGTGCGCGCCTGGCAGCTTTCCGGCGGCAGGGAGCGTATCCTGAGCTTCGTCAGCGCAGTGACGATCGAGCCGAACGGCGATCTCGACGTGACCGAGACGATCCGTCTGGTCTCTCTCAACCAGGAGATTAACCACGGCATCCAGCGAGACTTCCCGACGACTTATCGCAACAGCGCGGGGCGGCGGACGTCGGTCGGCTTCTCGGTCGTCTCGGTCCAGCGAGACGGACATGACGAGCCGTGGGAACGAATAAGCCTGTCGAACGGTGTGCGCATCCGCATCGGTTCCGCCGATGTCACGCTGCCGCCCGCCGAACACACTTTCGTCATCCGCTACCGTACGACCCGCCAGATCGTTTACGGCGAGAGCAGCGACGAACTGTACTGGAACGTCACCGGCAATGGCTGGACCTTCCCCATCGACATGGCGGAAGCGCGGATCACGCTGCCGACGCCAGCCGCCTTCGGCAACCGGGCGGTCTATACCGGATCGCAGGGATCGACCGCGCAAGACGCCGCGGTGGTCGAGGAGAAGCCTGGTACGATAGTGTTCCGCACGACCAGACCGCTCGACCGCGAGCAGGGCCTGACCGTGGCGGCTGCTTTTCCCAAGGGCGTGCTCACCGCGCCCGATGCGGCCCGGCGGGCATCGTGGTGGCTGGAGGACTGGGGTGCGCTGATCGCCGGGCTGGCGGCGGTTGCGGGCCTGATCGCCTATTACGTTCGCGCCTGGTGGAAGGCGGGGCGCAATCCGCGCGCCGGGACCATCGCGCCCACATTCTCCCCGCCCGACGACCTGACCCCGGCGGCGGCGCGCTATATCGCCAACATGAAGTTCGACGATCGGGCCTTTTCCGCCGCCATCGTCGATCTTGGCGTGCGGCGCCTGCTGCACATCACACAGGAGAAGGGCAGCTGGCTGAGCAAGGGCTCGACTACGCTGACCCGGACCGAGGAAGGTCGCGACTGGGCGAGGGGGACCTTGCCAGCGCCCGAGACGGCGATGGACCGCAAGTTGTTCGGCATCGGTGGCACGATAGAGCTGAAGCAGGAGAACCATTCGATCCTGCAGGCAGCGCGCTCGGCGCTGGGGACGGGGCTGGAAGCGGCCTATCTCGACACGATGTTCCGCAAGAACCGCGATTGGGCGATCTGGGGCCTGCTGGCGATCCCGCTGGCGATGGTGGCTATTTCGGTTTTCGCCATCGCCCTGTCTCCGACAACAAGCCTGGGCGAGCGGATCGGCTTTCCGATTCTCGTCTTCGTGCTCGCCGCCCTGGGCTGGTGGCTGCGCGGGCTGGCGATGAAGGCCAAGGGTGGACTTGCCGCGCTGGCCTGGATCGCGGTTGTCGGCGTGGGTATTCTGGCCGGAGTTTTCGCGCTGGGCACCATGGTTTCGGCGCTGGCGGTAGGGGCGGTGGAAATCGCCTTGCCGCTGCTGCTGCTGCCGGTTGCGATCAGCGCCTTCTGGTGGATGTACGCGCCGACACGCGAGGGGCGGCAGATGATGGACCGGATTGCCGGCTTCAAGCAGTACTTGTCCATTGCCGAGGAACGGCGGCTGGAAGCCCTGCATCCGCCCGAAAAGACCCCCGAACTGTTCGAACGCTACCTGCCTTATGCGATCGCGCTGGAAGTGGAGAATCGCTGGGCCGAGCGTTTCGCGGGGGTGCTGGCCAGCGCCGCTGCAGCGGGCGCGGCGGTCGGAACGGCGAGCTGGTACAGCGGTCAGGGCAATGTCTGGGACAATCCGGGCGGCTTCGCCAGCGATGTCGGTTCCTCGCTCGCCAGCGCGGTATCCTCGGCATCGACATCGCCGAGCAGCAGCAGCGGCGGTTCCTCCGGCGGAGGATCGTCGGGCGGCGGGGGTGGCGGCGGCGGTGGTTCGGGCTGGTAGCCCGGAGCGGGGTCAGGAAGGTCCCGCGCGGTATCGAGAGGGGCTCATGCCCGTCCAGCCGCGAAAGGCGCGGGTGAAGCTGCGCGCTTCCTCGTAACCCAGCGCGGCGGCGATCGCTTCCACGCTCTTGCCGCTGCCGGCCAGCGCGCGCGTCGCCATGTCGCGGCGGATATTCTCGCGGATGGCGGACAGGCTGCTGCCCTCGGCCCGCAGGCGGCGGCGCAGGGTTCCTTCGCTCAGCCCCAGTTCGGCGGCGACATCCTCCGCCTGGCGCGTGACTTCGGCGCGCAGGATCATGCGCACGTCGCGCGACAAGCTGCGGTCGCTGGCGGGGATGGTCATTACCGCCAGCGGCGCCTCGCGCAGCATCGCGTCCAGTTCCTCGCGCGTGCGCCGCACCGGGGCGTGCAGGAAATGCCGGTCCATGACGATGGCGAGACCGCTCGCCTCGAAGACGTGGGGGCAGGGGAACAGGTACTTGAACTCCTCGAAATAGGCGGCGGGACGGGGGTAATCGAAGTGGGCCTCGATCATCGGGGCGGTTTCCTTGGCCAGCCAGCAGGCCAGCCGGTGCCAGATGATGAGCCAGAATTCACCGAAGTAATGGCCCGGATCGCCAGCGGGATCGGCAAAGACCGCCTCGATGGTCGAGCGATCTCCCGCCTCGGTCCGGCGCGTGCCGATGTCGCGGCTCGCCAGGTTGTAGAAACGGATGGCGCGATCCAGCCCTTCGGCCACGGTGGGGCCGGCCAGCGCCAGCTCGCAGGCGAAAGCGAAGGCGCCGGGCGGCATGGGATGGGCGGTAAAGCCCATGAACTCGTCGTCCAGCGCGGCCCATATTCCCCGCACCAGCGCCGCCATCGCCCCGGCATCGCCCCGCCAGGCGGGGGCGGCGAGGCAGGCGGGATCGATCCCGGCGCCAAGCAGCAGGGCGCCATCGTCGATCCCGCGCGTCCGCGCGCCGGCGAGGCAGGCGTCAAAATAGTAGCGGTCTATGGTCGGCATCGGCCAGTGATCGATCTTGTGATAATTCTTCGCCGATTATGACCTGTACGGGCCGGGCGGGGAAGCGGATAATTCGCGCCACAACACGTTCGAGAGAGAACCCATGACCATCGCGACAGATCGCCCCGTCGACCCTATCGACATCGCCCCCGCACGCCGTGAGGAAAGCGCCGAGGAGCGCTGGGCCCGCTTCCGCCCCATCGTGACCGGCGACGAGTACGTGGAATCGCTGCGCGGCCGCGACGTGCTGGTCTATCTGTTCGGAGAGACCGTGGCCGAGCCGGTCGATCACCCGATCATCCGCCCGTCGATCAATGCGCTCAAGCGCACTTACGAACTCGCCATCGAAGACCCGGAACTGGCCACCGCCCATTCCGAACTGATCGACGCACCGGTCAATCGTTTCCTGCACATCGTCGGATCGCCACAGGACCTGGTGATGAAGAACCGCATGCAGCGGCGCTTGGGGCAGCTTACGGGCACATGCTTCCAGCGCTGCGCCGGGCTCGACACGATCAGCGTGCTCCATTCGATTACGTACGACATCGATGCGAAGCACGGCACGCAGTACCATCAGCGTTATCTGGAATTCATGCGCCATGCCCAGCGCAACAACGTCATCATCGGCGCGGGCATGACCGATCCGAAGGGCGATCGCTCCAAGCGGCCGAGCGAGCAGGCGGACCCGGACCTGTTCCTCCACGTCACCCGCCGCAGCGACAAGGGCATCTACATCAAGGGCGCGAAGGCGCACATGACCGGCGGGCTGAACAGCCACTGGATCGCCGTCATGCCGACGATGAACATGGGCGAGGCCGATCGCGACTTCGCCATCGTCGGTCTGGTGCCGGGAGATGCCGAGGGCATCACTTACATCTACGGCCGCCAGTCCTGCGACACGCGCGCGATGGAAGGGGGCGAGATCGACCAGGGCAACGCGAAGTACGGCGGGCAGGAAGTGCTGGTCGTGTTCGACGAGGTGTTCATCCCCTTCGAACATGTGCTGATGGACGGCGAATACGAGTTCGCGCAGGAAATGGTTGCCCGCTTCACCGCCTATCACCGCGCTTCCTACGTCTGCAAGACAGGCCTCGGCGACGTCATGGTGGGCGCCGCTGCCGCCATCGCCGAATACAACGGCGCCGATGCCGCCAGCCACGTCAAGGACAAGCTGGTCGAGATGACCCATCTCAACGAGACGATCTACTCCTCCGCCATCGCTTCCAGCCACGAGGCGAAGCCTCTGCCTTCCGGCATATTCATGAACGACGCGATGCTGGCCAATGTGTGCAAGCACAATGTCACGCGCTTTCCCTATGAGATCAGCCGTCTGGCGCAAGATCTGGCTGGCGGGCTGATGGTGACGCTGCCCAGCGAGCAGGATTTCGATCACGAAGTCGCCGGTCCGCTGTTGCGCAAGTACTTCCAGGGCCGCGCCAACGTACCGGTGGAATTCCGCCAGCGCGTGCTGCGCCTGATCGAGAACATGACGCTGGGCCGCAATGCGGTGGGCTATCTGACGGAATCGCTCCACGGCGCGGGCAGTCCGCAGGCGCAGCGCATCCAGATCCTGCGCGGCATGGAGGTCGAGCGGAAGAAAGGGTACGCGGAGGACCTGGCGGGCGTGGCGCGGAACGAGGAACGGGTTGGCGGGTGATGCCACCCGAAGCCTTCGAAACCATCGTCGCCAGACGCCGCTCCGTCCGCGCGTTCCTGCCCGACCCCGTCCCCCAGGCCCTTATCGAGCGGGTGTTCACCGTTGCGGGCAGGGCGCCGTCGAACTGCAACGTGCAGCCCTGGGTCGTCCACGTCGTCTCGGGTGAGGCGCTCGGTCGCATGCGCGGCGTTCTGCTGGAGCAGGCGAAAATCGGCGTGACCGATCCCGACGTGCCGATCACCCGCGACTACACGGGCGATCACAAGGCGCGGCGCATCGGCGCGGCGGTGGCGCTGTTCACGGCCACCGGCGTCGGCCGCGATGACGAGGCGGCGCGCACGCGGTCCTATCTTCGCAACTACGAGATGTTCGACGCACCGCACGCCGCGTTCTTCTTCATGCCGCGCGCATTCGGCCTGCGCGAGGCGGCGGATATCGGGATGTACGCGCAGACGTTGATGCTGGTGCTGACCGCTCATGGCCTGGGCTCCTGCGCGCAAGGGGCGATCAGCCACTATGCCGGGGCGGTGAAGCGGCAGCTTGGGCTGGGTGACGATCTGCTGTGCCTGTTCGGACTGAGCTTCGGCTATCCCGACGAAGCCGATTCCTCGGCTGCCGCGATAACCGATCGCGCTCCACTTGCCGATACAGTCACCTTCCACGAGTCGCTTCAATCGTAGGCTTTGACGGGCTTCTAGCTGTGCGTAGTTTGGAAAAATAGTTTCTATAAAACAATATCTTGATCGGTTCAGAAAAACTGACGTGAAATAAGTGTACATTGATGTACGCTTTGAGGTAAAAGGGATGCAAGCCGGGCGCGACCAACGATCCGGCGGCGAAATCCCAAGGAGAGATGCCCATGGAAAAGCTCACCATCGTGTCGGTCGACGGTCATGCCCAGATGCCGCCGGAAGCCTGGCCCAAGTTCCTCGACAAGCGCTATCACGATCATCTGCCGGCGTTGAACGAGGAAAACCGCAGCTACACGACGATCAGTGGGCACTTCCTGTCGCGGCTGCACAATTCCTCGCTGTTCGATATCTACGATCTCGATCACGCGCTGCGCGATGGCGGCGGCTATGGCGTGTGGGACCGCAAGCTGCGCATCCAGGAGATGGATCGCGAAGGGATCGCCGGCGAATTCATCCATTGCGGCGATCCGCGCGCGGCGGGGCTTTTCTATCAGTCGTCGAACTGGACCCACACGATGGACGTCGCCCAGGCGGGGGTGAAAGCCTATAACCGCTGGCTGCTCGACGAATTCGGTCCTGAATCCGATCGGCTGTTCCTTATCGCCAACATCGGCTCGGCCCCATGGCGCGACATGGGCGAACTGCTGGCCGAACTGGACTGGGCGGCCGACAACGGGTTCAAGGCCACGTCGATACCCGGCTACGTCGCCTATCCTGGCCAGCCGGCGCTGTTCGACAAGTATTGGGACCCGTTCTGGGCCCGCTGCGAAGAGCGTGACATCACCCTGTGGATGCATGCCGGCCAGGGCGAGGGCCAGGGCGAACTCGGTGCGATCTTCAGCCGCGTCGGCGCACAGATCGCCGATGTCGAGGGCGAGGACGTCGGCCCCACGGTGGACAAGCTGGTGAAGGAGTTCTTCAAGGGCAAGATATTCTCCAGCATCAAGCCGCGCCGGGCGATGTGGCAGATGATGATGGGCGGTGTGTTCGATCGCTTCCCCAACCTGCGCCTGATGCTCAGCGAGATCTACGGCGACTGGCTGGGCCCGACGTTCAAGTTCCTGGACGAACAGTTCGAGGCGAACCGTGACGGCATCGTCGCCAAGCTGAAGCCGAGCGAATACTACAAGCTGCATTGCATGAACGGGCTGTCGTTCATCCGCCGCTGCGAGGTCGACCTGCGCCACGATCTGGGTGTCGAAAGACTGGCGTTCGGCCGCGACTATCCACACGGCGAAGGAACCTGGCCGAACACCATTCCCTGGCTGCGTGACGCCCTGGGCGGCATTCCGAAGGAAGAGGCGCTTGGCATCATGGGTGGCAATGCGATCCGCTTCCTAAAGCTCGATCAGGCCAGGCTGGATGCCATCGCCCAGCGCATCGGCCCGTCGACCGACGCGATCTTCGGCGAGCATCCGCCGCTGCCCGACAACCTGATCGCCCATTTCGACAACCGCGCGCAGTATCTTGGCGAGCCGGAACGCGAAAAACGCATTCCCGAGATGGATCGCGCCATGCAGGAAGATCTGTGGCGGTCGAAAGTCTACGCCTGAACATCACCTTGGAACCTGAACATCGCCTTGGGAGAGGTGTGGGAGGAAGCGGCGGGCCTTGGGTCCGCCGCTTTTTTTATCACGGGTTGAGCGGTTGTACGGGCGAGCCAAGCACGATACGAAACGTATCTAATAATGGAACCGCAAGAGGATGCGACAAATGGAAGAACTGCGTTTCGACGGCAAGACGGCGATTGTTACCGGGGCCGGCGGCAATCCCAGCCTGGGCCGGGCTCATGCGATGCTGCTCGCCTCGCGCGGCGCGAACGTCGTGGTCAACGACATCGGCAGCAAGCACGCGCCGGGGCCGTCGACGGCGCAGTCCGTGGTCGACGAGATCAGGGCGCTGGGCGGTACCGCCGTGGCCGACGACAATTCCGTCGCGACGCTGGAAGGGGCCGAGGCGATCGTCGGAACGGCGATCGACACTTATGGCAGCGTCGACATCCTGGTGAACAACGCCGGCATCGTCTTCAACGTCATGGTCGAGGAACTGGCGCCGCAGGATTACCAGCGCACCATCGACGTCAACGTGATGGGGCCGCTGTGGATGACGCGCGCGGTGTGGCCGCACATGAAGGCGCAGGGCTATGGCCGCATCGTCAACATCACGTCGGGTTCGATGTTCGGCTTCGCGCTCCAGGCCGCCTATGCGGCGAGCAAGGGGGCGGTCTGGTCTATGACCCGATCGAACGCCTCGGAAGGCGAGCGCTTCGGCATCAAGGTGAACGCGGTTTCGCCGGGCGCCTTCACGCGAATGGTGATCGGTTCGCAGGAAGAGGATTGCCGGACCTTTATCGGCACCAAGAACCATATGCCGGCCGAACTGGTTTCACCCGCCGTGGCTTATCTGGCGCACGAGAGTTGCCCGGTGACGGGCGAGTGCCTGGACGTCATGGGGGGCGGTGTGCGCCGAACCTATATGGCCTGGACCAAGGGCATCAACGATCGCGATCTGACCATCGAGACCGTCGCCGAACGCTGGGAAGAAATCGTGGCGGACACCAGCGATCAGCTTGTGCCCATCGCGATGAACGACATGTTCACCCTGCACAACAAGCCTTACGTGCCCACTCCCGTCTGAATCGGAAGCGGGCGGCGCGTCACAGCGTTTCGATGATCGTCACGTTGGCGATGCCGCCGCCCTCGCACATCGCCTGCAGGCCATAGCGCTTGCCGCGTGCCTTGAGGGCATAGATCAGCGTCGTCATCAGCTTGGTGCCCGAGGCGCCGAGCGGGTGGCCCAGCGCGATGGCGCCGCCGTTGACGTTGAGCTTCGCGGGATCGGCGTTGTGATAGCGCTGCCAGGCCATCGGCACCGAGGCGAAGGCTTCGTTCACTTCATATAGGTCGATGTCGACCAGTTCCATGCCGGCGCGGGCAAGCGCCCTGTCTGTGGCGAACAGCGGCTCCTCCAACTGGATCACCGGATCGCCCGCCGTCACCGTCATGTTGACGATCCGCGCCAGCGGGGTGAGGGCATGTTCCTTCACCGCGCGTTCCGAGGCGACGACCACGGCCGAGGCGCCGTCGGTGATCTGGCTGGACGTCGCGGCGGTCAGCACGCCGTCGGGCAGCAGCAGCTTCACTTTGGCCATGCCTTCGGGCGAGGCGTCCCAGCGGATGCCTTCGTCGATCGTGTGCATCGCGGCTTCCCCGGCGGCGTCGACGATCTCTATCGGCACGATCTCCTTGTCGAAGGCGCCCTCTCGCGTCGCCCGCTGCGCGCGCAGGTGGCTTTCCAGGCCGAATGCGTCGGTCATCTCGCGGGTGAGGCCCCACTTCGTCGCGATCATCTCCGCCCCGGTGAACTGGTTCCACGAATCCACGCCGTATTTCGACTTGATCGAGGGCGGCAGCGGGTCGGAGCCTTCGGGCCATTGCATGGCGGAGAACATCGGCACGCGGGTCATGCTTTCGACGCCGCCGGCGATGACGATGTCCTGCGTGCCGGACATCACCGCCTGTGCCGCGAACTGGATGGCCTGCTGCGAGGATCCGCACTGGCGGTCGATGGTGACGGCGGGCACGCTTTGCGGAAGCGTGGAGGCGAGCACGCAGGCGCGGCCGACGTGGGTTGCCTGCTCGCCCGCCTGGGTGACGCAGCCGATGATGACGTCGTCCACGGCCGCTCCCGGAAGGCCGGCGCGTGCGACCGCGGAATCGAGCACGCGCGCGCCCAGGTCGGCGGGATGCCAGCCGGCCAGCCGGCCGTTGCGGCGGCCCCCTGCGGTGCGAACCGCGGCGACGATATAGGCTTCCGGCACTGTTCGATCCCTTCGCTGGTTACGCGCGCAATCTGTCGTCCGCGCCGCGCGAATCCCAGGGAATTATGCGACTTGGCCCATGCGATATCGGCGGGGCGGTCAGCGCACCCGGCCGAAGGGCATCAGCAGCTTGGCGGTGGCCGCCGCCGTCCGGCCGTTGCCGCCCCGCAGCGATGCCACCAGCACCGTCGCCTGCCGCTGCATGATCCGGTCGAACGGGGTCGAGGCGTCGGCCGCCGCCGCGAGTTCGGCGAGCCGCCGCGCCCCCGCGATGTCGGCGGGATCGATCTGGATGCGTTGCAGGCTGGCGAGGCTGGCGATGGCCGCCCGGTCTCCGCCCAGCGCCAGCGAACGATCGAGCGCGGCCAGCCCCGTCGCGGTGCGCGCGCCCAGCATGGTGCGGGCGACCAGCGGGCCAAGTTCGATGACGATTCCCAGATGCCAGCCGGCCAGCGCCATGTGCGCTTCGGGGTTGCGCGGGTCGGCCGCCACAGCTGCTTCGAAGCCGCGTCTCGCGGCGACCAGATCGGCCCGGCTGCGCGTAAGCTTGCCGCGATAGCTGATCGCCAGCGCCCGCTGGAGGCGGGCGTTCTGGTCACGCGGATTTTGTGCGATCGCCGCATTGGCCGCGGCAAGCGCCTGATTGATGCGCGTCAGAGCCGTCGTGGCGTTCGATGGCGTGAAGGCCGCGCTGGTCAGGATATCCCGCGCGCTTTGCGCCTGAGCCGAATTGCAAGAAACCGCCAGCACGGTGGCAAACGCCAGTGCGCGAAAACCCATCTTTTGCATCCCCTGCGCGGGCTAGCCTCCCGCGTCTGGCAGCACGCTAGGCGAGTGGGATGACGGCGCAAGGACAATCTGCCCGGTTTGCGGGCGGCTGAAGGCAGGGATCGATCAAGCGATTGAAAATGGTCGGGGAGATAGGATTCGAACCTACGACCCTCTGGTCCCAAACCAGATGCGCTACCAGGCTGCGCTACTCCCCGACACTTTCATGGCCCGCCAATGGCCATCTGCGGCGATGGTGGGCCCGGCAGGATTCGAACCCGCGACCTAGCCGTTATGAGCGGCCAGCTCTAACCGCTGAGCTACAGGCCCCTACTCGCCGTGCCCGGTGGCGGGAAGCCGCCGGGCCGGTGTGCGCGTTAGCTTGCCATCCGCCGCTAGGCAAGCGTCACGGACGACAGGATTTCGCGCACGCTTGTGGGAGCGACCTCGCGCTCCGCCAGATAGGCGAAGATTTCGCGCCACCAGTCGTAGAAACGGTCGAGATCGGCGTCGCTGCGCACGTAAGGCGTGAAGCCGGGGGCGAGCGAGGGGCTGTGGAATGAAAAGACCAGCACGGGAAGCCGCTGCTCCAGCGCCATGTCTATGCCGCGCTTGGCCTCGGCCGTGGTGACGCCTTCGGGGGTCAGGGGAATGCGCTCCATCAGACCGATCTTGGCCAGCGCGCCGCGCAGGCGCGGCACGCGCCACAATCGGGGATAGAGGCCGCGGCCGATTCCGCGCAGCGCGCCCCAGAACACCGTGGTGAGCGGCAGCTCCATCAATCCGCCGGGCCGGTCGATCCAGTAGGGCCGCACCGGATGATTGCGGAAATTCGGCCCGCCTTCGTAACTGTAGTCGAAGTTGGAACGGACCGACGTGTCTATCGCCATGCCGCATTCGGCCAGCATCGCGGCGCTGCTTGGCCCCACGCCATAGCGTCCGGCGCGGTAGATCAGCGGAGCGACGCCGAAATTCGCCTCTATCGTATTGCGCAAGTTGACGAAGGCCTCGCGCTCCAGCGCCGGCGGAAGATTGCCTGCGAAACTGTTGTAATGGCTCAGTTCCTGGTCGAACTCCGGGTTGACCCATGGATGCAGGTGCACGCCGGCTTCGGCACGCTGGGCGATGACCGCCTCTTTCAGCGCAGCGGCGGCGGCGGGCTGGCTGGCGACCGGATAGTCGAGCAGATAGATCGGCGTGACGCCGAAACCTTCGCAGAACTGCTGGAACTTCGCGAGGGCAGGAACGGTGTGCAGACTATGCGCCTCGCGATCGAGCGGGGCGCCCCAGTCGAATTCCTCTTCGGTATCGATCGTCACGACGAAGCGCTGCCCGAAGCCTTCGCGAAACTGCACGAAGTCGGGCCTGGCCGGCAAATCGGGAATGCTCACACCGGCCAAATGGAATGTCCCCCTGAGCCGCCCTGTCGCCGCTGCACAATGCCGCCGACGGCCTGTGACTAGCCCTGATCGACGTAAGCCAGCGGAACGGCCGCGACAGCGGCATCGCTATGCTTGGCTCCCGCATCGGTCAAGCCCGGCAGCGACAGACGGATTCGGTCGCCCTTGAAATCGAGCGAGCCCTGCGCCGCCCTGGCTTCGGTCGCGGCCAGCCGAAGCGCGAATCCTGCCCCGAACATGCCGACCGCGAGCGCCTGCGGCTGGCTTGTGCCGGCGTGATAGAGTTCTTCCTCCTCGCGCCCGGCAAGGCTGGCCGGCAGGCGCACGGTCAGCCGGACCATGTCGTCCCGCCGGCGCAGCCGCACCCGCAGGACTTCGTTGGGCGCCGCCGCGCCCGCCAGGGTTGCGAGCATACGCCAGACCAGTCGCTCCGCCTCCACCCGGTGAAGCGCGATGGACAGCGGCGCCGCGTCCACTTCAACCGCGAAACCGCTGCGGCGCGGGCGCGTGTATGCTTCGAGCTGGGCGACGGTGGCTTCGACAATGGCGGTCATGTCGGCTTCGCCGGCCTCGATGTCGAGCGAGCCGCCGTCGAGCTTCACCAGTCGTTCCAGTTCCTCGAAGCCGGCCAGCATCCGCGCGCTGTCGCCGGCGATTGTCGCCGCCAGCGCGCGATATTCGTGCGGGGTGGGTCCGAAAAGCTGTTGCTGGATCACTTCGGCGAAACCCTGGATAGCGTTCACCGGGGTGCGCAGCTCATGCAGGATCTGGCGCATCCGATCCGAACCGCTATCGACCGCGACGGGAGCCTGGGGCGCGGCGGCGGGGCGTCGCATCCGACCGATATAGCCGATGAAGCGGCCGCCCTGCGGATCGAAACGGGGCAGGGCGTCGATCTGCCATTCGCCGGCGATCGCGGCAGCTCCGGCGATGTCCAGCAAGGCGGCGCGGATCGGTTGCCGGTGACGCAGCGCGACGGCGAGGCCGCCGGCGGACTGGAGCGGGGCGTCGGGGCGATGCGCGGCGATGTTGAGCCCGACCGCCATCGGCGCGACGCCGGGTTCGGCCCAGACAATGCGCGCCTCGGCGTCGGTGGCGAAGTCGAAGGCGCGAAGCAGGCGCGTCGGAGCCGGTGCTGCGTCTCCGGAGCTTTCGACCGCACTGCCATCCTCATGCGGCTGGCGGGTGCGACGGAATTCCTCGATGCGCCGGACGATGGCGGCAATGCCTTCGCTCGCCTCGCTCGGCGGATGCGGCGTGGGCTGGGCGGCCGGAGCGGTGGCCGGGCGGGGCGAGGGAGGAGCCGCCATTTCCTGGCGATGCGCGATGTCGGCAGGCGGCAGGCCGCGGTCCTGGATGCCGAGCCGGGCCAGCAGGACCTCTACGTCCGGGCCAAGATCGCGGCGCAGGCGCACGAAGCCGCGCGCGCGCACCGGCAGGGCGGGAATCAGGTCCAGCCACTGGTGATCGACAAGCTGGGCCCGGCGGATCGCGGCCGAAGCGATCGACGCCTCCGCATCGGCGAGGTGGGCGATGAGGCGCGGGGAGCGGAGCCGCAGTTCCGCTTCCTCCAGCACATCGGCGCGCTCGGGTGCGGGAATCCGCGATGAAAGCTCGGACAGGCGCAGATAGGCGGCGTCGATCTGTGGCCCGTTCGCTTCGCTGGGGCGGATGCCGAGAAGGTCGATCAGCTGCCGATACTGGATGCGCGCGATCCCCTCGCCAGTCGCGGGCTGGCGCAGCACGGTAGCGATTCGGTCATCGAAGTGCATCGCGGCTCCGCGCGGGCCGCGATCCTTGCATAGGATCGCCAGCCGGGGGTTGGGGGCAAGACATGGGCAGTAGCAGCTTACTCGGCCAGCGGAAACAAGGCCTCCGGCCGCGTTGCAAAGCGGGACGATTGCGAGTGTGGATAATAATATTATCGAAATGATTTGAACCTGCTACGGAAATTGCCGGGCGACACTCGGCCGTCGATACGGCGCCGCGCACCGCGGGCTATGGGCACGGGGAATCTATGGCAAATCTCGATTCGATCGACCGGCGCCTGCTGGCCGAGCTTCAGGACGAAGGGCGCGTCACCAACGTGGAGCTGGCGCAGCGCGTGGGCCTTACCGCGCCGCCTTGCCTGCGCCGGGTGCGCGCGCTGGAAGAAGCCGGGGTGATCAGGGGCTATCACGCCGATCTGGACGCGTCGAAGCTGGGCTTCGCGATCACCGTATTCGCGCTCGTCAGCCTGAAGAGCCAGGCGGAAGAATCTCTGCGGCAGTTCGAGGAGCACATGCGCACGCTGCCCGAAGTGCGCGAATGCCACATGCTGAACGGAGAGATCGACTTCATTCTGAAGATCGTCAGCAAGGACCTGCAAAGCTTTCAGGAATTCCTGACGTCCCGGCTGACACCCGCGCCCAACGTCGCCAGCGTGAAGACATCGCTGACCATCCGCACGGCCAAACAGCTGCCCGGCGTGCCGTTGGAAGACTTTGAAGGCTAGAGGTTCGCCGCCGCTTCCAGCGCCAGCAGATAGCTCTTCGCGCCGAACCCGGCGATCGAACCCTTCGCGGCCATGCCGACATAGCTCTTGTGCCGGAACTGCTCGCGCGCGTGCGGGTTGGACAAGTGGACTTCGATCACCGGCGTGCGGATCGACCGGATCGCGTCGTAAAGCGCCAGGCTGGTGTGGGTGAAGGCCCCGGCGTTCAGCAGCACGGCTTTCGCGTCCTCCGCCTGCGCCTCGTGCAGCCAGTCGACCAGGTGGCCTTCATGGTTCGACTGGCGCAAGTCGATCGACAGACCCAGCGCCTGCGCGCGGTCTTCCAGCATGGCGGCGATATCGTCGAGCGTGTCGCTGCCGTAGATTTCCGGTTCGCGCAGGCCCAGCAGGTTCAGGTTCGGTCCGTTGAGGACATAGACAAGGTCGGTAGCCATGGAATGCCCTGCTCAGCTTTGCCGGTTCGTGGACGTCGCTCCGCACTAGGCGGGCGCGGGCGGGGAGGCAAGGGAAGGGAGCGATAGCTGCCCTCAGCCTTCGGGCGGAGCGGGATCCAGGTTTTCACCCCCGCCGTCGCCGTCGCTTGGGCCGTTTTCATCCGCCGCGGGTTCTTCGTCCGCCACGAACGTCTGGGTCGACGCGCCAGCGGTCGCCGCGGCATGTTCGGCCGCCTCCTGCGCCTTGACCGCGCGGTCGGCGGCGGCTTCGGCCTTGGCGAGCTTTTCCGACATCGCCTTTTCCATCGCGGACGAACCGCAGCCGGCCAGCAGCAAGGCTGGTGCGAGGCAGGCGGCGGCCCTGGCGATAGCGCGCCCGGTTGCGGCACTGCGCTGGAAGGCGCCGGCGGCTTCGCTCACCCCGTTACTCCGTGAAAGCTTGTGACGTGTCATCGTGACGGTCAGCTATAGCGGAAAACCACTTACCCTTTCTTAACTGCGGGAAATGGCTGAAAACCGCGCTTTTCGGGCGCGTGGCGGCCTATTTCCCGCCGCCCGCGACTTTCCCCCACTGCCGCGCCGCCGTGTAGCCGAGGTAGCCGGTGCCGAAGAGCGCATAGAGCGAATCGGGTAGCCCGCTCAGGTATCCGCTCATCCCGGCGGCGATGGAGCGGGCGGTGTCCGGAGAGAACGCGCCGATCACCCCCATCGGCAGCGCCCACAGGATCAGGGCGTACATCACGTAGAGGAAGCTGGGGCGGGCGCGGCTGGTCCAGGGATCGACCGAACCGGCTTCGGCGACGATCGCCGAAAGCTGGGTCTGCAGCAGGGCCATCTCCTGCGAGCCTTGCAGGCGGATGAGTTCCAGTTTGGCCTGATCGCGCGCGGCCTTGTCGGGAATGATCTTGTCGATGATCGCGGCCAGCGGGCCGATGAGCGTTTCGATGATCGGCATGGGAGAGCTCCGTCATGAAAAGAAGGAGCAGTCCAGATAATCAAATCCGGGCGTGTAGGAAAATGGTTTGGCGGCGACTCCCGTTCGTTCGCGGAAGCGGCAATCGGTAGCATGCGCCGCGGTTTCGGCGATGGCGGTCGCTATCCTCTCCTGATGCAGCGAAAGCCGATGTGGCTGGTCGAACTGTCGATCGCCTGCGGATGGCGGGCGGCCGGCCGATAGCGCTGGCAATAGCTTTCGGCGCAAAGGTGGGATCCGCCCTTGATGACCCGGCGCGGCACCTGGATCGGATCGGCCGGGTCGAGGCTCTGCTTGCGGTTGCCGCCGCGCGGGTTGCGCGGCACGCAGCAGGTCGCCTTCGTTTTGCGCGGCTGCGCGGGCAGGGCGTACCAGTCCGCCGTCCATTCCCAGACGTTGCCGATCATGTCCCACAGGCCGAAGCCGTTGGCGGGATAGCTGCCCACCGGCGACGTCCGCTCCCACCCGTCGGCCAGGCTGTTGGCGTGCGGGAACGGTCCCTGCCAGTAATTCGCCAGCATCCGGCCTTCGGGGGCAAGCTCGTCGCCCCAGGCATAGTCGCTGTCTATGGCGCCCCCCCATGCGGCATATTCCCACTCCGCCTCGGTCGGCAGCGCCTTGCCCGCCCATGCGGCATAGGCCGCCGCGTCCTGCCAGGCGATGTGGACCACCGGGTGCTGCTCCAGCCCGGCGGTCGCGCTGCCCGGTCCCAGCGGGCTTCGCCAGTCGGCCCCCAGGCGAAATTCCCACCACGATACGGACGACAGGGGAACCGGCCCCGGCGGAGGTGCGAAGACGAGCGATCCCGGCTGCGCCAGTTCGGGCAGCAGGCCGGGATAGTCGCGCGGATCGGGCGCCTTCTCCGCCAGTGTGACATGGCCGGTCTCCGCGACGAAGGCGGCGAAGGCGGCGTTGGTGACGGGGGTCTCGTCGATCCAGAACGGATCGACGCGAACCTCCCGTCTCGGCCGTTCCTCGGGGTAGAAGCGATCCGAACCCATGACGAACGACCCGCCCGGAAGATGGCGCATCGCTGGGGCGTCGGTCATTGCGCTGTCCTCAGAAGTTGAACCGCGCGCCTACCACCAACCGTCGTCCGGCGTCGAGGTAGCTGGCGGGCAGACCCGTCGTGTACTCGCCGATCTCGTCGGTATCGAGGATGTTGACCGCTTCCACGGTCAGCGAGGCGTTGCGGTTGACCTTGAAGCTGATGCTGCCGTCCAGCGTGCCGAAGGGGCGGGTCTTCTGGCTCATCGCCGGCGCCAGCGCCACCGAACTCAGGAAGCCATCACGCCAGGAGTACGACAGGCGCACGCCGAGCGGGCCTTTTTCGTAGTAACCGATGGCGTTGAAGTTGTGCCGCGACGCCGCCGTAAGCTGGGTGGGATCGCTGTTGTCGATGAAGGTGTAGTTCAGGATCGTGCCGAACCCGTCGAACGGCGCGGGCAGGAAGGTGAACGCCTGCTGGTAATAGACTTCGGCGCCCTTCACGCTGACGCCGCTGCCGTTGACCAGCTGGCTGACAGTGAATTCGAGGCTGGCGGTCGTGTTGCCGGTGCCCCGGATGAACGTGACGGGCAGCACTTGGGTAGACGTCTCGCGCCGGATCAGCGATTCGAGCCGCTTGTAGAACAGCGATGCGCCCAGCACCGCGTCGGGCTGGAAGTACCATTCGGCCGTCAGGTCGACATTGTTGGCGCGGAACGGTTCCAGGTAGGGATTGTTGCGCGTCACCGTGCGCTGGTTGCCGTTCGCCGTGGTCGTCGGCGAGATGTCCATGAGATTGGGGCGCGCGATCGTTCGCGATGCCGAGAAACGGAAGACCAGTTCGTTGGTCGCCTGGAACTTGAGGTTAAGGCTGGGGAGGAAGTCCCAGTAACTGCGCTTGACCAGGAGATCGCCGGCCGAAGGCACGCGCGTGTTCTGCCCGGCTTCGGATTCGACCGTGATGCCGTTCAGGTCGGGCACTACGCCGATCGTCTGCTGGACGGTGCGGACCGCGCGCAGGCCCAGGTTGCCGCTGAGCCGGCCGGTCTCGAAATCGGCGCGGGCATAGGCGGCGAAGGTCTTTTCCTGCACATCGATGATACCGGTCGCGTCGTTGGTGTAAGTGCCTGCCGCGATCAACTGCGCTTCGCTGAACTTGGCGGTGACCTCGCGAACGTCGGAGCCGAGCCATTCGGTGGGGAACACCGCGGCCCCCTTGTAGCTGCCCAGGAAGGTGCCCGAACCGGCCTTCACCAGCTTCATGAAAGGCGCCGCGCTCAAGGTGCCGGCACGGGGGCCTACCGGCAGGCCCCCGTAGAGGTTGGAGAGACCCTGCGCGGTGATGTTGAGCTGGCGATTGTCCTGATACTGGCGGCGGTCGACGTACTTGGCGCCAAGTCGGACCGCCTTGAGGAGGCTGCCGTCGAATTCACGCCGCACATCGAACTTCGCGTCCCACAGCTTGTCGGTCGCGCGCTGGTTCAGCGCGCCGTTCAGGCTGGCGAGGCGGTAGGACGTGGGATCGAGCCGGCGCTGATCGAAGCCGTTGAGATAATAGAGGCTGCCGAGGTCGTCGCCCGGTGCCGCCACATAGCGCGCGACACCGTTGGCGATGTCGGCGATGTTGAGATTGTTCAGCCGCTGCGCCGACGTGGCGTAAGAGCCTTCGAGCGAAACTGTCCAGCCGTCGTTCTGGAACTTGCC
>Ga0209813_10000064_pt1 | contig 43230 bp, 46 predicted proteins | sample EndMethybrTD3033_FD_187596 | JGI IMG/M metagenome (GOLD analysis project Ga0209813, IMG submission 187596) | Populus endosphere microbial communities from Tennessee, USA - Endosphere MetaG P. TD hybrid TD303-3 (SPAdes) (version 2) | ecosystem: Host-associated > Plants > Roots > Endosphere... | reverse complement strand
CGTCAGCGTATCGATTCAGTGGAAAGCTTCGCCGCCGACGTGGCGCACGAGATCAAGAATCCCCTCGCCTCGCTGCGCAGCGCGCTGGAGGCGATGGACAAAGTGGAAGACGCCGACTTGCGCCGCCAGCTTACCGGCATCGCCGCGCACGACGTTCGCCGCATCGACCGGCTGGTGACGGAGATCGCCGACGCCAGCCGGATCGACGCGGAAATGAGCCGCACCACTTTCGAGCCGGTCGACATGCTGCGCCTGATCGAGGCTTCGGTCGCCGCGCGCGAAAGCCGCGGGGTGGACGGATCGTGCCTCATCACCGTGTCGCGCAAGGGCGACGGCGATTGCCTGGTGCCGGGCGACGCCGCGCGACTCGAACGCGTGCTGGAAAACCTGCTGGACAACGCCGTGTCGTTCTCCCCCGAAGGCCAGACGATCGAGGTGGAGCTGGGCTGTGACGAGGACAGCGTGGCCATATCGGTATCCGATCGCGGCCCCGGCATCCCCGCCGACGCGCGCGAGAAAGTGTTCGAACGGTTCCACTCGCTGCGGCCGGTGGACGAGGATTTCGGCAGCCACAGCGGCCTCGGCCTCGCCATAGCGCGCACCATCGTCGAAGCGCATTACGGCACGCTGACCGCGCATGACCGGGCCGACGGCAGGAACGGCGCGCGCCTGTTGGTCCGGCTGCCGGCGTGGGAGGACGAATGATGCGCGCGCATCAGGCGACATGCGTCGCGATCGGCGCGCGCGCCGTGCTGATCGAGGGGCCTTCCGGCAGCGGCAAGTCCAGCCTGGCGCTGGCGCTGATCGATCGCGGCGCGGTGCTGGTGGGGGACGACGGGGTCATGCTGGAAGTCGCGGAAGGCCGGCTGTTTGCCAGCCCTCACCCCAATACGCGCGGGCTGATCGAAGTGCGCAACCTGGGATTGATCGACAGCCCGGTCCGCGACAAGGTCATGGTCGCGCTGGTCCTGCGGCTGGACGAAGCGGCTCCTCGCCATGTCGACCATGCAGAGCGGATCGAGATGATGGGAATTACGCTGCCGATGCTGCGGCTGTGGCCCGGCAGCCCTGTCCAGCACCTGAAGGCGGAGCTGGCTCTGCGCAAATTCGGACTCAGCAGCGGTTAGGGTCCGTACTCAATACCAGCGCCTTCGAGGTTTGAAGCAAAATGGCCCAGTGCAAGGAGAGAGGGCGCAGGAATATGTCGATATTTCAAGCCATCTCGACGCGGCAATGGGCCATTTTGGTCAAATCCCGCAGGGACGTCCAAATGGCTTCCATCTCGAACCGAAATGCGCTGGCAAAGGCAGCCAGCCTTGGCGGCGCGCATTTCGGTCCGATATGTTCGCCATTTGGACGCCTCGAAGGCGCTGGTATTGAGTACGGACCCTAAGTCTCTGTGGGAGACAAATGTGTTACCGCACTTTCCTTCCGCGCGTTGCGGGCGCAAACCGATGGACCATGCCGAGCGACTCTTCCGCCCCTGAAGCTGACACCGATTCTGGCGCCGCCAAACCGTGCGTCCTGCTCGTCACGGGCCTGCTGGGCGCCGGCAAGACCACGGTGCTGCGCGTGCTGGAGGATTTGGGCTGGGAAGCGATCGACAACTTTCCGATCCGCCTGCTGGAACGCCTGATCGACAGCACCGCCCCGGCCGGCGGCGACGGGCGGTCTCCCCTGGCCATCGGCTTCGACAGCCGCACCCGCGGGTTCGACCCGCACGGCGTCATCGCCCAGGTGAAGGCGCTGTCGCAGCGCAGCGACATCGAGCTGACCACCCTGTTCCTCGACTGCGCGGGGCGCGAACTGGAACGCCGCTACAACGAAACGCGCCGGCCGCACCACCTGGCTGCCGATGTCCCCGCCGCCGCCGGCATCGCGGCCGAGCGCGAACTGCTGGAACCGCTGCGCCGCTGGGCGGACATGGTCATCGACACGACACCGTTCTCCGCCAACGAACTGCAGCAGGTGATTCGCGAGCGGTTCGCCGCTTCCGCCGGGCAGGCGATGACGATCACCGTGTCGAGCTTCGGCTTCTCGCGCGGGATGCCGCCGGTCGCCGACCTGGTCTTCGATATGCGCTTCCTCGACAATCCCCACTGGGTCGACGAGCTGCGCCCGCTGACCGGAAAGGATGCCGCCGTCGGCGAATATGTCCGTAAAGATCCGGCATTTGCGGAAGCTTTCGCCCGCATCCGCGACCTGATCCTGCTGCTGCTTCCGCGCTACGAGGCGCAAGGCAAGGCCTATGTCCACATCGCCTTCGGCTGCACCGGCGGGCGGCATCGTTCGGTCTTCGTCGCCGAGCAGATCGCCGCAGCCTTGCGCACATCGGGATTTTCCCCCACATTGCTGCACCGCAACCTGGGCTCTCGCGCGGCGGACCTTCTCGAAGGGGTGACACCGCGATGAGACAGATACAACGCTTCCGGGTGCACTCGCAGGGAATTCGGAGCGTAATCATCACATGATAGGGATGATTCTGGTAACCCACGGCAATCTTGCCGAGGAATTTGTGCACGCAATGCAGCATGTCGTCGGCCGTCAGGAAGGCGTGGCGACGGTATGCATCGGGCCCAACGACGACATGGAGCGGCGGCGCCGCGAAATCGCCGACGCTATCAAGGCGGTCGATACCGGCGAAGGCGCGATCATCCTGACCGATCTGTTCGGCGGCACCCCGTCCAACCTCGCCATCTCGCTGATGAAGGCGGGCCACGTCGAAGTGATCGCCGGAATCAACCTGCCGATGCTGATCCGCCTGGCGAAGGCGCGCGATTGCATGTCGGTGAAGGACGCCGCCCTGGCCGCGCGCGACGCCGGGCGCAATTACATCACCATCGCCTCGGAATACCTGGGGCAGCACGCATGACGGTGAAAGTCAGCGAAACGGTCGCCATCATCAACCAGCGCGGCTTGCATGCGCGGGCCAGCGCCAAGTTCGTCAATATGGTCACCCTCCTGCCCGAGGGCGTCGACGTGCTCGTCCGCAAGGACGGAACCGAGGCGGCGGGCGGATCGATCCTGGGCCTGATGATGCTGGGCGCCGCCAAGGGCGACACGATCGAGATCTGCGTGTCGGGCAGCGATGCCGAAACCGCGCTGGGCAAGCTGGCCGGGCTGGTGAAGGACGGTTTCGGCGAGGATTGACATTTAGCCCTCTCCCCGCTGGGGAGAGGGTTGGGAGAGGGGACGCGTTTCGACGAAACCCCTCTCGACTTCGGCTAGCGCCCGCCAACGGGCACAAGCCTTCGTATCTCTCCCCGACGGGGAGAGAACAGGGATAGCGATGCGCCGCACCATCACCGGATTCTCCAACCCGACGGTCAAGTTCCTGCGTTCGCTGCGCGAGAAGAAGCACCGCCGGCAGGAAAGACGCTTTCTGGCCGAAGGGCTGCGGCTGCTGACCGACGCCCGCGAATCGGGCATCCTGCCCGAAATGCTGGTCATGGCGACTAACCGCGCGTCGCATCCCCTGCTCGAAGCGCTGGAGGCCGACGTCGCGGCGGCCGGCGGCGACGTGATCGAGATGGACGAGGACATCCTCGTCAAAGTGACCGGCAAGGACAATCCCCAGGCGGTCGCCGGGGTCTTCGGCGAATTCGACACCCGGCTGGCCACTATCGAACGGGAGACAGCGCCGATCTGGCTGGTGGCCCAGGCGCTGCGCGATCCGGGAAACCTGGGCACTATGCTGCGCACCGGCGACGCGGTCGGCGCGGGCGGCCTGATCCTGATCGACGACTGCGCCGATCCCTTCTCGGTCGAAGCGGTGCGCGCCAGCATGGGCGCGATCTTCACGCAGAAGCTGGCGCAGGCGCGCTGGGACGAATTCCTGCCCTGGCTTCGCGCCGGGAATGGCCAGCTCGTCGCCGCCTCTCTGCGCGACGCGCAGGATTATCGCACCGCGCCCTACGCCGCGCCCTGCTTCCTCATGGTCGGCAACGAATCGCGCGGATTGCCCACGGAATACGAGGACGCCTGCGACTTGCGCGTCACCATGCCGATGCTGGGGCGCGCAGACAGCCTGAACGCGGCGGTTGCCGGCGCGGTGCTGGCTTATGAAGCGCTGGCGCATTTGCGCTGACGCCGGGTTTCAATCCCCCGCCAGGATCGCGCTGATCCGCCACTCGCCGTTTTCGCGATCCGCCAGAAGGCGATAGTCGAGCAGGCTGCGCAGCCTGTCGGTGGCGACATAGCCCTGCGTGCCGTCGGCCGCCTTCACCTGCTGGAACGGCCGCTCGGGATGCAGGCCGGCGGACAGTTCCACCAAATCCCACGACAGGCGCTTGCGCACCGCCGCGTTGGCGTCGCCCGTGGCGAGCATCGGCACATCGGCCCCGGTCACGACCATCGCGTCGTAGCCGTCGACATCGCCTACATCCTGCGCGAAGTGCCACGGCATCGTCATGCCGCCATCGCGATTGGCGCAGCCATAGGACAAGAGCACGCCCAGTTCGCGCATGACTTCGCTGTCCGGCTCCTTCAGTTTGGCGAGGAGACGCGCGCGACCGTCATCGCCGCCGAAGCCAAGCTTCACTTCGGGCGCGGCCAGCGCGGCGATGCCATCGGCGTCGCGGGCCAGCACCGCGGCGGCGAGCTTCTCGCGAAATTCGCGGGCGCCCGGCAACTTGCCGCATTCGTCGCGCGGGGCGAAACGGCCCGGCTGCTGCGGAACGACCAGCCCGTCCAGCAATGCAGAGGTGGCGCCGGTGGGCGATGGCGGCTGCGACGCGATGGGCGACGCGGCTGCGCTTGCTGAGCCGCTGGGGCTTGGGGACGGCTCGACTTGCGACTGGCAGGCGCCCAGCAGGGCCACGGCACATAGCAGCATAGCTCTCATCCACTCAGTCGCCCGTTGTTATTCCACAGGCTGTCTAACCAGTTGCGGGATTGCTGGTTCCGGGGCTGGTTCCGGGGCTGGTTCCGGGGCCGGCACCTGAACCGGTTCCAGCGCGGCGGGAAGCTCGGCGTGGCGCGGCGCGTTTTCGACCAGCGCGATCTCCTCGGTCACTTCGCGCTTGCCAATCTTGATATGCTTTTCGGTCAGACGCCGCGCGCGGCTGAGCACGTTGCCGTCGTAAGTCCGGGCGAAATCGTTGAAGCTGTTCACCGCGCGTCCCAGGTGCACCCCGGTCTTGAGCAGATCGTCCTGCGTCTTCGCCAGGCTGTCGTAGAGGTCGCTCGCCAGCTTGCCGATTTCGCGCGCCTCCTTGGCGAGGCCTTCCTGCTGCCAGACCTGCGCGATGGTGCGCGCGATGGCCACCAGGTTGGTCGGGCTGGCCAGCAGCACGCGGCGTTCGAAGGCATATTGCCAGAGGTTGGGATCGTGTTCGAGCGCGGCGGCGATGAAATGCTCGCCCGGCACGAACATCAGCACATAGTCGGGCGCGTTCTCGAACTGGCTCTGATAGCTTTTCGCGCCGAGCGTCTGGATATGATTGCGCATCGAGGCGGCATGCTGATCGAGATGCAGCTTGCGCGCGCCCTCCTCCGCCGCATCGAACGCGTCCTGATAGGCGTTGAGCGAAACCTTGGCGTCGATGACCAGCTGCTTGTTGCCGGGAATGCGCACGATGGCGTCGGGGCGCAGGCGGCCGTCCTCGGTCTCGATCGACTGCTCCATGGCGAAATCGGTATGTTCGGCCAGGCCGCATTGCTCGAGCACGTTCTTGAGCTGCTGCTCGCCCCAGCGCCCGCGCGCCTTGGGCGCGTTGCGCAGCGAATTGCCCAGCCTTGCGGCCTCGGCGCGGACCAGTTCCTGTCCGGCGCGAAGCTGGTCGATCTGCCCGTGGAGCTGGCCGAAGGCGTCGACGCGCTGCTTCTCCAGCGCGGCCACCTGCTCCTCATAGCTCTTCAGCCGTTCGCCGACGGGGGACAGCAGCGCCTTGATCCGCGCTTCGTTCTTCTCCTCGGAGACCGAGAACCGCTCCTGCGCGCGCTTCAGGAAAGCTTCCTGCGCGCCTTCCAGCACTTTGGCGCCCGCCGCCTCGAACTCCTTGCGCAAGGCGTCCTGCGCCTCGATCAGCAGGCGCTTCTGCTCGGCGAAATTCTCGGCATTGGCCTTCAGCGTGGCGAGTTCGCCCTTCAGGGCTTCGCGCGAGGCCCTGAGATCGGGCAGTTCCGCCGCGAGCCGCTCAGCCCCGGCGGCGCGGGTGGTGGCGGTCGCGAGATCGGCCTGCAACGCCGCCCGATCGGCGGAAACCGCCGCCAGTTCGCCCGCCAGCGCATCGGCGCGGATCGCCCGTTCGCTCGCCCCGGCAAGCTCGGTGATCGCGCGGCGGAACTTCTCGTCCAGATCGCGCGCCTCGGCATCGCGGGCCGCGAAACGCTGGCGCAGTTCCGCGAGCGGACGCGAGGCGAAGAACCAGCCCAGCGCGACACCCGCGCCAAGGCCGAGGATCAATGCGAAAACGATGACGAGCTGCGAGTTCATTCGCGCAGGCTAGTCGGAACGTAGAGGGAACGCCAGCGGGATGTGTAAATTATCCCCGATGAACGATCGGCCGGACGGTCACGCCGCCTTGCGCAGCTTTTCCAGCTTCTTGAGCGCCATCTGCCGCTTCAGCCGCGACAGGTGATCGACGAAGAGCACGCCTTCGAGGTGGTCCATCTCGTGCTGGATGCACGTGGCCATCAGCCCGTCCATCGTCTCCTCGTGGAGCGCGCCGTCGAGATCGTGCCAGCGCACGCGCACCGTGGAGGGACGTTCGACGTCGGCGAAGATATCGGGCACCGAAAGGCAACCCTCGCTGCACACCGAGATATCCTCCGACGGATCGAGGATCTCGGGATTGACGAAGACGCGCGGCTCCTTCTTCGTCGGCTGGTGCTTATGCTCGTGCCCGCCGTGGGCGGTGCAGACTTCCGGCTCCGCGTCGGGATCGTCGGGCTGCAGGTCGATAACCAGCACGCGCTGCGGCACGCCGACCTGCACGGCGGCAAGGCCGATGCCGGGCGCGTCGTACATCGTCTCCAGCATATCGGCGACAAGCGTCTTCAACTCGTCGTCGAAGCGTTCGACGGGCTGGGAAACCTGCTTCAGCAGGGGATCGGGGATCTCGAGGATTTCGCGAATGGCCATGATGACCGCGATTTAGGTGCGGCTCCCCGAATGGTCAACCGATGGCTGGAAACGTGTCAGCCGACCGGACGGCGGGCGCGCAGCGCCTGCGCCAGCGTGCCCTCGTCCAGGTAATCGAGTTCGCCGCCCACCGGCAGGCCATGCGCAAGCTGGGTGATCCGCACCGGATAGCCTTCCAGCCGCTCGGCGATGTAGTGCGCGGTGGTCTGGCCTTCGAGCGTGGCGTTCATCGCCAGCACCACTTCGTCTATGCCGCCGGCCGCCACCCGTTCGATCAGAGCGCCGATGGTCAGATCCTCCGGCCTTATGCCGTCGAGCGCCGAGAGCCGCCCGCCCAGCACATGATAGCGCCCGACGAAGAGACGCGCCCGGTCCAGCGCCCAGAGATCGGCGACATCCTCGACCACGCAGAGCGAACGCGCGTCGCGGCGCGGATCGGCGCAGATGGCGCAAGGATCGGAGGTATCGACATTGCCGCAGGTCCGGCATTCGACCAGGCCCTCGCGCACCGCCGCCAGGGCTTCCAGCAGTTGCACCAGCGAAGTCTCGCGCCGCTTGATAAGCCACAGCACCGCGCGCCGGGCCGAACGCGGGCCGAGCCCCGGCAGGCGCGACAGGGCGGCGGTCAGCGTTTCGATCTCTTGCGATGCCATCGGTGCCCAGATAGGGCCGGCGACCGGAAACTGAAAGCATTTCGGCCATGCGCATCATCTTCATGGGAACTCCCGACTTCGCCGTCCCGGCGCTGATCGCGCTGGTCGAGGCGGGGCACGATGTCGTGGCCGCCTATAGCCAGCCGCCGCGCCCGGCCGGCCGGGGCAAGCAACTCCAGCCCTCGCCCGTCCAGCGCGAGGCGGAAGCACGCGGGATCGCGGTGCGCTATCCGGTTTCGCTGAAAGCGGCGGAGGAGCAGGCGGAGTTCGCGGCCTTTGACGCCGATATCGCCGTGGTCGCCGCCTATGGCCTGATCCTGCCGAGAGCGATCCTGGATGCGCCGCGCCACGGCTGCCTCAACATCCACGGTTCGCTGCTGCCGCGCTGGCGCGGGGCGGCGCCGGTGCAGCGGGCGATCCTGGCCGGGGACACGGAAACGGGCGTGGGCATCATGCGCATGGAGGCCGGGCTGGATACCGGGCCGGTGCTGCTGGAAGGGCGCACGCCGGTGGACGGCAAGACCGCCGGAGAACTGACGGCGGAACTGGCCGGGCTGGGTGCGCGGCTGATGGTGAAAGTGCTGGCCGATCTGCCCGGCTATCCCGAAGCTCCGCAGGCAGAGGACGGCGTCACTTACGCCGCCAAGATCGACAAGGTGGAATCGCGGCTGAATTTCGCCCAGGGCGCCGCGGATGTCGAACGGCAGGTGCGCGCCTTTGCGCCCGCGCCGGGGGCTTTCTTCGAACTGGAGGGCGAGCGCTATCGCGTGCTGGCGGCAGAGATCGCCGATGGGGCGGGCGAACCCGGCGTGACGATCGACAATCGGCTGACCATCGCTTGCGGTTGCGGCGCGATCCGCCCGACCCGTATCCAGCGCGCGGGCAAGCCGGCGATGGATACGGAAGCGCTGCTGCGTGGGCGGGCGATAGCCGCCGGTACGGTGTTGGGCTGATGGCGGTCCGCGAACAATCGCGCCCATGACCCGCTTCGCCCTCACCCTCGAATTCGACGGCGCGCCTTTCATGGGGCTGCAACGTCAGGCGCACGGTCCATCGGTGCAGCAGGCGGTCGAGGAAGCCGTCCACGCGGTCACCGGCGAAACCGCTATCATGCACGCCGCCGGCCGCACCGATGCCGGGGTGCACGCGCTGGCGATGCGGGCGCATGTCGACATCGACAAGCCCCTTGCCCCGTTCCGCCTGATGGAGGCGCTGAACGCCAGGCTGCGCCCCGCCCCCATCGCGGTGCTGGCCTGCGAGGAAGTGGCCGACGACTGGCACGCCCGCTTCTCATGCGTCGGGCGTTCCTATCTCTATCGCATCGCCAACCGCCGCGCGCCGCTTACGCTGGAGCGGGGCAAGGCGTGGCAGGTGCGCCAGCCGCTCGACGCCGCCGCGATGCACCGCGCGGCGCAGGCGCTGGTGGGGCTGCACGACTTCACCACTTTCCGCTCGGTCCACTGCCAGGCGCAGAGCGCGCTCAAGACGCTCGACCGGCTCGACGTGCGGCGCGAGGGCGAGATGCTGCTGATCGAGACCGAAGCGCGCAGCTATCTGCACCATCAGGTGCGATCGATGGTGGGATGCCTGGCGCTGGTGGGGCTGGGACGCTGGGAGGAAAGCCAGGTGGCGGAGGCGCTGGAAGCGCGCGATCGCCACGCGCTGGGGCTGAACGCCCCGCCCGACGGGCTTTATTTTACCGGGACGACGCTAACTCTAGGCCTTGGCCACCACGCTTTCGGGCAGATCGGTGCCGAACACGCGCTGGTAATACTCCGCGACCAGCATCCGCTCGGTCTCGTCGCACTTGTTGAGGAACGAGAGGCGGAAGGCGAAGCCCGGGTCCTTGAAGATCGCGGTGTTCTGCGCCCAGGTGATGACCGTGCGCGGGCTCATCACCGTTGAGATGTCCCCGGCGATGAAGCCCTGGCGCGTCAGATCGGCGACTTTCACCATGTCGGCGATCATCTTGGGCTCGATCCCGTCGACCTTCTTGCCGACGATCTCGGTCTCCACCGCCTGCGGCAGGTAGTTCAGCCCGACGACGATGTTCCAGCGGTCCATCTGGCCCTGGTTGATCGCCTGGGTGCCATGATAGAGGCCCGAGGTATCGCCCAGGCCGACGGTGTTGGCCGTGGCGAAAAGGCGGAAGAACGGGTTCGGGCGGATGACGCGGTTCTGGTCGAGCAGCGTCAGCTTGCCTTCGGTTTCCAGCACGCGCTGGATCACGAACATCACGTCCGGCCGGCCCGCGTCGTATTCGTCGAACACCAGCGCCGTCGGCGTCTGCAACGCCCAGGGCAGCAGGCCTTCGCGGAATTCCGTGACCTGAAGCCCGTCGCGCAGCACGATGGCGTCGCGGCCGATCAGATCGATGCGGCTGATATGCGCGTCGAGGTTGATGCGGATGCACGGCCACTGCAAGCGGGCCGCAACCTGCTCGATATGCGTCGACTTGCCGGTGCCGTGATAGCCCTGCACCATCACCCGCCGGTTGAAGGCGAAGCCCGCCAGGATCGCCAGCGTGGTGTCCGGATCGAACACATAGCTGGGATCGAGATCGGGCACGCGCTCGTCGCCTTCGGAGAAGGCCGGAACCTTCATGTCGATATCGATGCCGAAGACCTCGCGCACGCTCACTTCGGTGTCGGGCGCGGGGAGGCGGGTGGAGGTGGTAGAAGTGTCAGTCATCGCGGAGGTTCGCTATACGGGCCGGCGCGCGGCGGCAATACGCTTTGCGCCCGCTTTGGCCCGTTCAGACGATCTTCTCCGGCAAGTTGAAGCAATCGATGAAGCGCCGCGCGGCCTCGCGATCGCCCGTGAAGGCGAAGCCGGCCTCGTTCAGCGCCTCGAACGGCACTTTGCCATAGACTGCGGCGGCGAGCACCGACGCAACCGGCGCGGCCAGCTCGAAGTCCGCCGACGCTTCCTCCCCGCGTTCGGCCAGCAGCTTCCCCTCGCCCACGCGGACGATGAAATGCTCCCGCCCGATGGCCACGCCGGCGACGGTGGCGAGCGATCCCGCGCGCCCGGCATTGAACATTGTGCGCAGGCTGAGCATGAACGAGGCGGCCGACAGGGGCAGCGTGGGGTCGTGATTGGGCGACGTCGCCGCCCAGCGCCCCAGCGTCATGATTGCCTCGTCCGCGGCATAGCCCCAGCGCGTCAGTTCATAGATTTGCGCCGAGACCGGCGGCGGCAACTGGCGCCGGACGACGATGCCGGCCGCCTCCAGGCTTTCCAGCCGCTCGGTCAGCACTTTGGCGCTGATTCCGGGCAGCCCGCCGCGCAAGTCGGAAAACCGTCTTCCTCCGAACATCAATTCCCGGACGATCAGCAGCGACCAGCGTTCTCCCACCAGTTCGAGAGCGAAGGCCGTGCCGCAGGCGTCATCGTACCACTTGCCGTGTTTCCGGCTTCTTTGCGACTCAGTTTCTTTTTGTAACTTCATGGTTGCCTTTTGTAACTCACACGAGCATCACAGTGCAAGAGCGATTCGCCGCAAAGGCGATGCCGAAGGAGGAAAGCCGAGATGTCCAAAATGATCTTCGTGAACCTGCCCGTCACCGACCTGCCTCGCTCCATGGCGTTCTACGCCGCGCTCGGCTTCACCAACGAACCGCGCTTCACCGACGATACGGCGGCCTGCATGGTCTGGTCGGAATCGATCTTCGCCATGCTGCTGACCCACGACAAGTGGCGGACCTTCACCGACCGCCCCATCGCCGCGCCGGGCAGCAGCGAAGTGGCTCTGGCGCTCACTTGCGACAGCCGCGACGAAGTGGACGCGCTGGCGAAGGCGGCGGCCGCGAACGGCGGTATCGCAGAGATCAATCCGACGCAGGATCACGGCTTCATGTTCACCCGCAGCTTCGGCGATCCCGACGGGCACGTCTGGGAAATGTTCTGGATGGACCCGGCGGTCGCCGGCGGCGAGGCCGAACTGCCGGAAACCGCCGCCTGACTCCGTCATCTTTCCGGGAGAGAGATCATGAGCGATGCAGCGATGCGCAGGACCGGGATCGGGCTGACCGTTCTGGTCGCCCTGTTCTGGGCGATGGACGGGGCGATGAAACTCGCCAACCTCGCCCCGGTGGCGCAAACGATGGGCCCGCTCGGCTGGCCGACCGATTCCGCCACCATCCTGACGCTGGGACTGATCCAGACGGGTAGCCTTGCGCTCTACCTCTGGCCGAAAAGCTCCGTTCTCGGCGCGATCCTGCTGACGGCCTACCTCGGCGGAGCCATCGCCACCCACGCGCGGATCGGGTCGCCCCTGCCCTCGCACACCTTGTTCGGCGTCTATGTCGGCGTCTTCACCTGGGCCGCGTTGTGGTTTCGCTCGCCGGCCCTGCGCGCGCTCATCCCGCTGCGCAACACGAAGGACTGAAACGATGCCGCTCGATCCCGACGCTACGACCGTGATCTCCGCGCTCTGCAAGGTGCCCTCGTTCGCGCACGGCCATGTCCGCGACTTGCGCGTGCGCTGGGCGCTGGAGGAGATCGGCCGCCCTTACCGCGCCCAGCTTTACGAAGGCATGGCCCCCCGCCCCGACGCCTATCGCCAGTGGCAGCCCTTCGGCCAGGTGCCGGCTTTCGACGACGGCCAGGTGCGCCTGTTCGAGAGCGGCGCGATCCTGCTCCACCTGGGCGAGCAGGATGAGCGCCTGCTGCCGCGCGAACCGCAACAGAAAGCCGACTCCGTCGCCTGGCTGATCGGCGCGCTGAACAGCGTCGAGCCGTCGATCATGCAGATCGTCACGCTGGACATCTTCCAGGCCGGCAAGCCCTGGGCGAAGGAAGCGCGGCCGAGCGCCGTCGAATTCGCCAGATCCCGCCTGACCCGCGTCGCCGAGGCGCTGGGTGACGGCGACTGGCTGGCCGGGCGCTTTTCCATCGCCGACATCATGATGGTGACGGTGATCCGCAATCTCGATCACACCGATATCATCGCGGGCTTCCCCAATCTTGCCGCCTACAAAGCCCGCGGCGAAGCCAGGCCCGCATTCGTCCAAGCGGTCGCCGATCAGGCTAAGGGCCTGGGCGACCCCATCCAGCTAGGAGAAAGAGCATGACCTACATCGAAGGTTTCGTGATCGCGGTGCCCACCGCGAACAAGCAGAAGTTCGTCGACCACGCCAATCTGGGCGACGCGGTGTTCATGGACCACGGCGCGACGCGAATCGTCGAGACCTGGCAGGACAACGTCGAGAAAGGCCACACCACCGACTTCTTCGGCGCGGTGGACGCCCAGGACGGCGAATCGGTCGTGTTCAGCTGGATCGAATGGCCGGACAAGGCCAGGCGGCAGGCGATGTCGGACAAGATGGAAGACATCATGAAATCCGACGATCGCTTCAGCCCCGAGAAGAACCCGATGCCGTTCGACGGCATGCGGATGATCTACGGCGGTTTCCAGCCGATCCTCGACGAGGGCGAGCATGTGCCGGGCGCCTATGTGCAGGGCTTCCTGGTGCCCGTGCCCGGCGGCAACAAGGACGCCTACCACAAGGCCGCCGCCGCGATGTGGGAGATCATGAAGGACTATGGCGCGACCCGCGTGATCGAAGCCTGGCAGGACGACGTTCCCCACGGCAAGCAGACCGATTTCTTACGCGCGGTGAAGGCCGAGGACGGCGAGATCGTCGTCTTCTCGTTCGTCGAATGGCAATCGCGCGAGGCCTGCGACGGCGCTCACGACAAGATGATGCAGGACGAGCGCATGAAGCAGTTCATGGGCGACAACCCCGACGCCAAGCCGCCGTTCGACGGCCGGCGCATGATCTATGGCGGATTCAAGCCTATCGTCGAACTCGACCGCGAAAGCGTGGGAGCATAGCCATGGCCAACCCCGTCGGAGCCTTCATCTGGTACGAACTGATGACCACCGACCCCGAAGGCGCGGCCGCGTTCTACGGGCCTATCGTCGGCTGGACCATCGCCGCGCATTCCGGCCCGGAAACGGGCCAGGAAACAGGCCAGGAAACAGGGATGGACTATCGCATGATCGGCCGCAGCGACGGAGGCTTCGCCGGGGGCGTGCTCAAGCTGACCGACGAGATGCGCCAGGGCGGCGCAAGGCCGCTGTGGATCGGCTATCTCTATGTCACCAGCGTGGACGAGGCCGTGGCGGCCATCGTCGCCGACGGCGGCAAGGAAATGATGGCGGCGATGGACATCGAGGTCGGCCGGATCGCCATGGTCACCGATCCGCAGGGCGTGCCCTATTACGTGATGACCCCCAAGCCGCCGGCCCATGCCCCCGATGCGTCGAGCGACGTCTACGACCGCTATGCCGAGCAGCGCGTGGCGTGGAACGAGCTGATGTCGCCCGATCTCGATGCGGCCAAGGCGTTCTATGCCAGGCATCACCACTTTGCGTTCAACGAAGTTATGCCGATGGGCCCAATGGGCGATTACTGCTTCATCGACCACGGCGGCGAGACGATCGGCGCGGTCATGCAGAAGTCCGACGAGATGCCCTGCGGCCTGTGGAATTTCTATATCCGCGTGCCCGAAATCCACGCCGCCACCGCCAAGGTGACGGAACTGGGCGGCCAGGTGCTCAACGGACCGATGGAAGTGCCGGGCGGCGACTGGATCGTCAACGGCATGGACCCGCAAGGCGCGATGTTCTCTCTCGTCGCAGCCAAGTCCAGTGGGGGAGCCTGAAGCGATGGCCGAATATACTTTCTACACCAACCCGATGTCGCGCGGGCAGATCGCCCGCTGGGCGCTGCACGAGGTGGCGGCGGATTACGAACAGGTCATCGTCGACTGGAAGGACAAGCCGGCCGCGCTGCTCGCCGTCAATCCGATGGGCAAGGTGCCGACCATCGTCCACCACGCGCCCGACGGCGACCGCACCGTGACCGAGGCGGCGGCGATCTGCTGCTATCTGGCCGAACTGCATCCCAATGCGAGCCTGCTGCCCGAGCATGACGAACTGGCCGATTACCTGCGCTGGATCTTCTTCGCCGCCGGCCCGGTCGAACAATCGATCCTGTCGGTCGCGCTCAAGTTCGAGCCGACGCGAGAGCAACAGGGCATGGCCGGCTTCGGCAGCGTACCGCGCACGATGGACACGCTGGAACAGCACCTGGAAACCCGCGATTTCGTCTGCGGGGCGCGTTTCACCATGGCCGACGTCTATGTCGGCAGCGCGGTGGACTGGGGCATGAACTTCGGCGTCGTGCCGCCGCGCGAAGCCTTCGCGCGCTATGTCGAAAGGCTGCAGGCGCGGCCGCAATACAAGGCCGCCAAGGCGGTCGACAATGCGCTTATCGCGGAGACGAGGAAATGACCGATACTCCCAAGAACCAGGTCTGCCTGTGGTACAACGGCGATGCGCAGGACGCCGCCGAATTCTATGCCGCGACGTTCCCCGACACGACCGTCGGCCATGTCCAGCGCGCGCCGACGGACTATCCCGACGGCAAGCAGGGCGACGTCCTGATCGTGCTGTTCAACGTCATGGGCATCCCGGTGATCGGCCTCAACGGCGGCCCGACCTTCCCGCAGAGCGAGGCCTTCTCCTTCCAGGTGATGACCGAGACGCAGGAGGAGACCGACCGCTACTGGAACGCCATCGTCGGCAACGGCGGCGAGGAAAGCCAGTGCGGCTGGTGCAAGGACAAATGGGGGGTTTCCTGGCAAATCACCCCGCGCCAGCTGACCGAGTGGATGTCGGAGTCCGATCCGGCGGCGGCGCAGCGTGTGTTCCAGGCTATGATGACGATGAAGAAGATCGACATCGCCGCCATCGAAGCCGCGCGCGAAGGCGCCTGATCCAATGCTCGCGCTCTACGGCCACGCGCTGTCGTCCTATACGTGGAAAGCGCTGATCGCGCTTTACGCGCATGACATCCCCTTCGAATTCCGCACGGTCGACCCCGAGCATTCGGCAAACGCGCAGGTCGTGCAGGCGGCCGGGCCGCTCGGCAAGTTTCCCGTACTGGACGACGGCGGCGAGCTGGTGTTCGAGGCGACCTCGATCATCGAGCATCTTGCCCTGACCGTGGGCGGCGGCAAGCTGATCCCCGCCGACCCGGCGGCCGCGAACCGCGTCCGCATGCTCGACCGGATGTTCGACAACTACGTGATGAACGTCATGCAGATCGTCGTGAACGAGAAGATTCGCGATAGCGAGAACCCCGACGCGATCCGCTCGGACGAGGCGCGCGAGCAGTTGCGGCGATCCTATCGCTGGCTGGAGAACTGGCTGGAAGGCTATCCCAGAGGCGACCATGTGACACTGATCGAATGCGCCGCCGCGCCCTCGCTGTACTACGCGCACTGGGCGCAGGAGATCGACGACCAGTTCCCGCGCCTCAAGGCCTGGCGCAGCCACCTGCTGGCGCTGCCGGCGGTGAAGCGCTGCATCGACGACGCAGCGCCCTATCGCCACTGGTTCCCGCTCTATCGCCCCGGCCTGGACCAGACATGACCGCGCAGCTCAACCACACCATTGTCTGGTGCCGCGACAAGCATCGCTCCTCCGCTTTCATGGCCGAGATGCTGAGCCTGCCCGCGCCCGTGCCTTTCGCTCATTTCATGGTTGTCACGGCCGGGAACGGCGTGTCGCTGGACTTCATGGAAAAGGACGGCCCGGTCTCTCCCCAGCACTATGCCTTTCTGGTCACCGATGCCGAATTCGACGCCGGCATGGCCCTGATCGCCGACAAGGGACTGGAATACTGGGCCGATCCGATGCGCAGCCAGCCGGGCGAGATCAACCGGCACTGGGGCGGGCGCGGCGTCTATTTCCCGGACCCGGATGGGCACCTGCTGGAAATCATCACGAAAACCTATGGCTCGGAGGAAGATCAATGAGCACCGAACTGTCCGTCACCCGCTTCATCGCCGCCAGGCCGGAAAAGGTCTGGGACATCATGGTCAACCGACAGGCCGAGTGGTGGTGCCCCAAGCCCTGGCGCGCCGAGGTCGACCAGCAGGACCGCCGTCCGCTCGGCGTCTGCAACATGACCTTCTATGGCCCCGATGGAGAACAATCGCCGCAAAACGGCGTCTACCTCGCCTATGACGAAGGAAAGCGCTTCGTGACCACCGATGCCGTGACCGCCGACTTCGAGCCTTCGGGACCGTTCATGATCGGCATCTGGGAAATCGAGCCCGAAGGCGACGGCACCCGCTACACCGCCACGGCCCGCCACTGGACCGAGGAGACGGCGAAGCAGCACGAGGAAATGGGCTTCACCGAAGGCTGGGGCATCTGCGCCGAACAATTGAAGGCGCTGTGCGAGGCGGATTGATTAACCGGTTCAGTCGTTAGAATGATCGTCATTCCCCCGCAGGCGGGGATGACGATATCTTGTGTCGAGGTTCTAGGCGAAAGCCGCCGCTTTCCTCAACAGCTGGTAAGCCTCGACCACGGCCTGCAACCGCGCCTCGAAACTGCGGTCGCCGCCGTTGCGATCCGGGTGGTATTGCCGGACCAGTTCGGAATAACGTCCGCGCAGCGCCTTGCGGTCGGCGTCGAGCGGCAGGCCCAGCACATCGAGCGCGCGGCGCTCCTCCACGGTCACAATGCGGCCGTCCTGCCGTTCCGCCGGCCGGCGCGCGTTCATGTGACTGCGCGCCCGCTTGCTGATCGCGTCGAGCGGATCGGAAAAATCGGCCCAGCGCGGCGCGGAATCTACGCCAGCGGTAGGGCTGAAGGCGCGGCTCTCCTGCGCCCAGCCATGCAGCGGCGATTGCGCCGCCAGGATCTCTTCCGCGCTCATCCCGGCGAAATAGTCGTAGCCCGCGTTGAAGCTGCGCACATGATCGAGACAGAACCAGCGATAGTCGCCCGGCCCGTCGAACCCCGACGAGCGCGGCCCCGGCGCGCGGAATTCTCCCGCCTCGGCGCATTGCGGCCAGTCGCAGGCTTTGCCGCGCGTCTGATGCCTGCCATGGAATCGGTCGTGTCTCACCGGGTGCCAGATGGCAACGGATCGGCTAGAAGGGAAGATATGACAGGACCAGTAGCCCAGGAAATCGCCCGACTCCTCACCCAGGCCTTCGCGCCCACCGGGATGGAGATCGTCAACGACAGCGCCAGCCATCGCGGCCACATGGGCGACGACGGCACCGACGAATCGCATTTCACCGTGAAGATCGAAAGCGCCGCCTTCGTCGGCATCTCGCGGCTGCAGCGCCAGCGCATGGTCAATCGCGCGCTGGGCGACATCCCCGGCCAGCGCGTCCATGCCTTGGCGATCAAGGCCCGCGCTCCGGGAGAAGCGGCATGACGCCCACGGCCAACATCGTTCAGACCATCGTTCCCGTCACCCACAACCTCGGCGCGTTCCAGGTGCGGCGGGCGATCCCTTCGCGCGAACGGACCATGGTCGGCCCGTTCATCTTCGTCGACCAGTTCGGCCCGGCGCAACTCGCCCCCGGCGACGCGATGGACGTGCGCCCCCACCCGCATATCAACCTTTCCACGGTGACATGGTTGTTCGAAGGAGCCATCGAGCATCGCGACAGCCTGGGCAGCTTCGCCACGATCCGCCCCGGCCAGGTCAACCTGATGACCGCCGGTTCGGGCATCGTCCATTCGGAGCGCAGCCCGGCTGGCGTGCGCGCCGAAGGGCCGAAGCTCTACGGCATGCAGACCTGGCTCGCCCTGCCCGACGGGCGGGAAGAGATCGACCCCGCGTTCGAGAGCCTGACCGACCTGCCGTTGGTCGAGGACAGCGGCGCATCGGCCCGCGTCATTATGGGCACGCTCTGGGGCCGCACCGCCCCCACCACCCAGCACGCCGAAACGATCTATGCAGATATCGTCCTCGGCGCCGGCGGGTCGATCCCGATCGATCCCGAGGCCGATGAGCGCGCGGTCATGCTGGTGGGCGGCGAAGCGGCCATCGATGGTCAGGCCCTTGGCCTTTACGAGCTGACCGTGCTTGCGCCCGGCGCGGCGATGACGCTCGCCTCGCAGGCTGGTGGCAGGGTCATGCTACTGGGCGGAGAGGCCTTCACCAGCCCGCGCCATGTCTGGTGGAACTTCGTCAGTTCCTCGCAGGAGCGTATCCAGCAGGCCGCGCTCGACTGGCGCGAGCGGCGTTTTCCTCTGGTGCCAGGCGACGACGTGGAGTTCATCCCGCTGCCCGAAGGCCGGCCCAAGACGGTCAGCTATCCGTGATGCAGGAGCGCCGCGGAAGCTCGCTGCTGCGCCATGTGCACGGCGGCCACGCGGCGGTCGGCTATATCGAGCTGTTCTTCGACCTCGTCTTCGTCTTCGCGATCACCCAGCTTTCGCACGGGCTGCTGGAACATCTGAGCTGGATCGGCGCGTTGCAGACGCTGATCCTGTTCCTCGCGATCTGGTGGGCCTGGATCTACACGACCTGGGCGACCAACTGGATAGACCCGGATCACGGCGCCAACCGCCTTGTCCTGGGTCTGGCCATGATCGTCAGCCTGATCCTGTCGAGCACGATACCCAGGGCGTTCGCCGGCGGCGGCATCGTCTTCGCCGCCGCCTATGTCGCGCTGCAGATCGGCCGCTCGCTCTACACCGCCTGGGTCTGCGGCGAGTGGCGGCGCGACGACAACTGGAGCCTGACGCGGATCGCCATCTGGTTCATGGCCTCCGCGCCGTTCTGGCTGATCGGCGGGTTCACCGCCGATCCCATGGCGCGCATGGCCTGGTGGGGCGGCGCGCTGACCATCGAATCGCTCGGACCGATCATGTTCTACCGCGTGCCCGGCCTGGGACGCTCCACGCTGGACGACTGGCAAATCGCCGGCGGCCACATGGCGGAACGCTGCGCCCTGTTCATCATCATCGCGCTCGGCGAAGGCGTGCTGATTACCGGGGCGACATTCGGCCGTCTCGACACGACGCTCCCCACCATCCTCGCCTTCCTCACCGCCTTCCTCGGCTCCTTCGCCATGTGGTGGGTCTATTTCGATGTCGGCGCGCGGCGCGGCGCCGAGCATATCGAGCACCATGCCCATCCCGGCCTCGTCGGGCGCGACGCCTTCACGTATTGGCACATTCCCATCGTCGCCGGGATCATCCTGATCGCGGTGGCCGACGAATTGACCTTGGCCCACCCGCTGGAGCCGGTCCATGGGGACTTCCTCCTCGTCGCCGCCGGCGGGATGACGCTGTTCCTGACCGGCACCATGACGTTCAAGCGGATCAGCAGCGGCAACGCCTGGTTCCCGCCTTCGCACTTGTGCGGCCTGTGGCTCACCGCCGCGCTGGCCCTGTGGGGCTGGCTGACCCATCCGCCGACTCTCTATTTCTACATGGGCGTGACCGCCGCATTCGCAGTCGTCGCGCTGTGGGAGTGGCGCAGCTACCACGGCGGCTGGATCGAACCCATGGAACGGCGCGGCTGGTGGCTGGGCCGCGTGCTGCGCCGCTATACGGACTGGCGGCTGGCGGGACAGCGGAAGATTTGAGGGCCACCCGCACGGCGAGCGGAACAGCCCGAAACCGCCCCGCAATAGAGCCGTGTTGCCCTTTGCGCGCGTGCCGCCTACATGCGCGGCCATGCTGAAGCCGCTGACATTCGCCGTGCCCAAGGGCCGTATCCTCGACGAGGCGTTGCCGTTGATGGCGCATGCCGGCGTGGTGCCCGAAGCCGAATTCCACGACAAGAAATCCCGCGCCCTGTCGTTCGCCTGCGAAAACAGCGACATGCGCGTGATCCGCGTACGCGCGTTCGACGTCGCCACTTTCGTGGCGCACGGGGCGGCGCAAGTCGGCATCGTCGGTTCCGACGTGGTGGAGGAATTCGCCTATTCCGACCTCTACGCGCCGGTCGATCTCGGCATCGGCTATTGCCGCCTTTCAGTGGCCGAGCCGGCGGGGCAAGGCGCGGAAGGCGGCACGGCCAGCCACTTACGCGTCGCCAGCAAGTATCCGAACCTCACGCGTCGCCACTTCGAAGGGCTGGGCATCCAGGCCGAAGTGGTGAAGCTGAACGGCGCGATGGAACTGGCTCCCGGGCTCGGCCTCGCCAGCCGGATCGTCGATCTCGTCTCGACCGGGCGGACGCTCAAGGACAACGGCCTCGTCGAAACCAGCGTCATCGTCGAAGTCACCTCGCGCCTGATCGTCAATCGCGCCGCGCTGAAGACGGACGAACGCGTCGCCGCGCTGGTCGATCGTTTCCGTGCGCTGGCGGCCGAACTGAAGGCGGCCTGATGCTGCGCCTCAACAGCCGCGATCCGGGCTTCGAGAAAGCGTTCGCGCGCCTGGTGCGCGATCGCCGCGAGAGCGACGAGGATGTCGCGCGCGACGTCACCCGGATACTGGGCGATGTCCGCGTCCGCGGCGACGAAGCCCTGGCCGAGCTGACCCGGCGCTTCGACGGTCATGCGCTCGACAGCGAGGAGAGCTGGCGGATAGAGCCGGCCGCCTGCCGCGAAGCTTACGATGCGCTGCTGCCCGAGTTGCGCGCCGCGCTCGAACTGGCGGCGCAGCGCGTGCGCGCCTATCACGAAGCGCAGAAGCCCGAGAACCGCGACTATGTCGACGAAGCCGGCGTGCGGCTGGGCGCGACGTGGCGCGCGGTCGATGCCGCCGGCCTCTATATTCCCGGTGGCCGCGCGGCCTACCCATCATCCCTGCTGATGAACGCGATCCCCGCCAAGGTCGCGGGCGTGGAGCGGCTGGTGGTGGTGACGCCGACGCCCAAGGGCGTGGTCAATCCGCTGGTCCTGGCCGCCGCGCATATCGCCGGAGTGGACGAGATCTGGCGGATCGGCGGAGCGCAGGCCGTCGCCGCGCTCGCTTACGGCACCGCGCGGATCAGGCCGGTCGACGTAGTCACCGGCCCCGGCAACGCCTGGGTGGCAGAGGCGAAGCGTCAGCTCTATGGCGTTGTCGGCATCGATATGGTGGCCGGCCCCAGCGAAATCCTGGTGATCGCCGACGGGAAGAACGATCCCGACTGGATCGCCGCCGACCTGCTGAGCCAGGCCGAGCACGATCCCGTGGCCCAGTCGATCCTCATCACCGACGATCCGCTGTTCGCCGACACCGTGGCGGACCGGGTCGGCGTGGAACTGGCCATGCTGCCTTCCGCGCGTGTCGCCAGCGAGAGTTGGAACACGCACGGCGTCATCATCGAAGTGGCCAGCCTGGACGAGGCTCCGGCGCTGGCCAACGCGCTCGCCGCCGAACACGTGCAGATCGCCGTCGACGATCCCGACCGGCTGGCGAAGGACATCCGCCATGCCGGCAGCGTGTTCCTGGGCCGGCTGACGCCCGAGGCCGTGGGCGATTACGTCGCCGGGCCGAACCACGTTCTGCCCACGGGCCGCCGTGCGCGCTTCGCGTCGGGCCTGTCGGTGCTCGATTTCATGAAGCGCACCAGCTTCATCCAGCTCGACGAGGCCGCGCTCAAGGCCATCGGCCCGGCAGCCGTCGCGCTGGCCGAAGCCGAAGGCCTGCCCGCGCACGCCCGATCCATCGAAGTGAGACTTGGCATATGAGCCGTTCGGCCCCATCGAAATCGCAGGCGCGCGCCGCCGCCCGCCTTGCCGCCGTGCAGGCGCTGTACCAGCACCAGATGGAGGAAACGCACCTCGCCTCGCTGCTGGACGAATTCCACATGCATCGCCTGGGCGGCGAGGTCGATCCCGAGCTGGACGACGCGCAATATGCCCAGGCCGAGGTCGCCTTTTTCGACGACGTCGTGAAAGGCACCCTCGCCCGCCGCGACGAGATCGACGCGCTGATCTCGGGCAAGCTCGCCGAAGGCTGGAAGATCGAGCGACTGGATCGCACCATGCTGCAGATCCTGCGCGCCGGCGCCTACGAACTGCTGGCCCGCGCCGACGTGCCGACGCCCACCGTCATCAGCGAATACCTCGACGTCGCCCACGCCTTCTTCGACGCCCGCGAGACGAAGTTCGTCAACGGCGTGCTGGACGCTGTGGCCAAGGCTGTGCGGTGACGCGGGTGGCGTGACCACCGAACTCGCCTTCATCGAAGCGCTGCGCCGGCTGGCCGGCGATCCGGCGGCGCGCAATCTGGACGACGACTGCGCGGTGATCGAGCTGGGCGGCGAGGCGCTGGTCCTCACCCACGACATGATGGTCGAGGGCGTGCACTATCTGCCCGATCAGGATCCGGCCGACGTCGCGTGGAAGCTCGTCGCCACGAACATGTCCGATCTTGCCGCCAAGGGCGCGGAGCCGGTGGGCGTGCTGCTGGGCTATACGCTGGGGCGGGACGACGCCCGCTTCCTGGAGGGACTGGGCAAGGCCCTCACGCATTTCGGCGCGCCACTGCTGGGCGGAGACACCGTGGCCGGCCAAGGCGCGCGAACGCTGGGCCTTACCGCCATCGGCCGCGCCACCCATCGCCCGGCGCCGTCGCGCGGCGGGGCGCGGGTGGGTGACGTGCTCTATGTCACAGGTCCGGTCGGCGCCGCCATGATCGGACTGGAAGCACTGCGGGCCGGCCGGGGCGACAGCCTGGCCTATTGCCGGCCGGAGGCTCTGCTGGCCGAGGGACGGGCGCTGGCCCCGCATGTCACCGCGATGATGGACGTGTCGGACGGATTGCTGCTCGACGCTTCCCGGCTTGCGCGGGCCAGCGACGTCACGCTGGAGATCGAGACCGCAGCCGTGCCCATCGCCACGCCGGAGAGTCGCCGCGCCGAGGCGCTGCGCTGGGGGGACGACTACCAGCTGCTGTTCACCGCGCGCGCCCAGACGGTGCTGCCCATTAAGGCATTCCCGGTCGGAAGAGCGGTGGCTGCGCAATCCGCCCCGCTACTGATCGACGGCAGGCCCGTCGCCGAAGGCGAAGGCCTGGGGTTCGAGCACGGCCGCGAATAAACTTCCTACCGTGCGCTGCAATCCACGCCGCGCGCTTCCAGCATCGGCTTCATCTCGTAATAGGCGGCGCGCGTCGCGTGGAACGGGATGTAGGGATAGAGGTGGTGGATCAGGTGATACTCGATCCCCATAGAACCCACGAAGCCCAGCGGATGCCGGATGACGCTGGTATTCTCATAACGCGCGGTCTTGCCGTGCGGGTGATGCGTCGCCCAGCTCAGGACCGCGTGGATATAGGTAAGCCCGAGATGGCGCGGCAGCCACCACAGCAGCGCGACCTCTATCGCATAGCCGCTCCAGGCCATGGCGAAGAAGAAGCTCATCGCCGCAAGCTGCATCCCCATCGTTTCGGCCAGGGCGCGCTTGGCCTCGGGCGTGCCGATCTCGGCGATGTGCCGCCGCCAGCGCGCACCGGTGCCGCCCGCGCCAGGCTGGCGGTTCAGCCATGACTTGACCATCGCCATGACCACGTTGGGCGCCGCGTGGATCGCGTCCGGATCCTTGTCGGGATCGTTGGTATGTTGGTGGTGCAGCAGGTGCATCGCCTTGACCATGCTGAACGGCAGGATCAGCGGGATCGTGGAGATATTGCCGGTGAATTCGTTCCAGAACCGCCGGGGGCTGCCTTCGCGTCCCAGGTTCGAATGCATCGCTTCATGCGCGACGATATAGCCGCCGGCGACGAATACCGAATTGACCAGGCAGCCCAGCCAGAGCGGCAGGATGCCCATGATCGCCAGCGGGAAGCTAGCCACGAACACCGCCAGGCACAAAGTGGCGACCACCGTGTAAGGCCAGGTCCGCACGTTGTGCGCGGCATATTTCATGCCGATCGCCAGCTCCTGCTGGAGCAGCGTCTTGCGAACGTGGGCGTCCAGCCCGTCGCCCCGACCGAGCGGCAGCGCCGGAGCGGTGGGCGTCCCGGTATCCGGACGAAGCGTCTCAGGGCGAAGCGTCTCCGGGCCGCCCCGAGCGATCAGCCGGTCTTCGCCCGCGCTCACAGCCAGCGCCCCTTCAGCGTCGCGTAGAGCCCCCAGGGCGCGCCGATCAGCAGGCCGAAGGCGGTGGCGCTCAACCCGAAGGGCGCGGCGATCTTCAGCGCGGCCAGCGACTGCGCGATCAACGGGGCGATGAAGCCGATCCCGAAGAAGAACGGCATCAATTCGAAGAATTTCCGGGCGGCGATCTGCATATGGTTAATTTCGCATAAACCATCGTAACCGGCAAGCAGCCGCGGTTTCGGTCAAAACCGGCGAGTGTTCAGAAACTGGTCAGAATTTGCCGCGGGGGTTGCACCCGCCCCTGCGACCCGATAGCCCTTCGCGGTCGACCAGCCCGCGAAAAGGGCGGCGGCGATTGGGAAACAGGATGTAAGGGGGCGCTGCGTGGACCTTGTCACGATTGCGATAGGCTTAGGACTATTGGCCGTTGTCTACGGCTTCATCACCAGCCGCCAGGTGCTAGGCAGCCCGGCAGGCAACGAAAAGATGCAGGAGATCGCCGCGGCGATCCAGGAAGGCGCACAGGCCTATCTGCGCCGCCAGTACACCACGATCGCCATCGTCGGCGTGATCGTCGTCATCATCATCGCGGTGACGCTGGGCACGATATCGGCCATCGGCTTCACTATCGGCGCCGTGCTTTCGGGCGTCGCCGGCTTCATCGGCATGAACATCTCGGTGCGTTCCAACGTCCGCACCGCCGCCGCCGCGCAGAGAGGCCTGCAGGACGGGCTGACGCTGGCCTTCCGCGCGGGCGCCATCACCGGCATGCTCGTGGCGGGCCTCGCCCTGCTCGCGATCGCGGTGTTCTACTGGTATCTCACCGGGCCGCTGGGCAAGACCGTCGGCGGTGAGGACCGTACCGTGGTCGACGCGCTCGTCGCCCTCGCCTTCGGCGCCTCGCTGATCTCGATCTTCGCGCGTCTGGGCGGCGGCATCTTCACCAAGGCGGCCGACGTCGGCGCCGACCTGGTCGGCAAGGTCGAGGCCGGCATCCCCGAGGACGACCCGCGCAACCCCGCCGTCATCGCCGACAACGTGGGCGACAACGTGGGCGACTGCGCCGGCATGGCCGCCGACCTGTTCGAGACTTACGTCGTCACCGTAGGCGCCACCATGGTGCTGACCGCGCTGCTGCTGAAGGGCGCGGGCGACCTGCTGATGAAGCTGATGGCGCTGCCGCTGCTGATCGGCGGCGTCTGCATCGTCACCTCGATCATCGGCACCTACTTCGTCCGCCTGGGCGGCGGAAAGAACATCATGGGCGCCATGTACAAGGGCTTCCTGGTCACGGCGGTCCTGTCGATCCCGGCGATCTGGTTCGCCATCCAGTATGCGCTGGGCGGCATGGAAGTGCCCATCGGCACGGGCATCGACGGCGCCGAGGCGTTCAACGGCCGCACGCTGTTCTACTGCTCGCTGCTGGGCCTCGTCATAACCGGGCTTATCATCTGGATCACCGAGTACTACACCGGCACCAACTTCCGCCCGGTGCGCTCAATCGCCAAGTCATCCGAGACCGGCCACGGCACCAACGTGATCCAAGGACTGGCGATCTCCATGGAAGCGACCGCGCTGCCGACACTGGTGATCGTCGCCGGCATCGTCATCGCCTATCAGCTCGCCGGGCTGATAGGAATCGCCTATGCCGCCACCGCGATGCTGGCGCTGGCCGGCATGGTCGTGGCGCTCGACGCCTATGGTCCCGTCACCGACAACGCCGGCGGCATCGCCGAGATGGCGGGCCTTGACGACAGCGTGCGCGAAAAGACCGATGCGCTGGACGCTGTGGGCAACACCACCAAGGCCGTGACAAAGGGCTATGCCATCGGTTCGGCCGGTCTTGCCGCGCTGGTGCTGTTCGCGGCCTATACCAACGATCTCAAGGAGTTCTTCCCCGGCCTGGACGTCAGCTTCAGCCTGGAAAACCCCTATGTGATCGTCGGCCTGCTGCTCGGCGCGCTGCTGCCCTACCTGTTCGGCTCCATGGGCATGACCGCCGTGGGCCGCGCGGCGGGCGACGTGGTGAAGGACGTGCGCGATCAGTTCCGCGACAATCCCGGCATCATGGAAGGCACCTCGAAGCCCGACTATGCCCGCACGGTCGACCTCGTCACCAAGGCGGCGATCAAGGAGATGATCGTGCCGTCGCTACTGCCGGTGCTGGCGCCCATCGTCGTCTATTACGTCATCACCGCGGTGGCGGGCCAGGCCAACGGCTTCGCCGCGCTGGGCGCGCTCTTGATGGGCGTGATCGTCGGCGGGTTGTTCGTCGCCCTGTCGATGACTTCGGGCGGCGGCGCGTGGGACAACGCCAAGAAGTATATCGAGGACGGCCATCACGGCGGCAAGGGCAGCGAAGCCCACAAGGCCGCAGTGACGGGCGACACGGTCGGCGATCCCTACAAGGACACCGCCGGCCCGGCAGTCAACCCGATGATCAAGATCACCAATATCGTCGCGCTGCTTCTGCTGGCAGCGCTGGCGAGCCATGCGGTGGGCTGAGCGCTCACCCCTGGTTGATTGAAAAAAGGCCCCGTTCGGAGCGATCCGGGCGGGGCTTTTCTTTGCCGCCTGCTCACGCGAACGGGCGGCCGCGAATTCCCTCCCCGAATTAACAATTCGTTGGTGTTGCGCCGCTAAAACCCTCGTTGCGGCGCGCTCTGCCGTCGTTTTGCAGGGTTAACGTCTTGGCGACCAAGGCCGGTTTCACACCGATGCCCGCACGGCGGCTTCCGGGCGAGGCTCCGGACGCGCTCGACCCGCGCCTGCCCCGCATGACGATCCGCCCGGTGCCTTGGCGCGAGATGGCCGGGGACGCGCCGGCATGGGACGCGCTGGCGCTCTGCGCCGCCGAGCCCAACCCGTTCTACGAAAGCTGGTATCTGCTGCCCGCCCTGCGCGCCTTCGATCGTGAAGGCGACGTCTTTCTCGTCCGCTTCGAGGTGGACGGCGAACTGGCGGGTCTGATCCCCCTGATGCGGCCCCGGCGCTATTACCGCTGGCCGCTGCCCAACCTGACCAACTGGATTCACGGCAACTGCTTCCTCGGCGCGCCGCTCGTCGCCGGCGGGCTGGAGCGCGATTTCTGGCAGGCGCTGTTCGCCTGGGCCGATCGTCACGCCGGCGCCGCGCTATTCCTCCACCTGGGCGAAATCCCGCTGGAAGGACCGCTCCACGCCGCTCTAGCCGCGGTGCTGGCCGAACAGGACCGCCACGCCGCGATCGTCCATCGCCAGGAACGAGCGCTGCTGCGCTCCGATCTTTCGCCCTCGACCTATTTCGAGGAATCGCTTTCGGGCAAGAAGCGCAAGGAGCTGCGCCGCCAGCATGCGCGGCTTTCCGAGCTGGGCGAAGTCCGGTTCGAGCGCCGTTCGGACGCCGAGGATCTTGGCCAGTGGATCAAGGAGTTCCTGGCGCTCGAAGCCGCCGGATGGAAGGGACAATCGGGTTCCGCCCTCGCCTGCGATCCCGGCACCGCGACGCTGTTTCGCGACGGGCTGCAGGGCGCCGCCGCGCGCGGCAGGCTGGAACGGCTGACGCTGTCGCTGAACGGCCAACCCATTGCAATGCTAGCCAATTTTCTTACCCCGCCGGGCGCGTTTTCCTACAAGACGGCGTTCGACGAGAGCTATTCGCGCTTCTCGCCCGGCGTCCTGCTCCAGCGCGAGAACCTGGCCATGCTGGAACGCGAGGGCATCGCCTGGAACGACAGCTGCGCCGCGGCGGACCATCCGATGATCGACCATATCTGGCGCGAGCGGCGGCCGATCGGGCGGGTTTCCATCGCCATCGGCGGCGCGGCGCGGCGCGCGCTGTTCCGCCAGATCGTCCGCGCGGAACTGGCGCGCACGCCCACCGGACACAAGGCGTGAGCGCCGCTTTCACGCCGCATACGCGCGCCATCTTCGCCGCGAACTACCCCGAAGTGCCGCACAAGCTGCCCCATCTGCTCGGCCTGCACCCGCTGCTGGAGCTGGAAGCCCTCGCCGGCCTTGCCGAAGCGCTTCCCGAGGCATCCATCGAATACAACCAGGCGGACCTGCCCATCGGCGTCGACGGCAAGCCCGACCCCACCGGCGTACCCATCGGCGAGACGATCCGCGACATTTTGACGAGCGGCAGCTGGGCCGTGCTGAAGAACGTCGAACAGCACCCCGACTATGCCGCGCTGCTGGCCGAGCTGCTCGACGAACTGCGGCCCGAGATCGAGGCGCGGACCGGGCGGATGATGATGACGCAGGGCTTCATCTTCATCACCTCGCCGGGCGGGGTGACGCCTTATCACTTCGATCCCGAGCACAATATCCTGCTGCAGATCCGCGGATCTAAAGTGATGACCCAGTTTCCCGCCGGCAACGCCAGTTTCGCGCCCGACGAAGTGCACGAGACTTATCACACCGGCGGCGGGCGCGAATTGAAATGGCGCGACGAACTGGCGGCGGGCGGCCGCGAGTTCGCGCTGTCGCCGGGCGAAGCGCTGTTCGTGCCGGTGATGGCGCCGCATTTCGTGCGCAACGGGCCGGAGCCTTCGGTCTCGCTGTCGATCACCTGGCGTTCCGAATGGAGCTTTGCCGAGGCGGACGCCCGCGCCTTCAACGGCGTGCTGCGCCTCATCGGGATCACGCCCGCGCGCACCGGCCGCTGGCCCGCGCGCAACCTGGCCAAGGCTTACGGCTGGCGGCTGCTGCGCAAGATCGGCGCGCGTTGACGTAGCGCGCAGCCAACGCATATGGCCGGCGGCATGAACGAAGAACGATCCGTCACCGATCAGCTTGTCGACCTGCTGCGGGTGGTCCCCGCCGATGACGACGCCTTCATCGGCGCGCAGACCGACGGAGTGCTGAAAAGCAAGGCCGGCCGACTGTTCGGCGGACAGGTGATCGCCCAGGCGCTGGCCGCCGCGCAGGAAACCGTCCCGGCGGAACGCCTGCCCCATTCGCTCCACGCCTATTTCCTGCGCATGGGCGACGACAACCAGCCCGTCCGCTACGAAGTGTCGCGCGATTTCGACGGCGGCAGCTTCAACAACCGCCGCGTCGTCGCCCGGCAGGGCGAGCGGCTGCTGCTGAACCTCACCGCGTCCTTCCACCGCGAGGAGCACGGTCTTTCGCATCAGGAGCCGATGCCCGACGTGCCCGGCCCCGAAGGCCTGCCTTCCGATTACGAGCGGCGGCGCGAACGCAACCTCACCCAGCGCCCGCTGGAACGACGCCCGGTGGAAGACTACGACCCGTTCGAACCCAAGATCATGCCGCCGCGCGTCCACACCTGGGTCCGCGCCCTGGCGCCGATCGGCGACGATCCCTGCCTGCATCGGGCGATGCTGGCCTATGCCAGCGACCTGTTCCTGCTGCCCACCGCCAGCCGGCCGCATGGCCTGAGCTATCTGCGCGGCGAACTGCAGGAAGCGAGCCTCGACCATGCGATCTGGTTTCACGACAGCTTCCGCGCCGACGAATGGCTGCTGTTCGCCACCCACAGTTCCTGGGCGGACAACGGCCGCGCGCTGATCTCGGGCAGGGTCTACCGCCGCGACGGCAAGCTGGTGGCCAGCCTGATGCAGGAAGGCATGATCCGTATCGTGCGGAAATAGCCCGTCGGGCGCGTTCAGAGTGATTTCGAGGCAGGTGGCGTCACCGCCGGCCAGGAAATCGCGGTTTACGGCCTAGTGCAGGTGCCTGAGCTTGTCGGGATTGCGCACGATGTAGATTGCCCTGATCTTCCCGTCCTCGATATCGAAGGCGGTGGTCGATATCTCGCCGTCGGCATCCTGCGTGACGAAGCCCGGCAATCCGTTGACGAAGGCCATCCGCAGCGAGCGCGCCGGATACTTGCGCACCATCACCAGCAGCCCGCGATAGAGGCGCATGACCTCGTGCCGGCCCAGCACCGGCCGCACCGCCGCCGAACGCTTGCCGCCGCCATCGGCATGAAGGCTCACGTCGGCCGCCAGCAGACCGCCCAGCGCTGCCATGTCGCCGCTGCGCGCGGCGGCGCTGAACGCCTGGACGATCTCCATCCCGCGACGCCTGTCGAGCTGGTAGCGCGGCCGCGCCTCGCGCACATGGCCCCGCGCGCGACTGGCGAGCTGACGGCAGGCCGCGGGATCGCGGTCGATAGTCGCCGAAACCTCGTCGAAATCCAGCCCGAACACGTCGTGCAGCAGGAACGCCGCGCGTTCCAGCGGCGATAGTCGTTCGAGCGCCAGCATCAGCGGCAGGGCGACGTCCTCGACATCGTCTTCCTCCACGACCGGCTCCGGCAGCCAGGGGCCGATATAGGTCTCGCGCAGGTGTCGCGCCGACTTGAGCTGGTCGAGGCACAGACGCGTGACCGTGCGGCGCAGGAACGCCTGAGGCTCGCGCACCTGGGCGCGGTCGGCCCCCATCCAGCGGATGAAGGCGTCCTGCACCACGTCCTCCGCATCGGCGACCGATCCCAGCATGCGATAGGCGACGCGGACAAGCTGGGGGCGAAGCGGATCGAAGCTTGCCGCCGCGTCCGCCGCCGCGCTTTCCACGCCGCCCGCGCTCATGCCGCGATCTTTCGCGTGGCGGGCGTCTCCAGCCACATGCCGAAGCCGACGGCGATCCGGTTCCAGCCGTTGATGATGTTGATCAGCAAGGTCAGCTTCACCCGTTCCTCCTCGCTGAAATGCTCGTTCAGCGCTTCGGCGGCCGCTTCGTGTGTGTGCCCCTGCGAAAGCCTGGTCAAGGCGTCGGTCCATGCCAGCGCCGCGCGTTCGCGGGGGGTGTAGCACGGCGCTTCCTGCCAGGCGGCTAGGAGATAGAGCCGCTGCTCGCTCTCGCCCTGCGCCCGCGCTTCGGCGGCATGCATGTTGATGCAGTTGGCGCAGCCGTTGAGGATCGAGGAGCGGGTCTTGACCAGTTCCACCAGCACCGGCTCCAGGCTGTCGTTGATGAGCGTCGCCACCTCGGTCCAGCGCTTCATCAGCTCGGGCGCGGCGGCATAGGGGTTAAGTCTGGCAGTCATGATCGCGGTCCTTTCGTCGGTTCCGCCTGCATGACGATCGGCGCGCGCCGGATGTGACATGGACGGCAAAAATTTCCGTCCCGCCGAGAAAGAATCCGTCGCGCCTCTTGCCCCCGGCCCCGCTATTGCCCATCGCTGGGCCATGCACGATCCAGCCGAAGCCACCTCCCTCCTCCGCGACGGATTCCTGCTGCTGGGCTTCGCGCTCGTCTTCGTGCTGATCTTCCGCCGGCTCGGCCTGGGCGCGACGCTGGGTTTCCTGGTGGCGGGGGCTGTCGTCGGGCCGCAAGTGCTGGGGCTGGTCAGCGACGCCGAAGGCAAGCTGGGCATCGCCGAACTGGGCATCACCCTGCTGCTGTTCGTCGTCGGGCTTGAACTGAACCCATCGCGCCTGTGGCGGATGAAGCGGGAAATCCTGGGGGTCGGCCTGTTGCAGGTCGTCGCCTGCGGCCTGGCGGTCAGCGGCGTCATCGCCGTCGCGGGGTTCTCATGGGAAGCGGCGCTGGCGCTGGGCCTGCCGCTGGCGCTGTCGTCCACCGCGCAGGTGCTGCCGCTGCTGCGATCGTCCGGCCGGCTGCGCACGCCCTTCGGCGAGCGGGCGTTCTCGATCCTGCTGTTTCAGGACCTGTCGCTGATCCCGCTCATCACCATCATCGCCGCGATGAGCCGCAACCCGGCCGATCAGGGCGGGCCGCCGGGCTGGCTGCTGGCTCTGTACACCGCGGCGGCGGTGGCGGGGCTGATCGCGGCGGGCCGCTTCGTCATCCGCCCGCTGTTCCGCCTGATCGGGAACCTGGGCGAGCGCGAGATGTTCGTCTTCGCCGCGCTGTTCACCGTCATCGCCTCTGCCGCGCTGATGGAGGCGGTGGGCCTGTCGACCGCGCTGGGCGCCTTCATCGCCGGGGTCATGCTGGCGGATTCGCCCTATCGCCACGAACTGGAGGCTGACGTCGAGCCGTTCCGTTCGATCCTGCTGGGCCTGTTCTTCCTGACCGTCGGCATGATGCTTAACCTTCACACCATCGCCGAACGGCCGCTGTTCGTCGTCGGCATGGCGCTGATGCTGATCGCGGTGAAGGCCGGCGTCATCTTCGCCATCGGCATGGCGGTGCGGATGAACTGGCGCAGCGCGCTGGCGCTGGGCGTATTGCTGAGCCAGGGCGGCGAATTCGGCTTCGTGCTGTTCGCCCAGGCGGCGGGCGCCTTTCTTATCGATCCCGACACCGCGAGCCTGTTCGGCGCGGTCGTCACCCTGTCGATGGCCACGACCCCGTTCCTGATGGCCGCCACCGCCCCGTTCCGCGAAGTGCCCATCGAACGCGGCGAGGAAGACCGCGAAGGACCGCGCAGCGACGGCGCCCATGCGCTGATCGTCGGCTATGGCCGCTTCGGCCAGACGGTGGCGCAGATGCTGATCGCCAGCGAGATCCCGGTCACGCTGATCGACCGCGACATCGAGATGATCGACGTCGCCGGCAGCTTCGGCGCCAAGGTCTATTTCGGCGACGGCACCCGCATCGACCTGCTCCGGCAGGCCGGGGCGGAGGAATCGCAGCTCATCCTGTTCTGCCTGGACGGTGAGCAGATCGACGCCGAGATGCTGGAAGCGGTACACGAGGCTTTCCCCAACGCCGCCATATACGTGCGCGGGTTCGACCGCCGCACCGTGATCCAGCTCGACGGCAGCCCGGCCAAGTATGTCGTGCGCGAAGTGCTGGAATCGGCGGTGAAGATGGCCCGCCTGGCGCTGGAGGAACTGGATGTCGGCGAAGAGGAAGTCGACCGCGCCGAGGACATGTACCGCGCCCGCGACCGCGAACGGTTCCGCAAGCAGATCGAAACCGGAGACTTGCGCGCGGCGCGCGATCATATTCTGACCCAGCCGGAGCGGCGGGGGACATCTTAGGGGCCTGTGCCATAGATCCTCCCCCAGAGAGGGAGGATCGGGTCGAGCTATATGGCGACGCGCTGAAGCTTTCGTCGTCCGCTTAAGTCGCCCCGTTGCCGCCGGCCATCGCCAGTTCCCGGACCTTGCGCTTGCCGCCTTCGCGCCAGTCGGCGCCCTTGGCCGCGACATAGCTGAACGGCAGGTGGCCCCCGTCGCGATAGCCGTCCAGCCCGCCGTCGACCGGCTCGCCGGCAGCGTGGCGGTCCAGCAGGTCGAGCAGGAAATCGCGGACTCGAACGACGGCGAGGTCGGTGCTGCACAGCACTTCCTGCGTGCGGTCGACGATCGGGCCCATGCTCATCTGCACGCCCAGATCCTCGTGCAGGAGGCTGATGGTATAGCCGCTGAAGTGCCCGCCTGCCATCGCCGCGCGATCCTGCCCCCAGTTGTTGTCCTTCGTGTAATCGCCCTTCAGCAGGTCGTCGGGATCGAGGCCGGGGAAGAAGATCGGCGTGAGATCGGCGACCGGGCCGGCTTCGTCCCAGATGACGAAGAACATCAGGTGCGTTTCGTCGTCGACCGGCACGGTGATGAAACAGGCGTTGTCGGTCGGCACGATCGGCTGGCGGCTGGCCGAGAAGCCATAGAACGGCGCGACGAATTCTCCGACGCGGAAATGGACCTTCTCGGGATCGCCGGCCCCGCGGATCGCCGCGGTGCGCAGGCCATAGGCGGTTTCGTGGATGTCGTATTTCGGCGCTTCGGTCAGGCTTTGCGCGGCCGCCTGGTGGAAGCCCTTGTGCAGCCAGTTGAGGTGCACCGAATCCTGCGTGCCTTCCAGATTCTGCAGCCAGTTGCACTTGACCGTGGCGCGCGCGACCCAGCGGCTTTCCTCGGGCACGTCCATGAACGGCAGCGGCGGCAGCGCGGGCGGTTCTTCCTGCCCCAGCCAGGCCCAGACGATCCCGCCGCCTTCCCGCGCGACGCGGCGGTTCACCTTCACCCGCGACGCGAAAAGGTCCGAACGCTCGCCCTCCGAAGGCACTTCGACCACGCGGCCGGTCTCGTCGAGCTGCCAGCCGTGGTAGATGCAGCGCAGCTTGCAGCCTTCCACCCGGGCCAGCGCCATCGAGGCGCGGCGGTGCGGGCAATATTCGTCCATCAGGCCGAGAGTGCCGTCCTCGCCCCGGAACGCGACGAGATCGTGGCCCAGCAGCCTGACCCGCATCGGCGCTTCGCCGGCCTTCAGCGCTTCGCTGCGGGCGAAAGGCATCCAGTAATTCTCGCGCAGCAGATTGGCCATCGGCGCATCGCCCGTGACGCGCGTGAGACGATCGTTATCCCTGGGTGTCATCGGCTGCTCCTACCTTTATCCCGCGATCGGGCCTGCGCGGCGATAAAGATGGAAATACTTGCTCGCGCCCGACAATTACACGGCATTTACCATGTTTGCAGTGCAGCAGGCAACGGGCGCCAGCAGTTGTTTGGCAAATGCGCCGGACCACCTCTAACCGTTGGGATGATAGAAGTCGTACACGGCCTGGGCCACCGCCGCGCTGACACCCGGCGCGCGCTGGAGATCCTGCAGGCTGGCCGCGCGGACTTTCCCCGCCGTCCCGAAATGAAGCAGCAGCGCCCGCTTGCGCGCCGGGCCGATGCCGGGAATCTCGTCCAGCGGGCTGGCGGTGATGGCCCGGCTGCGCTTGGCCCGGTGCGCGCCGATGGCGAAGCGGTGCACTTCGTCGCGCAGCCGCTGGAGATAGAACAGCACCGGCGAATTCACCGGCAGGGTTTTTTCCCGCCCGTCGGGAAAATGGAACACCTCGCGCCCGTCGCGGCCGTGATGCGGCCCCTTGGCGATGCCGATCAGCGGCAAGTCCTCTATCCCCAGTTCCTCGACCACGGCCCTGACCGCGCTCACCTGCCCCTTGCCGCCGTCGATCAATACGAGATCGGGCCAGGCGCCGCTTTCCCTCTCGGGGTCCTCCGCCACGACGCGGCCGAAGCGCCGGGCCATGACCTCGCGCATCATGCCGAAATCGTCGTTCGTCTGCGCGGTCTTGATGTTGAACTTGCGGTACTGGCCGGTGACGAAGCCGTCCGGCCCGGCCACCACCATCGCGCCCAGCGCATGGGTGCCCTGGATATGGCTGTTGTCGTAGATTTCTATGCGCTGCGGCACTTCCGGCAGCTCAAGGAACTCCGCCAGTTCGCGCAGGGTCTTCGCCTTCGTACCCGTCTCGGCCAGCCGCCGGTCGAGCGCCTCCACCGCATTGCGCGTCGCCTGCTGGATCAGACGCCGGCGATCGCCGCGCTGGGGCACCGATATCTCGACCTTTCCGCCCGCCGCCGGCCGGAACGCCTCGGACAGAAGCTCGCTCTCGGGCAGCGCGCGGTCGACCAGAATGCAGCGCGCGGGCGGCACCTCTTCATAGAACTGCGCGAGGAAGCTGGTCAGCACCTCTTCCTCGCTCAGCCCTTCGGTATGGGTGGGAAAGAACGCGCGATGCCCCCAGTTCTGGCCGCCGCGGATGAAGAACGCCTGTACCGCCACCTGGCCGCCCTTCGCGGCCATGGCGAAGATATCGGCGTTGTTCAGCCCTTCGGCATTGATCGCCTGGCTGCCCTGGATGAATGTCGCGGCGCGCAGCCGGTCGCGCAGCATCGCCGCGCGCTCGAAATCCATGGCGTCGGCCGCCTCGCGCATCTGCTCCTCGATCTTCCTCTGCACGGCGGAGCTTTTCCCGCCGAGGAAATCCTTCGCCTCGCCCACCAGCTCGGCATAGGCGGCCTCGTCGATCCGCCCGACACATGGTGCCGAACAGCGCTTGATCTGGTACAGCAGGCAGGGCCGGTCGCGCCGGGAAAAGAAGCTGTCGGTGCAGCTGCGCAGCAGGAACAGCTTCTGCAAGGCGTTGATCGTGGTGTTGACCGATCCGGCGCTGGCGAAGGGCCCGTAATAGTTGCCTTTCGCCTTGCGCGCCCCGCGATGCTTGGTGATGCGCGGAAAGGCGTGATCGGCGCGCAGGAGGATGAAGGGAAAGCTTTTGTCGTCGCGCAGCAGCACGTTGTAGGCCGGGCGGAAACGCTTGATGAGCTGCGCTTCCAGCAGCAGCGCTTCGGCCTCCGAATTCGTCGTGACGATGGTCATGCTGCGCGTTTGGCTGACCATGCGCTTCAGCCGCAGCGGCAGCCGCTCCACCTGGGTGTAATTCGCCACCCGGTTGCGCAGCACCCGCGCCTTGCCGACATACAGCACCTCTCCGCGCGCGTCCTGCATGCGATAGACGCCGGGCCGCGCGGGCAAGGTGCGCACCGTCTCGCGGATGGCGGCGACGCCCGCGTCGATGTCGGGCTGGTCCGATCCGCGCACGGTGTAAGTCGCGCGGTCCTCGTTGAAGCGTTCGGCGCCTCTGGGATCGTGGGGGGTTCCGGCGGGAGTACGGGCCATGGGGGGCAGATAGGCAATTTGTCGCCCCGCGTCATCCCGGCCGAACGCCCGCGCGGGGCGTTCATGGAATTATGACAGTTTCGGGTCTACGATTGACCACGCCGGCACACTCTGCTGGCTGCCCGTCGAAACCATTGCCGAGGGCCCGTGACGAAAGAAGTCGAACTCAAGCTCGAAACGACCGCCGAAGGACGCGAGGCGCTGCTGGCGTCCGGGCTGCTGGGCGACGAGAGCGAGGCGGCGGATTTGCGCGCGGTCTATTTCGACACCCCCGATCATCTGCTTCGCCAGCACGGACTGTCGCTGCGCATCCGGGAAAAGGGCGGGCGCGCCGTGCAGACCGTGAAATCGGGTGGCGCGGGGGCGGGCCTGTTCGACCGCAGCGAGTGGGAGCTTCCGGTCATCGTCGACGCCCCGGTGATGGACGAGCGCACCCCCGTCCCCGGCCTGCTGGGCGCGGACGGCAGCCAGCTGCCCCCGGCTTTCGAGGTTCGCGCCCACCGCCGCACGTTCCGCATCGTCGAAGAGCGCGCGGAGATCGAAGCCGTCGTCGACCGGGTCGAGATCGTCGCCGGTGAACGAAGCCTGCATTTCGACGAAGTGGAACTGGAACTCGCCAGCGGATCGACCGAGGCCCTCTTCGCGCTGGCCGGCAGGATCGGCGCAATCGCCCCGCTGCGCATCAGCGTCCTGTCGAAATCCGGCCGGGGTTATGCGCTGCTGGAAGCCTTGCCGGAAGCGGTGAAGGCCGGAAAGGTCCGCCTGAGCCCGGACATGGACCAGCCGGCCGCCTTCGCCGCGATCGCGCAGAACTGCCTGAGCCAGTATCGCCGCAACGAAGCGATCCTGCTGGAACGCCGCGCGCCCGAAGCGGTCCATCAGGCCCGGGTCGGGCTGCGGCGACTGCGCTCGGCGATGACCTTGTTCAAGCAGATGCTGGCCGGCCCCGAGCTGGAGCGGCTGAACGGCCGGGTCCGCGATCTCGCGCAAGTGCTGGGCGAGGCACGCGACCTCGACGTGCTGATCGAGCAGGCGCCGCCCGAACCCATTCTCGCGAAGCTGAGCGAAGCGCGCGAAGCGGCCTACGCCGCGCTGGATGCGCATCTTGCTTCGAACGAAGCGCGCCTGCTGCCGCTGGACCTGTCGCAATGGATCGCCGGGGGTTCGTGGCGGGACGGCGGCGGCGAGCCATTGCGCGAATTCGCCGCGCATTCGCTTGACCGGGCGCGGCGCAAGACCCGCAAGCATGGCAAGCACCTGGCCGGGATCGATGCGGAAGCTCGTCACCAGCTGCGCAAGGATGCGAAGAAGCTGCGCTATACCGTTGAATTCATGTCACCCTTGTTCGACAAGACCGGAGAAAGGCGCAAGCGCAAGAAATTCGCCCGCGCCTTGCGCGACTTGCAGGAGCAGCTCGGCGCGTTGAACGACCGCGCGACCGCCGAAGCCCGCCTGGCGTCACTCGGTCTCGCTGGCACGCCCGAGGCCGAAGGGTTTTTGACCAACTGGGACAGCGACAGCCTGCTGGCGGATGCCGCGGAAGCCCGCCACGCGCTGCTGGATGCCAAGCCCTTCTGGCGTTGAGGGCCTGGGTTTGCCAACTCAGAACATCTTGCGGAAATCCAGCCCGATCACCCGGCCGCGCGGATCGCGGTAGCCGGCCTGATAAGTCAGCGGAACAACGCCGCTGGCGTCGGTGACTTTCTGGCGCGAATCGAAAATATCGCTGAATTCGAACGCCAGCCGCGCGCCCTTCAGGAACGGCATCCTGGCGACGACGCTCTTCTGCTGGTCGAAGTTGACGAAGATGCGGCCGCCGACATCGAAAGTGCTGCCGAACCGCAAGTTGGTGGTGCCGGCGATATCCGTCGGCGCGGTCCACTTTCCGTTCAGGCGGAAGCCGAAGCCCTTGTGGAACACCCCGCCCTCCATCTCGAGCGAATGGCGCGCCACGCCGCCCGGCGAGGTCGCATCGCCGTTCAGCAGATCGAGCACCGGCCCGCCGGGCGCGACGATCACGTCTTCGGAAAAGCGCACGGTGTGATAGATCGACAGGTTCCAGCGCCCGCGACCATCGCCGCCGGGACCACCAGGACCACGCCCGAAGCCGCCACCGGGGCCACGAGGGCCACCGCCGCCGCCCGGTCCGCCCATGCGCGGCCCGCCACCGGGCCCGCCGGGTCCGCCCGGACCACCCATGCCCGCCATCGGCCCACGCCGCGCGTTCGGATCGGGCTTGCCGATCGTGCCGCCGATGTTGAAGCCCCAGCGCAGGCGCGAGCTTTTCATCTGATCGAACGTCACCGCGCGGCGATCGATCGATACGATGCGCCCGCTGGCGTCACGCACCACCCGGCCGGGGAACGCCGCCTCGATCGCCGGGGTCAGCAGCGGGAAGCCCTGCGTCACGTCGTCCGAACGATTGCGGAAATATTCGACGATCAGGTTGGAATTCTGGAAGAACGAGATCGGCAACTGCCAGTTGGCGCCGATCTTAAGGTCGCGCTGGGTCTCGCGCTTCAGGTTGGGATTGCCGCCGGCGATCGTCGTCACCAGCACGGTTTCTCCGCGGGTGAAATCGAACACCGATTCGTTGAACGTCACGATCTGCGGCGCGCCGAGCTGCGCCAGCGAAGGCGCCGCCTCGTTCGACAGGTAGCTGACCTGGAAACCCAGCTTCTCGGTGGGGGCCCAGGTCACGCCCGCGCTCCAGTCCTTCAGCATGCCGAAGTCGGACAAGTGATCGAAGCCGGCGCTGAAATTGAGCGAAACATCGCCGATCCCACCCAGCACGTGCTCACGCCGGCTGGTGATCGGCAGCGCCAGGTTGACGCCGCCCGAAATGTCGCCGCGCGTGAAGCGCTGGTCGCCCGTGGTCGTGCGCGTGTCGCTGCTGTCGGACCGGTTGAACGAATAGCCGGCCTTGACCGTCAGCGAAGCATCGCCGGCCGGCAGGCGGAACGGCCGCCCGGAAACGGTCGCCAGCGAGTTGATCGACAGGTTCTTGTTGTTCGCGAAATCGAAGCCCGGATCGACCAGTGCCGGCAGCGCGCCGGTGATCGGCAGCGTTCCCGCCGCCGCCGCCGCGACCAGCGTCGAGGTATTGGCCCGCCGCTCCACTTTGGTGTCGGTGTCGGTATGGCTCGCGTCGGCGGTGACAGTGAGGTTCCAGGCCCCCAGCGCCCGGTTAATGCCAAGGCCGGTCTCGAACTTCGTCGTGCGGCTGGTCCGGGTCAGCGGATCGTCGATGCTGCGGCGCGCGGTATCGCCGTTCGGCGCGGTCAGCAGCACGGTGTCGAGGCCGGAGAGCGAGCGCGAATCCGAACGGGTGAAAGCGCCGTTGACGCTGATCGCGGTAGCCTTCGCGCCCTGGCCGATGCCGGTTGCCCAGGTGCCGTTCAGCGTCAGGTCGCGGCTGTCGGCGATCAGGCTGCGGAACCGCGCCGGATCGGGATCGCCCGCCACCGTGGGAATGTTGTTGATCGGCTGGATCAACCCGCGCTCCGCCTCGGTCAGCATCGAGGTGTCGGACAGCTTCGCCGCGATATTCAGGCGGTTCTTCCCGGCGATGCGGAATATCGAGCCTTCCAGCTCGCTGTCGGCAAAGCCACCGCGCGTGGGAATATTGTATTCGCCGGCAACCGTCTGGCTGGCGAACTGATCCTTCAGGATGAAGTTGACGACACGCTGGTTGGCCGCATAGCCGAAGCGCAGGGCGACCTCCTCCGGCAGGATCTCCATGCGCCGGATCGCTTCGGGCGGAATGTCGCGCATTTCACGGAAGCTGGAAATGCGCTGGCCATTGAGCAGGATCACCGGCCCGCCCTCGCCCCGGCCGCGGCCGCTGCCGGTCTGCGGGCTCAGCGCGTCGAGCAGCTCGCTGATCGACGCCGCGCCGTAAGAGGCCACGTCGGCTTCGTCGAGCACCATGATCGGCGGCTGCGGCGCATCGACCTGCCCGTGAATGCGCGTGGCCACCACCAGGATCTCGTTGCCCTGGCGAATGACTTCCTCATCGTCTTCATCGGCCACGGGCGATGCATCGTCGGTGGGTACGACATCCTGACCGAACGCCGGCGCGGCAACAAGCGCGAGAGGAAACAGAATCAAGGGGCGCACGCGTAATCTCCAAACAAAGCCGGTCGTTGCAGGCCCCTCTCCATCGCCGCAAATGCGGGACAAGCCCGTCGGAGGCAAGGCGGCGGCGGGTATCAAATTGTCACACCGCCGTTACACCTTGCTGAACCCAGCCCCGGCGATCCGCCCGGCCGGCAGGGCTGAGAAGCAAGGCTTCCCTTTTGTTCTCCCCGCAGCTATGGCGCGCGGCATAAACACTGACAGAACTGGAAACTGATCGCCTATGGCGAAAGAAGAACTCCTGGAAATGCGCGGCACGGTGGTGGAACTGCTGCCGAACGCGATGTTTCGGGTGAGGCTGGAAAACGACCACGAAATCCTCGGCCACACGGCCGGCAAGATGCGCAAGAACCGCATCCGCGTGCTCGTCGGCGACGAAGTCCTCGTCGAACTCACCCCCTACGACCTCACCAAGGGCCGTATCACCTATCGCTTCATGCCCGGCCGCGGCGGTCCCGGCTCGTACTGACGACCGATCCGATCATGCGCCGGACACCGCGCGGGACAACGACAGCGTGACCGCGCCCGGCCTGATCCCCCATCTGATCCTCGCTTCCGCAAGTCCCCGCCGCCGCGAACTGATCGCGCGGCTGGGGATAGCGCCTGCCGCCATCGCCGCCGCCGACATCGACGAGACCCCGGCCCGGGGAGAGCTGCCGCGCGTCTACGCCGTGCGCATGGCGCGTGAAAAGGCCGCGGCCATCGCCGGCGACGCCGCGCATGTGCTGGCGGGCGACACGGTCGTCGCGCTCGGCCGCCGCATCCTGCCCAAGGCCGAGGACGAGGCGACCGCGCGCCGCTGCCTGGAGCTCATGTCCGGCCGGCGTCACCGGGTCCTGTCCGCCATCGCGCTGAAATCGCCCGACGGCACGCTGCGCGAAAAGCTGTCGGAAACCATCGTCCGCTTCAAGCCGCTCTCGAAGGCAGAGATCGACGCCTACATCGCGGGCGGCGAATGGCACGGCAAGGCGGGCGGCTATGCCATCCAGGGCAGCGCGGAAGGGCTGATCGCCTGGATATCCGGCAGCCATTCCGGCGTCGTCGGGCTGCCGCTGTTCGAAACGCGCGCGCTGCTGAAGGCGGCAGGATTCGCGCTTGGCTGAGTGGCTGGTCGAGGAAGGGATCGGCGAGCATCGCGCGATCCTGATCGACAGCGGCGAGATCGCCGCCGCCCGGATCGACTGGCCGGGATCGCTGGCCGCCGGACAGATCGAAGACGCCGTCCTCATCGCCCGCGCCGCCGGCTCCAGCCGCGGGACGGTGCGCTTCGCCGGGGGCGAGGAAGCGCTGATCGACGGCCTGCGCCGCGACGCCCGCGAAGGCGCGCCGATCCGCGCCATCGTCACCCGCTCGGCGATCGGCGAAAAGGCGCGGCGCAAGCTCGCCCAGGCGAAGCCGACACAAGGCACTCCCCGCCCCGCGCCCACGCTGGCCATGCGGCTGCACGACGAAGGCCATGCCGTCCGCGTCGTCCATCGCTTTGCCGACGCCGGGTGGCCCGATGCGGACTGGGAGGAGCTGTTCCTGCAGGCATGGGACGGATCGATCGCCTTTGCCGGCGGCGCCCTCACCGTCTCGCCCACCCCGGCGATGACGCTGATCGACGTCGACGGCACGCTGCCGCCGCGCGCGCTCGCGGTCGAGGCCGCCACCGCCGCCGCCCTGACGATTCGCCGCTTCGACCTCGGCGGCTCCATCGGCATCGATTTCCCGACGCTGGAGCGCAAGGACGAGCGCCGCGCGGTCGACGAGGCGCTGGCCGCCGCGCTGACGCGCTGGCCGCACGAGCGCACAGCGATGAACGGCTTCGGCTTCGTCCAGCTCGTCGCGCGTCTCGAAAGGCCCTCGCTGCTTCACCGCGTGGCCGGCGATCCGGCGGGAGCCGCGGCGCGCGCACTGCTGCGGCGGGCCGAGCGGGTCGCGGAACCGGGGGCGCTGCGCCTGTCGGCCCACCCGCGCGTGCTGGCGAAGATCCCGCCGGAATGGCGCGATATGCTGGCCCGCCGCAGCGGCCGGGAAATCCGCCTGCACGAAGCGCCGCAGCTTGCATGGGAAGCCGCCAGCGTCCAGGCAGTGCCGCTATGACGCTAGCCAAGAAATGCCCGATCTGCGGAAAGCCCCGCCAGCCCGATCATGCCCCGTTCTGTTCCGCCCGCTGCCGCGACCGCGATCTCACGCGCTGGCTGGACGACGGCTATGCCCTGCCC
>Ga0209813_10000063_pt1 | contig 43741 bp, 39 predicted proteins | sample EndMethybrTD3033_FD_187596 | JGI IMG/M metagenome (GOLD analysis project Ga0209813, IMG submission 187596) | Populus endosphere microbial communities from Tennessee, USA - Endosphere MetaG P. TD hybrid TD303-3 (SPAdes) (version 2) | ecosystem: Host-associated > Plants > Roots > Endosphere... | reverse complement strand
CGCCACCCGGTTCAGCCGGCGACGAACGCCTTGAAGACGATGCACAGGCCGATCATGCTGGCGAGATAGGCGAGCGAGCGGACCACCGGCACGCCCAGCCCATAGAGCGGCAGGTAGAGCGCGCGCGACACCAGCCACAGCCAGCCGCCGATCGCCGTCCATTCGCTGGTGCGGCCGGCCACCACCACGCCGAACAGGACGATGATCGCGATCGGGAAGGTTTCCAGGAAATTGGCCTGGGCGCGGACCAGCCGGCCGCCGACAGGATCGAGCGGGGGCAGGTTTTCGTCCCGCGCCCCGGTATTCCATTTCAGGCCATATTGCTTGGTCTTGAGGTGCGCCGCCGCGAAGATATGGACCAGCAGCAGGACGCAGGCCCAGGCCAGGATCTTCAGTTCAACCGCCATCATGCCCTCCCTTGATCGCGGCGGCGCCATGCCATCCGCTTATTTGACGATCGGCAACCATATCGTGCTGGCGCCCGCCGCGCCATATTGGACGCTCTGGGTCGCCGGCTTGTAGTCGCCCGGCTTCGCATCAAAGATCGACGGCACATAGGTCTGCGGGTTGCGGTCATAGACCGGGAACAGGCTGGACTGGATCTGCACCATGATGCGATGGCCCGGCTTGAACACATGGTTCACGTTCGGAAGGCCGAACTTGTAATTTTCCGCCTTGCCCGGCGTCAGCGCCTGCGGCTTGTCGAAGCCATGGGCGTAGCGGCCCCGGAAAATGTCGATGCCGATCGGTAGCTCATAGCCGGCCATCACCGGATTGGCGGTATTTTCCTCCGGATAGACGTCGATCAGCTTCACCACCCAGTCGCTGTCGGTGCCACTGGTGGCGGCGAACAGGTCGACCATCGGCTGGCCGGCGATATGGACGTCCTTGTCCAGCACCGGCGTCACATAGGTCAGCACATCGGGGCGGCCATCGACGAAACGCTGGTCCTTCACCAGCCAGGTGCGCCAGGCCTCATTCTGGTCCTGATGGATCGGCCGGGGCAGATAGGGGACAGGCTTGGCCGGATCGGACACATAAGAGTCGCTGCCGGCTGCCGCCGGCTTGGCCCAGGACAGGCTGTAGCTGGCGCCGAGATAGAGCGGGGTCGGCGTGCCGCCCGGCCATTTGGCGCGGGTTTCCCATTTGTCGATGCCGGTCGCGTAGCTGAGCGAGCCGGGCATGGTGTAGCCGGCGGGCGGATTGTCCTTGAGATAATGGTCGAGGAAGGGCTTCATCGTGCCGACGCGGAACTGGCGGCCGGTATCGCCCTCGAACTGGAGATCGCCCAGGCTCCGGCCCTCATAATTGACGCCGCTATGGCGCCAGGGACCGATCACCAGGCTGACCATGTCATTCTTCTTGTCCTGCGGTTCCAGCGCCTTGTAGACCGCCGGCGCGCCATAGCTGTCCTCCTGGTCCCACTGGCCCACGACCAGCATGGTCGGCACGGTCAGGGTGCGCTTGGCCAGCAGCTTGTCGACCGCTTGTTCCTGCCAATAGGCGTCATAGGCCGGATGTTCGAGCAGCTTGCGGACTGAGGGGAAGGCGTCGAGGCCATAGGCGCGGGCGAAATCACCGGCCGATCCGGCGTTCAGCATCGTCGTATATTCGTCGCCATTGCCCATCGGGATGGCGCCGCCGCCCTTCTTGGCGGTCTGCGACAGGCTGTAGCCGAAGCCGAAATTGCGGAAGGCGCCATTGTGGAACCAGTCGTCGCCCATCCAGCCATCGACCATCGGGCTCTGCGGTACGGCGGCCTTCAGCGCAGGGTGCGGATCGATCAGCGCCATCAACGAGGTGAAGCCGGGATAGGAGGAGCCGGTGATGGCGACCTTGCCGTTGGTTTCCGGCACATTCTTCACCAGCCAGTCGATCGTGTCATAGGCGTCGGTGCTGTTGTCGACGTCGGTCTTGTTGAGCGGTCCACGCAGCGGGCGGGTCATGACATAGTCGCCCTCCGACCCGTGCAGGCCGCGCACGTCCTGATAGACGCGGATATAGCCGTCATTGACGAAATCGGCGTCCATGACCGGCAGGATTTCCTCTATTCTTTGGCTGCGGTTGCGGCTGGTCGCCTTGCCGGCATCATAGGGGGTGCGGGTCAGCAGGATCGGGCCATGGCTGGTGCCCTTGCGCATGACGATGACGGTGAACAGCTTCACCCCGTCGCGCATCGGAATCATCACTTCCTTGCGCACATAGTCTGCCTGCGGCCGGGCCGGATCATAGACATCGACCTTGTCCGGGGTCATCGGATCGGTCTGGGCGGCGATCGGCGCGGCGAGCGCGGCGATCATCAGGGCGGCGGTCGAAATCTGTGCGGCACGAAGCATGGCGATACCCCTTTGTTCTTTTGTAATCATGCAACGGGTCCGGCCTTGAGGAAAGGCCGGACCCGCTTGTCCTTTGTCAGGCCTGCGCGAGGGCGCGGGCGCGATCCTCGATCCGCTTTTCCAGGATCGACAGCGGCATCGCGCCTTCCTCAAGAACGGCGTGGAACTGCTTGATATCGAACTTGTCGCCCAGCAGCGCCTGCGCCTTTTCGCGGGCCTTGGTCCAGCTGCCATGGCCGACCTTGTAGCTGGTCGCCTGGCCCGGCTGGGTGCAGTAGCGCTCGACCTCGCGCTGGCAGCGAGGGCGGGCAAAGCCGGTCTTTTCGACCATGTAATCGGTCGCCTGCTTGACGCTCCACTGCTTGGAATGAATGCCGGTGTCGACCACCAGGCGGGCGGCGCGGAACAGGAAGGACTGGAGATAGCCGGCGCGATCGATCGGCGTCGCATAGCCGCCCAGCTCGTCGGCCAGCTGCTCGGCATAGAGCGCCCAGCCTTCGCTATAGGCGCTCATGAAGGCGACCTTGCGCAGCATCGGCACGTCACCGGCAGTCTGCGCGGTCGAAATCTGGAGATGATGACCGGGCACGCCTTCATGATAGGTGAGGGCAGGCAGGCCATATTTCGGCCAGTCGCCGACATCCTTCAGGTTGATGAAGTAGATGGCCGGGCGCGAACCGTCGAGCGCAGCGCGGTTATAATAGCCGTTGGAGGCGCCATCCTGGATCTCGACCGGCACCGCGCGGATTTCGAGCGGGGTATTGGGGATGGTCGTGAACGCCTGGGGCAGCTTCGCCTTCATGGCGTCGAGATCGCGGTTGAGCTGGGCAAGCAGGGCGGCGCGGCCGTCCGGGCTGTCGGCATAGAGTTGGGCCGGGTCGACGTTGAGCGCGGCGAGCTTTTCGCCGACGCTGCCCTTGGTGAAACCGGCGCCGTTCAGGATCACGTCCAGCTTGGCACTGATGTCGGCAACCTGTTCCAGTCCCATGGCGTGGATCTGATCGGCGCTAAGATCGGTGGTGGTCGCCTGCTTGAGCGCCGCGGCATAGATTTCATCGCCGCGCGGGGTGCGCCATACGCCGTCACCGGCGGCGGTCTTGGGCTTCAACGCCTCGATCGCGGCGATCTGTTCGTCGAGCGCGGGATAGATCGCCTTTTCGACGATGGCGGCGGCCTGTGCCTGCCAGTCACCGGCCACGCCCTTGGCCGCGGCGCGCTTCACCAGCGACTGGACCAGGCTGCTGGTCGCGGCGGGCTGGCCACGCAATTTCTTCATCTGGCCAAGCGTCAGGTCGAGCGACCAGCCGGGGGCGAGATAGCCGCGCGCGGCCTCGTCCCGCTGCAGCGCGGTGTCTGTCCGCAGGTTCCGGGCAAAGGCGTCGAGCCGGGCGACATAGGCCTCGCAATCACCGGCCGTGTTGATGGTGTGTGCGGTGTTCAGGAAATCCGGCGTCTGGAAATAGCTGCCGCCCTGCTGGAAGATGCGATAGGGACGCTGGACGCTGTTGAGGCCGAACTTGGCCGGCGCGACGGTCTGCTGGTCGAGCGAATAAAGGATCACCTCCAGGTTCAGACGCTGCGCATCCGACAAGGCGGAGCCTTCATATCCCTTGAACTCCTTGATCGCGGCCTGGGTGGCGGCCAGCTTCTTCATCGTGCCCGACTTGCTATTGTCGTCGAGCTGGCTCTTGGCGGCGGAGCGCGCGCCCTTGTCGAGGCCGAGGCTGGTGACCATGGCCGGCGACAGGTCGAGCTGGCGCTCGAAGGCGGTGGCGAAGGCGGCCGACAGGCGCGCATCGTCGGCGCCGGCCGCCTGGGCGAATGCGCGGGGCGTGGCGGTGGCGAGCGCGACCGCGCCCGAGGAAAGCAGGAATTGACGACGATCCATGGGGCGACTCCCTTAAGTCCCGTTGGAAAGGGGGGAGTGTATTGCGCTGCTGACACGACAGGTCCAGCGCGCGCCCGCGCTTGTTACGCAATGTTACAATAAGATAGGGGACGGGCGCCCCGCAGGGCGCCCGGTGAGATCAGAAGGCAGGCAGATTTGCCGGGTCTTCCGGATCAATGACGGGAATAGGCGAAACCGGCGAATGGATGCCGCATTCCACCTTGTCCCATCCGCGCCAACGACCGGCACGCGGATCTTCGCCCGGCAGAACCTTCGACGTGCAGGGTTCGCAGCCGATCGACAGATAGCCCTGTGCCTCCAGCGGGTGACGCGGCAGTTGTTCGGCCTCGAAATAGGCTTCCAGATCGGTCTTGGTCCAGTCGCCCAGCGGATTGATCTTCAGCCGGCCGTCCTCGACCTCGAAGCGCGGCAGGTTCTGGCGCGTGACCGACTGGAAGGCCTTGCGGCCCGAAATCCAGGCGTCCAGGCTCGCCTTGGCGCGCTTCATCGGTTCGACCTTGCGGATTTCGCAGCAGCCGTCGGGATCATAGGACCAGCGCAGGCCGGTTTCGTCCTTCTTGGCCAGCACGGCAGAGTCGGGCGCGACGACGCTGCTGTTGGTGAAGCCCAGCCGGGCGACCAGCGTGTCGCGATAGTTGAGCGTTTCGGCGAACATCTTCTGCGTGTCGACGAAGATTACCGGAATGGCCTTGTCGGCCTTGGCCACCAGATCGAGCAGCACCGCGCTTTCCGTGCCGAAGGAAGAGACGACGCCGACATTGCCGGCGAGGCCTTCCGCGAACACGGTCTTGAGCATGGTCAGCGTATCGACGCCCTCGAAACGCGCGTTGAGCGCATCGGCATCCCCCTGGGTAAAGACGGGGCGGGCATCGATAATGTCGATCTGGCGGGCAGGTTCAGCCATTTATTTTCTCCGGATGCCGTTTCGCCCAGACGGGTTGACGGCCATCGATCGTCTTCTGATAGACGTCGGCATAGCGGGTGAGCGCGCGCTCCACGGCGGCGTCATCCAGGGCTTTGGCGGGGTGGAAACTGTCGAAGCCACAGCGGCGCATGGCGTTGATCTGGTCGACCAGCACGTCGCCCACCGCGCGCAATTCGCCCTGATAGCCCGATTCCCGCAGGATACGGGCGGCGGAATAGCCGCGCCCGTCGCCATAGGCCGGGAAATTTACCTCGACCAGCGACAGGCGATCGAGATGGGGCAGCAGTTCGCGCGCATCCTCGCCCGGCTCGATGCGGACGGCGGTGGCGTTGGACTGGCCGGTGAAGGATTCGACCGTGACGGCCGGCTCCTGCGCGGCTTCACCGTCGCGGAAGGAGAGGAACTCAACCATAGATCGCCTCCTTGAAGGGCTTCATGCCGATGCGGCGATAAGTGTCGAGGAAGCGCTCCCCGTCGGTGCGTTCGGCGAGGTAGATGTCCGTGACCTTCTCGATCGCGTCGACCACGCCGTCTTCGGAGAAACCGGGGCCGGTGATCTGGCCGAGCGACGCATCCTCCGCGCCCGAACCGCCGAGCAGCAGCTGGAAATTCTCCACGCCCTTCCGGTCGACGCCCAAAATGCCGATATGGCCGGCATGATGATGGCCGCAGGCATTGATGCAGCCCGAAATCTTGAGCTTCAGCTCGCCCAGTTCGGCCTGACGTGCATTGTCGGCGAAGCGCTGCGCGATCTTCTGCGCCAGCGGGATCGAACGGGCATTCGCCAGCGCGCAATAATCGAGGCCGGGGCAGGCGATGATGTCGGTGATGAGGTCGAGATTGGCCTCGGCCAGGCCCGCTTCGTCCAGCTGTTGCCAGATGGCGTAGAGATCCGCCTTCTTCACATGCGGCAGAACCAGGTTCTGCGCATGGGTGACGCGCAGTTCGTCGAGCGAATATTGCTCAGCGAGCGAGGCGACCAGCTCAATCTGTTCGGCCGAAGCATCGCCCGGAATGCCGGTGAGCGGCTTCAGGCTGATATTGACGATCGCATAGCCCGGCTGCTTGTGCGCTGCGACCTGACGGTCGACCCACAGGGCGAAGGCCGGATCGGCACGGTCGATCTCTTCGGAGAGGCCCGTTTCATAGGCCGGGTTGGCGAAGAAGGCGCGGATGCGGTCCAGTTCCTCGGTCGGCGGGTTGAGGCCCAGTTCGCGCATATGGGCGAACTCTTCCTCGACCTGGCGCTTATATTCCTCGACGCCGATCTCATGGACCAGGATCTTGATCCGGGCCTTGTACTTGTTGTCGCGGCGACCGTAGCGATTATAGACGCGCAGGCAGGCTTCCAGATAGGAGACGATCTCCTCCTCCGGCACGAAATCCCTGATCTGCGGCGCGACCATCGGGGTGCGGCCCATGCCGCCGCCGGCATAGACTTCGGCGCCAATGACGCCGTCCTTCGACACCAGCTTCAGGCCGATATCGTGCAGGCGCATCGCCGCGCGATCATCGTCGCTGGCAATCACGCAAATCTTGAACTTGCGCGGCAGGTAGGTGAATTCCGGGTGGAAGCTCGACCATTGGCGCAGCAGTTCGGCCCAGGGGCGGGGGTCCGCCACCTCGTCGGCGCTAACGCCGGCATATTGGTCGGAACTGATGTTGCGGATGCAGTTGCCGCTGGTCTGGATGGCGTGCATCTCCACCGTCGCCAGTTCGGCGAGGATGTCGGGTGCGTCGGCCAGCTTGATCCAGTTATATTGCAGGTTCTGGCGCGTGGTGAAGTGGCCATAGCCCTTGTCATATTTCGCCGCGATCTCGCCCAGCTTGCGCATCTGCTTGCCCGACAGCGTGCCATAGGGGATGGCGACGCGCAGCATGTAGGCGTGAAGCTGCAGATAGAGGCCGTTCATCAGCCGCAGCGGCTTGAACTGATCCTCGGTCAGGGCGCCGGTCAGGCGGCGCTGCACCTGATCGCGAAATTCATCGACGCGGGCGTCGACGATGGACTGGTCGTAGCTGTCGTAGCGATACATGTCAGATCACCCAGTTGCCGGCATCGGCGTCATTCGGTTTGAGATTGAGGTCGGGGCGCACCGTGGGGCCAAGCGCGCGAATGCGGTCCTTGATATGGGCCGGGCGCACGCCTTCGTCGGTGACGGTCGCGTCGATCACATAGGCGCCGACGACACGCAGCGCCGCTTCCTCGGTGCGGGCGAGGTCGTCGCCCTGTTCGCCGACATCGGCGCTGTCGCCGACCTGGCGCGACCAGCCATCGCCGGCCCACCAGATGACATCGCCGGTCACCAGATCATTGCCCGTCAGGATCTTCACGAACGCATCTCCGAAATATTCTCCCCTTTTGCCGCCCAGTCCGCCAGCACATCGCGTGCCAGGGCATGGGCTGCCACGTCGCCGACCACGATCAGGGCCGGGCTTTTGACTTCTTCCCGCGCCATCATGTCGCCCAGATCGGCGAGCAGGGTGCGCAGGCTGCGCATATCGGCGCGCGTGCCATTTTCCAGCACCGCAACCGGGATCGCCGGCGACACGCCGTCGGCGATCAGCTTGTCGGCGATGTCGGCGGCGGTCGCGACGCCCATATAGATGACGAGCGTGCGGCCTTTTCCCGCAAGGCCCGACCAGTCCTGTGTCGTGAGCCCCTTGCACTGGCCGGCGACGAAACTGACGGCGCTTGACGCTTCGCGATGGGTCAGCGGCAGTTGCGCCTGGGCGGCGGCGCCGATCGCGGCGCTGATCCCCGGCACGACCTCGACCGGGACACCGGCGGCGCGGCAGGCGTCGACTTCCTCGCCACCACGGCCGAAGATGAAGGGATCGCCACCCTTCAGGCGAACGACCGGCTCTCCGGCGAGGGCAAAGCGGACCAGCAGGGCGTTGATCGCCTCCTGCGGCATGGAATGACGGCTGCGCTGCTTGGCGACCGAGACCAGTTCGGTCTGTGGCCCGGCCAGCGCCAATATTTCGTCGGACACCAGCCCGTCATGCACGATCAGGCGTGCGTCGCGGATCAGGCGCACGGCCTTGATGGTCAGCAGTTCCGGGTCGCCCGGTCCCGCGCCCACCAGGTGGACGGTAGCAGGTGCAATGTCAGCCATGCTCGCCACATGGCGAAAGGGCGACGGAGTTTCAATTCAGAATGGATATGGAGGGGCTTAGGAAAAGTTTTGTCCAGTAGCCGGGTTGTCAATCGCCCATGGCGCTGACGTCTATGTCCTTGAGGCCGATGCCGATGGTGGCGCGGGGCTGTTCGATCTCGGCGGAGGCGACCGGATAGGCGCAATAATCGGCGGCATAATAGGCGCTGGGGCGGTGGTTGCCGGATACGCCGACGCCGCCGAACGGGGCGGTGCCCGACGCGCCATTGGTGGGCCGGTTCCAGTTGATCACGCCGGCGCGGACATTGCCCCAGAATTGCGCATATTGTTCGGGACTGCCGCCGACGAGCGAGGCGGACAGGCCGTAGCGGCTGCTATTGGCCTCGGCGATGGCGGTTTCGAAATCGGGTACGCGCACGATCTGGAGCAGCGGACCGAACAGCTCGACATCGGGCCGTTCCTGCATCGCGGTCACATCGATGATTGCGGGTGTCAGGAAGGGCAGGCCCTTTTGCGGCCGGACCATATGCTTGATCGGCCGGCCGCCATGGCTCATCAGATAGAGGAAGCTTTCGGTCAGGCCGTCGGCGGTCGGATTGTCGATGACCGGCCCCATATAGGGCTGTGGATCGGCATGGGGATGGTCGACGATCAGCCGGTCGGCGAGCTTCTTGACCTCCGCTATCAGGTTATCGGCGATGGCGTCGCGCACGATCAGCCGGCTGGCGGCGGTGCAGCGCTGGCCACTCGACAGGAAGGCGGACTGGATCACCAGCGCGGCGGCGGCGCCGATTTCCGGCGTGTCCCACACGACAAGCGGATTGTTGCCGCCCATTTCGAGCGCGAGGATCTTGCCTGGCTGGGTCGCGAACTGGCGGTTGATGGCGATACCGGTCTGGGCCGATCCGGTGAACAATATGCCCGCGACATCGGCATGGGCGGCCAGCGCCTTGCCTTCCTCCGCGCCGCCGAGCAGCAACTGGACGGCGTCGGTCGGGACGCCCGCCTCATGATAGAAGCGCACCAGCATCTCGCCGACCGCAGGGGTTTTTTCCGATGGCTTGAAGATGACGGCATTGCCCGCCAGCAGCGCCGGGATGATGTGGCCATTGGGCAGGTGGGCCGGGAAATTATAGGGGCCAAGCACTGCCATCACGCCATGGGGCTTGTGCCGCACCGACTGGCGGGCGCCCAGATTGGCCTCCAGCCGGCGCTGGCCGGTGCGTTCGGAATAGGCGGCGACCGACGTGTCGATCTTGGCCATGACCGCCGTCACCTCGGTCCGGGCGTCCCATAGCGGCTTTCCGGTTTCGCGGGCGATCAGGTCGGCCAGTTCCTCCTCATGGGCGCGCACGACATTGACGAAGCGGCGCAGCGTCTCGATGCGGAAGGCGACCGGCTGCGCGGCCCAGCGCGGCCAACCGGAACGGGCGCGGGCGACGATATCGTCTACGTCGCCGCTTTCGCCCTGCCATAGCAGGGCGCCGGTCGCGGGTTCATGGGACGTCAGCGCGGCGGACATGGTGCAGGATATGACCGAAAATGGTTAACGAAGGAAGAGCGGGGCATGGAGGGCGCTCTTCTACGTTCGGCCAATAGGAAATGTTCCGCTTAACTTCCCATATTTCCCGCATATTTGGACATTTAAGAACCGAAGTTGGAAATTTTATGATGCGGGGTCGATCCGGCCGGGGTGGGCACCCGTGCCGGATCGATCCTGTACCATCCTGCCGTCGAATAGGACAGCGCGGCCGCCTGATGGCCGTGATCAGAAGCCGTAGCGGATCGACATTTCGGCGCTGCGCCGGGCTTCTTCGTTGCGAACCGCGGCAAGATCGGCCGGCGCCGTCCGATCGGTCAGGCGGTGGAGCAGGAACTGGCCGAAGCTCCATTCGCCCAGGTCCGACGCGGCGTTGATATGGCCGCTTTCGCCCGCGTCGGCGAACTGGCTGCCCCAGAATTGGGCGAGCCGCCGGGCGCTGGCAAAGTCGATATAGGGATCGTTGCGGCTGGCGACGACGATCGAGGGGAAGGGGAGCAGTCCCTTGGGCGTGGGGCCGAAGCCGACGAGGCGGCGGTCGACCGCGCCGCTGTCCACTTCCGGCGGCGCCACCAGCAGGGCGCCGGCCACCTTGTCCCGCAACTGTCCGGTTTCGAACGCCGCCCACCAGGCGACCGCATGGCAGCCAAGGCTGTGCGCGGCCAGGACCACCGGCCCGTCAACCTGGGCGATGGCATGGCCCAGATTGGTGATCCAGGCATTGCGATGGGGCGCGTCCCAACTGCCCAGCTCGACCCGATGGCAGTCGGGAAGCGCCTTTTCCCAAAGACTTTGCCAATGGCCCGGGCCGCTGTTCATCAGGCCGGGCACGGTCAGGATGGTGGGGGTCTGGTCATCCGACAGGGTGTGAATCGTCATCTGCACCTCCAAATCTATGGGGCGATTTTATCACTACTGATTTGATTGACAATAAAGCTTTGCTGATGCGTGGCGAAGCTGCGATGGATTGCATTGCGCGAAAAATGCCAAATATAAAAATATGTCACCGACTGTTGGTGTAATTTTCGTGCAAAAAATGTGATTTGCGCGGACTTAGGCCCGATTTCCGGGCTTTCTGCAAATTGGCACGGCCCCTGCAATGCTCCTGGCACGACCCGATCGGGGTCGCGGAACGAGATTTCAGGGAAGGAATTTGCTCATGAAGACCATCGCCATCATCGCCGCCGCTACCGCCATGACCGTTGCCGCTGCGCCCGCTTTCGCCCAGCCCGTGGGCAAGTTCGGCAACGCCAAGGTCAGCTATGAAGAAAAGACCGATCGCTACTGCTTCCGCGAAGCGCAGTCCGGCACGCTGGTGCCGCGCGTCGATTGCCGCAGCAAGCAGGACTGGGCCGATGCTGGCCTGACCATCAGCCGCAAGCCGGCCGTCCAGTTGGCCCGGCGTTGAGGCGCAGTGCCGCCCGGCGATGCGAAGTCGGGAGGCAGCCCGGATGGGACGGATTTTGCGGCAGGTCGCGCTAGGCTCGCGATCAATTTCGGAACGGTGTCGCCCCGATGCCGTTGGTTCAACGGACGCGGCCCGCGCATGGTTATCACGGGGCGGCCTGCGACTGATGGAGCGTCCCGTCCCGCCTTCCGGGGCAAAGGCGGGGCGCTTTTTCTGTTTCACGCTGCTGCGGGCCGCGGCAACTGGTCGGACTGGCCCGGCCTCTTCCTGAAAATTGGTTGCGGGTCTCGACTCGAAATCGACGCGACAGTCGAAGTTCAAAGTGTCGTGAGGCTGTTTTTGGGGAAAGCACCGGTGATGCTCCTGCGACGCGCTGACGGCGCGCCTGCAAAGCGACACGCGCATCGAAATCGGGTCATCACTACGCGTCGGTGACGCGACAGCGGGGCGACAGTGAAGCGGCGCCCATGCGCCAGCAGGCGGTTGCGGAGCGACCGCGAGATGGCGTGAAGATCGTGTGATTGATCCATTTCCAAGGGTAGATCAGAGAAAGGTGGAATAGGACAGGGAGGGAGTGGCCATTTTCAGCCAATCCGATGCAGGATGTGCTTTCCACAAAGCTGCCATAGGCGGTCCCATTACCCTGCGGGTATCGACCGGCCTGAGTGGCGGACTGCACTCTTCTTGCTCATGTCTACCGCGCCTGACACGATGACTGCATGAGGATACGCTGCCTGCCGCTGATCGTGATTGCATTGGAAGCCTGCACACCCACCGTAAGCGAACCGGCAGGACCATGCACAGAGAATTTCTGCCTCCCCGATGGGGCCAAGATCACCCGCACCCAAGAAGGGCCAGATTTCAATGTCCATGATGTCTCATGGATGGGCCAGAGGTTCGGCATCTACGAGGGCAATCATCCCCAAAAGGGGGATCAGGGCAGCCGTGCAGCCGTCAAGCTCCGCATTGACCCCAAGGCCCGCATTGGCGTCGCGGAGGGATGTGGCAGCATCATTGTCGCCACCGGGAAGGGCTGGCCCGCCTTTTTGGACGTAATGGGGCCATGCAGGTCGGATAAGGACTGCACGCTCGTGAAGTTTGCCGAGGGACTGAGGGGACGGTGAAGTCTGAATGGGCCAGAAAGACTGGACGGTCGCGCATCGACCAAAAATTGCCTTTTACGTTTCGGTATTGAGCGTCCAAAAGCGGACATCGCGCCGAGCATTGTCTCGCAACCGGTGGAGCGATGAGTAAAGCTATGAATGAAAGCGTAATTATCCGCGCAAGCATCCGACTTTTATCAACGATAGAAGGAGGGCGAAGGCATGCGATCAGCGGAGTTACCGTCCGAACCATAATTTCTTTGAGGCGCTGGACCTCGAAATGGCAGTGGGATCAATTGATGTGCCAAATGGGAAGGAATTAAGACCGGGCGAAAGTGCTGAGTTTCTAATCGAGTTGTTTATTGGACCTCAGCATCAAGCGGAAATTTATCCCGGCCGAAAGTGGCGCATTCAAGAGGGCGCGACATTGGTAGGATGGGGAACCGTCGAAGAAGTCCTGTCATAAGGAAGTTGAAGGGGGGGGCGATGGCCAAAATTGCCTATCAACGCTCGAAACGCGCCATTCCGCTTCCCACCCCATTCCGCTTCCCACCCCATTCCGCCACTCGGTCAGGTGTGGTGACACTTGCTTTGCCGGGTCTGGGCCTTTCTCACGGCAGCGCTGGCGCTGCCCCATGCGCTTCGCCCATGCGGCGGATGGCGGCGACCTTGGCGTGGAGCAGGGACCAGTCGTCGGACTGGTCGATCGCGCTCCAGATCGCTTCCACTTCATCGATATGCATGGAGCAGGGCGCCTCGTCCGACCAATAGGCGTGGTCGCGGGCGCCGGGGACGGGCGGATGGTCGGCCAGCTGGTCGCGCAGTTCGGCCCAGATGGGTTCGCTGTAGCGTGCCGGGTTACGGGGGGCGCCGCCGCGCCAGTCGTGGAAGAAGATGTCGATCGGCGTCGCCGTGGTCATCATCGCGCGCACGGCGGTTTCGGTCATGGTGGCGGTATCCCCGCCCGGCCGGACGCCGAGGCGCCAGCAGAAGCGGCGCTGCATCGCCTGGGCATAGAGGGCCGGGAAGCGTTCGAGCTGTTCGATCAGCGGCGGCGCTTCGGTAAGCGGCCGCAGCGATACGGCGAGCTGGGCGACGTCCCAGTGGATCGCCTCAGCCTGGCGGGCGAAAGCGTAGAGGCCGGCATGGTCGAAATAGGCGGCGGTGAAGCCGGCGTCCCAGAGCGGCGTGAAGCGCCAGGGGCCATAGTCGAAGCTTTCGCCGGTGACATTGATATTGTCGCTGTTGAGCACGCCATGGACGAAGCCGGCGATCATGTAGCTGGCGGCAAGGTCGGCGGTGCGATCGACCACGCGGCCGAGCAGCTGGGCGGGCGGATTGTCGCCCGGCTGCTCCCCATAGAGGCGGGTGAGGGCGTAATCGGTCAGTTTTTCGAGCAGCCCGTTGTCCTCGATATAGGCAGCGCGCTGGAAGCTGCCGATGCGGATGTGCGAATGGCTGAGGCGGACCATCGCCGCGCCGCGCGTGGGCGAGGGTTCGTCATTGCGCTCCAGCGCCTCGCCGGTCTCGATGATCGAGAAGGTTTTCGATGTGTTGACGCCCAGCGCCTCCAGCATCTCGGTTGCCAATATCTCGCGCACGCCGCCCTTGAGTGTCAGGCGCCCGTCGCCGAAGCGGCTATAGGGGGTCTGGCCCGATCCCTTGGTGCCAAGGTCGAGCAGGCGGCCGTCCGCGTCGCGAATTTGCGCGAAGAGGAAGCCGCGGCCGTCGCCGATATCGGGATTATAGTGGCGGAACTGATGGCCATGGTAGCGCAGGGCGAGCGGCTGGGGGAGCGTGCCGGGCAGGGGCGTGAAGCGGCCGAAATGGGCGATCCATTCCACGTCGCTCAGATGATCGAGGCCGACAGTGGCGGCGGCGCGGTCATTGCGGAAGCGTAGCAGGGTCTGTGGAAAGTCCGCTGCATGCACCGGATCGGCGATGTCGGGCATCAGTGCGTTGATTTCCGTCGCGGGGGCGTAATTGGCGGCTTGCGGCTTATGGTCCATGCGGCGATATGGGGGAGTATGGGCGGAAGGATCAAGCTTGACCGGCTATAGTGACGGATATTGGTGGTCTCCCGATGGACTACGGCTGCATTTTCGCGACTATGCGGGCGGCGAGGACGGGCGGCCGCCTTTGCTGTGCCTGCCGGGGCTGACCCGCAATGCGCGCGATTTCGAGCCGCTGGCGCAGCGGCTGGCGGGCGAGTGGCGGGTCATCTGCCCGGATATGCGGGGGCGCGCCGAAAGCGCCTATGCCAAGGATCCGATGAGCTACGTGCCGCTAACCTATTTGCAGGATATCGGCCGGTTGCTGGCGGACCTGGCGATCACCCGGTTCGTGGCGGTCGGCACATCGCTGGGCGGGATCATCACCATGCTGATCGCCGCGACCCATCGCGAATGGCTGGCAGGTGCGGTGCTGAACGACGTCGGCCCGACGCTGGACGAGGCGGGGCTGGAGCGGATTCGCGGCTATGTCGGCGTGGGCCAGTCGCACCCCAGCTGGGTCCATGCGGCCCGCGCGCTGGAGGACGCGAATGGGGATGTCTATCCGGCCTATGGGCTGGAGCAATGGCTGGCCATGGCCAAGCGCCTCTATCGGCTGAACAGCGGCGGGCGGATCGTGCTCGACTACGACATGCGCATCGCCGAGCCGTTGCGCGCGCCCGGTGGCGAGGCGGGCGTCGACATGTGGCCGGTGATGGCGGCGTTTCAGGGTATTCCCACCATGCTGCTGCGTGGCGGCCGGTCAGACCTGCTGAGCGCGCCGACGGCGGAGCGGATGGCGCGCGAGGTGGGGGCGAGTGCGGAACTGGTGACGGTGCCCGATGTCGGCCACGCGCCGGCCCTGGACGAGCCGGAGGCGGAGGCCGGGATCGACCGCCTGCTGGAACGCGTGCTGCGTGGCTGATGGCGGCGGCGTGATGCGGGGCAATCCGCCGCGCATCCTGCATATCCATGGCAGCTTCACACTGGGCGGCAAGGAAGCCCGCGTGATCCGGCTGATGAACATCTGGGGCGAGCGGGCGCGGCACAGCATCGTCAGCGCCGCGCCCGAGGCGCTGAGTGCCCGCAGCGCGATCGAACCCCAAGTTCCCGTCGATTTTCCCGAAGCGCCGCCCTTTGCCGGGCGGCCGGGGCTGGCCCGGTTCCGCGCGATCGCGCAGTTCCTGTCCGGCTATGACCTGGTGCTAAGCTATAATTGGGGGGCGATGGACGGAGTGATGGCGCACCGGTTGTTTGCCCGGTCGATGCGCCTGCCGCCGCTGATCCATCATGAGGATGGCTTCAACGCCGATGAGGCGGCGGGGCTGAAGCCGCAGCGTAATCTTTATCGACGCATGGCGCTGGGCCGGGCGCAGGCGCTGGTCGTGCCCTCGGCGCGGCTGGAGCGGATCGCGCATCAGGCGTGGAAGCAGCCGGCCGGCAAGGTGCATCTGATCCGCAACGGCATCGATGTGGCGCGCTATGTGCAGGCGCCGGCGCCCGACGCGATGCCGGGGCTGGTGCGCACGCCGGGCAAGCTGTTGGTCGGTACGCTGGCGGGGCTGCGCGCGGTCAAGAATATCCCGCGGCTGGTGCGTGCCGTGGCAGCCCATCGCGATCGGCTGCAACTGGTGGTGGTGGGCGAGGGGCCGGAGCGCGAGGCGATCCTGGCCGAGGCGGCGGCCCATGGGCTGGACGATATCTGCCTGGCGGGGTTCATGACCGATCCCTGGCGCTTCGTCGGCCTGTTCGACATTTTCGCGCTGTCGTCGGATAGCGAGCAATTTCCGATCTCGCTGGTGGAGGCGATGGCGGCCGGGTTGCCGGTGGCATCCACCGATGTCGGCGATGTCGCCAATATGGTGGCGCCGGCCAACCGGCCCTTCGTTGTGGCGGACGAACAGGGGCTGGCTGACGCGCTGGGGACGCTGGCCGCCGACCCGGAATTGCGCGCCGCTTTGGGGGCGGCAAACCGAGCGCGGGCGCAGCGCGATTATGACGAGAAGACCATGGTCGACGCCTATGCCGCATTATATGGCGAGGCTCTGGCCAGCCTCCATATTTTGCGCTAGGGCGCGCGTCAGTTCGTCATCCCTGACAAAAACTGTTATAGGACGACATTTCAACCGGTCTGGGGAGGCCGGTTCATTTCGCGGGAGAAGTCGTTGTTCAAGGGTTTGAAACCCATCGTCTATGGTGGCCGTGAAGTCTGGCCGCTGGTCGAAGGTGGCAAGGGTGTTGCTGTTTCCAACCATGCCAGCTCGGGTGCCTGGGCGGCTGCCGGGGGCATCGGCACGGTATCGGCGGTCAATGCCGACAGCTATGACTCCATGGGCAATATCATCCCGCAAATCTATCATGGCCGCACCCGCCGCGACCGCCATGAGGAACTGATCGCCTACGCCATCGACGGTGCCGTCGAGCAGGTGAAGCGCGCCTATGAGATTGCCGGCGGCAAGGGCGCGATCAACATCAACGTGCTGTGGGAAATGGGCGGTGCGCAGCGCGTGCTGCACGGCGTGCTGGAAAAGACCAAGGGCATGGTCGCCGGCGTCACCTGTGGCGCGGGCATGCCCTACAAGCTCAGCGAAATCGCTGCCTCCTACAATGTCAGCTATCTGCCGATCGTGTCGTCGGGCCGGGCCTTCCGCGCATTGTGGAAGCGCGCTTATTCCAAGGCATCGGAATGGCTGGGCGCAGTGGTCTATGAAGATCCCTGGCTGGCCGGTGGCCATAACGGCTTGTCCAACGCGGAAGATCCGCGCGCGCCGCAGGACCCCTACCCGCGCGTGCGCGACCTGCGCGCCACGATGCGCGAAGGCGGCATTTCCGATGATGTGCCGATCGTCATGGCCGGCGGCGTCTGGGCGCTCAAGGACTGGAATGACTGGATCGACAATCCCGAGCTGGGCGCGATCATGTTCCAGTTCGGCACCCGTCCGCTGCTGACCCAGGAAAGCCCGATCCCGCAGGATTGGAAGGATCGGCTGATGCAGCTGGAGCCGGGTGACGTGCTGCTGCACAAATTCTCCCCCACCGGCTTCTACAGCTCGGCGATCCGCAATCCCTTCCTGCGCTCGCTCGAAGCGCGGTCGGACCGGCAAATCCCGTTCAGCACCGAGCAGGCGGGGGACCATACCCATCAGCTCGATGCGGGCGTGAAGGGCAAGAATTTCTGGGTGACGGTCGGCGACCTGCTGCGCGCGCGCGAATGGGTGGGCCAGGGCTTCACTTCCGCGCTCAAGACGCCGGACAACACGCTCGTCTTCGTGACCGAGGAAGAGAAGGCGGAAATCCGCAAGGACCAGACCGACTGCATGGGCTGCCTGTCGCAGTGCAGCTTCTCCAGCTGGATGGACAGCGAGACCAACTCGACCGGTCGCCTGGCCGATCCGCGCAGCTTCTGCATCCAGAAGTCGCTGCAGGAATCGGTGCATGGCGGCGATCTGGACAAGAATCTGCTGTTCGCCGGCCATGCTGCCTATCGGTTCAAGCAAGACCCCTTCTATTCGAACGGGTTCGTGCCGACCGTGAAGCAGCTGGTCGACCGCATCCTGACCGGCGACTGATGGCTTCGATGGCAACAGGCGATATCCAGGGCCTTGCGGTGCTGCATTATGACACGCCGCATTTCGACATGGTACGGCCGGGGCAGTTCGTGCTCTGCGCCGTATCGGGCGCGCGAATCGACCTCGACGATCTGAAATATTGGAGTGCCGAGTTCCAGGAAGCCTATCGTGGGCCGGAGGAGGCGACTGCCTCCTTCCTGCGCCACCGCGGTGCAGCATTTCGCTGAACCGCGGTAAGTGCCTGCCACCATTTGGCTTTTTGGCGCTGTTCGATTAGTTGAATGGTCGCTGTGCGCTGCAGCGAAAATTTCAAGATGTTGCGATATCCATTCATCGCTCCAGCGAAACGCTTTGCCGCGAGATTGCTGTTCCCACGCCCTTTTATCTGATGTATTCTTCCTCAACAGGCGGCGCAGATCGTCTTTTGGGTGAAGGATGTGTCAGATGTCTCGAATTGATGTCTTCGGCGATCGTATCTGTCTGGTGAGCAGCCTGCTGATCCTGGGCTGGTTCATTTACAACGTGTCCTTCTAAACAGGACGCGACCGAGAAAGGCTGGGCGATCCATTTGGCGATGCAAGTCGCTGGATGCGCTTTGTTTTTTCGAATTCTGCTTGATTTTCCTCTCCTTTCGACAGCGGTATCGGCTGGCAATTGCTGCCGGAACCGATATGAACGCCGGGAATGCTTTTAACAGGGCGTCCTCGGGGCGCCCCTTCACGCCAGTCATGGGAGTTGCCCGCCGTGAAAACCCGCGCCGCCGTCGCCTTCGAAGCGAAAAAGCCCCTCGAAATCGTCGAAGTGGATCTGGAAGGCCCCAAGGCGGGCGAAGTCCTGGTCGAGATCATGGCGACCGGTATCTGCCATACCGACGCCTATACGCTGGATGGGTTCGACAGCGAGGGCATCTTCCCCTCGATCCTGGGCCATGAGGGCGCGGGCATCGTCCGCGAAGTGGGGGCTGGCGTCACCAGCCTGGTGCCGGGCGACCATGTCATCCCGCTCTACACGCCGGAATGCCGCCAGTGTAAGTCGTGCCTGAGCGGCAAGACGAACCTGTGCACCGCGATCCGCGCGACCCAGGGCAAGGGGCTGATGCCGGACGGCACGACCCGTTTCTCCTACAAGGGCCAGCCGATCTTCCATTATATGGGCTGCTCGACCTTTTCCAACTTCACCGTCCTGCCCGAGATCGCGCTGGCCAAGATCCGCGAGGACGCGCCGTTCCAGAGCAGCTGCTATATCGGCTGCGGCGTCACCACGGGCGTCGGCGCGGTGATCAACACCGCCAAGGTGCAGGTGGGCGACAATGTCGTGATCTTCGGCCTGGGCGGCATCGGCCTCAACGTCATCCAGGGTGCGCGCTTGGCCGGCGCGAACAAGATCATCGGCGTCGACATCAATCCCGATCGCGAGGAATGGGGCCGCAGGTTCGGCATGACCGAGTTCCTCAACTCCAGGGGCATGAGCCGTGAAGAGGTGGTGGCCGCGATCGTCGCGATGACCGATGGCGGCGCGGACTACACGTTCGACGCCACCGGCAATACCGAGGTCATGCGCGTGGCGCTGGAAGCCTGCCATCGCGGCTGGGGCACCAGCATCATCATCGGCGTGGCCGAGGCCGGCAAGGAAATCAGCACCCGTCCGTTCCAGCTGGTCACGGGCCGCAACTGGCGCGGCACGGCCTTTGGCGGGGCCAAGGGGCGCACCGACGTGCCCAAGATCGTCGACATGTACATGACCGGCAAGATCGAGATCGACCCGATGATCACCCATGTCATGGGGCTGGAGGACATCAACAAGGGGTTCGACCTGATGCATGCGGGCGAGAGCATCCGCAGCGTCGTCGTCTTCTGAGCCGATAACCCAACAGGAGAGTGACCATGTTCAGCCATGTGATGGTGGGATCGAATGATCTCGACGTTTCGCGCGCCTTTTATGATGCGCTGTTCGCAGCGGTCGGCGGCAAGCCGGCGATGCAGGACGACAAGGGGCGGCTGATCTACATGCATGACGGCGCGCTGTTCATGGTCACGAAACCGATCGACGGGGAACCGGCCTGCCATGCCAATGGCGGCACGATCGGTTTCCGCATGGCATCGACCGAGCAGGCCGATGCCTGGCATGCGGCCGGGGTCGCGGCGGGCGGCACGGCGTGCGAAGATCCGCCGGGCGTGCGCGAAGGCGGCTTCGGCAAGCTCTATCTCGCCTATCTGCGCGATCCCGCCGGCAACAAGCTGTGCGGCCTGCATCGGATCGGCTGAGGAAGGAATACGGGTGGAAACGGTTTCGACCAACACGGCCTTTGGCGGCATCCAGGGCGTCTATCGCCATGCCTCGCGCGAGACGGGGACGGAGATGACCTTCTCCGTCTTCGTGCCGCCGCATGCACCCGGCGCGAAGCTGCCGGTGGTCTGGTATCTGTCCGGCCTTACCTGCACCCATGCCAATGTGACGGAAAAGGGCGAGTTTCGCCGGGTCTGCGCGGAACTGGGCCTGATCTTCGTCGCACCCGATACCTCGCCGCGGGGCGAGGGCGTGGCGGACGATCCGGATGGCGCCTGGGACTTTGGCCTGGGCGCGGGCTTCTATGTCGACGCGACGCAGCAGCCCTATGCCGCCCATTATCGCATGTGGTCCTATGTGACGGAGGAATTGCCGGCTTTGATCGCCGACCAGTTTCCCGCCGACATGGGTCGGCAGTCGATCATGGGGCACAGCATGGGCGGCCATGGTGCGCTGACCGTGGGGCTGACCTATCCTGAGCGTTATCGCGCGGTATCGGCCTTTGCACCGATCGTGGCGCCGGGGCAGGTGCCCTGGGGCGAGAAGGCACTGGGCGGCTATCTGGGCGACGATCGTGCGGCGTGGCGCCGTCATGATGCGGTCGCGCTGATCGAGGATGGTGCGCGGGTCGATGCGCTGCTGGTGGACCAGGGCGCGGGAGACAGCTTCCTGGAGGGGCAGCTACGCCCCCAATTGCTGCGCGCGGCCTGCGATGCGGCAGGCATCGACCTGACGCTCCATCTGCGCGAAGGCTATGACCATAGCTATTATTTCATCTCCAGCTTCATGGACGATCATCTGCGCTGGCATGCCGCGCGACTTGGCTGAGCAATTGGGCTGATCGCGGGCCGTCCGGGCAAAGCCCGGATGGTCGCGGCACAAGATAAGCTATTTTGCCTTTCTCTATTTGATAGGTAGACAGAGTGCCGAGCGTTTCGCTCCGCGGCTTTTGAAGGATGTCAGCTTGCTCCGCGTCACCAACGGCTAAAGCGCACGGTACCCAAGCGACAACGCCCGGTTTCGTGTTCCTCCCGCACAAGGAGAAGACGATGACCCATAAGCAAGCCCGTGTCCGCCAGCAACGGCAGGACCAGATCCCGCAAGTCCATATTCCCCATAGCAGCTGGTCGCGCGTCGAGCGCAACCGCAGTGCTGAGGCCGTGCTTGCACCGGGCGATTTCTGGGCGCGGCTCGGGCTTTAACGACCGTTCGCTTCGCGCTTGTCGAGAAGGGCCGTAAAGGGTTCTCGACAGGCTCGAACCGAACGGATGTCGGGCCGCTTGGCCTTCCTACCGGAACACCACCGTCTTGCCGCCATTGCGCAGTACGCGCCGGTCGGCGAGCCAGTCGACGGCGCGGGCCAGCACCTGGGCCTCGATATCGCGGCCGATGCGGATCATGTCGTCGGCGGTGGCGCGATGGTCGACGCGCTCGACCGCCTGTTCGATGATCGGGCCTTCGTCGAGGTCGGCGGTGACGAAGTGGGCGGTCGCGCCGATCAGTTTGACGCCGCGCTCATGGGCGCGGTGATAGGGTCGGGCGCCCTTGAAGCCGGGCAGGAAGCTGTGATGGATGTTGACGCAGCGGCCCGCCAGCCGATCGACCAGATTTTCCGACAATACCTGCATGTAGCGGGCGAGGATCAGATATTCCGACCGGCTGCGATCGAACAGGTCGAGCAGGGCGGCCTCCTGCGCGGCCTTGTCGCCATTGGGCGGCAACTCATGATAGGGGATGCCGTGCCATTCGGTGATGCGGCGCATGTCGGGATGGTTGGACACCACCCCCATGATGTCGACCGCCAGCGTGCCGGTCTGCCAGCGGTGCAGCAGGTCGGCGAGGCAATGCGACCCCTTCGACACGGCGATCAGCATGCGTGGGCGTTCGGCTGCTTCGGTCAGGCGCCAGTCCATGGCGAAGCGGGTGCCGATGTCGGCAAATTCGTCGCGCAGGCCGGCGGTGTCGAAGCGCATGCCGGTGTCCGTCGCCTCGAACGCGACGCGCATGAAGAAAAGGCCGGCCTCGCGATCGGCATATTGCTGGCTGTCGGTGATGAAGCCGCCCCGTTCGGCGAGGAACTGGCTGACCGCGGCGACGATGCCGACACGATCGGCGCAGACCAGGGTCAAGATCCAGGATGGGATGGTCTTGTCATTCACGGCAACGCCTCCAGCAACATTGCGCAGGCGTTGCCTCAAGCGGGGGGCGCGATCAAGTCTTGGCGCTGGTCATGGCGAAGATGCCGGTGGCATTACCGGTGTCGAAGGCGAGGTCCAGCCGGCCGGTGTCCGGGTCGATATCGCGGCTGATGAATTCGTAGAAGGAGCCGGGCACGCTGCGCAGGTCGCGGTCGGCGAAGAGACGCTCGACGCTGTCGGCGCGGAAGGCGGTCTGGCGGACGCGACCGGTAACGGAGATTTCGAGCTTGGGCTTCATCGGCCGGTCTTCCGCCTTCAGCCGGTCGGCCAGCGCCGCGACATCGGGCACGCGGTCGGTCGCATGGTTGAAGGCATTGCCCTCGGTCGCGATCCAGGCGGCTTCGTTGGAGCGGGAGAGCAGTAGCTCATAATCGGCAAAGGCCGGCGGCTCATGCTGCCGGTCGAAGGCGGAGACGATGATCGGCAGGGCGGTGGCGGCATCATCGAAGCTGACTGGTTCGCCAGCGGCATAGCGGTCGAGCAGGGCAATGGTCGGGGCGTCGAGCGGGTCGCGCGAGGTGTCGAAGATGCGGGTCGCGGCCGCAGCGAAATCCGCGTCGAATCGGTCGACATGGAGTTCGGACAGGAAGAATTGCGGGATCGCCTCCGGCGCGTCGACATGGGCATAGGCGCGGCCGGTCATCCTGAGGCGATCGAGCGGATAGAGGGCGGCCATGCGATAACCCAGCGGCAGGAAGATGCGGGTGAAGGCATCCTCGCCAGCGGGCAGGGCGCCGGTCGGTCCCTCGGCAAAGCGGATGGTGCGCAGCGCGCCATGGTCGAAGACCACCCGGCCGCCGCGCGCCAGCGTGTCGGCGACATAGGCCGCGCCGCTTGGCACCCGTTCGAGCAGGTCGTGGAATAGGATGACGTTCATCGCCATGGCAAAGGCGGCGCGACTGACGGTCGGGCCGCTTTGCGCGAGCAGCGCGGGATCGATTTCCAGGGCATCCAGCGCAGCCCGGCCGGCGTCTTCGCCCAGCACCGACTTGACCAGGGTGACGATGCTTCCTTCATTCTGCGACGACATAAGAACGCTCCACGATGACAGCGCCCTTATCGCAGGATAGGGTGGGTCGCGCAAATAGGGAGCTGTCATCACTTGATGCGGAACGGGAATGGATAGGGCGCGCAAATGGCTGCCGCCGATGAGCGCGCTCAACAGTTTCGACGCTGCCGCGACCCATGGCAGCTTTTCGCGCGCCGGGGGGGAGGTGGGGCTGACCCAGAGCGCGGTCAGTCGCCAGATCGCGCTGCTGGAGGATTGGTTGCAGACGCCCTTGTTCGACCGGGTCGGGCGACGGGTGCAACTGAACGAGGCGGGGCAGGCCTATGCCGAGGAGATCCGCCCGGCGCTCGATAGGATCCGGCGGGCGACCCGGCGGGTGGCGGCGCGGCGGGCGCAGGGGGCATTGCGGATTGCGACCCTGCCCAGTTTCGGCATGCGCTGGCTGGCGCCGCGCCTGCCGGGCCTCAGCGCGCTGCATCCCGATCTGGTGGTGGATTTCGCATCGCGATCCGACCCGTTCGATTTCGCGCAGGAGGAATTTGACGCGGCGATCCATTATGGCCTGCCGGAGGAATGGCCCGGCGTGGCGCAGGATTATCTGTTTCGCGAGCAGATGGTGCCGGTCTGCGCGCCGGACTGGCTGGCGGCCAATGGGCTGCGCCGCCCGGCCGATCTGCTGGACAGGCCGTTGCTGAGCCAGAGTTCGCGGCGGGACGCGTGGGCGCGCTGGTTCGCGGCGGCGGGCGTCGAGGCGGGGCCGTTGCCGCCGGGGCCTGCGTTCGAGCATTTCCTGATGCTGGCACAGGCGGTGGTGGCGGGGGCGGGTGTGGCGCTGATCCCCAGCTTCCTGATCCGGCCGGAGCTGGAGGCGGGCAGCCTAGTCGTCCCGTTCGACCGACCGCTGTCCAGCGAGCAGGCCTATTATCTGGTCTATCCCACGGGGCTTGGCGGCCATCCGGGACTGGCACGGTTCCGCGCCTGGATGCTGGCGAGCGCGGGCGCGGATTAGGCGCCCGCGCTAGGGTGCCTAGTTTTTCTTCGGCATGCAGTCCGCGCCGGCGGCCTTGATGCTGCTGCACAGGCGGGAGGCGTCAGCGCTGCTGGCGATCGGTCCGGCCTGGAGGCGGGTAACGCTGCCGGCCTTGACCAGATAGGGTTGATAGCCGGAGAGGCCGCTGACCTTGCGGGTCAATTGGCTCCACAGCGCACGGGCGCGGCCTTCGTCGCCGAACGCGCCAAGCTGGACGCGCCAGTCGCCGCCAGCGGTCGGTGCCGGTGTCTTGGACGGCGCGGGCTTGGAGGGGGCCGGTTTGGCTGCCTCCGGCGCCGGCTTGGGGTCGGCCGGCTGCGGCTTGGCGACCGCGACCTGGGTCACGGGCGCAGGAGTGGCCTTTGCCGGTGCCGGGGAGGCCGGGCGGGGCTGGGCCGCTGTTGCCGGCAGGGTCAGGCTGGCGCTGGCCAGGCTCTTTTCCTGCGCTTCCATCGACGTCGCCAAGGCAAGGCCCTGCTTGCGCTGGTCGGCGGGGATATATTTGTCCATCTGCTGCAGGCTGGTTGTTGCCTGTGGCAGGCCGGAGGCCGAGGCGCGCGTCATCAGCGCATAGGCGCGGACCCAGTCCTTACCGACCATGTCGCCGTTGAACAGGGCAGTGCCCACAATATATTGCGCGCGCGATTCCCCACGCGCGGCGGCATGCTGGAGATAAGGCATCGCCCCGGCACGATCGCCCTGCTGGAACATCAGCAGGCCCAGATTATCCTCGGCGCGGGCATGGCCCTGCGCCGTCGCCTTGCGATACCAGTCTACCGCGCTGTTGAGGTCGGCCGGAACGCCGCGCCCGAGCTTGTATGCCTGGCCCAGATTGAATTGCGCATCGGGATCGCCGGCATTGGCCAGCGGGCGCCATTCGGCGATCGCCTTGGCATAATCGCCCTGCTGCCAGGCATCGACGCCGGCCTTCACATCGGCAAGCGCCGGCAAGGCGGCCGTCAATAGCGTGCCGAACGCAACGGCTCCCCAGATAGGCTTCATATCCATGCTCCAGACCGGAATATTCGTCCGGCACTATCGTCAAACAAGGTTAACGTCTTCTTAGCATTGCCGGATCCATGATGTGAAACCGGGGATAGGTGATCCTCAACAAGGTTGCCAGACCAGTTAACCGAATTTTAGGCGGCGCCATGCCAAATCGTTTCGGAACTGGATTTACCTGGGGGAAGGCGCGTGCGCATATTGGCATTGGCATCGCAAAAAGGCGGATCGGGCAAGACGACCCTGTCCGGTCATCTGGCCGTACAGGCACAGCTGGCCGGCGCTGGTCCGGTCGTCCTGATCGACATCGATCCCCAGGGTTCGCTGGCCGACTGGTGGAACGAGCGCGAGGCCGAATATCCCGCCTTTGCCCAGACTACCGTCGCGCGGCTCGCCGCCGACCTCGAAATCCTGCGTCAGCAGGGGTTCAAGCTGGCTGTCATCGATACGCCGCCGGCGATCACCATGGCGATCCAGAGCGTCATTTCGGTTGCTGAGTTGATCGTCGTACCGACCCGGCCCAGCCCGCATGACCTGCGCGCCGTCGGTGCAACGGTCGATCTGTGCGAGCGCGCCGGCAAGCCGCTGATCTTCGTCGTCAACGCTGCAACGCCCAAGGCGCGCATCACCTCCGAAGCCGCTGTTGCTTTGTCGCAGCATGGCACGGTGGCGCCGGTGACGCTGCATCATCGCACCGATTTCGCTGCCTCGATGATCGACGGTCGCACCGTGATGGAGGTCGATCCCAAGGGCAAGTCGGCCGCCGAGGTGACGGGCCTGTGGACCTATATTTCCGACCGCCTCGAAAAGAATTTCCGCCGCACGGTCTTTTCCGTGCCCCAGAACAGCGTCGGCACTGCCGCCGCTTCACGTCCCGCCGGTGGTGGCTTCGGCCGCCGCGTCGTGCAGTAAGAAAAGGGGGCTATCATGGCTGAAGCCAAACCGATCGCTTCCCTGACGTCCGGCCTGCTGGCGCGCAAGGGCGCTGCCACGCCGGCGATGCGCCGCCCGATGCTGGGCTTTGGCCGCCCGACCAATGGCGGCATGGTGTCCGACGATCTGGGCTGGAACGACATGGGTTTCGACGTGCCGATGCACGATGACGAGCCTGCCGCGCCGACCGCGCCCGTCGCCACCGGCCTGACGCCGATGAGCGTGGTGCTCGCGCCGGTTTCGGTGCCGGCGGTCGTGACCGAACGCGAGGAATTGGCCGAGCGCGTGGCGCAGGTCGTTCTGCCGGAGACGGTGGAGGCCGAGCCGGAACCGTCCGAACTGGTGATGGCTGCCAAGCCGATGCGGGCAAAACCGGCGCCGGTGCGTACTGCGCTGCCCAAGGCGATGGCAATCGACAATGCGCGCAAGGCGGCCTTCACGCTGCGGCTGGACTCCGGTCGTCATCTCAAGCTGCGTCTGGCGGCGGCGGTGACCGGACGGTCGGCGCAACAGGTCGTTACCGAAGCATTGGACGCTTTTCTCGACGGGCTGCCCGAGATTGATCGGCTTGCCCAACAATTGCCGCACTGACGCGGCGATCATTGATTATAGGGTGGGTAAGGTCATGAAACGAACGGCATTTGGCAAGGCGGCCGTTTCCTCCTTGATGGTGGCAACGACGATGGTCGGCTGCACCGGCGCGGCATTTCATCCGCGTTCGGCGGCGGTCAAGCACACCAATCCCGGCAAGCCGGCCGAGGCGGCGGAAAAGGCGCTTGCCGATCGCGACGGCGCAAAGGCCGTGCAGGCGGCGGAAGCCGCCGTGCAGGCGGCGCCCGACAATGCGCAATATCGCCAGCTGCTGGGCCGTGCCTATGTGCTGGATGGCCGCTTCGTTTCGGCCGAGACCGCTTTCACCGACGCGATGACGCTGGGCAACCGCGATTCGCGCACCATCGTCAGCCTGGCGCTGGTTGAGGTAGCACTCGGCAAGAATGACGCCGCGCGCGATCTGTTGGCGGCCAATACCGACAATGTGCCGGCCGGTGATTATGGCCTGGCGCTCGCCATGGCCGGTGATCCGACCGAAGGCGTCCGCATCCTGTCCGCGGCGATCCAGGATCCGTCGGCCAATGCCCGCACCCGTCAGAATCTGGCCTACGCCTATGCGCTGGCTGGCCGCTGGAAGGATGCACGGCTGGTCGCCGGCCTCGACCTGGCGCCGCTCGCCGCCAATCAGCGTATCGCCCAATGGGCCGGCATGGCCGACCCGGCACTGGCGCCGCAGCGCGTCGCCGCGCTGATGGGCGTGACCGTCAACGGCGCCGACCAGGGTCAGCCGGCCGTGCTGGCCCTGGCGCCAGCCGCGCCGGATGCCGCGCCAGTGGCATTGGCAGCCGCATCGACCGAACCGGCTCCGGTGCTGGACCTGCCGACCGGTTCGCCGATCGAGATGGCCGCCGCAGAACCGGCGCCTGCTGTGCCGGCGCTGACCACCCGGATCATCGAAACGGCTGTGCCCGCGTCCACGCCGGCTCCGGCGGTTCAGGCCGCGCCGAAGCCGGTGCGTGTCGCCGCCAAGCGCGACTTCGTCGTCGAAGGTCCGGCGGCCAAGGCCAAGTCGGTCAAGGACAAGGCTGGCCCGCTCGCCAGCCCGGCGGCGCGGATGCAGCAGGTTGCCTATATCAAGCCGGTGACCACGGGCGCGAGCGCCTGGGTGGTTCAGTTGGGTGCTTTCAATTCCCCGGCCGTGGCCAAGGAAAAATGGACGAGCATGGCCCGCGTCAACGGACGCATCGCCGCCTTCCCGGTGCTGACCAGCCAGGCGACCGTCAATGGCCGGACCTTCCACCGGATCGCGATTAGCGGCTTTGGCAGCCGTGCGGATGCGCAGACTTTGTGTCAGTCGATCAAGGCGCAGCACGGCCAGTGTTTCGTGCGGGAAGGCGCACCGAACGCGACGCCGCAGCGCTGGGCCGTGGCATCGACGCGCGGTCGCCAGTTCGCATCGCGCTGATCGCATCGCGCCTTCGGGCGTGACCATGACTTCATGCGGGCTGGACCGAAAGGTTCCGGCCCGCAATGCATTTGCGCGCCGCGAGCGCCGCAATCGTGCGATGTGCTGAATTTCGGATTGCCTGAAGCCAGCCCGGCCTCGCCAAGGGCTGAAATAGTGGCTCCCCGAGTAGGATTCGAACCTACGGCCATTCGATTAACAGTCGAATGCTCTACCGCTGAGCTATCGGGGAGCAGCCCCGCTTGCGCCGGGCAGGCCGCGCATATGCAGCGGCTTGTTCCAAATGGCAAGCGTGAAATTGCAGAAAATTACGCGATGAATTGTTCGGCCGCGATCCGGTCATCCAGCGTATGTTCGGGGTCGAACAACAGGGTCAGGGGAGTGGCGCGGTCGATCTTGACCTCCACCTGGGCTACGTCGCGGACTTCGCGCTGGTCGGCGACTGCGCTGACTGGGCGTTTGACCGGGTCGAGCACAGTGAAGCGAATCGCTGTGCTTTCCGGCAGGATGGCGCCACGCCAGCGGCGCGGCCGGAAGGGGCTGATCGGGGTCAGCGCGACCAGCGCCGAGCCCAGCGGCAGGATCGGGCCGTGGGCGGAAAGATTATAGGCGGTGGACCCGGCCGGGGTGGCCACCAGCACGCCGTCGCACACCAGTTCGGGCAGCACGGGGCGGTCGTTGACTTGCACTTCCAGCTTGGCGGTCTGGCGGGTTTCACGCAGCAGCGACACTTCGTTGATCGCGGGGATCGAGAAACGCTCGCCATCGACCGTATCGACCACCATGCGCAGCGGATTGACCTTGAAGCTCTTGGCCTTCTCCAGCCGCTGTTCCAGTCGTTCCAGCCGCCATTCGTTCATCAGGAAGCCGACAGTGCCAAGGTTCATGCCGAAGACCGGCAATATGCGGCGGGATTCCAGCATGGCGTGCAGTGTCTGCAGCATGAAACCGTCGCCGCCCAGCGCGACGACCGTGTCCGCCTGGTCCAGCGGCACGAAATCATAGGCGGCGCGCAACCGCTCTTCCGCTGCTCGTGCAGCCTGGGTCGGGGACGCGACAAGGGCGCGCCGGGGTTCATGCATCATCCGCCGGTAACGCTCATATGTCTTTTGACGGCAGCCGTCGGAGCGCCAGCGCCGATCCGGAAATCATGGGCTGCCGGCTTGCGCCGCAGCGCGCGATCGACCAGCGGCTCGACCGCTGCCAGTCCGCCGCTTCGCAGAGCTGCCTTGAAATCGACATGGTCGTCATGGCCCAGGCACATGTAGATCTTGCCCTCGCAGGTCATGCGCATGCGGTTGCAGTCGGCGCAGAAATTGCGGGTGAGCGGGGTGATGAGACCTAGCCGAATGCCCAGTCCCTCGACAGCATGGTAGCGCGCCGGGCCACCCGTGCGCGCCGCGATCGGGGTGAGGGCATGATGGGCGTCAATCTGCTGTGCGACATGCGACAGCGGCAGATAATGGTCGGTGCGATCCTCGCCGGTTTCGCCCAGCGGCATGGTCTCGATCAGGGTCAGGTCGAAGCCCTGGTCGTCGCACCAGCGCAGCATCGGCAGGATCTCGTCGGCATTGATATCCTTGAGCGCGACCATGTTGATCTTGATCGCGAGGCCCACGGCGCGCGCGGCATCCAGCCCGCGCAGCACGGCCGTCAGGTCGCCGCTACGGGTGACATGGGCAAAGCGATCGGGTTGCAGGCTGTCGAGGCTGACATTGATGCGGCGGACCCCGGCGTCGTGCAGCGCCTCTGCATGATCGGCCAGGCGCGTGCCGTTGGTCGTCAGCGTCAGTTCCTGGAGGCCGGCGTCCAGATGCCGGCCGATTCGACGGATCAGGTCGATGATGTCGCGGCGCACCAGCGGTTCTCCGCCGGTCAGGCGGATACGGCGCACGCCGCGCGCGATGAAGAGATCGGCGAGGAGCGCGATTTCCTCCAGGGTCAGAACCTGGTTTTTCGGCAGGAACTGCATCCGCTCCGCCATGCAGTAGCGGCAGCGCAGGTCGCAGCGATCCGTAACGGAAATCCGCAGATAATCGATCCGGCGGCCAAGGCCGTCGGTCATGGAAGTTGCGGCAGGATCGACCATGGCCATACCCCTAGCTAGGCCATGGGCATGGCGGGCGCAAGCTGGCCGGTTGCGGGACGATGAAGAGGTCGGTAACCGATTGCTGTTACAAGGGTGTCATGCGCCTTGTCAGGGAGTCGATAAAAGAGTGAGCGGGCAGGCCGCCCCGGACGGGCAGCGCAGCATCTTCATCCTGTCGCCCGGCGACCGCGACCCCCTGTGTCGTGCCGCGCAGGAGGCGGGCTGGCGCGCGATTGGTGCGCGGCGCGCCACCGATGCGCCGCAACGTTTCCTGCGCAGCGATGCCCAGATCGCGCTGGTCGACATGCGCGGTGGGACGGCGGCCAAGCTGATCGCGCCGCTGGTGCCGGCGGTCGATGCGGGCGGCTGCGCGCTGGTGGTGCTGGTCGATCCGGCGGCGGTCGCGACCCTGCCGCAATTGTTCGACGCCGGCGCGACCCATTTTCTGGTCGCACCTGTGACGCAACCTGTGTTGCAGGCAACGCTGGCATCGGCGCAGCGATTGGTCGAGCGGCTGGGTGGTGGCGCGATGCAGAGCCAGCGGGCGCAACGCATCCGCCGGGGCGACGCGCTTTACTGGGAGATGGACCGCGACGGTGCCGGGCTGCGGCTGAGTGAAAGCCTGGCCCGCAATCTGGGCATAGAGGCGTGGCAGCCGAGGCCATCGACTTTGATCCACCGGCTGGCGCGCAGTGAACGCAAGGCAGTGCTGAATGCCTTGGAGGGGATGATGCAGTCGGGCCGCCCGGCGGCGTTCGCGCATGCCGTGCCTGGGCGGCCGGGGAATCGCTTGGTCCATCATCTGCGCTTCGTCGATGGGACGGTGGCGGCCGATGTGGAGTGGCTGTCCGACGCGCAGGATCAGGATGTAGCGAGCCGTGACAATCTGACCGGGCTGCGTTCGCGCCAGGCGGCGCTGGACTGGCTGGATCGTCGGGCGGGCCTGCCGACGACGGTGGTGCTGCTGTCGATCAGTCAGTTCGATCGCATGAACGCGGCCTATGGCCAGGTGGTGGGCGACGCGCTGCTGGGACGGATCGCGCGGCGGATCGAACAGATTGTCGACAGTGTCGCGGGCCATGCGATGGTCGCCCGGATCGCCGGTACGGAATTTCTGGTCGGCCTGACCGGCGAGCCGGCGGCGGCGGAGAGGGCGACCTATCTGGCGCGGCAGTTGATCGAAGCAATCAGCCGGCCATTCAGCGCGGGTGACCATCTGATCCGTTTGATTGCCCGTTGCGGCATTGCGCAGGCGCGGGCGGAGGATGATGCGACCCAGTTGCTGCGCCGGGCGGGGGCTGCACTGGCCGACGCACGGCAGGGCGGGGGCGAGGGCATTCGCATCTTTTCCGCCGAGAAGCGCAGTCGCCAGCTCGACGCGGACCAGCTGGAAACCGACCTGCGGCTGGCGCTGCACCGGGGCGAGATCGGCATCGTGTTCCAGCCGCAATATCCGGTCTACGACCATCGCATCAGCGGGGTCGAGGCGTTGGCGCGGTGGAACCACCCGATCTATGGTCCGCTGGGGGCCGGCATATTGTTCGGCACGGCGGAACGGTCCGACTATATGCTGCCACTGTCGGCGCATATCCAGGCGGAGGCATTGCGGCAGGCGGCGGCATGGCCGAGCGCGCTGTCCAATCTGCGCCTGTCGATCAACGTCACGGCGGCGGATATTTCGCAGCCGGGGTTCATGGCCGATTTCCTGGGCCAGGTAGACCGCAGCGGCTTTCCTCGGTCGCGGCTGACGGTGGAGATTACCGAAAGCGGCCTGATCCAGGATGTCGACGCGGCGGCGGCGCTGCTGACCGCGCTGCGTGCCGAGGGGCTGGCGGTGGCGATCGACGATTTCGGCACCGGCTATTCGAGCCTCGCCTACCTCAAGGGCCTGCCGCTCGATTATCTCAAGATCGACTCCAGCCTGGCCCAGGATATCGCCGGGTCCGCGCGGGACCGGATCATCGTGCGCGGGGTGATCCATATGGCGAAGTCGCTAGGCCTGAACGTGATCGCCGAAGGGGTGGAGACGGAGCAGCAGCTCGACCTGCTGGCACGGGAAGGCTGTGATTATTATCAGGGCTTCCTGCGCTCGGCCGGCGTCTCCTCACCCGAACTCATATCCTTGGTGCTACAGGGTTAAGCCGACCTTTCCGATGAGGGCCGACCCGGCGTGGCGGGCGTTGCGGTCGTTAATGTCGGTGTCGCTGTAGCGCAGTTCCGCCGACCAGCGGCCGCGATACCAGGCGATGGCCGCGCCATAATCCCAATAGTCGCCGCCCGGCCGCAGCCGTTGCGACGCTAACGGATCGCGATCCGACCCGGAACTATGACCGACCCGTGCCGAGGCGGTAAGCGGCGTGCCGGGAATGGCGAAGGACGCTGCCGACGACAGATAGAGGGCGTCGCCGCCGATCGCCGACTGGCGCGGGGCATATTGGGCGCCGATGTCGATGCTGGCGGGGCCGATCAGGAATCCGGCGCCGGCGCCCAATTCGCCATAGCCCTGATGATCGGCGCCGGGGAAGAGATGGTAGCGCGCGTCGAGCGACAGGCGCCAGCCGCCCAGTTGGTGGACATAGGAAGGGCCAAGGTCGATCACGGCGTCGGCGCCGCCATGGCGATCGCTGCCCCAGAGGCTGGTGGCGGCGCCATCCAGCGACAGGCCCTGCGCGACCGGCACGGACAAGGTGCCGCGTAGCACCGGATCGCCGTCGCTCCAGCTGAGACCGCGGCGGCGTTCGTCACTGGCGACCTCGACCGTGGCGCTGGGGCCGCTGGCATATTGGGCGGCGGCCGGCAGGGCATGGAGGGCGAGGCCAAGCCCGCCCAGCCATGCCATCGTCGTGGCGCGATCAGTTCGACGCAAGAGCGCGCACCGAGTCCAGTTCGGCCAGCAGCGGCGCGCGATCGGCCTCTGCAACGGCGATCAGGTGCGCCTCGATCTTTTCCTGATACTGGGCCATGTTGCGTTCGCCGGATTGACGACCGGGGGTGCAGGCGCCAGCCTCGCTACCCGAAAAACGCTTGTCGCTCGACACAGTGCGGGCGAGTGCCGGGCCATGATCCAGCTTGCGGTCGACGACGATCGTCGCGGTCCACTGGCAGCGCTGGCTGTCCATCCGGTTGGGTGTCTTGGCGCCGACCGTCTTGGTGCGGATGTCGGCACGGGCGGTGTAGGTGGCACCGACCTGATTGCCGTGATGCTCGACCGACACATTGTGAGTCGCGGCGGCGGCAAGCGCCATAAGGATCAAACTCATTTCATTCTCCTGCTGTGACGCCACGCTTTGTTGCCCGGTCGTCACAGTGGCATGTAGGTTTCGACTGTTGCTGCTTCTTTTCTGGTTGATGATGAATGGCGACATGAGGGGCAGATACGCAGGGTTTTGGGTCACGACAGGGTCATGGTGACGCGTCAGCCGCGAAGTTCACACCGTTCTTGCCCCGTATTTCTGGCCGATTTCGCGAGAAAGGTCATGGCAACGCGCCACGCAAGCGACAGCGACGCGCCAATTGGGTGTCAGTGACGCGACGGTTGGGGCACGGTGACGCGTCATCCAGGTCATCAGGACGCGACAGTTGGGGCATGATCTCATGCGGTGGGTGAGGCGTGGAGGCAGATGGCGTCATCCGACAGGATAGAGCAGAGAAAGTCCAAATAGGAAAGAAGAGGTTGCTGAACGTTTCTGCCGGCTATTGGCACTTGCAAGCCCGCGTCGATCCGCCACTATGAACTTGGGGAATGCAGGAGGAATATCATCATGTTCGCCCTTTTGCTTCTGTTGCAGGCGGCATCGCCCGATATCGTCGTGACGGGCCAGAGGCTGGTGGAGGAGCAGGCGAAATGCGCGCGCGGCGAATGTACGCCGCTGCGCGATGCGCAGGCGACGATCGCCCTGGCCGAACAGCAGTTCCGCAATGGCGAATATGTGCAGGCCAAGGGCCTGCTGGCCGCAGCGATCAGCCGCAACAAGGACAGAGGCGCGGAGGCGCCGCGTGCGGTGGCGGCCATCTATGAAGCGATGGCGACGGTGTCGCTGCATGAGGGCGACCAGGATGATTATCGCCGCGCGGTGGCGGGACAGGTGAAGACGCTGCGCGACAATCTGCCGGCGGATGATGTGGCGGTGCAGGCATCGGCCACGGCGCTGGGCGACATGTGGATCAAGCTGGGCCGCTATCGTCAGGCGGAATCGACCTTTCGGGGGATAGAAGAGCAGGCGCTGGCCGAAGGGCGCGCCTATCCGGCGATGATGGCCGGGATGAAGCGGGTATGGCTGGCCGGCGCGCTGGGCAAGGCGCGTGAAGCGAACACTATGCTGGATGCATTGGAGCAGCGGCCGATTGCGCAGGAACCGGGATTTCGCACCGCTCTGCGCGTGGTGCGCCTGCGGCTGGCGGTGCGAGCCGGGAATGATGCGGAAATCACCCGGCTGGCCGGAACCCTCGCTGCGGACCAGGGCGGGCCGCCGGTCCTGGTCTGGCAACCGCCCTATCCGGGGGATGCGATGGCCGAGGCCAGCAATAATGTGCGGGCCTTTGGCGGCGTCGATGTGACGTCGGTCCGATCCACCGATGTGGCGAGCATCCAGTGGGTGGATGTGGGCTTCTGGGTTCGACCAGATGGGCATACCGAGGAAGCGGAAATCTTGCGCGGGTCGCGCGCGCCTGCCTGGGCGCCGGCGATCCTGAAACAGGTTGAGGGCCGGCGCTATGCGGCGAATGCCGAGGTTGGCGAGGAAAATGCGCCTGGCAGCTATCGGATCGAGCGGGTGACCCGCAAGAACCTATATGCGACCCCCATCGGATCGAATATCCGGCGTCGGGTTCCGGCAGCGGGTTTCGAGATACTGGACCTGACCGCATCGGAGGCCGCCATGCCCCCGCCGGGCGAATGAGGCGGAGGCAACAGCGCAAAGCGCTTTCCACGCCTGGGGTCAGGCTCTAAAGGCCCGCGCTCATCATTTTTCGAGACGGGAAGCCAGCGATGATTCAACCGGGTACGACGTTCAAGGACAATCTTCAGCTGCTGCCGCCGATCGACGGCATTGCCCGCATCGACCTGAAGGATGCGAGCGGCGCGGTCGTCGCCAGCATCGAGAACCAGCCGGGCAAGCAGGGCTCGCTGGCGGTTTATCATTATCTGCAGCAGGTGTTCGGCACGCTGGATGCAACGGCGGCGAAGCATGGACTGGCGGTGTTTGCCGAACATACGGCCGATGCCCGCAACCGGCCGGGCGCGCACCCCAATGTCGATCGGCTGATCGCGATCATGGAAGGTGGCGATGCGCTGGCGATCGGGGTGGTTGCGGGCTGAACAAGGCGGGTAAATCATTGCCTCGACGCGCCATTTCTTTTGCCGCTGTCGGGACATGACGCAGTATCTGCAAAGTCGGGAGGGGGAAATCGGATGAGGACAGGCTGCCCCTCACCCTCCCACGTCTGCGGCGCGGGCCCCTCCCTTTCCCGTTCACGGGAGAGGGGAATTGGCAATGGCGGGGATGGGTGGACTGCAGACGGTCTGTTTGGGAGCCTCAGAAGCGAGTTGGCTGCCGCTGCGCGAAAAAATCGTTCTGCAACAATCGCCCCAGTAGCGGACATTCCTCCTCATCCATATACTCGGTGCAGTGCCATTGGTCGCGGTTGTTCCGGGGGGGCGGAATGAGTGATGAGTGCAGTGCGGTTCCGAGGCGATTTCGCATCGCGCGACGTTGGCAATGGGCCGCAGCCGCCGCCTCTGTCCTCTTCGTTCTCGCCTCCTTTGTCGGTTGGCCCCTAGGTTACCTGTGGCCGTCCGTAATCGGATTTGTTGCGTTTCTTCCGAGCGTTTGGTTATTCAGCATCAAGTGTTATAACTGCCGCTGGCCAGCGTTCACGAACTATAAAGCGGAAGAGGCGCTCAAGCAGGACCAGCGGCTCTGGACGCGTTTTTGGGGCAAGGAACATGGCGGTGTGAGCCTGCCGCTTCCGAACAAATGCACTAAGTGCGGTGCCTCTTTCGTTTGATACGCGACCCGCTACAGATCGACCGCTTTCCAGCGGAATTGGTCATTCGGCCTACGCATCGCTACCTGAATGAGCGTCCGCTTTAGGGACGCACATCATCAAGACAAAACGGCCATAACTGGTCGGAAGCCGCCCTATCCACATCCGTCATGCCGGGCTTGACCCGCCATCCCGCTTTTCTTCGTCGCCCCAGAAAAGTGAGACCCCGGCTCAAGGCCGGGGTGACAGCCGCAGATAATGGTCGTTTTCTCCCCGCAGGAGAGGGGCAGGATGCGGCTTCACCCCGCCGCCTTGGCCAGCCCCTTCGACAGTTGCAGTGCGCCGTTGAGGCGGGCGGCGGGGTCGGGCCAGGCGCGGGTGACGACGACCTTGCTGTCCGGGCGCAGGCGGGCGACGCCGTCGAGGCGCTGGACATAGGCGACCAGGCCCGCCGGGTTGGGGAAGCGATCCTCGAAGAAGCTGACCAGTGCGCCCTTCGGCCCGACATCGATCTTGGCGATATTGGCCTTGAGGCAATTCTGCTTGATCTCGATGATCTTGAGCAGGTTCTGGGTCGGCGCGGGCAGCTTGCCGAAGCGGTCGATCAGTTCGGCGGCGAAGGCCTCCAGCCCCTGGCGGTCCTCCAGTTCGTTGATGCGGCGATAGAGCCCCATGCGCAGGTCCAGGTCCGGCACGAATTCTTCCGGGATCATGATCGGCGCGTCGACGCTGATCTGGGGCGAGAAGCTGTCACGGCGCGCTTCGAGGCCGGCGCCGCCGGCCTTGGCGTCCATGATCGCGTCCTCCAGCATCGACTGGTAGAGTTCGAAGCCGACTTCCTTGATATGGCCCGACTGTTCGTCGCCGACGAGGTTGCCGGCGCCGCGAATGTCGAGATCGTGGCTGGCAAGCTGGAAGCCGGCGCCCAGCGTATCGAGATCGGACAGCACCTTGAGCCGCTTTTCCGCCGTTTCGGTGATGATGCGGTTGGCCGGCGTGGTGAAATAAGCATAGGCGCGCGTCTTCGACCGGCCGACGCGGCCGCGCAACTGATAGAGCTGGGCAAGGCCGAAGCGGTCGGCGCGGTGGATGATGAGGGTGTTGGCGCTGGGGATGTCGAGGCCGGATTCCACGATGGTGGTGGAGAGCAGCACGTCATAGCGCTTGTCGTAGAAGGCGGACATGCGCTCCTCGACATCGGTGGCGCTCATCTGGCCATGGGCGACGATCGGCTTCACCTCGGGCACTTCGGTGCGCAGATACTCCTCGACCTCGGTCAGGTCGGAGATGCGCGGCACAACGAAGAAGCTCTGGCCGCCGCGATAATGTTCGCGCAGCAGAGCCTCGCGGATGACGACGCCGTCCCAGGGCATGATGTAGGTGCGCACCGCCAGGCGATCGACTGGCGGGGTCTGGATGACCGAGAGTTCGCGCAGGCCCGACATCGCCATCTGGAGCGTGCGCGGGATCGGGGTGGCGGTGAGGGTGAGGACATGGACGTCGGTCTTCAGGGACTTGAGGCGTTCCTTGTGGGTGACGCCGAAACGCTGTTCCTCGTCGACGATGACGAGGCCGAGGCGCTTGAACTCCAGCCCCTTGGCCAGCAGGGCGTGGGTGCCCACGACAATGTCGATCGTGCCGTCGGCGAGGCCCGCCTTGGTCGCCTTCGCCTCCTTGTCGGGGACGAGGCGGGAGAGGCGGGCGATTTCCAGCGGGAAGCCGCGGAAGCGCTCGACGAAATTCATGTGATGCTGGCGCGCGAGCAGGGTGGTGGGGCAGATCACCACCACCTGCATGCCCGCCATGGCGGCAACGAAGGCGGCGCGCAGCGCGACTTCGGTCTTGCCGAAGCCGACATCGCCGCAAACGAGGCGGTCCATCGGGCGGCCGGCGCCGAGGTCTTCGATGACATCGCCGATCGCGCGGTCCTGATCATCGGTTTCCTGATAGGGGAAGCGGTCGACGAAGGCGGGATAGCCGGCGGCGTCGGGTTCGGCGATTTCGGCCGGGCGCAGGGCGCGTTCGGCGGCGGTCTTGAGCAGTTCGCCCGCAATCTCGCGGATACGCTCCTTCATCCGCGCCTTGCGCCGCTGCCAGGCTTCGCCACCGAGCTTGTCGAGGCTCACGCCCTCGCTGTCGGAACCGTAGCGCGAGAGGACTTCGAGATTTTCGACCGGCACATAGAGCTTGTCGCCGCCGGCATAGGAGAGGGCGACGCAGTCATGCGCGGTCTTGCTGACCGGGATCTGCGTCAGCCCCTCATAGCGGCCGATGCCATGGTCCATATGGACGACGAGGTCGCCGGGCGAAAGGGTGGCGAGTTCGGCAAGGAAGGCGTCGGCGCTCTTCTTGCGCTTGGCGCGGCGGACGAGGCGATCGCCCAGCATATCCTGTTCGGTGAGGACGGCGACGTCGGGCGCGGTGAAGCCATGGTCGAGGCCGAGTACGGTGAGGACGGCGCTGCCGCCCGCCGCGGTGCCGAGCGCCTCCTGCCAGCTGTCGGCAGCGGCGAGGCGGGCGACGCCATGATCGGCGAGCAGGCCCGACAGGCGCTCGCGCGCGCCGGCCGAATAGCTGGCGATCACCACCTTCTTCTTGGTGCGGCGCAGGGCGTCGATATGCTTGCCGACCGCCTCATAGACATTGGCGTTCTGCGCGCGCTCGGGTGCGAAGTCGCGCGGGCCGTCGACCGCGAAGTCGAGCACGGTGGCGCTTTCGGGCTCGTGGAAGGGGGTGGTGGCGTGCATCGGCCAGCTGGTGGCGGCGGCATCCCACTCGGCGGCGTCGAGATAGAGGGCTTCGGGCTTCAGCGGGCGATAGGCGCCGGGATCGGCCGATTTCGCGGCGATGCGGTTGGCATGATAGTCGCGGATCGCTTCGAACCGGGCCTCAGCCGCGCCGACCACGCCATGGTCGCGGATGATGATCGCGTCGTCGCCCAGATGCTCGGTCAGCGGAACCAGCTTTTCCTCGAACAAAGGCAGCCAATGTTCCATGCCCGCGAGGCGCCGGCCTTCGCTCACCGCCTGATAGAGCGGGTCGCCGGTCGCGGTCGCGCCGAAGGTCTCGCGATAGCGGCCGCGGAAGCGCTTGATCGTGTCTTCGTCGAGCAGCGCCTCGGATGCGGGGAGCAGGGTGAAACCGTCGACGCTGCCGGTGGTGCGCTGGTCGGTCGGGTCGAAACGGCGGACCGTCTCGATCTCGTCGCCGAAGAAGTCGAGCCGCAGCGGCTGGTCCTCGCCGCCGGGGAACAGGTCGACGATGCCGCCGCGAATGGCGAATTCGCCGCGATCATGCACGGTGTCGGTGCGGACATAGCCGTTCGATTGCAGCATGTCGGCAAGGCGCGTGATCGCGATCCGCTCCTTGGGGGCGAGGCGCGCGACCAGCTGGCGGACGCGGAACGGGGTGAGGGTGCGCTGGGTCAGGGCGTTGAGGGTGGTGAGGACCAGTTGCGGTCCCTTTGGCTTTGCCTGGAGCGCATGAAGGCCGGCGAGGCGGGCGGATGCGGTGCGCAGCGAGGGACTGGCCCGGTCATAGGGCAGGCAGTCCCAGGCAGGGATTTCGATGAGCTCGATCTCTGGCGCGAAATAATGGGCGGTCTCGGCGACCGCGCGCATCAGTTGCTCGTCGGAGGCGACGAAGACGGCGCGTGTCGCATCCGAACCATGGGCGGCGCGGGCAATGTCCGCCAGCAGCCAGGGCTGGAAGCCGGCCGGCACGCCGGACAGAGTGAGTGGCGCCTTCGCCTTCAGGATTTTCTGGAGATCGGTCATGGGTCCATCATCTTCAAAAATCCTCCCCTCTAGGGGAGGTGGCTGGCCGAAGGCCTGACGGAGGGGTGTCACCCTATCGATAGGGCGACACCCCTCCACCACTTCGTGGTCCCCCTCCCCTTGCAGGGGAGGTATGTTCAGTTCTCGATCTTAACGAAATCGAGCTTCAGGAACTGGTCCATCATCGGGCCTTTCCATTCGTCCGGCACGGGGATGGTGCCGAGCGCCCAGCCGATGATGTCGGCATCCTGTTCGTCCATGAAGCGCTCGAACCAGGCGATCTGCTCTTCGTTCCAGCTCGCATGATAGCGTTCGAAGAAGCCGCCGACCGTATAGTCCGCCTCGCGCGTGCCCCGGTGCCAGGCGCGGAATTTCAGGCGACGCATCAGCGGGTTGTCGTTCACAATTTGTTCCTTTAACGGGCGTGCCGAAACAGCCGATCGGATATTTGAATGACCGTCCCGGCTGGAATGGGGCCTGACCATCCCCGAACTGCTCGTCATTGCGAGCGTAGCGAAGCAATCCACCGGTCAGACATGGATTGCTTCGCTACGCTCGCAATGACGTTCACACAGGAACGATCACGCGTTACAGCCGTCAGATAGCCATGCGACCCGATATTCTCAATCCGCTCTTTGCCGAAATCTCCGCGCTCAAGGGCATTGGCCCGGCGCTGGCCCGTCCGCTCGAACGGCTGGGGCTGGCGCGGGCGGTCGATGTCGCCTTCCATCTGCCGGTCAATTATGTCGACCGGAAGCTGATCGACGAACTGGACATGGCGGACGCCGGCAAGGTGATCGGCATCATGCTGACCCCGGTCGATTATCGCGCCAGTGGCAATGCGCGCGCGCCGTTCCGGGTGCAGGCGGTGGACGCGCATGGCAACGCCGTCTCCCTCGTCTATTTCGGCCGCAACAGCGCCTGGCCGCGCAAGCTGCTGCCGCTCAACGAACCGAAATTCGTGTCGGGCAAGCTGGAGGCCTATGGCGACAATCTCCAGATGGTCCATCCCGACTATGTGCTGCCGCCCGAGGAAGCCGACACCGTGCCGGCGCGCGAAAGCGTCTATGGCCTGTCGGAAGGGCTGACCAACAACCGGATGCGCGATCTGGTGGGGCAGGCGCTTAGCCGTGCGCCCGAACTGCCCGAATGGATCGAGCCGAGCCTGCTGGCGCAGAAGGGCTGGCCGGCCTGGCGCGCGGCGCTGGAGCGTTTCCATGCCGATCCCACCGACGCGCAGGCGCGCGAGCGGCTGGCCTATGACGAGATTTTCGCCGGGCAACTGGCGCTGATGCTGGTGCGGCAATCGTCGCGGCGGCGGCGCGGCGTGCCGATCAGCGGGGATGGGCGGCTGCGCGCGATGCTGAAGCTGCCTTTCGCGCCGACCGGTGCCCAGCGCCGCGCGATCGGGGAGATTGAGGGCGACATGGCGCAGGCGACGCCGATGCTGCGGCTGCTGCAGGGCGATGTCGGATCGGGCAAGACGCTGGTGGCGCTGATGGCGCTGCTGAACGCGGTCGAGGCCGGGATGCAGGGGGCGATGCTGGCGCCGACTGAAATCCTTGCGCGGCAACATTATGAGACGCTGCGGAAAATGGCGTCGGGGCTGCCGATCGAGATCGCGATCCTGACCGGGCGCGAGAAGGGCAAGGTGCGCGAGGCCACGCTGATGGGGCTGGCCGATGGCAGCATCCACATCCTAGTCGGCACGCACGCGATTTTTCAGGAGAAGGTGCAGTATAAGGCGCTGGGCCTGGCCGTGATCGACGAGCAGCATCGCTTCGGCGTGGCGCAGCGGATGATGCTGGCGAGCAAGGCCGAGCGATCGCCGCATCTGCTGGTGATGACGGCCACGCCGATCCCGCGCACGCTGACCCTGACCTATTATGGCGAGATGGACGTGTCGCGGCTGGACGAGATGCCGCCGGGCCGCCAGCCGATCCAGACGCTGGTGATGTCCGCCAACCGGCTGGACGAGGTGGTCGAGGGGCTGGCCCGCCATGTCGAGGGCGGCGGGCAGGCCTATTGGGTGTGCCCGCTGGTCGAGGAAAGCGAGACCAGTGACCAAGCGGCGGCCGAGATGCGCGCCGAGATGCTGCGCCAGCGCTTCGGCGACCGGGTGGGCCTCGTCCATGGCAAGATGAAGGGGCCGGACAAGGATGCGGCGATGGAGGCCTTTGCCGCCAACCGCACCCAGATATTGGTCGCGACCACGGTGATCGAGGTCGGCGTCGATGTGCCCAATAGCAGCCTGATCGTGATCGAGGGGGCGGAGCGCTTTGGCCTGGCGCAACTGCACCAGTTGCGTGGCCGGGTGGGGCGCGGCGACAAGCCGTCGGTGTGCCTGCTGCTGCGCGGCAATGCGCTGGGCGAGACGTCGCGGGCGCGGCTGGCGCTGATGCGCGAGACCAATGACGGCTTCCGCATCGCCGAGGAGGATCTGAAGCTGCGCGGCGCGGGCGAGGTACTGGGCACGCGCCAGTCGGGCGAGGCGGAACTGAAGATCGCGACGCCCGAACATGTGTCGGCATTGGTGGACGCGGCGCGCGACGACGCCCATCTGCTGATCGACCGCGACGGCGGGCTGGACAGCGAACGCGGACAGGCAGCGCGCACCTGCCTCTATCTGTTCGAGAAGGATGCGGCGGTGGGATTACTGCGTGGGGGGTAGGTTTGACCGCAATCAGGCCAGTGTGGCCACTTTGTGGAACCCGATGCTGAGCGAATTTTCAATTCTCTGTGGAAATTCCATCTTTGTCTGTCAGGTAAAATGCAATTGCCAATCTTGCGCGGAGTGCCTGGTTACTGATCCTTATTTTTATGTTGCCGGCTAAGGATCTGCATGCGGTGGCATTGTTTTTTAGAGTTTTTAGCATTTTATTTTCAGCGTCGCTGCTGAATTTTGTCATGAAAATTCGAAATATCTCGCCTGAATTTTTACGCACTTCGCATTCGCTGAAGACATTCAGCAACATGCCTTCCCGGCCGTCATTATTCCCCCACGCCAATGCCATTTCTATGTCGGTAACGGGTTTCGCATCCTGCAGGTTCGGAACCGGCCTGGACGCATATTTATCCTTCAATAGTGCTTCGGACAACGCGCCTCGGAAGTTCCAATAATCCCAATTGCCAGATTGACCGCAGCCGGACCGGGGAACGACCGATTCAAGCTCTTTGTAGATTAGGCCTGGCCCGTCCCAACTGACCCAAGCCCTCATTCGCTCGGCATCATATTGAACCAGACATTCGGCAAAAATGCCTAACGAATTGGAGGCGCGCGCGTCACTGGCTGAAATCGAAAATCCGAAAATGATGATGAGCATGTAAAAGATGGTTTTCATGACACAATCTCCATCATCGGTTCATCCATTTGCGCGATACTTTGAATAATAGGAAGGGCCTGCCAAACGTCATTCGAGTTAGCGTCCGCGCTCGTGGTGTAATTTCCGGTGTAGATTGAGGTTGTCGCATGGGGTGGGGCATGCCCCACCCCATGCGATTTCGATCTCGGTGGCC
>Ga0209813_10000060_pt1 | contig 44068 bp, 44 predicted proteins | sample EndMethybrTD3033_FD_187596 | JGI IMG/M metagenome (GOLD analysis project Ga0209813, IMG submission 187596) | Populus endosphere microbial communities from Tennessee, USA - Endosphere MetaG P. TD hybrid TD303-3 (SPAdes) (version 2) | ecosystem: Host-associated > Plants > Roots > Endosphere... | reverse complement strand
CGGCAATCCAGGGCCCCACGTACCGCCCTGGATTGCCGCGCAGCTGCGCCGCTCGCAATAACGAAGGAGGGTATGGAGAGGCGGCAGCACCATGGCCGATACCCCCTCACCAACAGCCACTCAGGCCGGATAGTATGAGGCTCGCGGCAGCGACGGACAAAAGAAAACCCTCGTCCCGGGGGCATTGGGACGAGGGTTCCTTTGAGCGTTCGTCACGCTGTGCCAGGGTGGCCAACCAGGAGGCGCGGGCAACAGGGGGGAAACCCGCCTCAAGCCGCCCTGACAAGACTCAATGTAGGAGCTTTCTGCTTTCTGCCAAGTGAACGCGGGCATATGAATTGTCGCGACTTGTCGCATTGTGCGCACAGCGGGCGACGACGCGTTGCTCGCTGTCGACGAGCGGGATCAGCGACGATTCGGGATGCGCGGATCGCTCCAGTTGAAAGCGCTGTCGGCCACCGGAATGCCATAGGAATGGCCGGAAAGGCGAATCGTCGTCCGCTTGTTCTGCGAATCGAGCGCGACCCAACTGGTCAGCTCGAAACCGCCCGGCGCCGACGCCTTGCGCACGAAGATCAGCGTGATGACGCCGTATTCGGGATGCGAACGATCGCGCACCTCGACGCTGGCGACATCGGGATTGGCGGTGGGCTGCAGCGTGCCGAAGCGCGACAGATCGCGGCTGGGATCGAGCAGCGCGCCCAGCGGGCTGTTGCGGATCGGCCAGCGCTGCACCTGCTTCACTTCGTAATCGATCATCGTCAGCGAACGGCCGTCCGCGACGATCAGCAAGGGCACGCCCTGCTGGTACTGGAAGCGGATCTTGCCGGGGCGCTTGATCGTCACCACGCCCGACACGCTCTGGCCGTTGCGATCGGTCTGGGTGAAGTTCGCCCGCATAGTGCCGACCGCGCGCAGGGCCGCGACTACTTCGTCGAGCGTCGGGCCGGTGGCCGGTTGGGCACGGGCGGCCGGTGCCCCCGGCTGGGCATGGGCCGCGGCGACGGCGGCGGGCGCGGAAAGCGAAAGCGCCGCCATGGCGGCGGCGCCGACGACGGTGCGGAAGGTCTTCAGATACCGGTTCATGACATCTCCTCTGAGGCTTCCCTCATACAGGGGCCTTGAACCGCCACTGAACCTTACTTGATCTTGGCTTCCTTGAACTCGACATGCTTGCGCACGACGGGATCGTACTTGCGGAAAGTCATCTTCTCGGTCGTGTTGCGCGGGTTCTTCTTCGTGACGTAGAAGAACCCGGTGTCGGCGGTGGAGACCAGCCGGATCTTGACGGTTGCGGGCTTCGCCATGGCGCTATCCTAAACTAATCGGCCCAACTGCTTTCGCCGCACGGCCACTCAAACAAGGAGAGCGGCGAAAAGCTCGCCGCCCCGGAAGCGCCAGCCCCTGCGGCAGAGGAGGGCGAAAGTCAAGCCGCGAGCCGGCCACACTTATGCCGAAAAAGGCTCGATCGGCTTGAGAACGCCGAACTTCTCCTGCGATGGCGGATGCTTCAACGGCTTGAGTTCGATTTTCGGCGGATCGACCTCGACGTCCGGCAGCCGGTCCAGCAGATCGCGAATCAGGGTGAGCCTGCCTATCCGCTGGTCGTTGAAGTCAATCAGCGTCCAGGGCGCATGGATCGTGTGCGTCGCCGCCAGCATCGCCTCGCGCGCCTTGGTGTAATCGTCGTACTGCTCGCGCGCGGTCAGATCGATCGGCGACAGCTTCCAGCGCTTGAGCGGGTCTTCCAGCCGCTCGGCAAGCCGGTTTTCCTGCTGTTCCTGGTCGCAGGTCAGCCAATACTTGAACAGCAGGACGCCATCGTCGACCAGCTGCTTCTCGAACACCGGCGCCTGTTCCAGGAAGGCGGTGACTTCGTCCTCGGTGGCGAAGCCCATGACCCGCTCCACCCCGGCGCGGTTGTACCAGCTGCGGTCGAACAGCGCGATTTCGCCACGCGTGGGGATGTGGGCGACGTAGCGCTGGAAATACCACTGCCCCTTCTCCGCCTCGCTTGGCTTGGCGAGCGCCACGGTGCGGCACTGGCGTGGATTGAGATGGTCGGAAATGGCGGTGATCGCCCCGCCCTTCCCCGCGGTGTCGCGCCCTTCGAACAGGATGACCAACCGCTGACCGGTCGCCGCCACCCAGCGCGCCATGGCGACCAGCCGCTCTTCCAGCGGTTCGGCAAGCTCTTCGTACTTCTTGCGCTTGAGCTTGCTCATGAAAGCCTCCGGGTCAGCGGGACAGAAGGAAGATAGCCAGAATGCCCGCCGCGATGCGATACCAGGCGAAAGGCGCGAAGCCGGCGCGGCTGACATAAGCCACGAAGGCCTTGATGACGACCAGCGCGACGATGAAGGACACCACGAAACCGATGGCGATCTCGCCCCAGCCGACCGGGCCGAGCCCGCCGGCGAGCGCGGCGCGGTTGTCCCACAGTTCCAGCGTGGTGGCGCCCATCATCGTCGGCACGGCCAGGAAAAAGCTGAACTCCGCCGCCGTGCGCCGCTCTATCCCCATCGCCAGCGCGCCCATGATCGTCGCGCCCGAACGGCTGATGCCGGGAACCATCGACACGCACTGGACGAAGCCAACGCCCAGCGCCTGGCTGGCGGGCAGCTGCGCCACGCCGCTGGCCGGGCCGGGCTTGGCGATCTTCTCGATGGCGAGGATGGCGATGCCGCCGACCAGCAGCGCCCAGCCCACCACCATCGGACTGCCCAGCAGGATGTCGATATAGGACTTGAGCGCCAGCCCGAGCACCGCCGAAGGCAGGAACCCCAGCAGGATGTTGCGCACGAAACGGATGGACACGGGCTCCAGCCGCAGCAGTCCGTTGCCCACCGCCCAGAACGTGCGCCAGTACTGCACCACCACCGCCAGGATCGCGCCGAGCTGGATGACGACGTTGAACACCTTCCACTGTTCGGCGTCATAGCCGAACACTTCGGAAGCCAGGATAAGATGCCCGGTCGACGAAACCGGGATGAATTCGGTCAGACCCTCGACAATGCCGAGGAGGATCGCGGTAAAAGTCAGGTCCATGAAATCCCCGTCATGGCTGCAAGCGCGGCCGAATCAAGCAGTTGGCGCGCGGCGTTCCGCCACGCTCACCAGATGCGTATCCGCTTTTCCGGGGGGAGGTAAAGCGTGTCGCCCGGCTTGACGCCGAAGGCGCGATACCACTCGTCGAAATTGCGGACCACGCCGTTGATCCGGTACTGCGAAGGCGAGTGCGGATCGGTGACGAGGAACTGGCGCGCCTGCTCGTCGCGCGTCTTGGCCCGCCAGACCTGCGCCCAGCCGAGGAAGAAGCGCTGGTCCCCGGTGGTGCCGTCGATCACCGGCGCGGGCTTGCCGTTCAGCGACAGCTTATAGGCGCGGTAGGCAAGACTGAGACCACCCAGGTCGCCGATGTTCTCGCCCAGGGTAAGCTGGCCGTTCACGCAGGTTTTACCGTCGTCGAAGGGGCAGAATGCGGCATATTGGCCGACTAACTGGCCGGTAAGCGCCTCGAAAGCGGCTTTGTCGGCAGGTGTCCACCAGTCGCGCAGATTGCCCGCGCCGTCGGACTTGGCGCCCTGATCGTCGAAGCCGTGGCCCATCTCGTGGCCGATCACCGCGCCGATCCCCCCGTAATTCACCGCCGGGTCGGCCGACAGGTTGAAAAACGGCGGCTGCAGGATCGCGGCCGGGAAGACTATCTCGTTGAAAGTAGGGTTGTAATAGGCGTTCACCGTCTGCGGGAACATGAACCATTCGGCCCGGTCCACCGGCTTGCCGATACGACCCAGCTGCTCGTCCCATTTCCACTTGTCGGCCGCCACCTGATTGGCCAGCGGCGTGGTGGCGGAAAGGGCAAGGCCATCGTAAGTCCGGTAGCTGTCCGGCGCGCCGATCTTGGGCGTGAAGGCGGCCAGCTTCGCCTCCGCCTGCACCCGCGTTTCCGGGCCCATCCACTTGAGATCGCTGAGATTTGCCGACATCGCCTTGCGCAAGTTGGCGACCAGATCGTTCATCGCCGCACGCTCGGCTGGAGGATAGAAGCGCTGGGCGTAAATCTTGCCGAGCTGCTCACCGACCTGCCCCTCGACCGCGCCGATCCCGCGCTTCCACCGCTCCCGCTGCTTCGGCTGGCCGCCCAGCACGGTGCCGTAAAAGGCGAAGTTGGCGGCGTCGATGTCGCTCGGCAGATAGGCCGCATGATCCGTGATGAAATGCGCCGCCAGCCAGGCTTTCCAGGTGTCGACCGGCCTGCCGGAGATGAGCGCCACCGTCGCCGGCACGCCGCCCCCCAGCTTGGCCGCCATTTCCGGCGTATACTTCGCCGCAGCCAGTTCCTCCGGCGTCGGCGGCATTTGCGCGACGTCCACGGCCTGCGCCGAACCGGCGCCCAGGTCGTTTATGAAACGCCGCAGCACGCCGCCCGGCACCGCCGCGTCCAGTTCGGCCAGGGTGAGCTTGTTGTAGGTAAGGTCGCGGTTGCGCTGAAGCGCGCGGTCCCACATCGCCCGCGCCATATCGGTTTCGAGCGAGAGCACCGATCGCGCCGTCGTCCCGGCATCGGCGTAGCCCGCCTTGCCCAGCACGAATGTCAGGTAATCCAGATACTTGGCCCGGATTCCCTGGTAATGCGGATTGTCGACCAGATAATAATCGCGGTCGGGCAGCCCGAGCCCGCCCTGGACAAGGCCAAGGATATAGCGATCGCTCTGCTTCTGGTCCGCATCGACATAGGCGCCGATCGGCGAGGCGAAAGCGGGCTTCGCGAAAAGCGCGACGAGATCGTCGGTCGTCTTCGCGGCGGCGATGCGGTCGAGCCAGGGCCTGGCCGCGCCGAGTCCGGCGGCATCGATCGCCGCGGTATCCATGAAAGCGGCATAGGCCGCCGCGATCCGCGCTTCCTGCGTGCCGGCGGCGGGCTTGCTGGCGACGAGCTCGTCCAGGATCGCGCGCAGCCGGGTTTCCGAAAGATCGCGCAGCGTCGTGAAAGCGCCGATCCGCGTCTTGTCCGCCGGCATCTGCGTGACCTCGTTCCACTTGCCGTTGGCATAGCGGTCGAAATCGTCGCCGGGCCTGGCCGCGGGGTCGATCCATTGCGTCTGGACGCCATAGCTGCCCCATTCGCCCACGGCGGCAGGCGCGGAAGCGGCAGGCGTGGAAACGGCAGGGGGTCGGCTCGCGGCAGGGACTTCATCGGCGAAAGCGGGGGCGAACGGCATTGTCGAGGCGAGCGCGGCGACAAGGGTCAAACGACGGCGCAATGCGATCATGGACGCTCCTGAAAGGGCTATCTGCCCGGAGAGAGAAATCCGGGGAGATGAATTTCGAAACGAAACGCTTTACAGCCACTTCATCGCAAAGGGAAAATCATTCGACCGACAGTATCTGGGGATCGTCGAACTGCAACGAGGCGAGCCGCGCATAGAGGCCGCCGGCCCGGCTCAGCGCTTCGTGCGTGCCCTGTTCGACGATACGTCCCTTTTCCATCACCACGATCCGGTCCGCCTGACGCACCGTGGCGAGGCGATGGGCGATGACCAGGGTGGTGCGGCTGGCCATCAGCCGGTCGAGCGCATCCTGCACCAGCCGCTCGCTTTCGGCGTCGAGCGCGCTGGTCGCTTCGTCCAGGAGCAGGATCGGCGCATCGCGTAGCAATGCGCGGGCGATGGCGATGCGCTGGCGCTGCCCGCCCGAAAGCCGCGCACCGTCCTCGCCCAGGAAAGTATCGAGGCCCTGGGGCAGTTCGCGCAGGAAACCTTCGGCGTTGGCCGCCGCGACCGCTTCCCAGATCTGATCGTCGCTGGCATCCCAGTTGCCGTAGCGCAAATTGTCGCGCGCGCTGGCGGCGAAGAGCACGCCTTCCTGCGGCACCAGCGCGATGCGCCGGCGGATATCGGCGGGATCGGCGGTCGTCAGCGTCACGCCGTCGAGCTTCACCGTGCCCGCCTGCGGATCGTAGAACCGCTCGGCAAGCTGGAACAGCGTCGACTTGCCCGCACCCGACGGTCCGACGATGGCGACCGTCTCTCCCGGTTCGACGGTCAGCGAAAAATCGGCGAGCGCCGCCCATTCGGGCCGCGCGGGATAGCGGAACGTGACATGTTCGAAAGCGATCTGCCCGCGCGGTTCGGGCAATGTCACCGGCCGGGCCGGCGGGGCGATGGCCGGGCGCTCGTTCAGCAGTTCGTTCAGCCGGCTGGCCGCGCCGGCCCCGCGCAGCAGTTCGCCATAGACTTCGGCCAGCGCGCCGAACGCGCCCGCGACAAGGCCGCCGGTGATGACGAAGGCGGCGATGGTCCCGCCGCTGATCGTGCCGTTGGCCACGCCCAGCGCGCCTTCCCACATCAGCAGGGTGATCGACCCGAAGATCAGCAGGATGACGATGGCGGTCATGATCGCGCGCGTCAGGATGCGGCGCCTGGCGGTGTCGAACGTCCGCTCGACGGCAGCGGCGAACCGCTCCGATTCGCGCTGTTCCTGGTTGAACGCCTGGACGACCTTCACCGCGCCCAGCACTTCCGCCACGATCGCGCCGATATCGGCGACCCGGTCCTGGCTGGTGCGCGAGACGTTGCGCAGGCGGCGGCCGAACCACACCAGCGGCAGGACGATCAGCGGGATGGCGATCATCAGCGCCAGGGTCAGCTTGGGCGCCAGGGTGAAGAGATAGACGATCCCGCCCACCCCCATGATGAGATTGCGCAGCGCGACCGATACGGTGGTGCCGACCACGGTCTCGATCAGGCTGGTGTCCGCCGTCATGCGCGAGGAAATCTCTTTCGGGCTGTTCGCCTCGAAGAAGGCCGGCGGCAGGCGCAGCAGGTTGTTCTGCACGGCCAGGCGGATGTCGGCGACCACACGCTCGCCCAGCCACGACACGGCGTAGAACCGCACGGCGGTGCCGATCGCCAGAACGAAGACGATAAGCAGAAGATACTGGAACCAGCGGCCGATATCGGCGGTGTCGCCGCCGGCTGCGAAGCCCCGGTCGATGATGAGCCGGAAGCCCGCGGGAATGGCCAGCATGGCGCTGGCGGTGACCATCAGCGCAAGGCCGGCGGTGACGACACGTCCCGGATAGGCTGCCGCCGCCTTCCAGATCATGCGCAGCGGGCCGAGGGACCGCCCCTTCGGAAGCTCTTCGCCGCTCGCTTCGGGCGGAGACTCCGCCATCTCGTCGCTTCCACTCATGCCGCGCGCCTTACAACCTGTCCCGCCGCAGGGGAAGCACGGCTGGCGGGGGATCGGCGCTCTCCCGGTCTTTCATCATATCGCAATCGAAAATGCCGCATTGCACAATAGACCTTTCGCCACCAGATAGCCTCCAAAGACCGCAAAGGTCGGGCCGCAGGAGTTTTCGAACGTGCTTTACAAGGCTTACGAAATTCAGCGCGCCGCGCTGAACGGCGCCAGCGCCTGGGCGTCGATCGGGGCGGAGCTGCTGTCGAACCCCGCCTTGCCGGTGGGTTATCTGGGCATGGGGCCGATCATGGCTTCGGCGCTCGACGTCTTCGCGCACGCAGCAGCGCCGCGCGGCAAGCCCGCCTTTGGCATCGAATCGGTCACGGTCGACGGGACGCGTCATATCCTCACCGAATCCATCGTCCTTCGCCGCCCTTTCGGCAACCTGCTGCGATTCTCGCACGACGGGCTTCCGGCCGATGCGCCGCGCCTGCTGCTGGTCGCGCCGATGAGCGGCCATTACGCCACGCTCCTGCGCGGCACGGTGGCGCGCATGGCCGAACGCGCGGTGGTCTACATCACCGACTGGGCCGACGCGAAGATGGTTCCGATCGAGGAGGGCCGCTTCGATCTGGACGACTATATCGACTATGTGATCGGCTTCCTTGAACGTGTCGGTCCCGGCGCGCACCTGATGGCGGTGTGCCAGCCTTCCGTCCCGGCCCTGGCGGCGACGGCGATCATGGGCGCCGCCGAGCATCCCTGCCGCCCCGCGACGCTGACGATGATGGGCGGCCCCATCGACACCCGCGAAGCGCCGACCAGCGTCAACGACGTGGCGGTCCAGCGCCCGCTGGGCTGGTTCAGGAACACCGTCATCACCGCCGTGCCGCACGCCTATCCGGGTGGCGGGCGCAAGGTCTATCCGGGCTTCCTGCAGCTTGCCGGCTTCATGTGGATGAACATCCACACCCATCTCATGAGCCATTATGCGATGTTCAACCATCTCGTCGAAGGCGACGGCGAAAGCGCCGATGCGACCAAGGCGTTCTACGATGAATATCGCTCGGTCTGCGACATGACGGCGGAATTCTATCTCCAGACCATCGAGCATGTCTTCCAGCGCCATTCGCTGCCCAAGGGCGAATTCGTCCATCGCGGCAAGCCGATCGATCTCAGCGCGATCCGCGACACGGCGATCCTGGCGGTCGAAGGCGAGCGCGACGACATTTCCGGCATCGGCCAGACCAGGGCGGCGCTGAAGATCACCCCCAACCTGCCCGACAGCCGCAAGCAGTACCTGCTCGCTCCGGAAGTGGGGCATTACGGCATCTTCAACGGCAGCAAGTGGCGCACCCGCATCGCCCCCGTGGTCGAGCAATGGATGGCGCAGCACGAACGCCCGAAGCTGAAAGTCGTCGCCTGACGGTGCGCGATTCCGGCCCACCGCAGGGCGCGGTATCGATTCGCGATGGCGAACCGGCGCCGTCGCGCCTATATTCCCTGCCATGTCAGAGGGTGTGAAGCGGCGCGATTTCATTACAGGCGGACTGATCGCCGGAGCGGGGCTGGCCTTGCCGGCAAGGCTGCTTGCCCAGCCGGCGCAGACATCGTTCGGCCCGCCCGTCGTCCTGCCGCCGCTCGCCACCGTTCCCTTCGTGCCGTCCGAACCGGTTCCCCCGCCTGGCGGCAGTCCGGCGCCAACGGTGGCGCAGATGGCCGACTATCACCGCCGCATCCTGGCCCGCGCGGCCGAGGAACGCGACCGCGCGGGAGCGAAGCTGTGGCGCAAGGATCTGGTCGGCGTGGCCGACTATGCCATGCCATCCTCGCTGCCGCGCTTCCATTTCGCCAACCTTGAGAACGGCACCGTCCGTTCCTTCCTGGTGGCGCATGGCAAGGGTTCGGATCCCGAACATAGCGGCTGGCTGCAGAACTTCTCGAACATGCCGGGATCGAACGCCACCTCGCGCGGCGGCTATCTCACCTGCGAATGGTACACCGGCAAATACGGGACTTCGATCCGGCTGGTGGGGCTGGACGCAGACAATTCGCTGGCGCTCGACCGGGCCATCGTCGTTCATCCGGCGAAATACGTAGGAGACGCGATGATCGCCCGCTGGGGCAAGATCGGACGGAGCGAAGGCTGCTTCGCCATGGCCCCGGACGATTTCAACGAGGCGTTGTGGCACCTTTCGGGCGGACGCCTGCTGTTCGCCGATCGCATCGGCATTGGCTGAGGTCGTTTCAGCACCGGCCGGGATTGCCGGTCCAGTGGAATCGACACCGCCCGACGCCGATGATACGGGACCGTCATGGAAGCGACCATAAGCCGGTTAGGGGCCGAACGCCCCAGCGACGCACGCCAGGTCCGATCGCGCAAGGCTCTCTACGACGCCCTGCTGGCGCTGCTTGAGGAAAAGCCCTTCGACCAGCTGACCATCCGCGAAATCTCCGCCCGGGCGGACATCGGCTATGCCACCTTCTTCCGCCATTATCCCGACAAGGAATCGCTGCTGAGCGACGTGGCGTCGGAAGAGATCGCCGATCTGCTCAATCGCGCCAGTCCGCTGCTTCTGGGCTTCGACGGGCTGGAGCCTTCGCTCGCCCTGTGCCGCCACGTGGTGCAGCACCGGGCGCTGTGGGCGGCGCTGCTCACGGGGGGAGCGGCGGGCATCGTCCGCGACGAATTCATCCGGCAGGCGCGGGTTCTCGCCACGAAGGCGACCCGCGACCCGCCAAGCTGGCTGCCCGCGGATTTCGCCGTCGTGCACGGGGCGGGCGGGACGATCGATCTGCTGGCCTGGTGGCTGGCGCAGGATGCCGATTTCCCGGCGGAGCGGATCGCCGGCATTCTCGACAGGCTGATTATCGCCCCGCTGGGCGGCAAAATCGCCCCTCCTCCCACAGCGGCGGGATGAGAGGGCGCGCGGACGGCGATCATGGAAGACTTGCCTGACAGCACGATCGAAGGGGCCGACTGGCCGCTATTCGGCTGGAGCGACGACATCCGCCCCGCGCTGGCGACGGCGCTGGCGGCGGGCCGCCCCGCCGCCTTGGCCACGCTCTACCGGGTGGAAGGAAGCGCGCCGCGCGGGCCGGGCGCCCAGATGCTGTTCGACGGTCCCCATGCCAGCGGCTATTTCTCGGGCGACTGCATCGAAGGCGACGTCGCCTTCCATGCTTCCGAAGTGCTGGCCGACGGCAAGCCGCAGCGTCTGCACTATGGCATGGGCAGCCCGTGGATCGACATCCGGCTGCGCTGCGGCGGGGCGCTCTATGTCCTGCTCGAACGAATCGCGCCCGACAGCGCGGCGGCGCGCACCCTGCTCGACCGCGCCAGGCTCCGCCAGCGCTGCGTCTGGTCGAGCGACGGGGTCCTGCAGGAAATCGACAAGGGCGAAGATGCGCCGCTTCTGGCCTTCGCCGAAGATCCCCTGCGCATCGCCAGGCGCTTCGACCCGCCGCGCCGCCTGATCGTGTCGGGCGGCGATCCCGGTGCGCTGGCGCTGGCCCGCCTTGCGGCGGAAGCGCAGTTCGAAACCGTGCTGCTCCGGCCCGATGGCCCGCACAGCTCCCCGCCCTTCCCCGGTGTGGAATACTTGCGCGAGGAGCCGGCGACCGCGCTGCCGCGCCTGGGCGTCGATCGCTGGACCGCCTATGTGGGCGCCACGCACGAGGATCATCACGATCTGGGCGGCTGCCTGCACGCCTTGCGGCATGGCGCGGGCTATGTCGCCATGATCGGCGCGAAATCGCGCGCGCCGGCGCGGCTCGACGCCCTGCGCCATGCCGGGGCGACGGAAGAGGAACTGGCCCGCCTGCAGCTCTCGCCAGGTATAGCCGGTCTTGGAAAGGCGCCATGGGAAGTGGCGACCGGTATCCTTGCCGAAGTCATGCTGACGCTCAATCCGGCCCGGGAGCGGGCGTGACGTTCGTCGCCGTGGTGCTCGCAGCGGGCGCCGGCACGCGTTTCGGCGGCGGCAAGCTTTCGGCCCTCCTGCACGGCGAACCACTGGTCCGGCACGCCATCCGCGCCGCGCGCGCCGCTCCGGTCGACCGGGTCGTCGTTGTCTGCTCGCCGGACCTCGCCATCGGCGAATGGACCGGATCGCCACCCGTTGAAACCCTGCGCGTGGCCAGCGATGCGCTGTCCGTCTCGCTCAAGGCGGGGATCGCCGCTGCGGGAGCGGCCGAAGGCGCCTTCGTATTTCTCGGCGATATGCCGCTGGTGCCGCATGACGTGGCCGACCGGCTGGCGATGGCGCTGGATGATCGCTTCGCTGCCGTGCCGCGCCAGGCCGGCAGGAACGGCCATCCGGTCCTGCTGTCCCGCCGGGCCTTTCCCGAGATCGCCGGACTGAGCGGAGACGAAGGGGCGGGCAAGCTGCTGAAAGCGCGCGGCGACATCGCCTTCGTCGAATGCGCATCGGACACCATTCACCTCGATATCGATCGACGCGAAGATCTGGCTCGAATCGAACTGCCCGAACCGCCGGCCACCTCGTAGAAAGACCTTATCCCACGGCGGTCAGCGTGCCGCCGGCCGCGGCGGAGGCACGGATCGCGTCCACCACCTGCATGACCGCCAGCCCGTCGCGGAACGTCGGCACCGGCACGACCGCGCGGGCTTCCCGCCCCTGGATGCCGTCGCGCAGCGCTTCGCAAAGCCGGGTGAAGGGCGCCAGATCGAAATGCGAAATTCCCCCGCGCGTCGGCTCGGGATCGGCGGCGACCGGCGGTGGCGGCAGGATCAGGTCGGCCGGCATCGGCAATTCGCGCGTGCCGTCCCTGTCCGCCAGGAACACCTTGCCGCTGTCGATCCAGATAGTGCCGCGCGTCCCGGCGCAGCGCACCATCACGGCCGGTGGCCCCCATGCCCCGCCGCTCTGCTGCATCGATCCCTCGACCCCGTTCTTCATGCGGAAGCGCACCGTATAGCTGTCGTCGCAACCGGCCTCCCGGTCGGACACCAGGAAAGTGCTGGCGCTGAGCGTGTCGATATCTCCCAGCCAGGCGCGAATCTGGTCGAGCAGGTGCGACCCGCTGGCCCCCAGCCAACCGCCGCCGTCCGCCGGATCGAACCACCAGCCGGGCAGCTTGGTCGCCGGATCGGCGCAGAACTGGACGAACTGGTCCACGACCAGCAAACGCGGCTCGCCAACCAGCCCTTCGGCCAGGGCGCGGCCGAACAGCGCGCGCTCGGGCGTCCAGCGAAACTCGTGCGCCACCAGATGGACCACCCCCGCCTTTTCGGCCGCGTCGAGCATCGCACGCGCCTCCGCCGCGTCCATGGAGAAAGGCTTTTCACAGATCACATGGCACCCGCGCGCGATGGCGGTGAGCGCCAGCCTGCCGTGCGATCCGGGCGGCGTCGCGATGGTCACGACTTTGGCTCCGGTCGCCGCGATAGCCTCGTCCAGATCGGTGAAAGTGCGCGCGATGCCGCTCTTTTCCGCCCGGCGCGCCAGCCGCTCCGGCGTCGCCCCGACCAGCCCGACGACATCGAACCCCGCGGCGCGCAAGGCAGGAACGTGCGTGCGGCAGCCGAAGCCGGTGCCGACGACGAGCGCCGGGATGGGGGTTGTCATGAGGATACTCCGAATGTGCCTGCGGGGGTGCTTTCATCGTGCGATCCGCAGGCGATGTCCATCGGCCATGGCCTCGCCTTCGCGGCCGCCGGCAAGTACAGCGGATGGCGCGGGCGGCCTTGCGCGGTCAGGCCGAGCACCGCAACCCGGGTGGCGGAGGCGCGGCATAGCGCCAGCACCGCTTCGTCCCGCCCCCGGTGCACGCCGTGATTGCCCCAGGCGAGGATCGTAAGTGCGCAGAGCGACAATCCCAGCGAAACGGCGGCATCGTTGGCCGGCCCGACCGGATCTGAAGCCAGCTTGAGGTCTGCGGGAAGCGTCGCGCGGAAAGCGAAGAGGTTCCAGACCAGAACGCCGGAAAGCCGGCTTTGGCGCGCCCTTGCCCGGCATTGGCGGATCGTCGGATCGTCACGCGCGGCGTCGGCCCGCGAGGGATTGAGCATGCCCATGCCCAGCAGCTTTCCGCGCGGCTGCCCCATCCGCCACAACAGGTAGCGCCAGGTTTCGCACGGACTGAACACCGCGCCGAAGCCGGTCTTGCGGTCGTGACGGAACACCAGTTCGCGCTCTTGCGCCCAGCGTTCGATCCGCGCCAGCGCCTCGCGCGATGACGGTGCGGGCAAGCGTTACTCCGCCGGGCCGATCGTCAGTTCGACCGGGGTCAGGCCGTCGATCGCGCCCACCAGCCTGTCGCCCGGCGCGATAGGCCCGACCCCGGCGGGCGTGCCGGTATAGATGAGATCGCCGGGCTGGAGGTGGTAGAAGCGCGAAAGATGGGCGATCAGTTCGGGCACGGTCCAGATCATCTCGCCCAACCGCGCGTCCTGCCGCACTTCGCCATTCTGGGTCAGGACGATGCGCTGATCGGCGAGAGGCCCGAACGCGGCGGCACGGGTGATTGGCGCGATGACCGCCGCCTGCTCGAAATCCTTGCCCAGATCCCAGGGCCTGCCCTGATCGCGCGCCGCGCCCTGCAGATCGCGCCGGGTCATGTCGAAGCCGCAGGCATAGCCCAGCACCGCGCCAAACGCCTCTTCCTCGGCGATCCGGAACGCCGCGCCGCCTATGGCGACGACCAGTTCGGTCTCGTAGTGGCAGTTCGCGGTGCCCGGCGGATAGGCGATGGTCGCGCCCGAGGGACAGATCGCCGTCGGCGTCTTGGTGAAATAGAACGGCGCGTCGCGGTCCGCCGCGAAGCCCATCTCGCGGGCATGCGCCTCGTAATTGCGGCCGACGCAGAAGATACGCCGTACAGGGAAAGCGGCGGTTTCCCCGACGACGGGAACGGACGGCCAGGCCGGCGGATCGAACAGCGTCTGCATCGCTTCACCGTGCCCGCATTTCCGCCCGTTTGAAAGCGGCATGCAACGATGTCGCAACGACTTTGCTGCCCGGGCGTATTGCCATAGAGTCACCGGAAATGAGCGAACCCGAATATCTTTCGAGCCGGCTGCTGCTGGCGATGCCCGGAATGGGCGACCCGCGCTTCGAACGATCGGTGATCGCGATGTGCCTGCACGACGAGAACGGCGCTTTCGGCATCGGTGTCGGCCATGTGCGCGGCGACGTGCGGCTGCACAGCCTGCTGCGCGATCTCGATATCGATCCGGGGCTGGCTCCCGATTGCCAGGTCCACCACGGCGGTCCGGTGGAGCCCGGTCGCGGCTTCGTGCTCCATTCGAACGAGTGGACCAGCGAAGGGACGCTGACTGTCGAGCCGCTCTGCGCGCTGTCGGCCTCGATCGAGATTCTGCGCAATATCGCCGAGGGCAAGGGCCCACGCCACTGGCTGATCGCGCTCGGCTATGCCGGCTGGGCGGCGGGGCAGCTGGAGGGGGAGATGCGCCGCCACTGCTGGTACGCTGCCGCCCCGCATCCCGAAATCCTGTTCGATCGTCCTGTGGAGGATCGCTGGACCGAGACATGGAAGGCCGAGGGCATCGATCCGGCGGTGCTGGCCAACGTCACCGGCCGCGCCTGAAAGCCTTCGTCATGTCCCGCGCCCATCACCGCGCCCTCGCCTGCGCCGCGCTGGCCGGCCTTCCCTGCGCCGCGCTGGCCCAGCCGGCCGAGATCGTCGTTACCGGCCAGGGCCTTCCCGCCACGCCCGCCGCCCCGGCTTACGGCACACAGGAGATCGCGCGAGAGCGGATCGCCTCTTCCGCTTCAGGCAGGATCGAGGACGTGCTGGGGGGCGCCGCCGGGTTCCAGCAGTTCCGCCGGTCGGACAGCCGCTCGGCCAATCCCTCGGCGCAAGGGGTGACGCTGCGCGCGCTGGGCGGCAACGCCACCAGCCGGGCGCTGGTCCTGCTCGACGGGGTCCCGATGGCCGATCCCTTCTTCGGCTACATCCCCTTCGGCGCGATCGCTCCCGAGCGGCTGGACGCCGCCAGGATCACGCGCGGCGGCGGCACCGGCGCTTTCGGCTCCGGGTCGGTCGCGGGAGTGGTCGACCTGTCCAGCGCCGATGCCGACACGCTCGGCCTTTTGAGCGGAGCGGCGCTGGCGAACGACCGTGGCGAGAGCGAACTGGCCGGCACTGTCGCGCCGAAGCTGGGCCGGGGTTTCCTCGTCGCTTCCGGCCGCTGGGACCGGGGTCGGGGTTTCTGGACCACGCCCGCCGTCCAGCGCACGCCCGCGAGCGTCCGCGCCCGCTACGATAGCTGGTCAACCTCAATCCGCGCCGTCGCGCCGCTGACCCATTCGATCGAATTGCAAGCGCGCGGGCTCGCGTTCGACGACCGCCGCACGCTGCGGTTCGACGGCGCCGATTCGACGTCGAGCGGCCAGGACGCCAGCCTGCGCCTGATCGGGCGCGGTCCATGGCAGTTCGACGCGCTGGCCTATGTCCAGGCGCGCGATTTCTCCAACGTCGTCGTCAGCGCCACCACCTTCCGCCGGACGCTGGACCAGCGCGCCACGCCTTCGACCGGGATCGGCGGCAAGCTGGAACTGCGCCCGCCGGTGGGCGACAACCACGTCCTGCGGCTGGGCGGCGATTTGCGCATCGCCGACGGCATGCTGCAAGAAGATGCCTACAACGGCACGACCGGCGCGCTCACCGCCCGGCGGCGCGCGGGCGGTCGCAACGGCGACATCGGTCTGTTCGCCGAAGACGACTGGACTCTCGGCGCGCTCGTGCTGACCGCCGGCATCCGCGCCGACCGCTGGAGCGTGCGGCGCGGCTTCTTTCGCGAGGCGAACCCCACCGGCATCGTCGCGATCGACAACCGCTACCCTGACCGCGCCGGGTGGGACACGACATGGCGCGGAGGCGCCCTGTGGCGCGCCGACAGGCAGCTTTCGCTGCGCGCGGCGGCCTATAGCGGGTTGCGGCTGCCGACGCTAAACGAGCTTTACCGGCCTTTCGTTGTCTTCCCGGTGACGACCCGCGCCAACGCCGCGTTGCGCAACGAGGAGCTGCGCGGGTTCGAGGCCGGACTGGACTTCACCCCCGGCCGAGATTTCCGCCTGTCGCTGACCGCGTTCGACAACGAAGTGCGCCACGCCGTGGCCAACGTCACGATGGGCGCCAACTTGCGCGAACGGCGCAATGTCGACGCCATCCGTTCGCGCGGGCTGGAACTGAGCGGCGAAGCCCGCTTCGGAAAAGTCTCGCTCGACGGTTCGCTGGCGCTCACCGACGCGCATGTCGCGGCGAGCGGCCCCTCCATCGCGCTGGACGGCATGCGCCCCGCCCAGACGCCCCGGATCGCGGGCGCGGCCACGCTAGCCTGGCGGCCACATGCGGGCTGGCGGCTGGCCGCGACGCTGCGCCATGTCGGCGCGCAGTTCGAGGACGATCTCGAAACCGACGTGTTGTCCGCCGCCACGACGCTGGACGGCTATGCCGAAATCCCGCTGTCCCCCGCCTTCGCGCTGGTGCTGCGGGGAGAAAACCTGACCGGCGAACGGATCGTCACGCGCAACCAGGCCGGCTCTATCGACCTTGGCGTGCCGCGAACGCTGTGGGCAGGCGTGAAGCTCGGGCTTGGCCGTTAAATGCTGCTTGAAAATGCGCCTGATGGCGCATGGCGGCACCGGCCGCCTCGAAAATCGCTCTTCCGCGATTTTCCAGACGGACTCAAGGTCGCGGTTTCTGAGTTTGCGACCTGGCCCCGACGCCGCTAGACAGACCGCGATGCCGCGCCTCACCGTCAACGATCGTCCGGTCGAGTTCCGCATGGACCCGGAAACGCCGCTGCTCTGGGCGCTGCGCGATGCGGCCAATCTCACCGGCACCAAATACGGCTGCGGCGTCGGCGATTGCGGCGCTTGCCTCGTACTGATCGATGGCGAGGCGACCAAGTCCTGCCTGATTTCCCTTGCCGAGGCGGAGGGCCGCTTCGTCACCACGATAGAGGCGCTGTCGCGCGACCGGTCGCATCCGGTGCAGCGCGCGCTCGTGGCCGAGCAGGCGATCCAGTGCGGGTTCTGCACGCCGGGCATCGCCATCGCCGCCGCCGCGCTGCTGGCGCGCAATGCCGATCCCGGCGAGGCGGAGATCAAGGCCGCCATCACCAACTTGTGCCGCTGCGGCGTCTATCCCCGGCTCGTCCGAGCGGTGCAGCGCGCCGGGCGAGACATGCGCGCGGCGAGCGGCATCGTCACGCCGGCACCGGCGGCCGTTCTGGCCCCAGCTTCGGCTCCTGCTTCGGCCCCTGCTTCAGCGGCTACGCCCGAAAACACCGCGCCATTACCGACTTCGAACTGACAAACGGGAGACATCCATGAAAGCGACCATCTGGCACAATCCGGGCTGCGGCACCTCGCGCAAGACGCTGGCGATCCTCGAGGAAACGCCCGGCGTGGACGTGAGCGTGATCGAATACCTGAAGAACCCGCCCAGCGCCGAGAAGCTGGCCCAGCTCTATCGCGATGCCGGCATCACCCCGCAGCAGGGCCTGCGGACCAAGGGCACCGACGCCGAGGAACGCGGATTGCCGCAGGCCGACGACGCCACCGTGCTGGCGGCGATGGCGGCCGAACCGAAGCTGATCGAACGACCCATCGTGGAAACCGAGAAAGGCGCGCGGCTGTGCCGGCCGCAGGACAAGGTGATGGATATCCTCTGACCGCGACTGCGCCGCGACTTGCAAAGCTCTGGCAAATTTGCAAACGCATTGTCACGTCATTGCAACAACGACCCGAGGCCGATCTCCAGCATGACCACTCACGAGCTTGCGCGAGAGGCGCTGCCGCACAAGATCAAGCGTCGGGTCAAGCGGGCCCTCGGACCATGGGGAGTCTTCTTCGAAGGCTTCGTCAGGAACCCGGTAATGGTGGGATCGGTGATCCCGTCGTCGCGGCGGACGATCAACAAGATGCTGGGCCCGGTGGACTGGGACGAATGCCGACTTTTCGTCGAATATGGCCCCGGCGTCGGCACGTTCTGCCAGCCGGTGCTCGACCGGCTGCGGCGCGACGGCGCGTTGATCGTGATCGACACCAATCCGCTGTTCATCGACTACCTGCGCGCGACGATCTCCGACAGCCGCTTCACCGCGGTGCTCGGCTCCGCCGCGGACGTCGAGGATATCGTGCGCGCGCATGGCCATGACCATGCCGACTACGTGCTGTCGGGCCTGCCCTTCTCCACCCTGCCCGACGGTGTCGGCCCGGCCATCGCCGCCGCCACCTATCGCGCGCTGCGCCCGGGCGGCGCTTTCCTGGTCTATCAGTTCACCGCCAAGGCGCGCGAATTCATGGCCCGCCAGTTCGCCCGCATCGACAACGGGCTGGAGTTCTGGAACGTGCCGCCGTGCTTCCTGTTCTGGGGCTGGAAGGACGAAGCGGGCGACGCCTGAGGGCGCGCCGTTGCTCCATTTTTCTCCGCGATTCAGGCGAACACTCTCACCGTAGGGCGCCTTATTCGAAAGGCGCGCTGGCGGCTTCCTGCGAGGGGCCGGCAAGCTGGCGATGGATCGCCGCGACTATGCCGACCAGGTAGAGCGTCATGACCGATCCCAGTGTCGACGAGACGACCGCCGCCACCACGCGGGCGACCTCGTCCCCCGCGACCAGCGCCAGCACGATGCCGACCAGAGCCATCAGGATCATCATGACGACGAAGAACACCACGATCACCAGCGCATAGAACAGGCCGATGCGCGCGCTGTTGCCCTTGGTCAGCAGCCAGGACCGCCTGATCGCCGCGACGGGATTGCGTTCCCGCTCCACCGCGATGATCGGCGCGACGAGCGAGGTCTTGATCGCCGCATAGATCGCGAGGGCCACGACCACGGCGATGGCAAGGCCGACCAGCGCCGCCGCGCCGGTGAGCGCGCCGATCGCCAGCAGCACCCCGCCCACCACGCCGATGGCGATGCCCAGCATGATCTGGGCAAGGAAATAGGGAACGATGCCGGCGATGCCCTGGCGGATCGCTTCGCCCACCGTGGGCCGCGAACGATCGGTGAACAGCGTCAGAAGCGCCAGCGTGCCCGCCGCCTGCACCAGCGCCATGGGAATCATGAAGGGCATCGCCGACGAATAGTAATCGCCCATCAGCGCCAGCAGTTGCTGCTCGTTCTGCCCGGCCGCCGGCTCGGGCTGCGGGAAGAACAGGCCGAACGCCAGGCTGGGCAGCAGGAAGAACACGCCGGACAGCGCCAGCAGCACCTCGCGGTTGGCGGCGATGGCCGACGATGCCTGTTTCCAGGTGAGGTTGCTGTCGAACTTCATGGGGTGCCTTTCGAATTGGCCCCCTTGATAACAGCAGCGTTTGCCGCCACGCAACGCGCGATGACATCCGCTATTGCCCCCGTGACGACTTTGCCCGGCGATATCGAGCTGCGCGTGGACAACGCGCCGGTGCCTTATCGCGACGCGCTCGACGCGATGACCGCGCGCAACACCGCCATCGTAGAGGGTACGGACCGCGAGCTGATCTGGCTGCTCGATCACCAGCCGGTCTACACCGCCGGCACCAGCGCCGCCGGGGCCGAACTGCTCGATCCGCGCTTCGACGTGGTGAAGGCGGGGCGCGGCGGCCGCTATACCTATCACGGGCCGGGACAGCGCATCGGCTATGTCCTGCTCGACCTCAAGAAGCGCGCCCGCGACGCGCGCGGCTTCGTCCATGCGCTGGAAGGCTGGGTGATCGCCACTCTGGCCGATTTCGGCGTCGAGAGCTTCCGCCGCGACGGCCGCATCGGCATCTGGACGATCGATATCGACGGGCGCGAGGCCAAGATCGGCGCCATTGGCGTGCGCATCCGCCGATGGGTGACGATGCACGGCTTCGCGGTGAACCTTTCGCCCGACTTGTCGCATTTCGCCGGCATCGTGCCTTGCGGCATCGCCGAATTCGGCGTCACCAGCCTTGCTCGGCTGGGCGTCGAGGTCGACAGCGCGGCATGGGATCGGGCATTGCTGGCCCGCGCCGGGGATTTCCTCGCCACGCTCGACGTTCCCTGCCCGCCGGAGTCCGCCGCATGACCGTAACCCCTCGCCTCGCCGTGCTCCCCCTGCTGAGCATCGCCCTGCTGAGCATCGCCCTCGCCGCCTGCAAGGGCGAGGAGAAGCCGGCGCAGAAGGGCACCGTGGCGGGCAGGATCCTGCCCGGATCGGCCAGCGACGCGATGCTGCCCTACGACACCACCCGCTCGCAGCCGCCGCTGGCGCCGCAGACCGGAACGAGCTCGCTGCCGGGCGACACACGTGCGCCTCGCGCCCAGGGCAGCGAAGCGGCGGATGAGGAGGCTCAGGCCGCGCCGGCCGATGGCGCCCCAGCCGCCGCAGCAGCAGCAGCGCCGACGATAGCGGCGGAGCCGGTGGAGTAGCCGACGGAAACGCGGTTGCCGTTTCCTCGTTACATCTATTCGCAGTATCCAGCGCCGCTCAGAGCGGCTTGCCGTAGATGTAGTATTCCCGGTTGATCTTGCTCTGGATCGCCTCGGCGATGGCCAGCATCCCCTGGTTGTCGTCCAGGATCCAGCCGATCTCCGCCGTCTTGAAGCCATAGTTGGCCATGCCGGAGCGGCGGATATATTCGATCATCATGAAGGCGAGCTGGCTGGCCAGCCGCGACGACTGCAACCGCTTGACCACGCCCATCAGCGGCACGCGCGCGCGTTCGGCCCTGGGCTTGCGCGCCCAGAGCAGCAGTTTGGCCCAGTTGAACGGGAAAAGCTTACCGCCGAACGGCTTGATGACCCGGTTGAGGTCCGGGAAGGTCAGCATGAAAGCCACCGGCTCGCCGTCCAGTTCGGCGATGCGCAGGAGATCAGGCTTCACCAGCGGCTGCATCTTCTTCGAGACATAGCGCACTTCATCGTCGGTGATGGGAACGAAGCCCCAGTTGGCCGACCAGGCATCGTTGAGAATGGAAAAGACCAGATCGGCCTCTTCCTTCACCCGGCTCACATCGGCTTCGCGGATGCGGATGCGCGGGTTCTTCTCGCCGGAGGCGACGATGCGGTTGATGAGCGGGGGAAAGCCGCCCTCGATATTGAGGTCGTAAGTCACCAGCCGCTTGGCCAGATCGTAGCCGCGCCCCTCGATCCATGCCTGATAGGCGGGCGAATTGTGCCCCATCATGATGACCGGCGGGTGATCGTGGCCCTTCACCAGCAGTCCCGGCTCATCCCAGATCGACAGGCTGACGGGCGCCAGCACGCGGGTCATGCCCCTGGCTTTCAGCCAGTCCTCGGCCACGGCGATCAGCGCGCCCGCGACCGCCTCGTCCGCCGCCTCGAACATGCCCCAGTTGCCGGTGCCCGGTCCCATGCCCTGTTCGGGCGGCAGCGTGTGCGACAGGAAATCGATATGCGCCGATATGCGCCCCACGACCTGTCCGCCGCGCCGCGCGAGGAACAGCTGCACTTCGGCATGCTTGAAGAACGGGTTCTTCTTCGGATCGAGCAATTCGGCCACGTCCATGCGCAGCGGCGGCACCCAGTTGGGATCGCCGGCGTTCAGCCGATAGGCGAGATCGATGAATTCGGCGCGGTCGCGCTTCGTCGCCACCGGGGTGACCGTAACGTCGCTCATAATGGAAATCCCCCCGCCGGGCCGTCAGCCCTGGGCGTCGTTCTTTTCAAGGCTCCGGCGGCGCGGATGGCCGCTGGCGATGCCGCCCGACAGATCCTTCACCCACGGATAGTGAGCCGCGACATCCTCGGTATAGCCCAGGTTGAACACCGTCGGGCTGCGACGCGGACGATCCTTCTTTTCGTAATAAGTGCCCAGCAGGCGATCCCAGCCGTAGTTGGTGATGCCGTAATTGCCGTCCTCGTCGAAATAGTGATGTTCGTTATGGCGCTGCTTCATGAACTGCACCCAGTCCCACTTCGGCTTGAACGACAAGTGCTGGATGCAATGCATGAACTCGTAATAGCAGGTCGTCAGGATGCCGGTGGCCAGCGCCGCCAGCGCCCCACCCGGCCCGCCGATCATCCAGCCGATCGGCACCGTGGCGATGGCGATGGTCGGCAGCGTGGTGTGCAGCGCGCCGAACAGCACTTCCAGATGGTTGGGGTCCTGGTGATGATCGTAATGGATGCGCTTCCACGTGGAGGACAGCCACTTCGCCTTGTACATCCACTGCCCGTGCAGGACGTACTGGTGCAAGAGGTGCCAGACCAGCGGATAGACGAACAGCGCCGCCGCGACAGCGCCCAGCGTCTGCAGCGGCGTCGCGGGGAAAAAGAAGAACGCCACGATGCTGGCCGCCGCCACCGAGAGATAGGCGACGATCGTGTAGTGCTGGAAATAGGCGGCCACCAGTTCGCCCAGAGTCATCCGGTCGAGATAGTGCGAGCGCTTCCAGAACGGCAGCTGGCTTTGGTCAACGGTCTGCGACACTTGTGCTTTTTCCTGTGGCTGGTGGCCCGGATGGACCGGGGCCTTACCAGACTTAGCGTAATTACCCAAACTGGGGATGCGGCGCCATAAGCGCAACTTTGCGGCCAGAGTGGGGCGATAGGTAGGACAACGCGTGGGGCGACGGGTGGAGCGAACCGGGTGCGGCTACTCTTCGGTGCGGATCAAAACGGTCTCGCCCACCAGCGCGAACAGCAGGAACGGCGCCCAGGCGGCGACGAGCGGCGGATAGCCGCCGAAGTTGCCCATCGCCAGCGCCGCGTTGTCGACGACGAAATAGGCGAAACCCAGCGCCATGCCCATGACCGCGCGGATCAGCAACTGCCCCGAACGCGCCAGCCCGAAAGCGGCGATCGCGCCCAGCAGCGGCATCAGCGCGGCGGAGAACGGGCCGGACAGCTTGTGCCACCATGTTCCCTCCAGCTCGCTCGTGCGGCGCCCGGCGGCCTTCAGTTCGGCGATGGAACGCGACAGGGTGAACAGGTCCTGCGCGTCGGGATCGACCTTGCTGATCGCCACCTGCCCCGGATCGATGCCCCTGGCGAGGACGAGCGGAGCGAGCTTCGCGCTCGCGGTGGTCGCCACGTCGAAACGCATCGGCGCTTCCAGCCGCCAGCCCGGCGCGGCGAAGGTCGCCCTGGGGCTGCGGATCTGCTGCACGATCATGCCGTTCGCATCGCGGCGATACCAGGTCACCCCGGTCATCGTCATCGCCGGCCCTTCTCCCGTCACGGTCGCGGCGGTGAGGATATTGGGGCCATCGCGCAGATAGACGTTGCTGCGCACCCCGGACGATTTGGGCACCGGGCCGTAATCGACCGCCTGCCAGGCATTGAGCGTGGCCGTGGCGTTCGTCACCACCCGTTCGTTGAACAGGAGACTGCCGAACGAGATCGCCAGCGCCGCCAGGAACAGCGGCGCCAGCACCTGGTGCGCCGACAGGCCCGCCGCCTTCATCGAGATGACTTCGCTGTTCTGGTTGAGCGTGGCGAGCGTGATGATCGTCGCCAGCAGCACCGAATAAGGCAGGAAGCGCGCCACCAGCTGCGGCACGCGCAGGCTGACGTAAGTCCACAGCTGCGCCTGGCCATTGCCCGGCGCGGCCAGGATCTTGCCGCTTTCGCCCAGGAGGTCGAGCGTCTGGAGCACGAGGACCAGCATGATGAGCACGGCCAGGATGCGCGTGACGAACAGCCGCGCCAGATAGAGCGTCAGCGTGCGGGATGGAAAGAATTCGAGCTGCATCGGCGTCCTCAGGCCCGCTGGCGCGTCTTGAGCAGCGCCCGCAGGCGCTTGGCGAAGGTTTCGGCGAAACGATCGAGCCAGCCGATGGGCTGCCCGCCGGGAACATAGGCGATGCGCCAGTACATCCAGACGATCAGCATGGCGAACAGGGCGAACGGCCCCCACAGCGCCAGCACCGGATCGACCCGGCCCAGCGAGGCGACATCCTGCCCGTATTCGTTGATCTTGTGATAGGCGACGACGAAGACGATCGACACGAACAGCCCCAATGCCGAAGTCGAGCGCTTGGGCGGCACCGCGAGCGCCACGGCAAGGAAGGGCAACAGCAGCATCATCACCACTTCGACCATACGATAATTGAAGCTGGCTTGGCTGCGCACGCGCTCGCTCTCGGGCGTGTCGGCGCTCCAGCCCAGCTTCAGCAGCTCGGGCAGGATATATTCGCGATCCTTCTCGCCGCGCCGGCGGAACGCCTCGATCGCCGGAAGGTCGATGGGCAGGTCGTGGCGGGTGAACGACAGCACACGCGAATTCTCGCCGGGAATGTCCTGGACGATCTGTCCCTGCTCCAGCCGCAGCACGATGGTGTCCGGCCGGTCTCGCAAGGCGAGGAACCGCCCTTCGCGGGCGGAGATCGACAGCACCTGTCCCTTGGTGTCGGCGACGCGAGCGAAGATGCCGATCAACTGGCGGCCTTCGTCGCGGCTTTCCTCGATGCGCAGCGCCATGCGGTCCTTCAGCGTGGTGAATTCGCCCACCTTGATCGACGCGCCCAGCGCGCCGGAGCGCAGATCGAACTGAAGCTGTTCGTAATAATAGCGGGACAGCGGCTGGAGATAGCCGACGATGGCGAAATTGACGCAGGCCAGCAGCACGGTGATGAGCAGCGGCACGCGCAGCAGCCGGGTATAGCTGAGCCCGACCGCGCGCATCACGTCGAGTTCGCTGGTGGTGGCCAGCTTGCGGAAGGCGAGCAGGATGCCGAGCATCAGCCCAAGCGGAATCGCCAGGCTGGCGTATTCGGGCAGCAGGTTCGCCAGCATCTTGAACACGACGCCGACCGGCCCGCCCTCGCTAGCGACGAAATCGAACAATCGCAGCATCTTGTCGAGCACGAGCAGCGAGGCGGCGATGACGAACACCCCCAGCATCGGCATCAGCACCAGCCGCAGGATGTAGCGATCGACGGCGGTGAAGAATTTAGGTTTCATATCGTCCGGTCACAGCCGCACCTCTACAGCGCCCGCACGCCGGGAGGAAGCGTTTGCGTCACGCGGGGCGAAGTTCGGGTTCAGCGGCAGGATGAGGCGTCCTTCAGACAGGAGCGCAGACACGGAGAGTTCCATAATCAGTCACTCGTCATTGCGAGGGGCGCAGCCCCGCGGCAATCCAGGGTCCGACGTGACGCCCTTAATTGCCGCGGGGCTGGCCCAGAAGGCCGGTTTATCCTGAGTGCCTGCAGGCAGACGAAGGGCTTCTCGCAAGACGATTCCAAAGAATCTCCGGCCTGCCGTCGTTCAGGCCTTTTCCAGCGTGCATTGCAGCGGATGCTGGTTCTGCCGGGCGAAATCCATCACCTGGTTCACCTTGGTTTCGGCGATCTCGTAAGGGAACACGCCGCAGATGCCGACGCCCTTCTGGTGCACGTGCAGCATCACGCGCGTCGCCTGTTCCAGGTCCATGTTGAAGAATCGCTTGAGCACGATCACCACGAATTCCATCGGAGTGTAATCGTCGTTCAGCAGCAGAACCTTGAACTGGCTGGGTTTTTTGGGCTTGGCGCGAGTCTTGGTGGCGATGCCGAGTTGGTCTTCGCCGCCGCCGCCGGTGCCCGCGTCCTCACCTTCGCCGGCGCGGACGCGCGAAAGCGCGATGGAATCGTATGGGACAGGTCTGCGGAGCATCGCCCATGAATATCGCAAGCCGGGGGTAGTTCACAACCCATCCGATGCCGCGACTGCGCGATCGATGGTAAACGGACCGGACGCCCCCGCGTATCCGGCCCGTTCGCGTCGGCTCGCCGGCGTGGGGAACTGCGCCGGGCGAACGCGCCCACCATCGTGGCCGGCCCTTGCAGCGCCGGCCGAATTCACCCTTCGATAACGCCGGCTCAAGCGGCCTTGCGAACCTTTTCGACCGCAAGGCTGACACGGCCCGAAAGCGGCGCCATCACTTCGTTGGCCAGCTTGAGCACGGCTTCGCTGTTCTTCGAACCGTAAGCGACGGCGCTGTCGAAGTTGCGGCGGAACAGGTCGCTCTGCAGCTTGAAGAAATCGGCGGGCGTCTTGGCGGCGCTCAGTTCCTTGACGTCGGACGTCATCGTCTCGAAGGCCGACTTGCTCTCGGCGACGAAAGTCGTGCCCATGCCCTGAAGGCCGGTGGCGAAAATCTTGCCCGATTCGACGGCGGCCTCGACGTTGCCCTTGGCGAATTCGTTGTACTCGGAGAAAATCGCCGAGCTCTTTTCGAAAGCTTCCTTGGCCTTGGCCTGCGCATCGGAAACGACGCCCTTGAGGCCGTCGGTGAAGGTCGAGGTGATGTCCATGGTCTTATCCTTGATCTGGGTGAACGGAAGGAATTTGGAAGAAACGCCTGCCTGCGGCTTGGTGGGGGTGACCACAGGCTTCCTTTTGCCGACCGCGACCTTGGCAGCGATGGCCGGCTTTGGAACGACTGGTTTGAGGGCGACTGGTTTGAGGGCGACTGGTTTGAGGGCGACTGGCGGCTTGATCGTCACAGGCTTCCGCGCGGCCGCTCGCGCCGGAACTGATGTGCTGGCCGCCGGCTTGCGCTTGGCCGCTGGCTTGGCCGCGGCTTTAGGAGCGCGCGGCTTGGCCGCGACCCGGGCGGGCCTGGCCTTCGCGACCTTTACCGGCGCAGGTTCCGGGGTGACGGCCGTGACCGGCTGGACTTGCGCGACGAATTCCGGCTCCGGCTCCACCACTAGCGGCAGCGGTTCCGGCGTCGCGGCCTCCGCCACGACACGCGGCTTGCGTCCGCGCTTGCCCTTGGGGGGAAATGCCACCGGTTCAACCTCGGACTCAGCCGCAGCTTCCACCGTGGCGGGCGTTTCCTCGGCGGGAAGCGGAAGCGCTTCGGCCGCGGCGGCGTAAGCCTTTTCGGCGGACGCTTCCGCCTTGCCCTGATCTTCGTCAGCCATCATGCAACCCTTCACCTCGGCGCGCTATTCGCACAGCCCGCCGAAAGCTCGTTTGTTGCATCGCACAATAGGGCGGATTCCGAACGAGTCAAGCACTTTGTTGCAGTGCAACATAAGTGAAATGGAACCACTCCGGCTGGATCAGCGGGTCTTTACGTAACGCCCCGGCGCATCCTCGATCACCTTGTCGCCCCGGCCGCCCGGCTTGCGTTTGCCGCGGGCCGCGACCTCTGCCGGGTCCTGCTCGCGCAGCCATGCGGCCCAGTGCGGCCACCAGCTTCCGGGGTGTTCGTTCGCACCTGCGACGAACTCGTCCAGCGTCCTGGCGGCGGCATCGTTGGTCCAGTACTGGTACTTGCGGGTCTCCGGCGGATTGACCACCCCGGCGATATGGCCTGACCCGGCCAGCAGGAACGTCAGCGGCCCGGTCAGGTGGCGCGTCATCTTCCAGACGCTTTCAGGCGGCGCGATATGATCCTCGCGCCCCGCCTGGATATAGCTCGGCGTGGCGATGCGCGTCAGATCGATCGGCGTGCCGTCGGCGCTCAGCGCGTCGGGCACCACCAGCCGGTTGTCGCGATAGAGATCGCGCAAGTACTCGCGGTGCCAGCGCACCGGCAGGTTGGTGACATCGCCGTTCCAGTGCAGCAGGTCGAACGCCGGATAGGCCTGTCCCAGCAGGTAATTGTTGATGACGTAGTTCCAGATGAGGTCGTTGCCGCGCAGAAGGTTGAACACAGCGGCCATATAGCGGCCGTCAAGGTAGCCGTGCGGCGCCAGGTGGCCGATGGCCCCCATCTGCTGGTCGTCGATGAAATGCTTCAGGTCGCCGGCCTGTTCGAAGTCGATCTGCGCGGTGAAGAAGGTCGCGCTCTTCACTTTGTCGCCCTCGCCCCGCCGCGCCAGCACCGCCAGCGTGGCCGCCAGCGTCGTGCCCGCCACGCAATAGCCGATGGTATGGACCGAAGGCACGCCGAGCCGATCGCGGACCACGTCTATCGCCTCGATCTGGGCGCGGATGTAATCGTCCCAGACCAGCTCGCCCATGGTTTCATCGGCCGATTTCCATGAAACCATGAAGACGGTGATCCCCTGCTCCACCGCCCAGCGCACGAAGCTTTTCTTCGGGTTCAGGTCGAGGATGTAGAAGCGGTTGATCCACGGCGGGAAGATCACCAGCGGCGTCGCCAGCACGTTTTCGGTAACGGGCGTATACTGGATCAGCTGGAACAGCGGCGTTTCGTGCACCACCTTGCCCGGCGTCACCGCGATATTCTCGCCCAGGCGGAAGGCTTCGGGATCGGTATGGGTCAGCTGGCCGCGCTTGAGATCGGCCAGCAGGTGCTCCATCCCCTTGACCAGGCTCTCGCCCTTGGTCTCCACCGCGCGGTCCAGCACCAGCGGGTTCGTCAGCGGGAAATGCGCCGGGCTGAAGGCGTCCACCATCGCGCGGGTCATGAAGCGCAGCTGCTCCTTGCGCGGCGCGTCGAGCCCCTCCACGCTGTCGGCCATCGCCACCAGCTGCTCGGCCAGCATCAGGTAAGTCTGGTGGACCAGCGCGAAGAACGGCTGGTCGCGCCATTTCGCATCGTCGAAGCGCCGGTCGGCGCGCGGAAAAGCCGGAACGCCGCCGCTGCCGCTCGCGCCCGCTTTCGGGCCGATGCCATATTGCCCCAGCACCGTTTCCCACAGCGCCAGTCCGTCTTCCCACAGACGCTTCTGGGTATCCGGCTGGGCCAGCGGCATCTGGCGATACCAGCCTTCGGCCAGCGCCAGGAGCTTTGCCGGGTCGGTGAAGTTCGCTGGAGAGGCGTTGACCGCCCTGTTCGCCTGATCGGCCTGGAATTCGATCCACATGGTCTGCAGACGCTGCATGACTTGCGTCCAGTGCGCGGAATCGCCCGCTTCGGCGAGCGCGGCCTGGGTGGTCGGCATGAGCTGGGTCATCAGCTCGATCACCGCGCCGGATTGCGCGCGAAACGCGTTGACGAGCACGTCCAGCGTGCCGCCACCGGCTTGCGACTGATCTGCCATGTCATTGGACTCCTTAGCCTTGGGGCAGCGCGCTTCCCCGCGCGACACTGTTGCGAGTCCTCTCCATCCGCGTCCTTGATAGCCGCCCAGCCGCTATTTGCCAGAGGCTGTTTATCGGCCTAAAGCAGCCCTTGCGGCAATCCAGCCGCATCAATCTGGAATGCAAGAGGTCATGGAAGACGAGTTCTACCGCATCAAGCGACTGCCGCCCTATGTCATCGCCGAAGTGAATGACATGCGAGCCGCAGCGCGAGCCGCGGGCAGGGACATCATCGACCTCGGCATGGGCAACCCCGATCTGCCGCCACCCGCCCATATCGTCGACAAACTGTGCGAAGTCGCGCAGAAGCCCGACGCGCACGGTTATTCCGCCTCGGCGGGCATCCCCGGCGTGCGCAAGGCGCAGGCCAACTACTACGCGCGCCGCTTCGGCGTGGAGCTGGACCCGAACACCGAAGTCGTGATGACCATGGGTTCGAAAGAAGGCCTCGCCAGCATGGCGACGGCGATCACCGCGCCCGGCGACGTCGTGCTGGCCCCCAATCCCAGCTATCCGATCCATACCTTCGGCTTCATCATCGCCGGGGCGACGATCCGCGCCGTGCCGACGACGCCGAACGAGGATTACTGGCGCGCGCTGGACCGGGCGATGGCCTTCACCGTGCCGCGCCCGTCGATCCTGATCGTCAACTACCCGTCGAACCCGACGGCGGAGACGGTCGACCTGGCGTTCTACGAACGGCTGGTCGCCTGGGCGAAGGAGAACAAGGTCTGGGTCCTGTCCGACCTCGCCTATTCCGAGCTTTACTACGACGGCAACCCCACGCCTTCTATCCTCCAGGTGCCCGGCGCCAAGGACGTGGCGGTGGAGTTCACCTCGATGTCGAAGACTTTCTCGATGGCCGGCTGGCGCGTCGGCTTCGCAGTGGGAAACCAGCGGCTGATCGCGGCGCTGAAGCGGGTGAAGAGCTACCTCGATTACGGCGCCTTCACGCCGATCCAGGCCGCCACTTGCGCCGCGCTGAACGGTCCGCAGGACATCGTCGAAAAGAACCGTGAACTGTACCAGAAGCGCCGCGACGTGATGGTCGAGGCGTTCGGACGCGCCGGTTGGGACATTCCGTCCCCGCGCGCATCGATGTTCGCCTGGGCGCCGCTGCCGCCGGCGCTGAAGGAAATGGGCAGCCTCGAATTCTCCAAGCAGCTCCTGACCCACGCCGAAGTCGCGGTGGCGCCCGGCGTCGGCTATGGCGAGGACGGCGAGGGCTTCGTGCGCATCGCCATGGTCGAGAACGAGCAGCGGCTTCGCCAGGCGGCGCGCAACATCAAGCGCTATCTCGCCTCGATGGGCGTGAACAGCTCTGCGGCATGAGGATTGCCGTCCCGGTGAAAGCCGGGACGGCGCCCCTGACAGCAGGCACGCTTACCACCGGTTTACTTCTGCCCGCCATACTCGCCCTTGCGGGTGGGCATGAAAGGACGTGCCTGTGAGCCACGAATTTCCGGCCAGCGACCGTATCCGCGTGGATTTCGACGATGCCGGCGTCGCCATCGTCACCCTGACGCGCGGCGGCAAGCTCAACGCGCTCGACCCGGCGATGTTCGCCGCCATGATCGAAGCCGGCCAGGCCCTGTTCGACATGCCCGGCCTGCGCTGCGTCGTGCTGACGGGCGAAGGCCGCGCCTTCTGCGCCGGGCTCGACCTTTCGACATTCCAGGCCATGCTGGATAGCGGCGCAGAACCGATCACCCAGCGGACTTACGGCAACGCCAACCTGTTCCAGCAGGCCGCGCTGCAATGGCGCAAGCTGCCGGTGCCGGTGATCGCGGCGGTGCACGGCGCCTGCATGGGCGGGGGCCTACAGATCGCCGCCGGCGCCGACATCCGCGTGGCCGCGCCCGACGCGCGGCTGGCAGTGCTGGAGATGAAGTGGGGCATCGTCCCCGATATGGGCGGCTTCGCCCTGTGGCGCGGCCTCGTGCGGGAAGACGTGCTGCGCGAACTGACTTATACCAATCGCGAATTCTGCGGCACCGAAGCTCTGGCCATGGGCTTCGCCACGCTGGTCGACGCCGATCCACTGGCCCGCGCCATCGCGCTCGCCCGCGAGATCGCCACCCGCAGCCCCACCGCGATCCGCGCCGCCAAGACGCTGTTCAACAACGCGGCCGATCTCTCGCTCGACGATATCCTGATCGAGGAAAGCTACGCCCAGCACCGCCTGCTGGGTTCGCGCAACCAGCTTGAAGCGATGAGCAGCCAGTTGGGCGGCCAGCCGGCGCTGTTCGTCGATCCCACGTGATTTATTTACCCGTCTTCCGAACTAAACGTACATCCTCTCGCGCAAGTTGATGCCGCGTTCCACCCATAGCTTGAGCGCGGCCAGCATCTGCGACCAGCCCATGCAGTTGCCATAGGACGCATCGAGACCGGCCTGCCCTTCGCGCCAGCCTTCCTCGGTGATCGACACGAGCGTTCGCGTATCGCCGTCCAGCGGCTCGAACGTCATCGTCACCCGCGTTTTGTAGCCCGCCGGTCCATCGCCCTCGTTGGCGTCCCACAGGAGCACGATCTTCCGGTCCGGCACGACCTCGACCACGTTCACCGGAAAGCGCCCGGGAAAGTCGTGAAAGTCCCAGCTCACCGTCGCGCCCGCTTCCAGCCGGCCTTGCGCCCCGCCGGTGGTGAAATAGCCCGATAGCCGCGCCGGATCCGCCACCGCCTCGAACACTTCGTGCGAGGACTGCGAGACATGCGTGAAGACCTTGAACTTCAGCTCCATCGGCTTTGCTCCTTGCCGGGCGAATCCATATGTTATAAATCTATAACATGTCACCTTCTGATCGCCAAGACGCCGTCTTTCGCGCCCTCGCCTCCCCCGCCCGCCGCGCGCTGCTCGACCATCTGCGCGACATGCCGATGACCACGGGAGCGCTCTGCGCTCTGTTTCCCGAGCTCGATCGGTGCAGCGTGATGCAACACCTGAAGGTGCTTGAAGCCGCCGACCTGGTGATCGCCGAGAAACGCGGCCGCGAGCGCTGGAACTACCTGAACCCGCTGCCGATCCACGACATTCACGAACGCTGGATCGGCCCGCACGCGGCACTGGCGGTGGAGAGGCTGGCCGGACTGAAACGCCAGCTGGAGCGGCCGGGCGGGGTGAGCGCTGATGTGGAAGCGGGTGGTGGATGTTGACGCTGGATGAGTGGTGAAACTTTGCGGCAACGTGAAAGAAAGGCGGGCACGGACATGGTGCGACCGCGATATTGAGGCGCGATTATCGACGAACGCGGGAATGTATGAAATCGCCCGAAGGCCGGTCTTAAAATGCGAAGAACGGACGAAGTATCCCCGTCGCCCCTGCGCAGGCAGGGGCGACGGAGCTAAGCCCGCCTCCCTCTCCCAACCAGGGAGAGATCAGCCGCCGCTCCGCTTTTCCAGCGCCGCCAGGTCGGCCGGGGTGTTGATGTTCGCGGGCGCTACGGGAAGCTCCACCGCCCTGGCCCCGATGACCTCGGCGAAGCGCTTCATCGAGTGGCGGCCGTCGCCGGTCAGGATCGCTTCGATGTCGGCCGCCGCGCTCGCGGGCCAGAGACCGACCACCGGTTGCGCGGCGAGGCAGGCCGGCGCGTGCCCCAGCAGGTCCAGCAGGCTATCGGGCAGGTCGACCGAATCCACCCCGCAGCTCAGCACCGTTTCGTAGCCCTCGTCGCGCGCGTGGTGGAGCGCGGCGGCGAGGCCGCCAAGCGGCCCCATGCCTTCGTGCGGCCAGTCGGGCAGCGTCGGCGCCGGAGCCTGCGCACGGCCGACCACGACGACATGCTCGCACAGGCCCGACAGCGCATCGACCGCGCGGGCGATCAGGGTGCGGCCGTCCAGTTCCGCCAGCGCCTTGTCGCTACCGAAGCGCGAGGATTGGCCCCCTGCCAGGACGACGCCGAGGATCATCGGGTGGTGCTCGGGAAGTGCGAAACGATCGCTCCTTCCTTCGTCATTGCGAGCGTAGCGAAGAAATCCAGGGCCTCACGTGCCGCCCTGAATTGGTCCAAGCAAATTGCCGCCCGCCCTGCCATCAGAACACCACAACCGCGCGGATGGACTTGCCCTCGTGCATGAGGTCGAAGCCCTTGTTGATCTCTTCCAGGCTCAGCACATGGGTGATCATCGGGTCGATCTCGATCTTGCCGTTCATGTACCAGTCGACGATCTTCGGCACGTCGGTCCGCCCCTTCGCCCCGCCGAAGGCCGACCCTTTCCACACCCGGCCGGTGACGAGCTGGAACGGGCGCGTGGCGATCTCCTTGCCCGCTTCGGCGACGCCGATCACGGTGGAGACGCCCCAGCCGCGATGGCAGGCTTCCAGCGCCTGGCGCATCACCGTGGTGTTGCCGGTGCAGTCGAACGTATAGTCCGCGCCGCCGTCGGTCAGCGCCACCAGGTGCGCCACCACGTCGCCGTCGATTTCGTTCGGGTTGACGAAGTGGGTCATGCCGAAGCGCCGGCCCCATTCCTCGCGCGCGGGGTTGAGGTCGACGCCGACGATCTTGTCCGCACCCACCAGCCTGGCGCCCTGCAGCACGTTGAGGCCGATGCCGCCAAGCCCGAAGACCACCACGTTGGAACCGGGCGTGACCTTTGCCGTGTTGATGACCGCGCCGACGCCCGTCGTCACGCCGCAGCCGACGTAGCAGGTCTTGTCGAACGGCGCGTCCTCGCGGATCTTGGCCACGGCGATCTCGGGCAGGACGGTGAAGTTCGAGAATGTCGAGCAGCCCATATAGTGGAAGATCGTCTGCCCCTTGTAGCTGAAGCGGCTGGTGCCGTCGGGCATCAGCCCCTGCCCCTGGGTGGCGCGGATCGCGGTGCACAGGTTGGTCTTGCCCGACAGGCAGCTTTTGCACTGACGGCATTCGGGCGTGTAGAGCGGGATGACGTGATCGCCCACCTTCACGCTGGTGACGCCCGCACCAACCTCGCGCACGATCCCGGCGCCTTCGTGGCCCAGTACCGAGGGGAAGATGCCCTCGCTGTCGAACCCGTCGAGCGTGTAGGCGTCGGTGTGGCAGATGCCGGTCGCCATGATTTCCACCAGCACTTCGCCGGCCTTGGGCCCTTCGAGATCGAGCTCGACGATTTCCAGCGGCTGCTTGGGCGCGAAGGCAACGGCGGCGCGGGTCTTCATCTCGGCGATCTCCTGAAGGTGTGCTGGCAGCTATAGCGCGTGGTGCACCCGCCAAGGCAAGCCAATCTTGCCAACCCGGCGGCGATGCTGTCCAGTCGTGCGCGATGAAGGCGCTGCGCGATCCCCAGAACCTGCTGACCGATGGACTCGCCGCGATCCGCGCCCAGTTCCGCGTGCCGGAAAGCTTCCCGCCGCAAGTGATCGCCGCCGCGGAAGCGGCAGCAAGGCGGGCGCCGAACGAGCATGCGGATCGCACCGCGATGCCCTTCGTCACGCTCGATCCGGCCAGCTCCACCGATCTCGACCAGGCCTTTTCGATAGAAGCGGCGGGCGGCGACATCCTGCTGCACTATGCCATCGCCGACGTGCCGTGGTTCGTGACCGATGGCGATCCGCTCGACCAGGAGGCGTGGAAGCGCGGCACAACGAATTATCTGCCCGGCGGCAAGGCCAGCCTCTATCCTCCGGTCCTGAGCGAGCGCGCCGCCAGCCTGCTGCCCGATGGAGAGCGCCCGGCCATCGTGCTGACCGTACGCATCACGCCCGATGGCGGCGTCCGGCTGGACGGGGCCGAACGCGCGCTGATCCGCAGCCGCGCCAAGCTGGCCTATGCGACCGTGCGTGACGATGACCTGCCGGCAGGCTTCACCGAACTGGCCACGCGGATCGCCGCCGCCGAGGACCGGCGCGGGGCGACACGGGTCGATCCGCCGGAACAGGAGGTCGACGTGGACCAGACGGGCCGCTTCACCTTGCGGTTCCGTCCGCCGCTCTTGTCCGAACAGCGCAACGCCGCCCTGTCGCTCGCGGCCAATCTCGCCGTCGCCGACGCGATGCTGGCGGCCGGCGCCGGCCTGTTCCGCGTCATGGACCCGCCCGACGCGCGCGCGGTGGAGCGGCTGCGCGGCACGGCCAAGGCCTTCACGCTCGACTGGCCCGCCGCCCTGCCGCTGGCCGATTTCGAGCGCGGCCTCGATCCCGCCGACCCGCGCCAGGCCGCCTTCATGATGGCGATCCGCCGCGCCGGCCACGGCGCCGGCTATGCCGCCTGGCGCGAAGGCGTGGTGCCCTGGCACGCGGCGGTGGCTGCGACTTACGCCCACTGCACCGCCCCGCTGCGCCGCCTGGCCGACCGCTATGTCCTGCTGGCCGCGCTGGCGGTCGCCAATGGCCGGCAAGTGCCGGTTCCGGTGCGCGAAGCGTTCGAACGCCTGCCCGACGCCATGGCGAAGGCAGACGCGCGCGACGGCCAGATCGAACGCGCCGTCATCGACCTTGCCGAAGTCGCGCTGCTGACGAATCGCGAGGGCGAACGCTTCGCCGCCGTCGTCACCGATATCGGCGACGGCGGCGCGCGCATCCAGCTGACCGACATGCCCGTGGTCGCCCGCGTCAAGGCGCATGGCGTGCTGCCCGGCGCGCGGATCATGGTGGAATTGCTGCGCGCCGACCCGGTGCAGCGCCGGCTGGAATTCCAGCGCATTTCCTGAATTCGCCCGAATCGGATTGCGCCCGCCCGCGTGGGTTGTTAGGGGCGCCGTTCCAGAATTTCTGCCCCGGATGGCCCGATGGCGGAGTGGTTACGTAGAGGACTGCAAATCCTCGCACGCCGGTTCGATTCCGGCTCGGGCCTCCATCCTTCTCCAGGGCAGCTCCCCTGCCACGGAGAACAGACTTTTGACTGTCAATCTGCACCTTCAGGAAGCTGGCGAAGGCCGCTTCACCGTTCTCATCGACACGCCCATGTCTACCGGCATCAAGGAAGACCGGCACTTGTTCGGTGGCGCCGGCGTCGCTGCGGCGATCCATGCCATGGAACGGTTTTCGGGGCAGGAGGCGCTATGGGGCTGCGCCCAGTTCCAGTCGGTGGCGAAGATCGGCCAGACGCTGGAACTGGTGGAGACCGCACGCGTCGCGGGGCGATCCATCTCTCAGTTCTCCATTTCCGCCCAGGTCGACGGCGAGACGGTGCTGCAGTTCACCGGCGCAACCGGCGATACCCGGCCCCATGCCGAGGACCAGAACTGGGTTCACCGCGAAACGATGCCCGACATCGCCGCCGCCAAATTCGTCGTCGCACATAACGACGCGCACGAGGACATCCACGGCCGCTTCGAAGCGCGCCAGGTGAAGGGTCGCTTCGGCAAGTTCTCCCGCGATCCGCGCACCGACAATCAGAAGGTCGAAGTCTGGTTCCGCCCGTTCTCGGGAGTGGTCGACCGCGCTGTGCTGGCGATGCTTTGCGATTTCGTGCCCGCCACCACCACCAACGCGCTCGGCGTACGCTCGGGCGGCCGCAGCATCGACAACCACATCCGCTTCGGCCGGTTGGTGCCGACCGAATGGGTCCTGGCCGAATTCCACATGGTCAGCATCGCCCACGGCACCGGCTACGGCATGTCCACCCTCTATGCCGAGGACGGGACGATCATGGCCATCGGATCGCAGAACTTCCGCCTGTCGCTGAGCCCGAGGGCAGACGAGCGGCGGACTTAGCCGAACCGCGGCTCGCGCCGCTCGCGGAACGCGGCCACGCCTTCGCGCACATCGCCCCAGCCCAGCGATTCGGTCGTCAGCGCCGCCGCATCGCTCACCGATGCGGCCAGCGTCGCGCCAAAGCCCGCCTGGAGCTGGCGCTTGATCGCCGCCATCGATCGCGGCGAGCGATGATCGGCCAGCGTGCGGGCATAATCGCGCGCGAATGCGGCGAAGCCTTCCGCATCGTGCACCTGCGACACCAGACCCGTGCGCAGCGCCTCCTCCGCCGCCACCGGGCGCGCCGACAGCAGCATGTCGGACGCGAAGCCCTGCCCGACGATGCGCGGCAGCAGGAAGGCGATGCCCTGCTCCGCCACGAGCCCCATTTTCGCGAAGCTGGCGATGAAACGCGCCTTGCCCGACCCCAGCCGCACGTCGCAGGCAAGCGCCAGCGACAGCCCCGCGCCGGCGCAGGCGCCGTTCACCGCGGCGACGAAGGGCTTGGGGATGGCCAGCGGCAGGGTATAGCGCCGGCACAGCGCCGGATCGGCATCGGGCAACGCGGCGGCCAGGTCGATCGCCGAGCCGCGCGACACGCCGCTCCCACCGGCATCGGCGCTTACTTCGTCCAGCCGCTCCATGCTGGCGCCCGAACAGAAGCCCGCCCCCGCCCCGGTCAGCAGCACCGCGCGCACCGCGTCGTCGCGCGCCGTCTCGATCATCGCCGCGTCCAGTTCCTGCCCCATGGCGGCGTCGATGGCGTTGAGCCGCTCGGGCGCATTCAGGGTTACGATCGCGAGATGACCCTCGCGCTCCAGCGTGACCTGCATGGGGATCAATCGCCGTCCAGCAGGTTGCCCAGTCCGCCCAGGACCGACCCCTCGCCGCGATTCTGCCCGCCCCGGCTGCCCGCCGCGGCCAGCATCCGGCCGGCCAGGCGCGAGAACGGCAGCGACTGGATCCACACTTTGCCCGGCCCGCGCAGCCGTGCGAAGAACAGGCCCTCGCCGCCGAACAGCACGCTGCGCACCCCGCCCGCGGTGATCACGTCGAAGTCCACGCCTGCGGTATAGGCGGCCAGGCAGCCGGTATCGACGTGCAGTTCCTCGCCTGCCGCCAGTTCGCGCTCCACCAGGGTGCCGCCCATCTGGACGAAGACCCAGCCGTCGCCTTCCAGCTTCTGCATGATGAAGCCTTCGCCGCCGAACAGCCCGGTCAGGATCTTGCGTTGGAAATGGACGCCGATCGACACGCCCTTGGCCGCCGCCAGGAAGCTGTCCTTCTGGCAGATCAGCTGCCCGCCCAGCGTATCGAGCTTCAGCGGCAGGATCGAACCCGGCGTCGGAGAGGCGAATGCGACACGGGCCTTGCCGGCGCCTTCATGGGTGAACACGGTGGTGAACAGGCTTTCCCCCGTCACCAGCCGCTTGCCCGCGCCCAGCAGCTTGCCCATGAAGCCGCCGTCGGTGGCGCGCCCGTCGCCGAACACCGTCGTCATCGCGACGCTCGCATCCTTCCACACCATGGCGCCGGCTTCGGCGACGGCGCTTTCGCCCGGATCGAGTTCGATCTCCAGGAACTGCAGCTCCTGCCCCTTGATCTCGAAATCGATGTCGTCGGACACGCCAGAGCTGCGCGAATGGGACCACGGGTTCGATGACATGGCGGCAATCCTCCTGAACGAAAAAGGCGAACGGCGCGAACGGCGTGAGCGGGGCGCCTGCGGCGGCGTATGCCGGGGTTGCCGCCGCCGTTCAACCCAGCCGGCGCCACCCGCGCCAGGTCCGCACCGGACAAAAAGCCGCCGCCGCACGGAACGATCTCGCCACAAGTCGCCAAGACCCCTTGCGCACCCCGCCACCCCTCGGTAAAGGCCGCCCCCTGTCCGGGGTACGCCGCTTTAGCTCAGCCGGTAGAGCACATCATTCGTAATGATGGGGTCAGGTGTTCGAGTCACCTAAGCGGCACCACCGGCTTTTCAGTCACTTAGGGCCCATATCGAGCTGTAGATGCCGATACCTGTGGGGACCCCAGCAATCACATAGCATGCACCACCGGTTCGCCGCCGGCTGTAAAAGCGATCGCGCGTAAACTAGGCACTACGTGCTCAATCGCCACCGTCAGATGTTCGAAACGCGGGGAACATCAGGCCCGTGGAGGCTTTGACTTGTCGACCATCCGACACGGAGAACGACAATGGCGAAGCGCCCCGCGACCCGAAGTAAGACCCAGCCTTCAGTCCACCTGGACGAAGTCGTCGGAAACGGTGGCGAGACCCACCAGCATGTCCCGCACGACGCCGACCATACCGATGCCGATGCACACCTTACGACCAACCAGGGCATTCGCGTTTCCGACAACCAGAACAGCCTCAAGGCCGGCGCGCGAGGCCCCAGCCTTCTCGAGGACTTTGTCCTGCGCGAAAAGATCTTCCACTTCGATCACGAACGGATTCCCGAACGCATCGTCCACGCCCGTGGCTCTGCAGCGCACGGTGTGTTCGAATGCACCAAGGCGATACCCGAACTGACCCGGGCGGCGCCGTTCCAGGAGGTCGGCAAGCAGACGCCGGTCTTCACGCGCTTCTCGACCGTCGCGGGCGGAGCCGGCTCGGTCGATACGCCGCGCGACGTGCGCGGCTTCGCAGTCAAGTTCTACACCGAAGAAGGCAATTGGGACCTCGTCGGCAACAATATCCCGGTGTTCTTCATCCAGGATGCGATCAAGTTTCCCGATCTCGTGCATTCGGTAAAGATGGAGGCCGACCGCGGCTTTCCGCAAGCCGCCTCGGCTCACGATACTTTCTGGGATTTCGTGAGCCTGATGCCCGAGACGATGCACATGATCATGTGGGCCATGTCGGACCGGGCGATCCCGCGTTCGCTGCGGACAATCGAAGGCTTCGGGGTCAACACCTTCCGCCTGGTCAATGCCGGAGGCGAGGCGAAGTTCGTCAAATTTCACTGGAAGCCGGTGCTTGGGCTGCAATCGACCTGCTGGGACGAAGCCGTCAAGATCGCTGGCGCCGATCCCGACTTCCACCGCCGCGACCTGTTCGAAGCAATCGACAGCGGCGCCTTTCCACAGTGGGATTTCGGCATCCAGGTTTTCGACGAAGCCTGGGCGGCTAAGCAGCCTTACGACGTGCTGGATGCGACCAAGCTGATCCCTGAGGAAGTGATCCCCGTCGACATCATCGGCCGCATGACGCTCAACCGCAATCCCGACAACTTCTTCGCCGAGACCGAGCAGGTCGCCTATTGCCCGGCCAATGTCGTGCCCGGCATCGACTTCTCGAACGATCCGCTTTTGCAGGGCCGGCTGTTCTCCTATCTCGACACGCAGCTAAAGCGCCTCGGCAGCACCAACTTCCACCAGTTGCCGATCAACGCGCCCAAATGCCCGATGCACAACTTCCAGCGTGACGGGCATATGCAGACACAGCTCCCCCAGGGGCGCGCCAATTATGAGCCCAACAGCCTTGCCGAGGCCGGCGAGCCGGGCGGTCCGCGCGAATGTCCGGCGACGGGCTTCACCAGCATCCCGGTCAACGACGAGCGAAACGATGGCGGCCAGAAGCTTCGCGTTCGTCCCGAACTGTTCGCCGATCACTACAGCCAGGCGCGGCTGTTTTTCCGCTCGCAGACGCCAATCGAACAGGCGCACATCGCCAGCGCCATCACTTTCGAATTGTCAAAGGTCGCTCTGCCGCACATCCGCACAAGGGTGCTGTCACGGATAGTCAATATCGATGCGGATCTCGCCGCACGCGTCGCCAAGGGACTGGGTGTCGCCGCACCCGAGGCCGCACCCGCCGCGAAGGCGCCTTTCGACATGAAGGAAAGTCCGGCGCTCTCCATCGTCAAGCAGGCCAAGGACACGCTGGAGGGCCGCAAGATCGCGATCCTCATCGCTGACGGCAGCGACGGCAAGGCATTGGCCAAGCTCAAGGCGGACATCGCCAAGGCGGGTGCGACGCCTTTCGTCGTCGCTCCGCATGTCGCAGCGGTCGAGACGACGAGCGGTCCGGTCGATGCCGACGGACAGTTGGCGGGAAGTCCGTCAGTCCTGTTCGACGCGGTCGCGCTGATACTTTCCGCCGATGCGGCCAAGGCGCTCGCCAGGGAAGGCGCGGCGGTGCAGTTCGTCATGGATGCCTTCGGGCACCTCAAGGCCATCGGGCACAGCGGCGCCGACGCCTTGCTCGCCAAGGCGGGTGTGGAGCCTGACGAGGGTGTCACCGGGCTCGGCAATGAGTTCCTGACCGCCGCCGCCAAACGCTTCTACGACCGCGAACCTAAAATCCGGACTCTCGCTTGAATGCCAAGCACCCCGGGTAAGGCGAGGCGGTTCGCTTGGCGCTGACTGAGCACCACGACCTGCGTACCGGCAATCCGCCGTGGGACGATGCACGCTGGGATGTGCCTGCCTCGGATGCCCTGCCTGACGCGCGGGCCGATGTGGCGATCATAGGGGCAGGCATCTCGGGCTCGATCATCGCCGAGCGGCTGAGCGAAACCGGGATGAGCGTGCTCCTGCTCGACCGGCGCGCGCCGGGGCTTGGCAGCACGGCGGCCTCGACCGCGCAGGTCATGTGGGCGATGGACGTTCCCCTGAGCACGCTTGCCGCCGATCTGGGTTTCGGCGAGGCGGCCCGGCGCTGGCGCCGCGTCTATCGGGCCGTGCGCGGGCTGGCAGAGCGGATGGACGTGCTCGGTATCGATGGCGAAAAGCAGGATTGTCCGACCGTTTACCTCGAAGGCCCGATGCTCGATGCTGACGCGCTGACCAGGGAGGCAGAACTCCACCGTAAGGCCGGTCTTCCCAGCGAATTTCTCGATGCCGGAAGCGTGGCCAGCCGCTTCGGCATCGCGACACGCGCCGCTATCGTCTCATCCGGCGGATTTTCCATCGATCCGGTAAAAACGGCGCACGGAATGCTGGAAGTGGCGCGGGCGCACTGGGCGCGGATCTGCCATCCCGTAGACGTCGTCTCGCTCACAAGCAGGAAAGACGGCGTCTCCTTGTCGCTGGCGGGCGGAGGGGTGGTCGAAGCCGGCGCAGTGATTCTCGCCAGCGGCTACGAACGTGCAGCACTGTTCCTGCCGCCGGCATTTTCCTTGCTTTCGACCTTTGTCATGGCCACCGCACCGGGCGTGGCGCCGGCCTGGAGAGAGAACGCGATGATCTGGGAAGCGGCAGATCCCTATCTCTATCTGCGCAGCGATACCGAGGGGCGGATCATCGCCGGCGGGGAAGACATCGAATTTGCCGAAGAGCGGACCCGAGACGCGCTCATCGGCACGAAAGCAGGGACAATCGCGGCGAAGTCCGGGGCGCTTCTGCAAGGCCGCGAGATCGCGGTGGAGCGGGCCTGGGCGGCGATGTTCGGTAGTTCGCCCGACGGCCTGCCCGCGATAGGCCAAGCCGCAACGATGCAGAATGTCTGGCTCGCCGCCGGCTTTGGCGGCAACGGCATCGCCTTTTCCGCGCTCGCAGCGGAACTTCTGACAAGTGCTTTGACGGGAAACCCCGATCCGGATGCTGACGCTTTCGATCCCTATCGCTTCAACGATAGCGATCCTCGATAGACGGCACAGCGACAGTCGGACGACGCGCTCGCTCAGGAACGTTTGCTTGCGGTCAAGGTTGTTTGGCGAAGGAACGTCAACTCCGCAGGATCAGGTCGCCATGGCAAATGCAGACGCGTCAAATCTGACGGACGCTCATACCGAGCAGCCCGACCTCAAAGGGCGCAAGGCGATCATCACGGGCGGAACCACGGGGATAGGGCGCGCCATCGCGGTGCTACTGGCAAGTTACGGAGTGAAAGTGTTTATTTGCGGCCGCGACGAGCAGCATCTCTCCGACGCCCTGGAACGGATCGGCGAGGTGGGCGACGGCCAGGGCATCGCGGTCGATCTGTCGCGCCCAAGCGATGTCGACCAATTCTTCGAGAAAGCGGAAGCCTTTCTCGGCGGGTTGGACATCGCGGTCATCAATGCGGCAGTCCCGGCGGAAGCGACCGCCGAAACGTCCGAGGAGGATGCCCGCTATCAGCTTGAAACGGACTTCGTCTCCTATGTCATCACCACGCAGGAAGCGGCGAAGCGAATGAAGGCAGGCAGCGACATCGTACTGATCGGTTCGATGTCGGCAGTCTCGCGCAAGGGCGGTTCGTCGATCTATGTCGCAGCCAAAACGGGCATCCAGGGGTTTGCCGCTTCGCTGCGGCAGGAACTGGCCGAAAGCGACATAAAGGTCGGGCTTGTCGAGCCCGGCTTCACCGGAGCCGACTTCCAGTATCCCGACTTTCCGCCCGAGAAGCAGCGCGACCTGATCCACAAGGATCGCATGCTCCGCGCCGAGGACATAGCGGTAGCAACCCATTTCATGCTCACGCAACCGCGCCGGACAGCGGTCTCGCTGATGCGGGTCGAAACCCGGCTCGAACATCCCTGAATACTGTGATGCGGCGATGCCAGCTCGCCTCAATCCTCCCGCTTTACCCAGGCTCGCAGCAAGGCGTCCCAAACCACCTGATCCGCCGTCGCTTTGTCGAACGCACGCAATACGCGCGAGGAGATCACCCATTCCCCATCTCCCGCCTGATAGGCGTGAGCCGGGCCGAAACGTGCAAATATCTTGGGAGCGATCGCCGCCTTGTATAGCGACCGGCGCATGTTCATGTCGGCGATCATGAAGCGTGCGACGGCTTCAGGCGACATCGCGCCGTCCGGTAAGAACGCGCAGGATCGCGCCGATGACTTCGGTTGCCACGAACGGCTTCTGGACAAGCTCGATGTGACCGTATTCGGCGGGAATACGTTTCGCGTCGAAGCCGGAGGTGAAAACAAGGCCGACGGATCTTTCGCGCAGCACGTCGACCAACGGAAACACCGCCACGCCATTCAGTTCCACATCCAGCACCGCCACATCGACGGCCTTTTCGCCGACAGCGGCCAGAGCGGTGGCGACGCAGTTGGCCGGTCCCATCACCAGGCCATCAACAGCTTCTATCTCTTCGGCCAGGCTCATCGCCACCAAAGGCTCGTCCTCGACGATCAGGATCGTCCTGCCGGCAAGCGACATTGCATCTCGGATATCCATGTGTCCTCGCCGCCGGTTGGTGCCCGGCTTTAGGGCGAACTGATACAGCCAGGCATTAACTTGCTTTAAGCCGGCGGAATATCGCGCGACCGCCAGGAACGTGGCTGGAGCGCTTGCGTTCTTTCCATCGAATTGAAGAAAGTGCCGCGATGCCCAGGTTCTATTTCGACATCTTCAACGGCAATGGCAGAACGCCCGACGAGGAAGGGCTGGAACTGGAAAGTCACGCGGCAGCCCGCCGGATTGCGCTGGAC
>Ga0209813_10000059_pt1 | contig 44077 bp, 64 predicted proteins | sample EndMethybrTD3033_FD_187596 | JGI IMG/M metagenome (GOLD analysis project Ga0209813, IMG submission 187596) | Populus endosphere microbial communities from Tennessee, USA - Endosphere MetaG P. TD hybrid TD303-3 (SPAdes) (version 2) | ecosystem: Host-associated > Plants > Roots > Endosphere... | reverse complement strand
AACATCGGGGAAGCGGGGTCCGTTTCCATTTCGCCGACCGTGAGTTGATACCGCGAAAGGACCGCGAGCCATTCCACGAAGCCGGTATCGACATTGGCTGGCAGGGGCAGATCAGGGCGCCGATCGCGCGCGCCGATGAGGATTGCGCCGCCGCCAAGCCTGCCCAGCACCATCGCCTGCATGACCTTCGACCACAGGCCCAAGCGCTTCTCTTCGCGCTCGATGGCCGCAATCTGGTCATCTTCGGCGTCCCAGTCCCGGCCTGCTCGGGTCATGTCCTGACACGGAATGTCCACGATCTTCCGGCACAGCCAATTGCCACGATAGGCAGCCTCGATCTGCTGCGGGTTTTTGCGAAGAAAGGTCCATGTGTCATAGCTGGACCGGTCAACCGAAGTGCCCCGGCCAGACATGACGTTGGCCAGCGCGCCGTCCACGGTGAACGTTGACCGGATGGGCATGACATTGGATGGCGCGGGGATAACGTCCCGGCCGTCGAACACAAATCCCGCCTTCGGGGTCACATTGCGGATGCGGCCAGACATGGGCAAACGGTGCGGGTAGGGGCTGGCTATTGCTACGGACGCTAGAGGACATCGAAGCGCGTGCGGCGAAGCTCTTCGAGCGCGAACGCCATCACCACGGCGTCGGCAAGGTTGTGGGATGGGACACCGCGCGTCTTGAGCGATTTCTTGCTCTCGACCTTCATCCGGCCGTTCACGCTTTCGCGGCGCGGCTGTGATAGCTCGGCTTGCAGCTTATCACGCAAGGGTAGGCCTCGCGGAATGGATATGAGCTTTTCGGGGTCGTATGTGAGACCATTGCGGGCCTGCCAAGTGTTGCGGAACCGATCGCCCAGCAGGCCCCAACCCTGCGCCTTGAGATTGGCGAACATGTCGCCATGCGTCTTGCCTGGCTGGTATTCCCGGTCGGCCATTGCCGGGCTTTCCGATGCCGTCCATCCCTTGAACTGAATCGGGCGCTGGCCCTCATTCAGGCGACGGAACTCCCCAGGCACGGACGCGCCGACGCCGATGTCATCGATATTGAGGCTGTCCAATCCCTCCCTAAGCACGATCGGGTGCGCATAAGCGGCGGCTGCATTGGGGTTCTCGTCCTGCCATTCCTCCAGCCCAGACAGGACGCAGCCATGGCGCCAAGCTAGCGCGTTCGGATCGCTCGACTTTGGCGCGATGACATCGCCCTCGATCCCGCCCGATATGTCCATGCCGCCGATCTTGCCGCCGCCAGCAGGAAAATCCTGGATCTCCAAATGCGCATCGATAGCCGCCTCAATCCAGCGCGGCTTGATGATCGCCAGTGCGCTATCAGCCACCGGCTCCCCAAGATAGACATGGCGGTATAGCTCAGGGTCCGTCTGGCGCATCAACTCGGCATCGTCGGCCAGTTCCTGCGGGAAAAACGGGTTGTCGGTATAGTTGACCTTGAGGGTGATGCAGTAGGCTTTGCCGTGAAGCTCGGCGGGGTAAATCGGGCTGGTGACGAACGCCTGATAGATGAAATCAAGCGGGCTGGCAGGGTTGAAGCAGACATAGATTTCGGAGCCAGCCTTGCGCATGGTGGGCACCAGCGCATTCCAACTATCCTTTGTGATGCTCTCGCCCTCATCGATGAAGGCGGCGTCGAAGTTGGAGAACCCCTTGAGCTTCTGGTTCTGGAGGCGCTTGGACGATGCCCGGATGCCAGAAAACTTGAACACGCCTCCCGACGACGGGCAGGATATCTCGGTCTTGGTGATGTCGAAGAACCCGCCCAGGTTGCGACGGTCTATCTCCTCCACGATTTCCTGATAGCTGCTTTCCGCGATGGCCTCCATCAACTCGCGGAAGCACACCACGCGCCAGCCATAATACATCACGTTGTTGACGAGGATCGTGATAACCGTGCGCGTCTTCGAACTGCCGCGACCGCCCTCCGCCACCTTGAAGCGGGCCGGCTGCAGGAACGGCTCGAAGATCGCCGGAATGTCGCAATCAAAGATCGGCGCGTCAGCCGTTGCCAGCATCTTTTTTCACCAGAACATAGCGGGGTTCTTTGGGGGTCATTGAGCCGTCAGGGCTGGTATGCTCGACCTTATCGCGCAGGTGTCCGTATAGCTTGGCCAGGCCCATGGTAGCACTGACCGCAGCGGCGGGCGTCTCGCATTGGCGGGCGAAATCGCGATCCTCCTTGAGCATCTTGGCGATGTCATCGACGGTCATGTCGTGCCGTTCGGCGTGGTGGGCCTTCAATTCTCCGACCCTTACCGCAATCTTATCCTGGTCGAGCAGTTGCGAAGCCTTCACGTTGACCGTGGCGGCCTTCATCCGCGATGCATCATAGGCCTGCCGATACGCCTCTGACGCGTTTCCCAGCTCGACATATAGCTGGCAGAACTTCTCCTGCTTCGGAGTCATCCCTTCCGCCTCCCAGCCATATCGCCCTGCCGGGCCTTGCGCGCCACAGTCATGAACTGCTTGCGCTCCAGTTTCAGGTTCTCATCGCCGCCGGCCATCTCCTGCCATATGCGCTTGCGGTCGTTCCGCATGTTGTAGCATCGCTCAAGCTTGCGGTGGCCTCCTTCGCGGAAGGCTTCGGCAAACTCTGGCGGCACGGGCCACAACTTCTTCGATGATGGGCGTTTCCACTTCATACGTCGATCAAACCCCCGTTTGCCTTGGTCGCGATTTCCAGAAAATCGATGCGGGCCTGCTTTGGCGCGCGGTTCCATGCGTGCTGCATCGCCATGAGGGAGTGATATTCCCACTCCTCCGGGGTCAGCATATCATATCCCCCGATCTGGGCGCGCCGGCTGATCGTCTGCTTGCGCAGGTCATCATCGCTCCAGTGCTGGCGCTTGGCCTCTGTCAGCAGTTCGATCTGCTCCTGCACCGGCAACTCAGCGACATGGGCGTGATGCTCGACGGTCAGGCTGGTGTCGCGCAGATGCGCCGGGATCGCCGCAGCCTTGTGGATCAGCTTCAGCTTGGCCGGGCCGATGCCCAGATTATCTGCGAGGAAGTCGAAGCCAGCCTGATCCAGGTGCCCGGCGGCCTTGCCCTCGACCATCCAGTCAGCGATCGCCCAATCGACATCGCGGCGCTTGGCGGCGAGCGTGCGGCCACGATCGATCCATTCCTCGGCAGGCGTCACCGCCGCCTCAATCACAGCAACAGCGTTCATCCCATCACCTCCCTCAAATCCACCCCACACCCGGTAAGCACGCGCTCCATGCGCTCGACGCGGTGTTGCGTTGGCGATCGAGCGTATCGGCTGCCGTGCTGCTCCCATCTCTTGGTGGTCAGCACTGACACCCCCATGGCCCTTGCCCATTCGTTGCGGGTCATGCCGGATGCCTGGCGGGCGGCGCGGGGGTTCATGGGCGGTTCTCCCGCATCATCCGGTTCCAGTTGCGAGCAGCCCGCGTCTTGTACCACGATCGCGCAAAGCTGAGATTCATCCGGCCCTCTGGCTGCTGATCGAGCGGGACGCCATGATCACAGAGGACGATGAACGGCCCCGTGCCATCGTCAAATCCCTCATAGCCGGTCCTGACCGTTGGCCTCCGACCGCAATGGCAGCGGCGCACATGGTCGAAGCGATATCCGCTCTCAGTCGTGATGCTGGCCATCACTTCCTCCCCTCAACCTTGGCGATCTCATCCCGAACGAGGGAGCCGGCGTCCCAGGCCCCCGACCTTATCGCGCGCTGGTGATATCCTTGCGCATACCGGACCGCGACGTTCTCGCGGGCTTGCTGGAGGGTGGTGGGGGATTTCATTTCGCGTCGCGCTCCTGCTGATAGCGCGCAGGCAGAACGTCATAGGACAGCATGTCGCGATACTCGGGGATGACCATCAGGGCCTCATGAACCATGGGCGCGGGTATGTTGTGGAATGCGCAAAGGTGGTGCGCTTCGATCATCAGCAGGAGCTTGCGGCCCAAATCATCTGAGCGATCCCAGCGATCATCACATGCGCCTACAGACCATGAATATTCGCGTGAGAGCATGTCATAGTCGGGGTGCCGGAAAACCTTCACGCGGGGTCCGAGTGGATCGTAATCCTTCCCGGCATTAGCGCAGATCATGGCATCGATCAGGGGAATGTCTGACATCACGCCCTCCACCCGTTGCGCTGGCAGAGCGCCTCAAATTTCTTCTTCATATTGTCGATGCCGGCCTGCATTCCGGCCAGCTCCGCGCGAAATGCTGCGATATCCTCCGGCTCGGCAATCGCGCCGAAAAACTCTTCGCGCACGGTGGCGACGAACTTCTCGGACAGGTCCAACTCATCGGAGATCACCTTGTCCGATTTGCCGTCCCGATAGCGCTTGGTTCCTTCATCGAAATAATCTTCGAGCGCAGCGATGACGAGGCGCTTGTGCTTCTTCATCTGGTCCATATCGACCAGACCAGCGGTTGCGACGGCGGCGGGGGTGACGAGTTTCATGGGGACAACCTTTCTGGCTTTCTTGGCGGCGATGCAGGCGGGGCAAGTGATCTTGCCATCCACCTGCCAGCCCATGTGAATGACCTTGGGGATAGCGGTCTGAGGGCCGACCATCTGGGCAGCGCTCCAATGATCCTGGGTTCCGCAGATGTGGCAGGTCATGCCGACGCGGAGACGGCCGCCATGCAACTCGGGGACGAGGCCGCGCCATTCGCGCGCAGGGATCTTGGAAATGATCGTCTTGCTGACGCTCATCGGTCAAACCTCCCCATGCCCGTCTTGTCCCCACATCCCCAGCAAGGCCGGGGGCGGTTCTGCCCGGTGTCGCGCTCGCGGCAGCCGCAGAGGCAGGCGATTTCTTTGATGCGGTCCTGCGCCATCACAGCCCCACATTCTCGCAGCGGCGTTCGCGGATCACGAAAGCGCCATCGTCAAACCGGCGCAGATATCCGCGCTCCTCGGCAATCTTCCGCCACACCTCGGGTGCCCGCTCGACATCGCGCGCAGTGGCGGTGCGGTCGTGAAGCTTGCCCATGAACCGATCCATGTCGGTGCGATAAGTCGGATCCAGTTCCAGGTTCACACCGGTGGCGTTGGCGGCCCAGCGGACACCGCGCCGCCCTTCCGGGTCAGCGTTCATTCGGTCGTTTCGGCGGCGCGCGAGATCCTCCCAATCGGTCGGCACCTCGCGCTGCTGCGGCTGAGCCTTGGCGAGGTAGCTCTTTGCCAACTGCACCAAATCGAAGGCTTTCGGCATGAACGGCGACTTGATCGACCAGTCACCGATCGCCCGCTCCAGCAGATCGACAGGCAGGTCGTGCAGGTCGGTGGCCAGCATTGCGAGCTGGCCGGCGTGCGCCTCAAGATCGGTCTGTGAGGTAGGACGGTAGCGAAGCCCAAGCCTGGCTATCGCCTCCTTCGTCTTCGCCGAAACCTGCCTCCTGCTCGGCGCGGGCCTGTCGGAGGAGGTCGACGGCCGGGTCTGGCCTTGGCCCACGTAGGCCGTGAGCGGCTTGTTGAACAGCGGGTTGCCGTGTGCGTGTTCCATGTCGGTCGTCCTTGTCGGGATTGTGTATGCTGCCCCAGCCCTTCGCGGTGGCGTGCTCGAGCAACCGACCCGGCGGCCAGTTCTCATCCTGCTGGTCAGCAATGGCGCGCAGGAAATCGCGGTAGGCGGTCGCCGTGTTCTTCATGCGCTTGGATTTTCGGTTCGCCAGGAAGTCGGACCAGACCTGCGGATCGGCAAAACTGGGCCGGGGGAACGGATCGGGTTTGCGCGCCTGCGCGATATTCACAACTGAGGAAGATTTATCTTCCGAAGTATATTCTTCAGTTCTTTGTTCTGTGTCTTGCGCCTGTCTTGCGCCTGTCTCGCCTGGTGTCTCATGCACCGTCTCGGACGTGTCTCGTTCACCCTGGAATGTATCGTAATTACAGATGGTTACGACGCTAACCCCTGCATAAACGACTGTCTCAATCATCGTCTCGGATTTGAGCCGCTTCCAGAGGCGTTCAACCCACGCCTTATCCCGGTCCATGGCTGCACCCATGTCGCGAACGGACATGGCGAGCTGCCCACGATTGAGGGTTATGACGCGATCCTTGTAGCGGACGCGCGTTCCTTTCCATGATGCGCGAATGACCATCCAGGCGAACGCCATGGCCTCCGCGTCATTGCGAAACGCCGGGTGCCCAAGGAGGCTTCTGTACATCTTCACGAACCCGGCGTCGGAGGTCACAGCGAGCGCACCTCCACCGTAACAGCGCCACCCTTCACCCGGTCGCCGAACAGCACCACAGGCTGCGCGAAATGCCGGTCGCCGAACAGCACCACAGGCTGCGCGAAATGCCGGTCATCGACGCCCAGGGCGGCAGCGATGCCATCCTGATAGGCCTTGAGGCTGGCAGCGGCATTGTCCTTGTCAGGCAGCGGGCCGGCGGGCTTGCAGGCGAAGGTCGCGACGATCTGCAGGCGATCCCCGGCGGGCGCGGAGGAGCGCTCTGACAGGGCGGCAGTATGCGCCCACGCCTTATGCTTCTTCACCACGCGCGCTTTGGCGTGATGGCTGCGTGTCCGGCCATTCGGCCAGAGCAGCTTGTCGGGAAAGGGCAGGTCGAATTTCATATCGCGTCCACTGGTTTCATCCTCGCCCCGGATTGCTCCGGGGTCCGGTGACGCCAGTGGCTATTCAGGCGCGCCGACCAGAAGTGGCAGGCCGGTTTCCTCCTTCACGCGCGTGCATGCCTTGTCGAACGCGTCGTCAAAGACGAGATCGGTGCGCCAGAGATCGTACCAGAACATGATGCCTTCGCCGGTCTTGCGGTAGCGCAGGCGGGCGGCGATCCGGTAGTAACCGTCGTGTGCGAAAACGGGGATGCAGATGATGAAGAGACCAGGCACATCGACAGGCGCGCCATTGGCGTCGGTATGCTCGCTCTCGAAGCGGATCTGGCCTTCACCGCTCGACAGCTTGTTGGCCTGCTTGATCACGCTGGTTTCGTGGATCTGAAGGCCGTTGGACAGCTCCATCAGCTTGGACGCGCTCGCGATATTGGAGATACGAGCAGCGCCGATATATTCGCGGATGCCGGACGAAAGGTCATCGATATTATCGACCGTCTCGATGTCGGTGATGCGCTCTTCGATGAACTCGGCAAATTCGATCATCGGCATCTTCTTGCCATCGGCGGCGATCCATGCCTTCCATTCGTCGGAGAGGGGGAAGGCGAATACTGAGCGATGCTGGCCGAAGCGGGGAGCGCCATCTGCGCCCTGCGAATGATAGTCCAGAACGGCAGTCAGGCGGGGAGCCTTGCGATCGTCATGGGCGAAGAGAACGCTATCGCTATCCTTGAAGCGGTTGATATGATCGATCAGGCTTTCCAGGCGGGTAAGCGTTGAGGTTCCCTTGCGACGCTCGGGGGCGTTCCGGTATTCATCGAACACCGCCTTGGGAACGGCGCGCAGGCCATCGCGCGCCAGAATCGCGTCGACCTTCAGGCCGGACGACGGTTCCGTGATGCTGATCACGACGGGCTTCTGATATTCTTCCGATGCCTTGAGGGACTCGGTGATCAGTTCGCCGACGCGGGTGGTGTGGATTGCTGCTTCAGTTGCGGTCATGAACTTTGCTCCAGATTAGTTGCGGACTTCGCGGCGCGGGGTCACGTCGCGGACGGTGCCGAAAAGGTTGCCCTGGCGGGGCTTGTTGGGGGTGAACTTGTTATCTTCGGTGACCCAGCCGACAGACTGCTTGCGCTTCTCGTCGGGGCGCTTGATCATGTGCTTGGCGGCGAAGACGTAGAAACCGGCAGGGTCGCGGGCGATGTCGACGGTGATGGTCAGCTTCGCCTTCAGCTTGCCCTGGCCAGTGTCCTGCGCGAGCTGTTCCAGTTCGGCCGCAAGCTCGTTGAGGTCAAAAGCGACATCAGCGTCGAACTGACCGTCTTCCTGCATGCGGATGAAGTCAGCCAGACTATGTGCGGCGGGATAGCGCTGCCCGCCGTCAGCGGCGCGCTCCACAATCTCGCCTGTTTCCTGATCGATAGTTTCCATCTATATTCTCCGTGGCGTAGAAAAGGGCCGTGTCTCGCTTTCCTCGGGGCGCGGCCCATCCCGCCCCGGCGAATGGTCAGCCGCTCGGGCGAACTCCTGTTTCAATGATGGTGCGGATGCGGGCCTGACGTTCGGCCGGAAGCTGGGCGCGGCGCTTGGCGGCCCATGGGGCGTTGGCGGCGCGGGTGGTGGCGACCAGAGCGTCCAGCGACAGGGCCGGGCGACGGCGCGCGAAGATGCGGCGCCAGTTCATGCCGCCCTCCGATGCACGCCGCGCAGCAGCAGAGCCTTGATCGACCAGCAGTGGCGGCAAAGACCCGTCTTGGGAGCGCGACGGCGTATGGGGAATGCCTTGCCGCATTGCTCGCAGCAGGGGCCGGCTTCCTGGGGGCCGGTCATGCTGCCGCCGCGCGGCCCATGGCCATAAGCTGCATGCCACGCTCGACCTTGCGCCGTCCAACCACCGCCAGTTCGGCCCGGTCCTTGGCGCAGAACTCGCCATCAGCGGCGCGGCGCAGGATTTCCGTGGTATCTTCCGAGGCCCCAAGCGCCATATCGCCGGGGTTCGGGTCTTCATCGTCAGGGAGCCAGAACGCGCCCTGCTGGCAGAGAGCGATAAGCTCGCATGTGAAATCCGGCCCGATGAACGATGCGATCGACAGCACTTCTTCCAGATCAGGCTTGCGCCAGTCCGAGCTATCGACCTGAGCCATGAAGCTCTCAATCATCCGGTCCTTGATGCCGGTGCCGTTCGACACCTGCTTGACCGAGTAGCGCTTGCCGCGGCCCACGAAGAGGCGGATCGCATTGCGAAACGTCTCATTTGCTGCACTGCGGGAAACAAGCGGCTCATTGTCCGCAGAACTTGTCCTGACGTTCATACAGAAGCATCCTCATGAAGATTGGTCTGGAAATTTTTGGCGCCGAGAGCCGGAGAGAGGGAACGACCCTCGGCGCCGTCTTCGGACGCGACCCGAAGAACTGGAAAGAACACCGCCCCGAAGCCGAAGCTATGGCCGCCGACCTTGACCGCGCAGGGGGCGTGGATCGGCGTGGAGGACAGGTGATCGGTGAGGCTGCTCACGAAGCCCTCCGTGCTATGGTGGCGCGGAAGGGAGATTCGGGATGGGCCCAGCTACCAGCCTTGCATTGCGCGCGATCGTTTCCGGGCTTCACTATGCGGGCACTATCGATCAGCGCCATGTCGCCGCGATTGTGGATGCGCTTGGAGATGCAGCCGACAAGGCCAAGTCTTCCCATGGACCGGGCGCGGAGTATCAACTGCGCGAACTGGCCGCCGCGATCGCCAGGGATGGGCAGATCAGCGGACATCGTTGATCCACTCCGCCCACTGGTCGCGCATGATGTTCGCATATTCCTCAGTCGGGCATGCCGAGTTGAGGATGGCGAAGTTGACGATCTCCTGTCGCGCTATTCGGCGGATGCGCTCGTCAAGCGCCTCATCTTCGGCCGCCTTGCGCTCCGTCTCAGGGGTGGCCGAGCCAGCGAACGCGCTCATGCCGCCGCCGCGCTCGCGGGCTTGGTGGGGCGGGAAGCAGCAGCAGCCGCAAGCTCTTCCAACGTCGCCGCATCAGCACCGGCAATGGCGTGCCAGTAAGGGGCCGGAATGCTGTCGAGCCGGTTCCACGCCTTGGCGGTGTTAGGATCAACGTCGATCTTGCGACCGAGCGCGGCAGGCCCTCCGTTGCGCGCAATAATATCGCGATGCGTCGGAGCCTTCGGTGCAGATGATTTCCTCATGCCACGACAGGTATAAAACATACCCCGGCTCGTCAAGCGCTTTCGGTATGACGCATACCCGATATCGCCCTACGCGAATCGGAATGACCGAGCAGGCTGACAGGTTGAAAGAACTCATCACGGAGACTGGCGTAACTATGCGCGAGTTGTCCGATCGATGGGGCTGGAGCTACGATACGCTCAAGAGCAATGCCAACGGCAGCATGCCCTTCAGCTACAAGAAGGCGCTGGTCTATGCGACGCGCTTCGGCGTCCGCGCTGAATGGCTATATAGCGGGGCAGGGCCAAAGCGCGAAGCTCCAAAGGCTGAGCGCCGATCCGTTCAGGACGTGCCAGTCATCGGATGGGTGCAGGCTGGCCAGTTCACGGATATATCCGCGCAAGACCTAGGCGAATTAGAAACGGTGACGGCTGATGGGCTGGGGGCGGGGAAGTGGTTCGCCACTGATGTCCACGGCGATAGCATGGACCGCGTTTCTCCCGAGGGATCGCGCATCTTCGTCAACTCCAGTGACAAGAAGCTGGTCAGAGGCGGCTATTACATCTTCTCGATGCGCGGCGAGACGACATACAAGCGCTACTATGACGACCCAGTGGAGCGCCTGGAGCCTTATAGCACAAATCCCGTAAATCGGGCAATTTTCCCGACCAGGGCACACCCTTGGGTTGTAGTCGGGCGAGTATACCGGAGCGTCATCGACCTCGATTAATTTGAGGTCGGGTATTTTTCATACCGATTTCGCTTGACCTGCGCTGGTATGTTTTATACCTACCATCTCATCAGCTGGTGAGCCGAAAGCGCAGACCCGGCCCCAGCGGGAAACCGCGAGATGGAGGAAGAAGATGGCGATACGCTACACCAAGAACGGTAAGGCTTACGAAGCTCAGGTTATTGATGCCGGTTATTTCGAAGTCGATCAGCCGAAGTGTTATAAGGTGGCGGTCGGTCTCGGTTACCATTTGGTACTGCTGAGTGATGCTGAGATTTTGGCATGAGCTCTGCCGAACTCTGGTCCCCGATCCACACGATGCCGGTAGGCAAATGGGTGTTCGTCTATGTACCCGGCGCGTCTGGGTCAGGGTTAGAAGCGATCAAGAAGCCTATTTCCGCAGGGGCGTTTTGGTCAGGTCGAATTATTAGCCTTCAGACCGGCAAAGAAATACATCGGGCGACACACTGGAGGCCTGCATTCCTCCCGCCCACCGGATCGCCGCTCTCAGATAACTCGCTCTACGAGGCCGCCTGATCTCCCCAGACCGCGCGCCATCCACTCGGTGCGCGGCGAGGATGACATCAGTTCACCGATGGAGCGTCCCATGAGACACGAAATCATCACCGCCGACGAAGCCTGCAGCGCTACATGGCGCGCTCAGCTTCTGATCAATGGCCATATCGCGCAGATTGACGCCGCACTGCGGACGCTCAAGGCGGCCAAGGATCGCCTGCTTCCGTCGCTATGCGACCTGCATGGCGACAAGCTGAGCCGGATGCGCCGTCAGTTGGCGCGCGATCTGGACAGCATCATGGCGGCGCCCTTGGGTGCTGACATCGTTGCCCGCCGTTGGAACGGAAATGCGCACGGGCCGGATGTTCTGAGCGCCTGCGAGGCTGTTGATCGCTCGATCGCGCGGGCTGCTGAAGCCACGGCTTATCGCGCCATGATCGCCGCGCGCCGGGCAGGGGAGGCACGGCTGTGAACGCGCACGCTCCATCCGCAGCGGTCATTTCCGCCTGCCGCACCGCCGACGCCGTGAACCTCGTCCTGGCGCTCCAGACGCTTACCGAGGCCGAGCAGCTTTTGCGCGGCCGCCGATCCAATCTTGAGGAGCGGTTGCGTCACGAGGCGCTCCATCAGGCTGCGAAGTCGATGGCCGAAGCGCTGCTGCGGCACAACAACATCAACCCCGAAATCATGTGGAGGGCTTTCCTGTGAGCCACCTGACCAAGTCCGAGCGCAAGACGCTCAACGACGCGATGGAGATCATCAACAAGCGCACGGCGCACCGTTCGTCCGCTCAGATATACTTCTCGCACTATTCCGCCGAGCGCGCCCCGTCGCATGATCTGACGTTCTGGACGCCTGCTGGCAAGCAGCACAGCATGATCAGTGGCGGCACGTTCGCCGACAAGATCGAGACCTATATCCAGGCATGCAGCCGCGAGGTCTACAACGAGGCCATCGCCAAGGAGGAGCGCGCCAAGAAGCTGCGCGCCGAACTCTCCAAGCTGACGGGAGAGGCGGCATGAGCCAGCCTATCATCAACCAGCCATGGGAAGACGTTGCATCGGACGTGACCGACGCGATCGAGAAGGCTGTTCAGCCTCTGATCAAGAAGGCGGCGGACGACATCTATGCCGGTCTGCTCGACACCACGCAGGACTATCTGCGGGATAACATCGCGTTCAACATCGCAAGCCGGATTGATGCGGCAGAGCGTGAGGCGCGGGATGCCCGGCAGATCAATGCAGTTCTGCTGGAGGCGCTGGAGAACATTCTGAGTGCGACCGAAGAGGTTGGCTTCGTCCACTATGCGCCGCTTCGGAAAACCGCCCGCGCCGCCATCGCCAAGGCGAAAGGCGGTGCGCTGTGACCGACACCATCCCACCGCGCGGAGCATACGAAGGCGCCGGAGGCTGGAAGGATGGCCGATTTGGCCAAGCCTACGACCTGATTGCTGAGGCTCTGAAAGAGCGCGGCGTCGCGGAATTGCGCGGCAACAAGCTGCTGATCGCCATCGAACTGGAGGATGGCAACCATGATGACGCCGAGCCGGAATGCCCGGCTTCACACGACGGCCGCCACCACGTCGACACCTCGATGGAGAGCGGCCCGAACAACTGCTTCCACTGCGAAAGGTCAATGAAATGACCCACTATCTCAACGGCTTTGTGCCCGACATCGAATGCAAGCGCTGCGATGGCAATGGCTGGATCGAAGTCCGGCGCCACGGCATTTTGCGCGGCCTCCATCAGGAAGATTGCCCGGATTGCTGCGGCCATGGCTGGCGCCCGATGACGCAGGACGAGATGGACGACGCTGCGGCCGATGCCTTCTCCGACATGTGTGAGGGCGAGCCGCCGGTCAGCATGGATGAACTGCACCAGCGTGCCTACCGCGAGAAGATGGAGGCCCGGTCATGATCTCCACCATCCACGCCGCCATCGCCGCCCTGACAAACCCCGACGCCCGCATCGGCCTCCACCCTCCCTATGCCGAGCTGATCGGTGCGGGGGCTGTGGTGTTCATGATGGGGTTGTTGATGGGGAGTCACATATGAACGCCGTGACCAACATCATGGCCGGGGATGGCGACGACGCTTTCCGCGCATCGGTGGTCGGAGCTTCCGAGGTCGCCGCTCTGTTCGGCCAGCATCCCTGGCTGACCGAGTTCGAGCTTTGGCACCGGAAGGCCGGCAATGTCGCCACGCCAGACTTCACTGGCAATGAGCGCGCGGAATGGGGCGTTCGCCTTGAGCCGGTCATTATCGAAGGCGCCTGCGATCGCTTTGGCTACCAGAAGATGGAAACGCCCAAGCGGCTGACGAACGAAGCCGGGCTGGGCGGTCACCCTGACCAGATGGTGATGTGCCCGCAGCGCGGGCGCGGCATCCTTGAGGTGAAGACGGCAGACTGGATCGTGGCCAAGGGCTGGGGCGATGAGCCGCCGCTGAATTATTTGCTGCAGGTCATGTCCTACATGGGGCTGGCCGGATGCGATTGGGGCGATGTCATCGTGCTGGTCGGCGGCAATGAACTGCGCCGGTTCCAGTATCAGTTCCGCCCGTTCATCTGGGCCGACATAGAGGCGCGGGTTGCAGCGTTCTGGCGCTCCATCGCTGCGGGCGATCCGCCGGCTGCAGACTATACCCGCGACCTGCCGACGATCAGCGCGCTCTATCCCGAGGACAACGGCGACCTGATCGACCTGCGGACGGACAATCTGGCTGTGGACGCTGCAGACCGCTGGCTGACCGGCAAGGCGCTGGAGAAGCAGGGCAAGGCGCAGGCCGATGCAGCCCAGGCTGAACTGCTCGACAAGCTCGGCACCGCTGGCGTGGCGCTGCTCGATGGGATGACCGTCAAATGCCCGACCACCAAGGCCCAGCCGGATCGCGAAATCACTGCCGACGACATCGGCACAATTATCAAGGGGCGCAAATCTTACCGGCGCTTCAGCATCGTGGAGAAGCGCGGATGAGGCTCGCAGACACCTTTTATCTCGTCTGGAATCCAGAAGGGATGAACCCCCGTGTCCGTCACGACACTTTCGGACGAGCAGCGGAAGAGGCGAAGCGTCTAGCTGTGGCTAACCCCGGCAAAGAGTTCTTCGTCATGCAGGCTCACCGTCGCGTGACCATCCACAATCCGCTGGTGATCGAGGACTTCGATACCAGCCTAGAAGTTCCGTTCTAAGGAGAAATTGATTGGCAACCCAGCTTCAGGAGCGCCGGGCCGACCCGGCAGTAGCGTTGCGGCAGAGCCTGGCGCAGATGAGCGACCAGCTCAAGATGGCGCTGCCGGCGCATATTGCGGTCGACAAGTTCCAGCGCGTCACGATGACCGCAATCCAGAGCAACCCCGATCTGCTTAACGCTGATCGCCGGTCGCTGTTCGGCGCCGTGGTCAAGGCGGCCCAGGACGGATTGCTGCCAGACGGCCGCGAAGGCGCGCTGGTCATCTTCAACACCAAAAACCGACAGTCGGGTGGTTGGGACAAGAAGGTCCAGTGGATGCCGATGATTGCCGGCGTCCTCAAGAAAATCCGGCAGTCTGGCGAGATCGCCAGCGTCGACGTGCATGTCGTGCATGAGCATGACAAGTTCACCTATAGACCCGGCCTCGATGCCGTCCCGGTCTTCGAGCCTGATTGGTTCGCCGATCGCGGCAACCCCATCGGCGCCTATGCAATCGCTACCCTCAAGAGCGGCGAGGTCGTCCCGCCTGAAATCATGAACGTCGCCCAGATCGAGGCGGTGCGGAAGGTTTCGCGGGCGTCCGACAAGGGGCCGTGGGTGGACTGGTGGGGCGAAATGGCACGAAAGACCGTCATGCGGCGCTTCGCCAAGCGCTTGCCGAGTTCGACCGATATCGAAGCCGAGTTCGAGCGCGATGACACGATGGTCGCCAAGTCGGCAGCGCTCGCCATGGCTGCTGAGGGCGAGGTTGCGCAGATCGAAACCGAGCAGCCGGCTGGCCGCCTCGATGCCCTGGAGCATCAGATCCAGTCGGAGCAGGCCGCGGATGGCGGCGAAGGCCCGGACGACAACGAGCGCGGCGAACGCCTGACGCTGGATCAGGCCATGGCGGAAATCGACCAGTGCGGCACGGTGATCGATGTCGACACCAAGCTGGAATCGCTGCTGCCCGATCTGTCGGAGGCCGAAGGCGATGACCTGTTCGTCCATGCCGGCGTGCGCAAGACCGAGCTGGGGGCCGGCAAATAATGCCCTCCCGCTACGACCTCCCCACGCGCAAGGGCCGCTATTCCAAGACCTGGCATCGCCGCAACAACCTTCTGCGGATGCTGCGGGAAGGTCGGGCGATCCACGGCGAAACCCTGCGCAACGCGGTCATGCCAGACCGGAGCATGGCCAGCTTTTACCTGCTGATCCGCTGCATGAGGGCGGACGGATATCTGATCGAAGCGGTCGGCTCGGCCCATTGGTCGAAGGGCTACCGGCTGATTTCTGAACCGGCCTTCGCGGCCTAGAGGAGAATGAGCATGTTCGGACTGATGAGCGTGAAAAAGCACAAGGCGGTGGTGGCGGAGTTTCGCCGGCAGATCGGCGTGCAGAACGACAACAAGCGCCGCATGGCCGAGAGCCTGGATGGCGAGGCCCGTCACCTGCGCCGGCAGTTGGACAAGATGCAGGACAGGGTTGCTGCACAGGAAGCCGAACTGGCCCACTGGCGCGCCAACGGCCAGCTTCGCGACCCCAAGACCGGCCGCCTGATCCCGCGCGCGAAGAAGGCGGCGGCGTGATGGCTGGCGTCCGTCAAATCACGCTGGAGCAGTTCCACGCCGAGATCAAAGCGCAGAACGCTGCCAGCAAGGAGGATATCACCTTCGTCTGCCCGATGTGCGGCACACACCAGTCTGCGCGCGATCTGATCGAAGCAGGGGTAGGGGCGACGTTCGATGAGGTCGAGAAGTATCTCGCCTTCTCCTGCGTCGGCCGCTTCACCGATGCCGGTTATCCGCGCAACAAGCCGGATGGTAAGCCCTGCAACTGGACGCTGGGCGGACTGTTCCGTGTGCATAAGCTGGAAGTGATCGCGGACGGCCAGGCGCACCCATGCTTTGAACTGGCTGAGCATCCCAAGATTGCGCGGCAGGCCGCCGCCTAACCATTTCACCAAGGGACTGCCCGGTGCCCAACAAGCCCGGCCAGAGTTTTCGATGAGCATCGAACTGACATGCTACGGAACCGAGGACTGCGAGCCGTGGGGCGTGTTCGCTCATGGCCACGTAGATCCGGCGCTGATCACGGTCGAAGCGATCAACGTCGCTCTCGATGCCGGCGGATTTGAGACGATCGACCATGCCGATATCGAGCATCTTTGGATGGCGCGCGACGAAGAAGATGCTGGCGAAGACGGCATGTTTCCGTGGCACTGGTGCCAGGCCGACACCGAAGGCGCAGTGGCCATCACCGGTATCAAGTTCTGATGACCCCGCGCCCCCGCCACCCTCAACCCCGCCCGCGCCCAATCCAGCGCACCACGAAGAAGCCCGGCCATTGGGTTCAGACCCTCGACGGCTTTGTGAGGATCGAAGCATGACCCAGGAAAACACCGCGCTGCTGGAGGCGCTGGCTAATATCCAAGAAGAATTGGCTTTAACGCTTGAGGAATTGATCGACCACAACGGCGACAGCATGGATGATGCCCGGCGCAAGCGGATTGACCAATTGCGCGCCCGTCACTGGTCTGACTGCGCTGTCTACAACGAGCCTCACGCACCATCTGGCCCTTGCGATTGTGGCGGATACCTCGTCTCCATTACCACCCCGACGCCCGCACAGGTCGAGCCGCTGCTGGCGGAGTTGATCGGCATCCGTAACACGATCGCCGAAGCGATTTGGCGAGACATCGGCGGCGAGCGGTTGAAGCGGGTCAATTTCGCGCCGTCCGCCATCCACCGGATCGACAAGCTAATTGCCGACGCCATGCAGGGCAACCCACCCGCCGCCGGGGACAGCGAGGCGGGGCGGCTGCGGGAGGCGGCATTCGTGGCGTTTGCCATGCGGTGCTCCGCGCAGAACCCAGCGGCTATCGGCAGCGCCAAGAACGAAGCCATCCAGCTTCTGGAGCGGTTCAACATCGAACCGCGCGACGATGGGTTGTTCTATCACGACATTGCTGATGACGAACGGGACGCCCGCGCCGCCCTCGCCGGATCGGAGGGCGGGCGATGAGCGATGTCATGGAAGAGCAGCGGAAGCGCTTTGACGCTGACCGTGCCGAGCAATTGGCCAAGTCGCGACCCTATGCACCGGGGCCATTCGCGCCGGGTTCGTTCTCGGTGGGCCAGCGCGACACCCACCACTTCGACATCTATGCTGAGCGCAGGCCTGGATATGTCCAGTGGTATTATCGTCAGAACCCGACGAGCATAGCCTATCCGATGGCAGATGGTGTGCAGGAGCGCGCCTTTGCCATCCGTGGCGAACCAGGCGACATCCGTGTCCGTGATGAGCGCTGGGACCAAGAGAGCGAAATGCGTGATCGCACGTCGCTGCGGTTTCCGTCTGTGGAAAGCGCAATGGCGTGGATTTCGGCCACGCTGCTGATCGACCATTCGGAGGCCCACCCATGAAACACCACCACGGAACCGACACCTGCGTCATGTCCGCAGCATGCGTTGGCAAGCCTGCCGACCATGGCCTGATGTGCGAGGAGTGCAGGGCGGAGGATCGGGCTATGCATGCGCCGCACCGCGTCCAGCTTTCGCGCAAGAAGGGATGGAAGATGCCGGCGAACACGGTGAGTGTTGCTCGGCCAGGCCGGTGGGGCAATCCCTACCGCGTCGGGCCTGAAATGACCGCGGCATCGGCGGTCGCTGCGTTCCAAGCGCTGCGCCCATGACTGATCGCGCCAACATCCCGGTCATCGCCGAGTTCATCCAGCTACTGGCCGCCCGCGCCGACAAGTTCGCCGCAATGGCTGGCGTCGGCGGCATGGAAACGGCCGGGCATCTCATCTCCTATCTGGACGAGAACCCGCGCGATCTGGAGCCATGGCTGAACGGCGGCTTTAGCGAGCTGCCCGACAATTGGATCGAGCGCGGCAGCCTCACCCATCATGCGCTGAACGGCAATATCGTCTCGCCACGGCAGGTCCGCCATTCGCGCATCATCAAATCCATGAAGGACGCCGCCCATGACTGACATCATCCAGGAAATGCGCGGGCTGATCGCGAAGGCGACGCCGGGGCCGTATCTGATACGCACGCTCGAAAACTTCGGCTTCAATGTTGTCCATTATCAAGATGGAGACAAGTTCAACATCGTGCGGGTCGGGAAGTGCGCTGACGAAGCAAACGCCGACCTCATCGTTGCCGCCATCAACCACCTCCCGGCCCCGCTGGATCGGTTGGAGGCGGCTGAGAGGGGATGGCAGCCTATCGAGACGGCGCCGCACATGCGCGAAATTCTCCTATGGGCTGACACCAGCGTTCCGCCGTTCGACAACTGGCGCATGGCCAGCGGCTATTTTCATAGCGAAATGAAAGTGTGGGTATGGGGCGGCGAGCAGGTTCGCGAGTGGGCATTCCCGCCCACCCACTGGCGCCCGCTTCCCGACGCGCCCGCCATCCGGGAGGTGAAGCCGTGAGCGAGATGATCGAACGTGTGGCCAAAGCCATCTACGAGGAGGACGATCCGTGGCATAAGGCGTGGCCGTGGCCTGACCTGAACGAAAGTCAGGGATCGCCAGAGACGTATCGACGGATCGCCGCCGCAGCCATCAAGGCTATGCGAGAGCCGAGCGAGGCAATGATCATCGCAATGACCGAAGTGCCATGCGATGAAGCGACGCCCGGCGGTGTCCTGTTCAATACTGGCACCGAAGCGAAGGCAATCTGGCAGTCCGCCATCGACGCCGCTCTTGTGGGGGAGGTGGGGTAGGATGGCGAGCCTGCCTGATCTCGACCGTCGCCTGTCCCGAAAAATCGAAACCGGCAGGTCAATTCAATTATCCGCGGATGAGCTGGATCTGTTGGTCGCGACCGGCGCGATCGATACCTTCCGCGCCGCCGTAGCAGATTACCAGAGGAAGCAATGCCAGCACAGAAGCGCCCGAAATCGCTCTATCAGCGGGGCCGATACGCCCTCTATCCCCGCGAAGGGCGCAACCACGAAATCGTCTGGTATGACGACGAGCGAAAGCGTGAGCGAAGCTCTAGCGCTGGCACGACAGACATCGGGAAGGCCAAGCTCGCACTAGACCGGCTCTACCTGGCGGACACCGGTCATAGGCTATGCCCGACCTGTCATCGCCCATGGGATCATGAAGGCTCGCCGCTGCTGCTGCGCGCGATCACCGATTACCTGATCGAATCAGAGAACAAGGCGGGCATACGCAGCGCGAAGAACCGGCTTGGACATGTCATCGAGCATGCGGCCACGACGAACCCGGCGATCAAGGTCGCCGAAGTAGACCAGCGCTGGGTCGACGGCTTCCGCAAAGCGATGGCCGACAAGAAGAACCCCAATGGATCGAAGCGCTCGCTCTCACACATTGAGGGCTGCGTTCTCCAGCTGGCTGCCGTCATCAATGCCACGCCGGGCGAGAAGGCGTCATTCAAGGCCGAGCAGCAGAAGGCGGTGTCGAACACGCCGACCTATCGCGCTGACATCGCGACGATCGCCAAGATGTTCGACTTCTGCCTGCGCCCCACCGGCGGGCGCTCCGACAAGGAGCGGGCTATGATCGCGGCGACCCGGCAGAACCTGCTGCGCTATCTGCGCATGGCGGTTGCCACATGGGCGCGGCCAGACGCGATCTATGATGTGAAGCCGGATCAGTGGCACAGCGCCGCACGCGTCCTGAGCCTGAACCCAAAAGGCCGCCGGCAGACGAAGAAGTATCGGCCGACCATACCAGTGCCGCACCAACTCGCGCCTTGGCTGGACGACATGGGCGACCAATGGTTGCCTGTCTCTACCATTCGTCATGGATGGGATTCGATGCGGAAGCACCTTGATCTGCCGGGCGGCGCGCAGGCGGGGGAGAAGTTGATCCGCCGGTCGATGGCGACGCTGGCCCGGTCGCGGATCGGTGAGGCCAACTGGCGCCAGGGCGAAATGATGCTGGGCCACGTGAAGATGTCGATCAGCGACATCTACGCGGTGCCGGACCCGGCCAATCTCGGCCTTGCGCTTGCCGCCACCGAATCGATCATTGATGAAATCGAGAAGATGGCGCCGGGCGCTTTTTACCGCGCCGTTACCGCGTCGGGATTTGCGTTATCTGTTGTGGAAGGTGGCAAAAATGGCTAATATCAGCCGTATCGAAGCCGGAGCGGGTGAGGGGAATCGAACCCCCGTCGTCAGCTTGGGAAGCTGCTGCTCTACCATTGAGCTACACCCGCGTCTGGACCGGCCATGGCATGGCCATGGGGCGCGGTCAACGGGGCTTGACGGGCAGGCGCGAAATTAGCCGACCTGGCGTTTCGCCAGCTTGCGGGCGAGGGTGCGGCGATGCATCCCCAGGCGCCGGGCGGTTTCGGAGATGTTGAAGTCGCAATCTTTCAGCACTTCATGGATATGTTCCCATTCCAGCGTCTTGATCGATGTCGGGCGCGGCGCCAGCGGTGCGGCGGGGTCGCCGCCCGAGCGAGCGAAGGCGGCCTCGATATCGTCGGTGTTGGATGGTTTTGCCAGATAGTTGGTCGCGCCGAGCTTGATCGCCTCGACCGCGGTCGCAATGCTGGCAAAGCCGGTCAGCACCACGATCAGCATGTCGGGATCATGGGCGTGCAGCGTCTGGACGCAGACCAGGCCTGATTCCGGGCCGAGCTTCAGGTCGACCACGGCATAGCCGGGGCGCTTGTCCTTGAGCACCTCCTCCAGCGCGCCATGGCTGGCGGCGGTCAGCACGTCATAGCCGCGCCGCTCGAACGAACGTTTGAGGGTCTTTGCAAAGGCCTCGTCATCCTCGACGATCACCAGCAGCCGGTCAGCCGTCATCTTCGCTGTCACTTTCCTCTTCCAGTGCGACGGTATCGAGCGGCAGGCGCAGCAGGATCAGCGCGCCGCCATCGGCGCCGTTGCTGGCCGATACGCTGCCGCCCAGCTTGCGCACGACATTGACCACAAGGAAGAGGCCGAGGCCATGGCCTTCCTTGCCCTTGCTGGAGCGATAGGGCTTGCCGAAATCCTCCAGCATCGCCTGCGAAAAGCCGCTGCCATTGTCGCGCACGGCGATGTTCAGCGAGGCGCTGTCGCGTCCGACCAGCAGGTCGATATAGGTGGCGCCGGCCTCGCGCGCATTATCGAGCAGATTGCCGACCGCCTGGCGGATCACCGGGTCGGCGATGATGCGCGGATAGTCATGCGGGCCGAAGTCGCAGCGCAGCGGCATGCCTGGATTGGCGCGACGCCATTCCGCCGCAATCCCTTCGATGAAGTCGCGGACATTGGTGACGGCCGGTGCCTCGCCCCGCGCCTCGCCCGAGGAAAGGAGGATGCCGGTGACGATTGCCTTGCAGCGCAGGACCGCGCTCTGCATCTCGCCCACTTCCTCGACCAGGGCGGGATGCTCTGTGATTTCGGGCATGCGGCGCCAGTCGCCCAGCACCACGGCGAGCTGGGCAAGGGGGGTGCCCAGTTCATGCGCGGCGCCCGAGGCGAGCAAGCCCATGCGGACGATATGTTCTTCCTCCGCCGCATGCTGGCGCATGCTGGCCAGATAGGCTTCGCGCGCCTGGAGGTTGCGGTTGATCCGGGTGATGAACAGCACCAGCAGCACCGCGATCATGGTGAAGCAGATCCAGGTGCCGATGATGTGCAGGTCGAACAGCCGGCCCGCCAGCCGGTCACTCAGGTCGAGCGGGCGATAGTCCAGCGCCAGCAGGCCCGCGCACAGCGCCGACACGGCGGTGATGCCCCAGGCGCTCGCCCAGTCGAGCAGCAGCACGCCGAGCGCGACCTGGAGCAGATAGAGCGAGACGAAGGGATTGGTTGCGCCGCCCGACAGATAGAGCTGGGCGGTCAGCAGCAGCACGTCGAACAGCAGCGATACCGACAGTTCGGCGCGGGTGATGTCGGTCCGGGGCCGCAGCGCCGCAAAACTGGCGGCGTTGACCAGAACGGCGACGGCCGCGACCAGCAGCATCGGGGCGAGGGGCAGGCGAACCCCCATCAGGAACTGGACGATCAGGATCGTCACCAGCTGCCCGGCGATCGCGATCCAGCGCAGCTGGATCAGCAGCGCCATATTCTTGCGACCGGCGGCATCGGCGGGCCACTGGCTGGGCAGCCAGCGGCGCCTGACGGCTTGGGTCTCGCTCATTCCGTGCTGTCTTCTGGATCCCGACGCATGAGGAAGATGTAGGCGCCTGCGACCATCGCCGCCAGTATGAACCAGGTGATGGCATATTGGAGATGGTTGTTGGGGAAGCGGACGACGGTCAGGCCGCCGACCGGCGCGGTGTCGGGTGCGCAATTGGCGTCGGCATCGACGAAATAGTCCGCGACCGGCGGGGCGACATGCTGCGCGGCGGCGATCGCGGCGACATCGCGCGAATACCAGCGGCCGGCCGCGGGATCATTGCTGCGCAGGAAACCGCCCTTGGGTTCGGTCAGGCGCAGCAGGCCGACGATCTGGACCGTGCCTTGGGGCCGGCTGTAGCGGGTGCGATTGTCCTGCGGCACGAAGCCACGATTGACCATCAGGGTGAAGCCGGCGTCGGTCACCAGCGGCGTCATCACCCAGAAACCGGGGCCGCGCACTGTGACGGCCTGGGTCAGCACCGCCTTGTTATGCAGGAAATGGCCCGATGCGGTGATGCGGCGATATTCGTCGTCGCTTGCGGCATTGCGGGGGGCGGGGACGGGCGCGGCATGGATGCGGGCGTCGACCCGTGCGATCAGGTCGCGCTTCCAGGCGAGGCGATAGACTTGCCAGCTGCCGAGCGCACAGAGACCGGAGAAAAGGATGAGGGCGATCAGCGTCAGGCCGATCGTAAAGCCCGGGGAGCGCCGGCGGCGCCCCCCGATCTTTTGGGATGTCACGGCATTTCGCTCATATTCTGCATGGCGCTCATGTCGTGCGTGGCGCTCATGTTCATATCGCCGTGCGGCATCATGTTGTTGTTCATATGATACATGACCCACATCGAGCCCGAGAGGACAATGACGACCAGAACGATCGTCAGCATCATCGCCATGAACGACCAGCCGCTTTCGATGCGGGTGTTCATGTGCAGGAAGTAGATCATGTGGACGACCACCTGCACCGCCGCGAAGGCCATGATGATGACGCCGGTCAGCTGGGGATTGCCCAGCACGTTCGACATCACCAGCCAGAAGGGGATGGCCGTCAGGATCACCGACAGGCCGAAGCCGATCATGTAGCTGCCGAAGCTGCCATGCGATCCTTCTTCATGATGGTCATCGTGATGATCGTGACCGTGGGGATGGACAGCATCGCTCACCGCAGGACTCCCATCAGATAGACAAAGGTGAAGACGCCGATCCAGATGACGTCGAGGAAGTGCCAGAACATGCTGAGGCACATCAGGCGACGCTTGTTGGCCGGGATCAGACCCTTCTTGGCGACCTGAACCATCAGCGTGATCAGCCAGATCGAACCGAAGGTGACGTGCAGGCCATGGGTGCCGACCAGGGTGAAGAAGGCCGACAGGAAGGCCGAACGCCACGGACCTGCGCCCTCATGGATGAGGTGCGAGAATTCGTAGAGTTCGATGAACAGGAACGCGCCGCCGAAGAGGAGCGTGATGAACAGCCAGCCCTGGGTGGCGCTGACCTTGTTCTTTTCCATCGCCAGCATGGCGAAGCCATAGGTGATCGACGAGAAGAGCAGCATCGCGGTGTTGAGCGCGATGAGCGGCAGGTCGAACAGATCCTTGGGGCCGGGGCCGCCGGCGAAATTGCCGCCGAGCACGGCATAGGTGGCGAACAGGATGGCGAAGATGAGGCAATCGCTCATCAGGTACATCCAGAAGCCCAGCATGGTGCTGTGGCCTTCGTGGAGGTGGGGTTCCTCGGGCAAATGATATGCCCGAGGTTCCAGGGTCGCAGTTGTGCTGCTCATGTGGGTCAGACTCCCGCCGCGAGGATGCGTGTCCGCTCTTCCTCGGTGCGCGTGACGACATCCTGCGGGATGTAGAAGTCGCGCTTGTAGTTGAAGGTGTGGAAGATGGCGAAGCCGATCATGCCGACGAAGCTGAGGGCTGCCAGCCACCACATATACCAGATCAGGGCGAAGCCACAGACCGTAGCCAGACCCGCGAGGATCACACCGGTGCCGGTGCTGCTGGGCATGTGGATCGGCTGATAGCCGGTCAGGGGACGCTGATAGCCATTCTTCTTCATGTCGGCCCAGCTGTCGGCGTCGTAGACGACCGGGGTGAAGGCGAAGTTATACTCCGGCGGGGGCGAGCTGGTCGCCCATTCCAGGGTACGGCCATCCCAGGGATCGCCTTCCACCTTCAGTTCGTCGCGCTTCCAGATCGACACTGCGAACTGGACCAGCATGGCGCCGATGCCGGCCGCAACGATGGCAGCGCCGACGGCGGCGATGATGAACCAGATGTGCAGGCTGGGATCGTCGAACACGCGCATGCGGCGAGTCACGCCCATGAAGCCCAGGATGTAGAGCGGGGTGAAGGCGAGCCAGAAGCCGACCTGCCAGCACCAGAAGCTGACCTTGCCCCAGAACACGTTCAGCTTGAAGCCGAAGGCCTTGGGCCACCAGTAGTTGATCGCGGCGAACAGGCCGAACAGCACGCCGCCGATGATCACGTTATGGAAATGGGCGATCAGGAACAGCGAGTTGTGCAGCACGAAGTCGGCCGGCGGAACGGCCAGCATGACGCCGGTCATGCCACCGATGGTGAAGGTCAGCATGAAGGCGACGGTCCACATCATCGGCAGCTCGAAACGGATCTTGCCGCGGTACATGGTGAAGAGCCAGTTGAAGAGCTTCGCACCCGTCGGGATCGAGATGATCATCGTCGTGATGCCGAAGAAGCTGTTGACGCTGGCGCCCGAGCCCATGGTGAAGAAGTGGTGCAGCCACACGAGGTACGACAGCACCATGATGCAGCAGGTCGCGTAGACCATCGAGGTGTAGCCGAACAGGCGCTTGCCGGAGAAGGTCGAGGTGACTTCCGAGAAGACGCCGAACAGCGGCAGGATGAGGATGTAGACTTCCGGGTGACCCCAGATCCAGATCAGGTTCACGTACATCATCGGGTTGCCGCCGAAGTCGTTCGTGAAGAAGTTGGTACCGATATAGCGGTCGAGCGAGAGCAGGACCAGGGTGGCGGTCAGGATCGGGAAGGATGCGACGATCAGGATGTTCGCGCAGAGCGAGGTCCAGGTGAACACCGGCATCTTCATGAGCGACATGCCCGGCGCGCGCATCTTGACGATGGTCGCGATCAGGTTGATGCCCGACAATGTCGTGCCGACACCGGCCACCTGTAGTGCCCAGATATAATAGTCGACACCCGTGGCCGGACTATAGTCGATCCCCGAGAGCGGCGGATAGGCGAGCCAGCCGGTCTGGGCGAATTCGCCCAGGAACAGCGAGGCCATCACCAGCACCGCGCCGCCCGTCGTCATCCAGAACGAGAAATTGTTCAGGAACGGGAAGCTGACGTCGCGGGCGCCGATCTGCAGCGGGACGATATAGTTCATCAGACCGGTGATGAACGGCATCGCCACGAAGAAGATCATGATCACGCCATGGGCGGTGAACACCTGGTCATAATGGTGGGCGTTGAGGTAACCCTCGGACCCGTTGAAGGCCAAAGCCTGTTGCAGGCGCATCATGACGGCGTCGGCAAAGCCGCGCAGGAACATGACGAGGCCCAGCACCATATACATGATGCCGATCTTCTTGTGATCGACGCTGGTGAACCATTCTTTCCAGAGATAGCCCCAGAGCTTGAAATAGGTCAGCCCGGCGACGAGCGCCGCGCCGCCCAGCATCACCGCGCAGAAGGTCGCGACGACGATGGGTTCATGCCATGGGAAGCTGTCCCATGTCAGACGACCAAAGATCATCTGTGCTGTTGTGAGTGTGCCAGTCATGGGCCTTACCGATGCTGCGCGTGCGCGTCAGCGCCGCTGTGAGAGGAGTGATCGGCCGCAGGTGCAGCCGCACCGGCGCCCGGCGCGTCGGGGGCGGTTTCCTGCCCCTTGTTGCGGTCTTCCTGGTCGATCACATGGCTGTTGGGGAAATCATATTGGAGGCCTTCGGTCTCCTTGGCCGATTCCTTGCCCGCGCCGCCCATCTGGTTGATGTGCATCAGCTCGCTCATGCAACGCTGACCGGGCTTGGGGCAGAGGTTGACGATCGCGTCGAACAGCTTGGGCTCGCTGGTGGCGAAATAGGCGACGGGCGCCTTCTCGCTCGGCTTGGCCAGGGTCTGGTAGACGGTGCGGTCAAGCGCCGCGCCGCTGCCCTTCACCTTGGCGACCCAGGCGTCGAAGCCGGCCTGGTCGAAGGCATGATAGCCAAAGCGCATATGGGTAAAGCCCGCGCCCGAATAGTTGGCCGAGAAGCCGATCCCGGTGACGGGCTTGTTGGCGACGGCGTGAAGCTGCGTCTGCATGCCGGGCATCGCATAGATCTGGCCGGCCAGTTCGGGGACGTAGAAGCTGTTCATCACGGTCGAGGCGGTGATGTCGAAGCGGACCGGGACATTGGTCGGCAGCGCCAGTTCATTGACGGTGGCGATGCCAAGGTCCGGATAGATGAAGAGCCACTTCCAGTCGAGCGCGACGACCTGGACGGTCAACGGCTTGACCTTGGGATCGATCGCGGTGGTCGCGTTGATCCGGTCGAGCGGACGATAGGGGTCCAGCTTGTGCGTGCTCACCCAGGTCAGCGCGCCGAGGCAGATGATGATTAGGAGCGGGGCCGACCAGATCAGCAGCTCCAGTTTGGTGGAATGATCCCAGTCGGGGTCATATTCCTTCTCGGCGGCCTCGTTCGTCGCGCGGTAGCGCCAGGCGAAATAGACGACCAGTGCCATGACGGGCACGACAATGAGGAGCATCAGCGCGACCGAGATCAGGATCAGATCGCGCTGCTGCACCGCAATATCGCCCGACGGGTTCATCACGACCCAGTTGCAGCCCGCCAAGGGCGCCGCAAGGATCGGAGCGGACCAGCGCAGGAGGCGGGTCCAGAGGGGGGAGGGTGGCTGTGACATGGCGCGCGCCTACCGGTTCCGCAGGGAGTCGGATAGAGGGCAATTTGTCCAATGTTGTGCGCACGCAAAAAATGTTCTGGATGTGGGATACTGCTTAGACTCTGCGGGTTTTCTGTTATGTTGCCATCCTCTGGCCGTCGGGAGACCCAAAATAGGCACCGTCGGCCCAGCCAGGGAGCGGATGCCTATGAGTTCACAGGCCATTGCCTTCACCTCGAGCCAGCTTGAGGATGATGCGCGCAAAATCAATGCACGCGACCACAGTATTGCACCGGGGGATATCTCCATTGGTGTGATCATTGGCCGCACCTCCGAATTTTTCGACTTCTTCGTTTACGCCATTGCCTCGGTGATCGTTTTCCCGAGCCTGGTATTTCCCTATGTCGACCCGCTCACGGGGACGCTCTATTCCTTCGCGATCTTTTCCGTCGCCTTTATCACGCGCCCGATCGGGTCGTTGATCTTCATGGCGATCGACCGGCATTATGGCCGCGGCACCAAATTGACGGCCGCCCTGTTCTTGCTGGGCGGATCGACCGCGGCGATCGCCTTTATGCCCGGTTATGCGACGATTGGCCACTATGCTGCCGTCGTGCTGGTCGTTTTGCGGGCGGCACAGGGCATTGCGCTGGGTGGCACATGGGATGGCCTCGCTTCGCTGCTGTCGCTGAATGCCCCGCAGCATCAGCGTGGCTGGTATGCGATGGTGCCGCAGCTCGGCGCGCCGCTAGCGCTGCTGGTGGCGAGCGGGCTGTTCGCCTTCTTCCTGCTGACATTGTCGGAAGGGGATTTCCTTGACTGGGGCTGGCGCTATCCCTTCTTCGTCGCCTTCGCGATCAACGTCGTGGCGCTGTTCGCCCGGCTGCGCATCGTGGTGACACATGAGTTCGAGCGGCTGTTCGAGCAGAAGGATCTGGTGCCGTCCGAAGTGCTGCCGACCGTCAAGGCGGAAGGGCGCAACATCATCATCGGTGCCTTCGCACCGCTGGCGAGCTTCGCCCTGTTCCACATGGTCACCGTGTTTCCGCTCAGTTGGGTGGTGCTGTTCACCGACCAGCCGATCGAACGCTTCCTGGTGATCGAGATGATCGGCGCGTCGGTCGGTCTGCTGGCGATCGTGGTGTCGGGCTTCATCGCCGACCAGATCGGCCGTCGCTCGCTGCTCGGCTGGTCGGCTCTGGGCATTGCGATCTTCGCGGTGGTGGCACCGCTGTTGCTCAATGGCGGGGATCTGGGCGAGGTTGCCTTCATGATCCTGGGCTTCATGCTGCTGGGCCTGGCGTTCGGCCAGTCGTCGGGTGTGGTGGCGTCCAACTTCGCGACCGAGGCGCGCTATACCAGTTCGGCGCTGACGTCGGATCTGGCATGGCTGGTCGGTGCCGGCTTCGCGCCGCTGCTGGCGCTGCTGCTGTCGGTGAAGTTCGGCCTGGCCGCGTCGGGCATCTACCTGCTGTCGGGCGCGATTGCGACAATGGTGGCGCTCTACGTCAACAAGGAACTGGCGGCGCGGGATCGCTGATCCCGGCCGACGGCCTTGCTAAAATGAGAAGCGTGATCGGCCCGGCCGGTCACGCTTTTTTTGTGGCGGCGACCCTTGCTTTCATCCGGGCGAGGCCCTTGCGGTCGAACCAGCCGGTCGGGCCGGGGCGCGGGCGCCAGCGCGGGAGCCAATCGGGATAGAGGCTGACGAGTTCGCGCGGCAGGCCGGCGGGGCCGACCCGGCTCATGATGTCGGAGACGATGCGGTTCTGATAATAGCGGACCGAATAGTTGATCAGCCGCTTGTAATGTATCCGCCAAGTCAGCGGCCGGGCGAGGCCGACCGGTTCGCAGGCAAAGCCCGCGCCCTCGCAGGCCAGCACCCGCTCCAATTGCCAGTCGGCATCGCTTGCCAGATCGGTATGCGCCCAGGAGGCGACCAGCCCGTCGTCGCCGATCAGGTCGTCGGGCAGGCGCAGGCCGCTTTTCCGGATGGCGGCGACGAAGCGGCCGGACAGGGCATAGAGATCGCCGAAGATGCCGCGCTCGATTCGCAGGTTGCGGCGATAGGTTTCCACTTCGCGGCCATTGACCGGCATGCCGGCGGCGGCGTTGGCCTGGGGGTGGGTGGCAAGGTCTGCCACCAGCGCGTCGATCGATCCAGGCGCGATCTGGGCATCGCCGTCGAGGAAGATGACGGCATCCTCCGTGCCGGTGAGCAGGTGGTGGACGACATGGTTCCAGGTGCGCGACTTGCCGCCGGCGGCGATGTCATGGACGATCACATGGGCGCGGCCGGCGGCGGCTGCGCGAGCACGCTCCACGGTACGGTCGGTGGTGCCGTTCACCAGCACATGGAAGATGGTGAACGGGCGGTCGAGCGGCAGCGAGGCGAGGCAGCCGGCGATCCGGCGTTCCTCCTGGTGGGCGAAGATGGCAACCGCGACGACCATGGCGGGATCAGCGGAAGTCCCAGCCCTGCTGGCCATGCTCGACGGCGTCGGGGCCATCGGTTTCGGCCTGGGGCGTGGCGCGCAGCGGGACCAGGATCGAGACGATCAGCGCGGTGATGGCGGTGCCGACCAGCGCCCAGAGAGCGATCACGACCAGGCCGATCGCCTGGGCGAGCAGGCTGGCGGTGGCGCTGATGCCGGCGTCGAACCCGACCCCGCCGAGCAGCGGCAGGACGAACGGTGGCAGCAACAGCGCGCCGGTCGCGCCGCCCAGGCCATGGACGGCGAAGACATGGACGGGATCGTCGATCCAGGCGCTGACGAAACCGGCGCCGATACGGGCGATGATCGCGGCGATCAGTCCGATCAGCATCGCCCCGCCGGTGCCGACCAGTGCGGCCGAGGCGGAAATGGCGGCGAGGCCGGCAATGGCGCCGGACAGCAGGCCGGTGGCGCTGGCATGGGCGCCGAGCAGCCGGTCGACCAGCGCCCAGCCGAGGCTGGCGGCACAGGCGGCGAAGAAGAGATTGAGGATGGCGGTGGCGGCATCGTCGGTGGCGCCCAGCGCCCAGCCGCCGACCGCACCGGCATAGCCGACCCAGAAGAGCGCGCCGCCGGCGATGGCGAGGATATGGGCATGGCCGCCACCCTGGGCATCGCGGGGGCGCCCGGCGACGAGGGCCAGGGCAAGGGCGGAAAAGCCGGCCAGGACATGGACGACCAGGCCGCCGGCAAAGTCCATCGCGCCAAGCTGTGCCAGCCAGCCGCCGCCCCACATCCAGTGGACGATCGGGGCGAAGACCAGCAGCAGCCAGAGCGGCGCGAAGGCGGCGACCCAGCCAAGGCGGGCGCGGCCGGCGATCGCACCGACGGATATCGCCCCAGCCAGCACGGCAAAGCCCATCTGGAACAGGACGAAGGCGGATTCGGGCACGGTGAGGCCGTCGCGCAGCGGCGCGAGATTGGCGAGTAGCAGATTGCTGCCGCCGCCCAGCCATTCGCTGCCCGGCGCATAGGCAAGGCTGTAGCCGGCAAGACCCCAGCCGAGCAGGATCGTCGCGCCGGCGACCAGCGTCTGGGCCATCGCGGCGAGCCCGTAGCGGACATTGGCAAGCCCCGCATGACGCAGCATCAGGCCCGGCAGCGCGGCGAGTAGCAGCAACAGGGCGCAGGCGATCATCCAGCCGGTGTCGCCGCTGTCGGGCGCCGCCACCTGGGCCGCGGCCGGCTGGGCCAGCAACAGGGCGGCAAGAACGGGCAGGGCAAGGGCTGGGCGCATGGAGGAAGGTCCGGTTGGGGTCAGGTCGCCCTGACTAGCGCGGGCAGGGTAAAGACTTCCATAAGCATGGCAAAGTTCCGGCGGGGTGATGCGCCGCCGCGCCGTTCAGAAGCCCTCGGCGCCGCACTGGATGCGGCCGGTGCCTTCATTCTCGACGGTGCAGATCGGCTTGCCGGCGACGCTGACATCGCCCGATCCGGTCGAGCGGATGCTGACCGGGCCGTTGGCGGTGAGGGCGACATTGCCCGAGCCGTCGTTGAGGATCGCGGCCTGGCGCGCGACCAGATGGTCGGCGACGATCGCGCCGGGGCCGCTGATGCGCAGATTGGCGACGCCAGCGGTGCCGGCGAGCGTGGTGCGGCCGCCGCCGGCGAGCGTGACCTGGAGATTGTCGAGCTGGAGCGACGCGACGCTGACATCGCCATTGCCGCCCTGCACGATCTCGCCATTGAGGCCCTTCATCGCGCTGACCGCGACGGCGCCGCCGCCGGTCAGGACGATGCGGTTCACTTCGCCGGTGGAAAGGCGGATGGTGGCGGGGCCAAGACCCTTTTCACCCGGTTCGGGCCGCTCCATCGAGATGATGGCGAGCCGGCCCGAAACATCGACGCGCAGCCGGTCGAGCGCGCGCTGGTCCCCCTCTGCCCGTGCCGAGACGCCGGTGCCGGTGGTGATGATGACCGTGACCGGGGCGTCGACGCGGATCTGGTCGAAGCTGGTGATGGTATAGCCGCGGGTGGCGGCGCCGGCGGGGGAAGCCCCGGCCAGTGCCGCCGCCGCTGCCAGCATCAGGGGCCGCAATGCGCCTCGCCCGGTCCCATCGTGTTCGTCGTGCATTGCGCCTTGCCCTTCACCTTGACGTCGCCGGTGCCCATGATCTTGATAGCGACCGGACCGTCGGAGGCAAAGTCCATGTCGCCGGTGCCCATGATATCGGCTTCGGCGCGGCCGAGCTTCAGTCCGGCGGCGTCGATGTCGCCGGTGCCGGTGATTGACAATTCGCCCTGATCGGCCGTGCCGGCCAGGGTGATGCTGCCCGATCCGGTGATTTCCGCCTTGAGGCTACCGAGTTTCACCTGGCCGATGTCGAGATCGCCCGATCCGGTGAGCGAGAGGGCCAGGTCGCCGCCTTCCGCCTTGTCGAGGGTGAAGTCGCCCGAGCCGGTGACATCGATCGCGCTGATCGCGGGCAGGGTGACATGGATGGTCGCGCCCTTGCCGCCGTCGACCTTGTTCCACAGGCCATCGGACTTGCGGCCGATCTGGAGCGTGTCGGCCTTCACCCGGATGTCGAGCAGGGCGACCGACTTGAGATCGCCATCGGCGGTGACCGAGAATTTGGGGCCGATGGTGACGACGACATTGTCAGGTCCGGTCACGTCGATGCGGCGGAAATCCTTGAGCGCAGCCCAGTCCTGCGGGGTGCTGGCGGCGGCCGGGGATTCGCCGTTGCCGCCGCCGGACTGATGGTCGTTGCCGCGCGAGCAGGCGCTGGTGGCAAGGCCGATGGCGAGCAGGGTGGCGAGGGTCAGGTGATGGGGCAGGGGCAGGCGCGGCATCATTATCTCCATGCTGTATTATATTTACAATACACTCTTGCCGTGGCGGTTCCAAGCCCCCTTGTTCGTCGGGCAGGATAAGGCATGATATCTGCAGGATAAAAGAAGGGTATTCCACCGATGCGCAAGCTGTTTTCCGCCCTGCCGCTGGTCGCGATGATGGGAGCAGCGGCCAGCGCCGCGCCGGCTGAGGATGATCTGGCGGCGCGCGGCGCGACATGGTGGCGCCATGTCCAGATATTGGCGGCGGACGACATGCAGGGGCGCGGCACCGGCACGCCGGGCTATGACAAGGCGGCCGACTATGTGATCGGCCAGTTTCAGGCATTGGGGCTGAAACCGGCCGGGGTCGAGGGCTACAAGCAGCCGATCGCCTTCGTCGAGCAGACGGTGCTGTCGGGCGAGAGCAGGGCGAGCCTGGTCGGCGCGAGTGGCGAGACGGCGCTGGCTGTGCCGGGCGACATCATCTTTTCCGGCAGCGGCGGCCCGGTGCCCGGCGCGATCGACGCGCCGATGGTGTTTGCCGGCTATGGCCTGCATCTGCCGGAAGTGGGCCATGACGATTTTGCCGGGCTGGACCTGAAAGGCAAGATCGTGGTGGTCGTTTCGGGCGGGCCGGCGGAGATCAGCGGCGCGCTCAAATCCCATGCGCGATCGGAACGGGGCCACTGGCTGGCGGCGCAGGGGGCGGTCGGCATGATCAGCCTGGTGACGCCGGGGCAGGTCGAGATTCCCTGGGACCGGCGCAAGGCGCTGGCGAGCGCGCCGGCGGTTTATTATGAGGATGTGGCGATGCGCGACACGCAGACGCCCTTCCTCAATGCCCAGTTCGACCCGGCCCGGTCGGCCGACCTGTTCGCCGGCAGCGGCCAGGATTTCGCCGCGATCGCGGCGGCGGCCGATGCGTCGAAGCCGGTCGCCAGCTTCCCGCTGACGCTGCGGCTCAAGGCCGCGGTCGCGGCCAGGCGGGTGGCCTTGTCCTCGCCTAATCTGGTGGCGGTAATGCCGGGCAGCGACCCCAAGCTGGCCAAGGACTATGTCGTGCTGTCGGCGCATCTGGACGGCTATGGCGTTGGCACGCCGATCAAGGGCGACGCCATCTATAATGGCGCGCTGGACAACGCGTCGGGCGTCGCCAGCCTGATCGAGATCGCCAAGGCGTTGAAGACTGGCAAGGTTAAGCCGAAACGGTCCATCCTGTTCATCATCGTCACCGGCGAGGAAAAGGGCCTGCTGGGATCGCGCTATTTCGCGCGGCGGCCGACCGTGCCGAGCAAGAGCATCGTTGCCGACCTCAATTTCGACATGGCGCTGCCGATCTTCAAGCTGACCAGCGTGACCCCGGTCGGCTATGACCAGAGCAGCCTGGGCCAGGATGCGGCGGCGGTGAGCGACGCGATGGGCCTGCCGATCACGCCCGATCCCTTCCCCGACCGCAACGTCTTCATCCGGTCCGACCAATATGCCTTCATCCGCGAGGGGATACCGGCGCTGTTCTTCAAATATGGCTTCAAGGCCGGGACGCCGGAAGCGACTGTGGAGAAGGCGTGGCGCGCGAACATCTATCATTCGCCCTTCGACGACGCGAACCAGCCGGTGATGCCGGCTGAGACGGCAAAGCTGAACGATTATGTGACCGCGGTGACGCTGCGGGTCGCCAATGCGGACACGCGGCCGAGCTGGAACAGCGACAGCTTCTTCAAGCGGTTCGTGAAATAGGCGGTTCGTGAAATAGGGCGCAGGGCGAGCGGCGGAGACGATCATGAACCAGGCGAGGCGCATGCTGACCGGATGCGGCCTGGTGGTGGGGGCGGCGGGCTTTTTCCTGCTGGGCATAGGGGTGTCGCAGCGCGCGGCGTATCGGCAGGAGGCGCCGCCTTCTGCCGTATCGTCAGCGGGGCCGGCATCGCCGCCATCGGGCAGACGGATATTCTCTCCCTCGATCGCGGGAGACCCCTATGTCCTGCAGCAATGGAAGGCGGCCGTCGAGAAGATGGAGCGGCGCTGCCGGGAGGCGAAGGAATTTTGTGCCGAGGCCAAGGCAGCTCGGGAACAGATGGACGAAATCCGATAATCGATTGGTTATGAATGTGACTTGGTGGATGGGATTGGGCGCATGACCAGTTGCCCCTGGCGCGGTTGCATCATGGTTGCGGTCGGGGCGGTTGACCGCGGGGCCAGCGCTGGGGCCTGCAATTGCCGACGCGGGTGCCGGTGATCGACATGAGAAATTCTGCGCCGCCGCCCATGGGGCTGCCCAGATCGCGGGTGGGCGTGCTATTGACCTCGAACAGGCGGATGTTGCGCTTTATCTCGACACTGTGCGGGCCGATTTCGCCTTCCCGCTTGCCCTGCATCCACACCCCCGGACCGATCCAGCAACGCTGATTGCCGTGAATGGCGGCGCCGTCGCCGTCCAGTTTCCATTGCCGGCAATAGCTGGACGTGCCGGGGCCGGCGAAACTGTCGTCCAGCATGGTTTCGATCGTCGCGTCGATCGTGCCGTCGGGGATGCACAGATTTCAGGTGCGGATCGGCAGGGTGCGGGTGCTGAAATCACGGTCTGGTGCTGGCTGAACGTCCATTGGCCGGCAAGGATCGGATTTGCACGGCCGGTGACGACGATCGGCGGCCCTTTTGGCGGGGCGGGCGTATGGCTAGGCCGCACGGAGATATGCGGATGGTCTGCTTCTGCTGGTAGGTTCATCGGGTGGGCGTCATATAGGCTTTGAAATGCTCTGCGGGCGTTCGATGTTCGAGCGCTTTTCTTGGCCGTTCGTTGCGTTGCCTGGCAACGGCACTCCTCTTGGCCTGGCCGTATAGCGACAGATCGCTTCCTTTAGGAAAATGCTGTCGCAGCAGGCGATTGGTGTTTTCGTTGGAGCCGCGCTGCCAGCGATCCCATATCTCCGCTCGCTGACTGGGCGTATAATAGATTCAACGACGCTGCTTCGTTGCGACACTCCATCCTCCTCGAAAGATTAAAGTGTTGCCGCCACCCGTTGAACCCACCGCATAACTCCCTCACCCCAGCCTTCGCCGGAGTGAAGGAAAGAGAAACCGATTGTCTTCCATGGATCGTTCGAGAGCTAAGCCCGCTTCCCGCCCGGCTGGCTGCGCTGGGCTTGGGTCAGGCTCTGCAGGGCGCGGCCTTGCATGTTGATTTCGCGCTGCTCTGAATAGCTGAGGCTATCGCGGGCGCTGCGATCGGACTGGGCGTCGGCGCGGTCGGCCTCGCGGCGGAGCGCGCGGGCCTGTTTCCTGCTGAGCCTGCCGCTCTTGCGTCCGTCGCGTATGTCCTCGCGCGCCCGGTCCAGTTCATAATCGACCGAAGGCTGAGGCTCGATCCGGACATTGACCGGGCGGGGCGGTTGGCTCTGTCTTGGGCACGATCTGCGCGGGGAGCGCGGTCGGCAGGGCGAGGGCGATCAGAAACCGGCGGGGCAGGGCAAGGGGGATGCGCATGGCGGTGCTCCTGCAGGACGGGGAAGGTGCGTCCCAAGCGCTGAACCTTGCGCCATGGGATGAGGCCGGCGACAGCGTTCCCGCGCTGCCGCCGGTATTTTTGCAAGCTGCAGTGATGCTTGCGCATCAGCAGCTTGGAACGCTCAGGCGCCGCGCGGCCTTATTTGCCGGCACGGCTCTTGTCGCGGATGGCGCGGAATTCGTCGCCATCGACCCAGTTGGGCCAATCGGTCGTGTTCGCGAGCGCCCGGCCGACATCATAATAGAGCTTCAGGTCGGCGGCGACGCCGGTCCAGTCCCAGTTGGGATCATATTCATCCTTGGGGCCGTGATAGCGATGCTCGGTATAATCCTCGGCCGCGGCCATGCCGGCGGCGGTGCCACCCTTCACCAGATCCTCGCCGCCCTCGAAATAGAGCATCGGCAGGCCATGCTTGGCGAAGCTGAAATGGTCGGAACGGTAATAATAGCCCTTTTCCGGGGTCGGTTCGAGCGTGGCGACACGGCCCTGCGCACCGAGCGCGCGGTCAAGATAGGCGTCGAGCTGTGACTTGCCCTTGCCGATGACGACGACATTCCTGGCAAGGCCCGCAACGCTGAGCGCATCCATGTTGACGCCGCCGACGGTCTTGCTGAACGGGAAGACCGGGTTGTTGCCATAATAGGCCGAACCCAGCAGGCCCGATTCCTCGCCGGTGACGGCCAGGAACACCTGGCTGCGGTCGGACGGGCCGGCCTTCACGTTCGCCTGGGCCAGGGCGACCAGCGCGGCGGTGCCGGTGGCATTGTCGACCGCGCCGTTGCAGATATCGTCGCCGTCAGGCGCCGCCTGGCAATGGCCCAGATGGTCCCAATGCGCGCTGTAGAGCACATATTCGTCGGGGCGCGTCTTGCCCGGCAGCAGGGCGACGACATTCTTCGACGCATGCTTGCGCAGGTCATTGTCGAACGAGACATTGGCCTTGATCGCGCCCAGCGGCACGGCCTTGAAGCCCTTCTGTTTGGCAGCGGCCATCTGCTGGTCGAGGTTGAGGCCCGCGTCGGCGAACAGGGCGGCGGCCTTGTCCTTCTGGATCCAGCCGATCGCGGCCGACTGGTCGGCATTGCCGCCCGGATTGTCGGCGACATGCTGCGACCCGGTCCAGCTCGACTGGACGACGTTCCAGCCATAGGCGGCCGGTTCGGTGTCGTGGATGATGATCGCGGCGGCGGCGCCCTGACGCGCGGCTTCCTCGAACTTGTAGGTCCAGCGGCCATAATAGGTCATGGCGCGGCCGTTGAACGGACCGGTGAGGCCCGGCGTCTGATAATCCGGGTCATTGACCAGGATCAGCACCGTCTTGCCCTTCACGTCCAGGCCGGCATAGTCGTTCCAGCCCTTTTCCGGGGCGTTGATGCCATAGCCGACGAACACGACCGGGCTGTCCTTGACCTCGATCTTTGGCTGGGTGGTGCGATAGGTGCCGATCACCATCTCGGGGCCATAGGCGGCGGTGATCGGGGCCTTGCCACCGGTGAAGCTCAAGGGCGAGACATTCTTGGCGGTGATCTCGACCAGCGGCACGTCCTGGAACCAACTGCCCTTGTTGCCGGGCTTGAGGCCCAGTTTCTCGAACTCGGCGGTCAGCAGCGCCAGCGTCTTTTCCTCGCCCACGGTGCCGGGCGCGCGGCCCTCATAGGCGTCGGACGAAAGCTCCTTCACCAGCCGCTTCATCGTGTCGATCGAGGGGGCGGCGTCGCTCTTGGCGGCGGGCGCGGCCAGCGCGACGGTGGGCGTCAGGGCAGGAGCGGAAAGGGCGAGAACGGCGGCGATCGCCGCGACGGAGCTGCGCATGGAAGGAACCCTTGTCTTTATGGAATGCGCCTGATGCCACCGCCACGGGCAGAGGGCAAGAAATGCCGATTGTCACAATTGTCGCACTTGGTTAGCAATCGGGTCGGGGACTTTGGGGGAGTGTTTTTCCAGAATGAATTATGCTGCAAACACGGTGCGCCTCGGCGCGCTGATGGGTTTCTGTTCGCTGTCGGCTATCGCCCATGCTGAGCCGGATGCGCTGGCCAAGGCCTTTGGCGCGCGCGAGACGGTGATTTCCGCCAGCCTGTCGCCCGATGGGCAGAAGATCGCGCTGGTCGCGGCGGGGAGTGGGCGAACGACCCGAACCTACGTGATCAACGCGCAGGAGGGGGCCGAACCCAAGGTCGTTGCCGGCGCCAGCGGCCAGCCGGAATATCTCCATAATTGTGATTGGGTTTCCAACGATCGGCTGGCTTGCAGGATTGGCGGGCAAAGCCGGGTCGGTGACGATGTCTATGGCTTCAGCAGTCTGTTCGCCGTCGATGCCGCTGGCGGCAATATCCGATCGCTCAGCAAGCGTCATGGCGAGAATGCGCTTGGCTTCGATCTGCGCGGCGGTTCGATCATCGACCTGACGGCAGGCGAGGATGGGGCGGTGTTGATGACCCGATCCTATGTGCCCGAGGCCAAGATCGGTAGCCTGATCGACCAGAAATTGCAGGGTCTGGGCGTTGACCGCGTCGATACGCGCAGTGGTGCTGCCAAGCGGATCGAGCAGCCGCAAGCCATGGCGGTCGAATATATATCGGACGGCCGAGGCACGGTGCGCGTCATGGGGCTGCAGGAGAATAAGGGGTCAGGCTATGCCAAGGGCACGATCCGTTATCTCTATCGCCCCATGGGGAAGAATGGCTGGAGCGATCTGGGCATCTATGACACGCGAAACCATAGCGGTTTCAACCCCTATGCCGTCGATGTCGAGAAGAATATCGTCTATGGTTTCGAGCAGGTCGAAGGGCGTTCGGCTTTGGTCAGCATCGCGCTGGATGCGGGCCTTCAGAAGACCGTTGTCTATTCTCATCCCAAGGTCGACGTGAACCGGTTGATTCAAGTGGGGCGCGAACGGCGTGTCGTGGGGGTCGGCTATAGCGAGGACTATAGCGAGGTCGTCTATTTCGACGAGCAAGTGAAGGCGCTGGTCGCGTCGCTTAGCAAGGCGCTGGGCGGCAAGGCCGTCTATATTGGCGACATGAGCCAGGATCGGCAGCGCGTTCTGGTCTGGGCCGGCAGCGATACCGATCCGGGCCAATATTATCTGTTCGATCGCGCCGCCAAGAAATTGTCGCCGATGATGCCCGATCGCCCGGAACTGGCAGGGCAGACGCTCGCTAAAATGCAGTCGATTTCTTATAAGGCCTCGGATGGTACGGTCATCCCCGCCTATCTGACCCTGCCGCCGGGCAAGGATAGCGCGAAGGGGCTGCCGGCGATCGTGATGCCGCATGGCGGGCCGGAATCGCGCGATGAATGGGGCTTCGACTGGCTCTCGCAATATTATGCCGCGCGGGGCTTTGCCGTGATCCAGCCGCAGTTTCGCGGGTCGGCTGGTTTCGGCGAGCAATGGCTGATGCAAAACGGCTATCGTTCCTGGCGGACGGCGATCGGCGATATCGTCGATGCGGGGCGTTGGCTGGTGGCGGAGGGGGGCACCGATCCCGCGAAGCTGACCATCGCGGGCTGGTCCTATGGCGGCTATGCGGCGCTTCAGGCGCAGGCGATCGATCCCCAATTGTTCAAGGCGGTGGTGGCGATCGCACCGGTGACCGACTTTGCCGATCGTATCCGCCGGTCGCAATATAATGCTGATTATCTGTTGCAGCAGCAGCGCATGGGTACCGGCAACGACGCGGCAGATGCATCGCCGGTCAACCATGCCGCCGAATTCCGTGCGCCGGTGCTGATGTTCCACGGGACCGATGACGGCAATGTCGACATCAGCCAGGCGCGTGCGATGCAGTCCAAGCTTGAAGGTGCGGGCAAGCGCAGCCGGCTGGTCGTCTATGACGGGCTGGCCCACAGCCTGAACGACAGCGCTGCGCGGGCCGACATGCTCCAGCAGAGTGCAGACTTCCTGCTGCAGGCAGGAAAATAGGAAAAGGAAAGGGGGAGGCAGCGGCCTCCCCCTTTTTTTGACCTTCCGTCATGAGGCCAAAGAAAAAGGGCGGTCCCTTACGGGGCCGCCCTTCTCCATATTCTGTCCGGAAGGACCGATTAGCGCGAATAGAATTCGACGACCAGATTCGGTTCCATCTTCACCGGGTAGGGCACTTCGTCCAGCGTCGGAACGCGGACATAGGTGACCTTGGTGGCGCCGTCGGGGGCGACATAGTCGGGGATGTCACGCTCGGGCAGGCTCTGCGCTTCGAGAACCAGCGCCATTTCCTGCGCCTTCTTGCCCAGGGTGATTTCGTCGCCCGGCTTCACCAGACGCGAGGCGATGTTGCACTTCACGCCGTTCACATAGATGTGGCCATGCGAAACGATCTGGCGCGCCGAGAAGATGGTCGGCGCGAACTTGGCGCGGTACACAACGGCGTCCAGGCGGCGCTCCAGCAGACCGATCAGGTTCTGGCCGGTGTCGCCCTTCATGCGGCTGGCTTCGAAATAGTTCTTCTTGAACTGCTTCTCGGTGATGTCGCCGTAATAGCCCTTCAGCTTCTGCTTGGCGCGCAGTTGGATGCCGTAGTCCGACATCTTGCCCTTGCGGCGCTGGCCGTGCTGACCAGGGCCATATTCGCGCTTGTTGACCGGGCTCTTCGGGCGACCCCAGATGTTCTCGCCCATGCGACGGTCGAGCTTGTACTTGGCGCTAGAGCGCTTCGACATACCTAATTCCTTACAACTGCATACTACGTTATCCGCCCTCCGGATCCGATGAACCGAGGTCCGCAGCAAGCGGAGGACGAAGGCTTCCCGGTCATCGCCTGTTTCCATATTTCAGGGACAGGGCCGCCGCTTCACCGGGATGCGGGGCCAATCGCGAAGGCGCGCCTATGGAGAAGGTCGGATATTATGTCAAGCCCGGACTCTGGCCTCGACAGCCGGCGGAGCGCGGCCTAATCCGGCGGCCATGAAGCCCGAAGACTATACCAGCATGACCGAGGTGCGCGCCGGTGTCGACGCCCTCGACCGCCAACTCGTCGCCCTGCTTGACCAGCGTTTCGCCCATATGCGCGCCGCCGCCCGTATCAAGCCGGATCGCAGTGCCGTCCGCGACGAGGCGCGCAAGCGCCAGGTGATCGACAATGCCCGCGCGGAGGCCGAGCGGCTGGGCGCGCCCGGCGACGTGATCGCGGAGCTGTGGGAGCAGCTGGTCGAAGCCTCGATCGCCTATGAAATGGCGGAATATGACCGCACGCGGGGTTAACGCTCGCGCGGCCGGTTGAGGTGGGACAGCACGCCGCGCAGCGTGCGCACCTCCAGATGGTTCCAGCCCGGCTTGGTAAGCAGGTTGCGCAGTGTCAGCTTGGTCGCGGGCGCGCGGTCGGGCGGGAAGAAATAGCCGACCTTTTCCAGCAACGTGTTGAGTTGCAGGATCATGCCTTCCAGCTCCTCCTGCGGCGCGGGCTCGCCCAGTTCGGTCACGGTCGGCTGGGCCAGATTGGCCTGCTTGGACCATTCATAGGCGCACAGGATCACCGCCTGGGCGAGGTTCAGCGAGCCGAATTCCGGGTTGATCGGCACGGTCAGGATCTTGCGGGCTAGCGCCACATCCTCGGTTTCCAGCCCCGATCGTTCCGGCCCGAACACATAGGCGCAGCGGCCCTGTGCGGCATGGATTTCCTGAGCCGCTTCCTCGGGTGTGACGACCGGCTTGGTGACGCCGCGCTTGCGCACGGTGGTGGCATAGACATGGGCGCAGTCGGCGACCGCGTCGGCCAGCGTCTCATAGACCTGCGCCTTGTCCAGGATGAAGTCCGCGCCCGCCGCGGCCGGGCCGGCATCGGGATTGGGCCAGCCGTCGCGCGGGGAAACAAGCCGCATCTCGGTCAGCCCGAAATTCAGCATCGCCCGTGCTGCCTTGCCGATATTCTCGCCCAATTGCGGGCGGACCAGGACGATGACGGGGGGGAGGGGGGAGGTGTCTATATTCATGGAACCAATTTTCTCGTCTGCCTCCACCTCCGTTCGCCCTGAGCGAAGTCGAAGGGCGTCACTGAGCGAAGGCGAAGTGGGTGAGACGGAAGCTGCCTTGAGCTTCTGCCAGTCTTCCGCGATCAAGGCTTCCTTCTTCTTGCGGGACCAGCCCTTGATCTGCAACTCGCTGGCCAGCGCCTCGGCGCGGGTCGGAAATTCGGCGGACCACATCAGTTCGACCGGCAGCCGTTCCGATGTGTAGCCCTTGATGATGCCCGATTGATGGGCGGCGAAGCGGGTGTCGAGATCGTCGGTGTGGCCCGTATAATAGGAGCCGTCGGCGCATCGCAGGATATAGCAATAGAACGCCATGCTGTCTTCTCGCCCTCGCTTCGCTCGGTTGGAGCCTTCGACTTCGCTCAGGCCGAACGGAAGATTATAGGGTCTTCCGTCTCACTCACTCCCGACCTCCTTCACGGTACTCGCGAAATCCTCGAAGTCGCGGGCGTCGGTGAAGTCCTTGTAGACGCTGGCGAAGCGGATATAGGCGACGCTGTCGAGGCGCTTGAGCCCCTCCATCACCATCTCGCCGATCGATCGCGCCGGGATCTCGCTCTCGCCGCTGGTCTCCAGCTGGCGCTGGATGCCCGAAATCAGCTTCTCGATCCGGCTCGGGTCGATCGGCCGCTTGCGGCAGGCGATGCCGATGGAGCGGGCCAGCTTGTCGCGCTCGAACGCTTCCTTGCGGCCTTCGCTCTTCACCACCCAGATGTCGCGCAACTGAATGCGCTCGAAGGTGGTGAAGCGCGCGCCGCAGGCTTCGCACTGCCGGCGACGGCGAATGGCATTGCCATCCTCCGTCGGCCGGCTGTCCTTCACCTGGCTGTCCTCATGGGCGCAGAAAGGGCAGCGCAAGCGGGCTTACCCCTGATAGATGGGGAAGCGGGCGCAGAGCGCGGCGACACGCTCGCGGACGCTGGCTTCGACGGCGGCATCGCCATGCTCGCCATTGTCGCGCAGCCCTTCCAGAACGTCGGCGATCATGTCACCGATATCCTCGAACTCGGCGACGCCGAAGCCGCGGGTGGTGCCGGCCGGCGAGCCGACGCGGATGCCGCTGGTCTTGGTCGGCGGCAGCGGGTCACCCGGCACGCCATTCTTGTTGCAGGTGATGAAGCTGCGCTCCAGCGCCTCGTCCGCATCCTTGCCCGAAATGCCATAGGGGCGCAGGTCGATGAGGGCGAGGTGGGTGTCGGTGCCGCCCGAGACCACGGCGAGGCCGCGCTGCTCCAGCTTGCCGGCCAGTGCCTTCGCATTGGTGACGATCGCTTGGGCATAGGTCTTGAATTCGGGCTGCAGCGCTTCGCCGAAGGCGACAGCCTTGGCGGCGATCACGTGCATCAGCGGGCCACCCTGCAGGCCGGGGAAGATCGCCGAATTGATCTTCTTCGCGATCGCCTCGTCATCGGTCATGATCATGCCGCCACGCGGGCCACGCAGCGTCTTGTGCGTGGTGGTGGTCACGACATGGGCGTGGCCGAAGGGGGAGGGGTGGGCGCCACCGGCGACGAGGCCTGCGAAATGGGCCATGTCGACCATGAACAGCGCGCCGACCTTGTCCGCGATCGCGCGGAAGCGGGCGAAGTCGATCTGACGCGGATAGGCGCTGCCGCCGGCGATGATCAGCTTGGGCTGGCATTCGATCGCCTGACGCTCGACATCGTCATAGTCGATCAGATGGGTGTCTTCGCGCACGCCATATTGCACGGCGTTGAACCACTTGCCCGACATGCTGGGCTTGGAACCGTGGGTCAGGTGACCACCGGCGTCGAGCGACAGGCCCATGATGGTTTCGCCGGGCTTCACCAGCGCCAGCATGACGCCGCCATTGGCCTGTGCGCCCGAATGGGGCTGGACGTTGGCGAACTGGCAGCCGAACAGCTCCTTCGCGCGGTCGATGGCGAGCTGTTCCACCACGTCCGACGGGGCGCAGCCCTGATAATAGCGCTTGCCCGGATAGCCTTCGGCGTACTTGTTGGTGAAGACGCTGCCCTGCGCTTCGAGCACGGCCTGCGACACGATATTTTCCGACGCGATCAGCTCGATCTGGGTCTGCTCGCGCTTCAGTTCCTGGGCGACGCCGGCGAACACGGCCGGATCGGCAGCAGCCAGGCCTGCGGTGAAATAGCCTTCCGAACGAATGTCGGACAGGTTGGGCTGGGTGAGGGT
>Ga0209813_10000058_pt1 | contig 44652 bp, 36 predicted proteins | sample EndMethybrTD3033_FD_187596 | JGI IMG/M metagenome (GOLD analysis project Ga0209813, IMG submission 187596) | Populus endosphere microbial communities from Tennessee, USA - Endosphere MetaG P. TD hybrid TD303-3 (SPAdes) (version 2) | ecosystem: Host-associated > Plants > Roots > Endosphere... | reverse complement strand
GGCCCGCAAAGCCGCCCTTTTTGCATATCAGGCCACAACAGGCCCAGTGTCGCGGGATGGAGCAGCCCGGTAGCTCGTCAGGCTCATAACCTGAAGGTCGTAGGTTCAAATCCTACTCCCGCAACCACCGCCATAGAACTACAAACACCGCCCCAGGACCTCCCCGGGGTGGTATTGTCGTTCAGGGCGTAAACCGCCAGATCCGCCACCTTCGCGACGATCTCCGCCTCTGGACCATGCGCGCCTTCGGGGTAAATGGTCACGCTCTCGATCAACCTGTCCATCAGTTCCGCCGCTTCCGTGCGAATGCGCTCGTCGTTCAGCGTATCGCGCAGAGCGCCGATCTTCTCCTTGAACTTTTGGAGCAGTTCCGGGTGAGGGACAATCTGGGCGATCGGTTTCGTCGGTGCTGTACGGGAGAGGCGCATTTCCAGCTCTGCCTTCTCCGCTTCCCGATCTGACAACATCTTCATCAGCGTCGGGCTGAGAAGGCCAGCCAACATATTGGCCGACAGATTTTCCAGTTCCGTCTCGATCACAGCGAGGCGATCTCTCGTGATCCTTTCCCGATCAATCTCATTACCGCTGATCTTCTTCACCTCGCGGTTGAAGGTCTCCGTGAAGATTTTCGCATGCTCTTCCGTGAGAAGATGGTGTTGGAGGACGGCCATGGCGGCTTGCTCCAGTGCGCCCTTGCGGACCGACAGCGTGTTGCTGCAGGTGCCGCGCTCCTTGTGACCGGCACAACGATAATAATCCTTGCCGCTGATCGTATAATTGGAGCCGCAGTGGCTGCATTTGATTAGCCCTGAGAGCAGATGCTTCTTGCGCGGTTTGCCTGCAGGCGAATCCGGCTTGTCTGCTTCGCCCGCTCTGAGCTTATTGGAGATGGATCGACGTTCCATCTCGGCGCGAACGGCTTCCCAGAGCTCATCGTCAATGATGCGCAGGTCCGGCACTTCGATTTCCAGCCATTCGGACTGATCGCGCATCTTGTAGCGCCGTTCGCGATTTTCGCTGTCGGGATTGCGGCGCCATTTGCGACGGCCCCAGATCAGGCGACCCACATAGAGCGGGTTATTCAATATGCCGGTATGTTTTTTCGGATCGCCGCGGATAGTCGACGCATTCCATTCGCCGCCGCGTGGGCCGGGAATGCCCTCGAGGTTCAGTGCCGTTGCAATCTCGATGGAGGAAAGACCGCTCGCAAAATCCCGGAAAATTCTTTCCACGACTTCGGCTTTGACTGGCACGATGTCTAGGTAACCCCGGATCCGTTCGCCCTTCTGATCATAAATCTTCCTGCTGTCATAGCCATAGGATCGGCCGCCTGCGATCCGGCCTGCTGCGACCGCCGCCGCCATGCCGCGCAGCGTCTTGTCGACGAGGTTCTTGAGAAAGATCGCGCCGAGCAGAGCGGCGACACCGAATTTTACCTGGTCGACGTGATTTTCCGACACCGTGTATAATTCTGCGCCATGATAGGCCAGCTTCTTCCCCAGCCAGGCCACGTCCTCTCCATCACGCGCCAGGCGGTCGAGAGACTCGCACACCACCATGTCCGCTTCGCCATCCTCGATCAGGCGCAGCAGCTGTTTGAGGCCGGGGCGATTGCGCTTGTATCCGGACATTTCCGGATCATGGAAGGTCGCGACCACCGTGCCATTGAGATAATCGACCAGCTTCATGCAGGACGCTGTCTGGTCCTGGCTCGAGGTGATCGTCTGCAAGCTGGTGGAGTGGCGGCCGTACAAGACGATCCGCGGCGCGGACTTCATGAGCATGATGCGCTGTCCTTCTCGGGGGTATTGGGCGAAGATGGCTCGGCAAGTGCCTCAGCGCAATGGGCATGCGCGGCCTGTCTGGCGAGCAGGCGCACAAGATCGGCCAGCGCTTTCTGCGCTGCCGGATCCAGTTTTGCTGTGCCTTTCTTGCCGACCATGAGCCGGTGTTAGGACGGTGCTTTTCTGGCTATGCATCAACTACACACGACTGCTATTATTTTTTGATGTCCGATGAAATCAGGCCGTATCGTTTCCGTCTGCCATCAGGGTTGAGCCATTTTGACGGCCGCTTTGCCAAAGCGCTGAAGGCGCTTCGGGCAGATCGGAAGGAGACGCAGCAGGTGGTCGCCGATGCCATTGGGATTACCCGGACCGCCTATGCCAGGTTTGAAAACGGAAAAAGCTGGCCACGTCCCGACACGTTCGAAGCATTGCAGGACTATTTTGGGGTTTTTGGTGAGCAACTAGCTGTGGCTCGGCAACCTGGAGAGAGGGCGACGGGGCGCGTGAAACCAAATTTCGACACAGTTCGGGCAGACGCAATTCACGACATGGGCCGGTATCTCAGGGGATGTCGAAAGAAGAAGAAATATACCCTGCGACAAGTCGCGGCATGGTCGGGCATATCTGCTGCGCAACTCTCACGCATCGAGCGTGGAGAATGCGCGAACTCGCGGATCATCGGCGTCGTGGACGAAGACAGGAATCTCCACAAGGATGAACAGCGACTGATATTCACAAATCAGGTCATCCGAGAAATATACCACGGAACATTCATTCCGCCGGACAAACATACGCGCATTTACAAATAGTGCTGCCTGTCAAAACCGACCCTTTGTCGCCATTCAGCGCCGGGCTTTCGCTCCCCAGCAGCAGACCGTCCGCTATTCCGGCGGGTGTCGACCAACTAACGCTGTTCGTTAAATGAGTCCCGACGGCCGCTCTCGACAAAAGCTGCCTTTTGAACATTAGAATTGACGCCTTGAGTAGGGGGCCAGATCAATCTGGTATTACGATGGGGTGAGGCCGAGCGCGTCTTCATCGGCCGTTGCGGCGGCGAGCTCGGCTTTCGCAGCGGCAATGCGGGCCTGCGCCTCGATGAGCTTAATCTCGGCATTAGTTGCGCTTTCCTCGCGCTGATTGACGAGGAAGAAGTCACTCGATCCCAGCTCGAAACGGCGACGTTCGGCTGCGGCCAAGCGCTGCGCCAGCGCCCATTCTTTCCCCGAGGTTACGACCAACTGGTTTGCTGTTTCGACCTCCAGACCGATCGCAGTCACTTCAGCCCGGATCTTTTCCGCTAGAAACTGCTGCTTGACCGTCAATTCGTCGATCTTCGCCTGGGTTTCGGCCAGCTTACCCTTCGCCTTGCGGTTTTGCAGCGGTATTTTGAGGGTCACGCCGACGATCATCTCAAGCGGCGTGCGACTCCGCCCGCCCAGACCCGTTGGGCCGACGTCCTTGGCGATCTCCCCCCCAAAGTCGAGCCGCGGCAGTATGTCGTTGCGGGCAAGAGCAAGCTTGACGGTCGCCTTGTCGATTTCCTCCAGCATGATGGCGAAGTCGGGACGGCCCTCCAGGTTGAAGGCGGCCCCCGTCCTGATCCCATCCAGCGCGGTAGCGTCGGTTGGCAGCCGCGTTTCATCAACGACGATCGGCGCGCCCTCCGCGTTGCGGTAATAGAGCGACAGTTTGACGGCGGCGGCGCGAAAATCCTGCCGCGCTTCTAGGACATAAGCCTGTCGCCTGACGAGATTCACGTCGTTCTCGGTAAGCAGGATATCGGGTTTGGCCCCAAGCTGCACCTGACGCTCGATGCCGTTGGTGCGCCCATCTGCCAGCGCAAGTAGTGCCTCATAGGCTTTGAGCTTCAGTCCGGCGCCGACCCACTTCTGATAAGCTTCCACCGCGCGCGCCTGGACGCCGATGCCCGTCGCCTTGGCCTCGAACCGGGCGATGTCGATATCGTTGCTCGCCAGCCGAAATTCCGAACGTCGCGCATCGACCAACCGGTCGCGGAGCAGCGAATAGAGCGCCCCGACCTTCAATTCGCCTAGGCGATTCGTGTAGGATTTGTCTTCATAGACGGGAAAATCGCCGCGCGACGCCCGGTACTGGCCGTAGAGATAGCCGCCATTGTCGCTCAGCGGCTGCTCGGCCTTGCTCGCGATTTCGGTGCCGTCATAATAGCCCTGTACGCGGCTGCGTCCTTCGACGGCGAAGACCGTGTCGAACGCGCCCTGCGCGGTCAGCGCTCGAGCCTCCGCTTGCCGGTTGCGCGCCAGCGCCGCGATGATGTCGGGTGCGGCACGGGCCGAAGATTGCAGCACCTCCTGCAACGTCAGCGTGCCGCTGATCGCTGGAGCAGAAGCGTTCGACACAGCGTCCTGCGCCTCAGCCGTAAAGGCCGGGGGAGCGCTCGCCAGCAAAACGACGCTGATCACGGTCCGCATCGTCACTTCTTTTTCTTTTCGACCGAGCTTTTGTCCGATTTATCCTGTGCTTTATGAGCGACCTGATCCTGCCCGAAGTTCAATGGGAAATCGTTGAGCTGGCGCCATAGTTCATATCCGACGGTGACATTGTCGCCCTGGATCCAGCCCAATACCTTGCCGCCTTGGCGCACGAAGCGACGTGCGGGCCATGCGGGCTTGCCCGGCATCGGTTCGACCAGCACGCGGAACAGCCCGTCGGCGCGCGGCGTGGGGTCCACGGAACGAACCTGGCCATCATAGATGCCGACGGCAAAAGCTGGCCACCCGCTGAACTGGAATGCTGGGAAGCCTTCAAACTCCAGCCGCACCGGACGCCCCTTGTCAACCAGCGGGATATCCCGCCCGTCAACGAACAGTTCCACCGCCCGCTCGATCCGTTCGGGCGCGACGGTCGCGAGGACAGTGCCGGCGGAAATCAAGGCTCCACCTGCAGCAGCATTGAGATCCTGGATACGCCCGTCACGCGGCGCTGTGACCACTTGCGCCGACTGCCGAATCTGTTTGACCTCGATCTGCTTCAACTTGGCGCGCGCTTCGGCCAGCTTGGCGTTGGCATCGGCGACCTTGATCTGTGTCTGCTCATAATCACGCCGCGCGGCCAACCCCTCCGCAAAGAGCTGCGAGGTGCGACCCACGTCGATCGAGGCAACAGCGCGAGCCTGTTCAATTGCCGCGATCTGCGCCTCCACCTCCGCCTTTTCCGCGGCCAAACGCTCTAGGAAATTCGGATCGACATCGACCACCTTCACGATCGGATCACCCGCTTTCACCAACTGGCCGTCCTGAACGAAGAAACGGTCCACACGGCCCTCCACCATCGACGACACCTGTTGCAGCCGGTCGCTCGGATCAAGCGACGTGACCTGGCCGCCGCCCTGCGCCGTCTGCCGCCAGGGTACAAAAAGGATCGCGACGGCTAGGAAAATCCCCACTATAATGAGCCAGGCCACCACGATGACGACGCGTGGCGGGTTCAGCCCGGCAAGCGAGCGGAAGTGCGTCAGTTGCGTAGCGTTGATCGTCACGGCTGAATCTCCCTCTCGGCAAGGAACTGCGACAGCGCCGCCTTGTCCTCGAACTGACGCTGCGTTTGCGTGCCCAGCCATAATGAGCTGTCGAGATCCGTCGCCTCGGGTCGTCCGGTGAACAGCAGGACCGTCGTCCCCCGTTCACGCAGCATCCGCAGTGTCGCGTGGAGCGCGCCGGCGGGCATCATGTCGTACAGTTGGGACAACAGCAGTACCTTGGGACGGCTGATCAGCGCGGCTGCGACCTTAAGCTGCATGACTTCGACGATGGAGAGCGGTGATCCTGAACTTGCCAATCGTGTATCAAGGCCGCTGGAGAGACTGGAAATGCGCGTCGCCAGGCCCACGACATCCAGCACCTTCATGGTTATGGCGCTGTCCGCATTGCCTCCAGCCGCCATGGTCAGATATTCGCGAATAGTGACATCCACGATGGTGGGCCGGTTGAGCACCACGACCTCCGACCGCAACAGATACATATCGAAGCTGCCAAGATCGCTGCCGCCGATCGTTAGCAGTCCGCGATCGGGATTGACGTGGCGCTTGAGCAGTAGCGCAATCTGATTTTCGACGCCCGGTTCAGCCGCAACGACGGCCTGCTCTCCGCTGTCGATCGCGAAGTCGAAGCGCGACCCGGCCAGTTCAACGTTGCGGAAGCGGACCGATCCGTCGGGTGGCGCTTGACCGCTCAGACCCACAGGCTCCTGCGGGATCGCGAAGATTTGCGACAGTTCTTCCGAGCTGGCTACCAGATCGTAGAATGTATCGAGATACCAGCCAAGCTGGGCAATGCCATAGAAGACCCCGGACAGGATGAGCTCTGCCGCGACAAGTTGCCCGATTGACAGCTGTCCTGCGAGGATGAGGTTCCCGCCGAGCGCCAGCAGGGCTGAAGCGGCAAAGGCATAGACCAGGAAATAGGCCAGAGCCTGCGCAAAACTATAGCGGAAATAACGGCGATGGGCGCGGATATAGTTCGCCGTCACCGCTTCCGAGCGATCCATCGCGAAGTTCAGATGCCGGGCCGATTTGTAGAAGCCGTTGGATGCGCCGACGCTCTCCAGCCATTGAGCGGCTTCATGTTTGGCATGGGATACCCCGACGGCGCCCGTGATTGCCCCGTGGCGCCACAGCATCCAGATCAAAAGGCAGGTCACCACCAGAATGATGTTGAAGGCAAGGAAGAAGGGGTGGTAAAAACTCGTAACCACCAGCCCCACCGCACCCTGGAGGACGATGGTGAACGCGCCGATGACAAGGCTTGGCACCGATTTCTGGACGACAACCATGTCGAAGTAGCGGTTGAACAGGCTGCCCCGGCTTTCATCGGCGAAGAACGGGTTCTGCGCATGGACTGCCCGCACCGTGACTTCAGCGACCACCCGCGCAAACAGGCGGCGTTCGAACATGGTCAGCAGGTAGAGGCGTAGCGCGCTGAGGCACGCCACCAGCAGCAGGAGCACCAGCACAACGCCTGACAGTATCCACAGCGGTGCGACCAGCGCCGTACGTGCCACCGAATTGATGAGTAGCTGGACAGAAATCGGCGTCGCCAAGGAAAGAAGCGTGATGGCGAGCGTGTAGACGATGCCGACATTGACATAGCCCCTGTCCGGGCCAACGATCTCGCCCACCCATGCGGCGGCTTGCCGCAAACCAAACTGCCCGCTAGCCAATTTCTTACACCCCGATTTTTACGTTCGGCCTATTATCAAACAACCCCAGACTTCGACAAGGTTTGCATGCTGCACAGCAACATTTGCTTACGGAGGGTTATAGCGGGTGCACGTAAAGGAGCTTGCCGATGGCCGAATGCGTCGGACACCGTATCTCCAACGGAGGTAACGACGGCGTTGCCAAATGGCATTAACGGGTGTGAATGCCGTTCGGTAATTTGCAAGGTCGGGAATGGCCGCTGTCAGCGAATGCCGACGTTCTCCCTACATACGCGAATGGCGGGAAAGTCCCACTATTTGCCGGTCACCCATCGACCCTACCAAGACATGCGGCCTGATTTCGCTCCCCAGAAGACAACCGTCGCGCCCTTCACTGTGGCAGTCAAGCAAGATGCTCCTACGACGTTTTGTGAACATGCGACTCTGAAGCCGGAGATTCCAGATGCGACTCGAAGGCGAAATTGACGAGGGTGGTGGCCGCGCCGACGGCAAGGCGGGCATGGCGTGGCGTCACACCACGCACCTTGCCGTCGCGACCGTGGCCGGTGCCGTAGAGGCTGCGAATTTCGGCAACGCCTTGCACAACGGTCGCAAGGTTGCTCAACATGGTCTTTATAGTTTTTGCGCCTCTGGCAGCCTCGGGAATGTCGTTTGGTAACAGCCGCAAGGCACCAAAGACCTTCTTGCCGAGCTGGGGCAAGTCTTCTTTGTCGTAGTCGATCCCGCGCTCGCGCAAGATGGTTTTAAAGCAGCTCTCGACCAGTTCTTTCGCGGTGCCGATCGCGAGCGCAGGGTCTTTCACGATGGAGCCTTCCATCCGCCTAATCTGGTCGGCGATGTGTGCGGCGTCAAAGCGCAGGGCATGCGCCTTGATATCGTCGAGGCGCAAAGCGGGATCCTCGAGCTTCGCGATCACCTCGAATAGCTGCTCCTTGTCGCGCGCCTCCGTGCCAGCATTATAGTCGGCCATACGCTCCCGGTATTTCCAGAGGGCGCGCAGCATGCGCGCGACGAGCGGGGCAGGCTCCACGTCAACGAAGCTGCGGACGCGGTTGGCCTTGGAATCCCCGCGCGACGCATAGCTGTCAGCATAGATGTCGATATTGAACTCGTCCTCGAACCAATCCGACAGAGTCCGGTTGGAGAAGTCGAGTACATAACCGCCGCCCATGCCGAATGCTTGGTCGATGATTTGATATTCAGTCCGTTTGAGGGAAGCCATGATTAGCGATTTTGTCGCAAATTCCCTTCCATTTGCAACTATGAACCTTCATGTGTGGGGCTATACCGACGAGCGCGGACGGTTCATTGGCGGCTGATCAGCGTCCGCTATTACGACCTCGGCGCCCGGAAGCAGCCAGTCGGCTAGGTCCCATGCCTTGCCATAATCGGTCCGGCACAGGTCGCTGTGCGGCACCTGCCAACCAAAAATGAACCTCGCCGGAGATCACTCCACGGCGAGGCCAAGGTTCAGGGAGGTCACCCTAAAGGGGGGAGGGCGATGGGGCAAAAATAGGCCTCCCGGCTGAACCTTCAATGACCCGCCAGGTCTGGTGGCGTTTAGGTTCGCTGGCTTGCGCAGGGCCTTGACCAAAAATTCACCCGCGCGCGTTCTTTTCCATGCCGACCACAGGATCAACCAGACAGACAGAACGGAAAAAAAGAGCAAAGTGGCCCAGCCCGGTCATGATCCCATGACCGTTGCGCAAAAAGCCCGATCCAAAAAAATCTCACTACCGGTCGCCGACTTTAAACATTCGCTAAGATTTGGACCGCTATCCGCTTTAGCGGAAGTTCCTTCTTTTCCCTTCCCCCTTCCTCATTCAGTTCTTTCCTGATGGGTGACATGGTCACTACGCGCTCCGGCGGCCGGCCGGAGCGCGTCGCCTATCGTCCTTAGACTTGCTGCATGGCGCAGGCGCGCAGCCGCTCCTTCCCGCGGCTGATCCCCGCGCTGTGGTCGCTCGCAAGATTTTTCTGGGAGAAGCTGAGCAGGCCTGCCTCAAGCGTCTGATGCCCTCGGCCGCCATCCGCGCTGACCAGACTGCACCGGCCACGACCGGGCGGTGCCCATAGGGTAAGCTGTGGGCACAGGATCACCTGACCGCCGCGTGCGAAGATCAGCTGGAAGCTGGATGGGCCATCTTCGATGCCATGGTCGAAGCTGAGATAGACGCAGTCATGCGCGCTGCTGAGTGCGAGATCGATATAGTGTTGCCTGCGCTGGTCGCAGAGCGGGGCTCCGCCACCGAATGCGACCGGCGCGTCATGGTCACCGATCAGCAGGTCATAGGCGGCGGTGAGATATTGGTTGAGCGTCAGCATGGTCATTCCTTTCTCCTTTTCCCTCCTTTCGAAGGGACGGCTTTCTCGCTCCTTGATTTTTTGGATCATGCGATCGGCGGCTGGTGCGCTGATGTCGCCCTCATTTGCGCCAGTAGAGGCCCGAGGGCCGAGCAGTCCGGATGAGCCGGTGCGAAGCTGCCGGCGCGATATCCGCTGATGGCCGCAGCGCGCATGTCAGCGGGCAGACGGACGAGCCAGTCGGCATGGAGCCTGTGCTGCATGGCGGGCCCACACCAGTTTGCGATCGTCTGCCCATGGCGCGCATCATGTCGCCAACCCCGGGTGGTGATCAGCAGATGGGCATGGGGCGGCGCGGAAGTTTCCTCGCCGTCGGCGCGCGCATGAATGGCCCAGGCGACCGCCGGACCATGCGCCGCGATGGTGTCATGCGCATAATGACGGATCATCGCCACCCAGGCTTTAGGCGTTGCGGCTGGCGGCAGGGTCACCACCACATGCCAGGCCCGGATTGTATCGGCGGGCAGGGCAGCGGTTGCCGCGTCCAGTTCCCGCCAGATCCGTCCGTCTTCGGTGGCCCATTTGGGATAGCGCGACGGCAAGGCAAGGCCATGGGCGAGGAGATCGTCGCGATGCCGATAGTCGATCCTGCCGCGCGCGTCCGACCCGCTGCTGCGGGTGATATAGAGATAATTGGCGAGCGCGCTGGCATGGGTGAACCGCCGGTCCCCCTCCATCGCTTTCCAACCCGTAGCGGAAATGGGGCGAATACTGACGCTGCGACGAAGGTGAAGCGGTACATGTATATGGGGCATGGAAAATGCCTTTCAGAAAATGAGCAGAGGGAAGGATCAGGCTTCGGGGGAGCCGGGGGAGGCGGACCAGGCCTGATAGGCGGCCAGTGCGCGGCGGGCGGGATGCTCGGCATCGTCGAACGCCCCAAATTGCCGCGCCCATGTGACCCAGCCTCGCGCGGCCTCGTCGATAAGCGTGGCCTCGGTCAGATCCGGATCTGGCAGGAGGGCGGCTGGCAGCCTTTGCACGCAGGGCGCCGGATCACGGGGTGCGCACAGGCATGGCATACTCTGCGCAACGGCCTGTTTGAGATGCCAGCTGTAGCTGCGCGGAAGGTCACGCCAGCGCCCCTCGGTTTCCAGGGCGGCGGTGGCGATAGCGGGGTGATCATGGGCGAGGGACGAGAGTTTGACAGGCAAGGTCTGCCAATGGTCCCAGGAGAGCAGCGCACCCTCCTCAGGGATGCGCGGTTCGAGCCAGTCGAGCAGAATGTCGGGCAGTTCATCATGGCGCAGCGCGCGGGCCTGCGTCTCGAAGCGATAGGCCTCGCCATCGGGTATCACCGAGAAAAGGGCGAGGCCGATCAGCGGCCGGTTATCCTGGTGGAAGCATTGCATATAGCAGGTCGCGACCGTGCGGGCAGCAATGGCCGTGGCGCGCGGCGAGAAGCCACGCGCTTCGATAGTGTCGAAGCACATGAGATAGGTCCTTTGATGTTGGCGGTGAGGAAAAATTCTGGCTGGTGTCAGCCGTCGGTGGGGGACAGATTGTCGAGATGAATGGCCCCGGCTGGGAAATCGGTGATCTTCAGCCAGTCGATCAGATGCGCGTCGATGACGCTGCCGATCCGCCTACCCAATGCGGTGGTCGCGCCGATCCTGGCCATGGCGAGACGCCAGACCGAGATCACATCGATTTCAAGCTGATGGATGAGGGGGACGGGATGCTTGAGCAGCCAGGCCAGAAAATCATGGCTGCCTTGGGGCACCGAGCAGGGCAGGCCCGCCTGGAGACAGGTCGCCGCGAAGGTGGCAGGATCACCGCCCACCCGTGCAGGGGCCAGTTCGATGATCGGATGGCGGCCGCGACCGGCCAGCGCTTCGGTGATGCTGGGCATCACGCCATAGGACGATCGCGCGAGCAGCGACGCACTGTGCGACAGACCATAACCTGTAAGCGTGGCGCGCGGGTCGAGGCGGTCGTCGAGCCAGGGGAGCAGCGATGCAGCTGTGGCGCCGGGGCCAAGGACAGTGGCGTCGAGCTGAAACTCGACATCGCCATTCTCGATGGTGCCGGTGAAAATCGCAGCGCCGATGACCCTTGGTGATGGGGTCTCCAGTCGGTGGGCGACGTCGAGGATAAGAAAATAAACGGCGGTGATGGTATGATGGGGGAGCATGGGTCAGTCCCTTGGATGCGTGCCATCACTCCCGACCGATCAGGGCGGGCGTGACGGATTACACGCGTGCGGGGGAGAGCCTCGGAGCGAGGCGGTGGCGTGAAGAACCCTTTCAGGCGAGCGAAGGCGAGCTTCCTCTTTTCCTCCTTCCTGGATTCTTCGATTTACCCACTGGGACGACTTTTCTTGCGGCCCTGGGCGGCGGTCCGCCGCCTTTGCTTCCTTCGCCTCAAGGGCGGGGCGGATATGGGGCCGACCGGGGGCGTACATGGGCATCTCCTTTTTCTGTTCTGTGCATGAAGTCTGATGGGAGGTGGCATCCACTCTGGTTCAGCGTTTTGGGCCACCACCGAACCGGGCCGTGCGCTGGACCCGGTGCCGGATGGCGTCCTTTTCGAGCGGCCATCTGGATGGTGCGTGATGGCGCAGGCTCTGCCAGATGTTCAGCGGATTATGACGACCGCTCGACGGCTGTCGGTTGACGCGGATATGCGCGCGCCCTGTTCATTGCACCATTTCGCTCAAGACGTTGTTGAGCCAGACCGTCGCCCGCCTCGGCTTCTTGGACGAGCCAGTCCGTCCAACCCAACGCGGGGAGCGGGCGCGGGAAGCGCTCACGCAATTCACGACGCTGCGCCTCTCGCAGTTGCGCGATCGCCAGTCTCTCCACCGCCAGCATATTTTGTGTGATGCCCCGGCGATGCCGACGATCTGCGCCAGCGCGCATCGCCGAACGCATGGCGATCTGCCGGCGCTTTTCCTCGTCGATCGCGAGCTTATGCTCGGCCCGCGCTATTTGAAGGCGTAGGCGATACGCTTCGGACGCGGTGCGTTGTTCGGCCTTATATGCGACATAGCGCTCATAAAGTGGGTCCGGTTTGCGCGTACCGAGGGGCGCAGGCGCGGTCGCGACATTCGGTTCCCCGGCAAGAAATGCCGCAAATGTTTCGCCGGCGCGGCGCTCCAATGCGCCCAGGCCGTAATCATTACCGAGCGTCGAGCCTGTGCATCGACGTTGCGGATCATCCAGGACGAAGAAGCTGATGCCTGTCCGCCGCTTGTTTGGCCCCACATAGAGTTGGGCGCCGATACCCAACATAGAGAGGTCGGCTATGCGCTCGGCCCAGCTTGGCTTGCGGAGCGCCCGCCGGATCGCATCGCCAAATTCCACCTCGATCGGCACGATGCCGGTGCGCTGCTCATGTTTCGAGGGACTGGTCGACGCATGACCGGATGCCTTGCCACTGCGCCATCTTTCGGGCGCGTTGGCGCAGGCGAGCCCCAGTGATGTTTCAAGTTCGCGCGCGAGGCGTTGCAGACGGAATTTGATATTGGAATCCCAGGCGCGACGGTCTTTGCCGGAGCGTTCCGAGCGGGATTTACGGTGAACGGATGCTTCGATCTCACGCGTATCGGTATGCGAGCCGGTAGGCGTGCGGTGGGTATCGGGATGAATGATGTTGATGCCGCGATGGCGATGCGGTCGCCCCTCGTTGTGCGCGACGGTCATGCTCTGATGACCGCGCAGTCCGAGCTCGGCGTCGATGCTTTGCCAGACGATATCCCATTGCGCCTCGCTGAGCCGTTCGCCGGGAGCGGGTGATACTGAAATATGCAGGATATAGTTGCGGACCCGATCGGACAGGCTAGCTGTATAGGCCATCTCTTTCGGTGCGGTTTCGAAGGACGCGAGATTCTCGATCCCGATCAGCGAGGCATCCTCGCGCAGTGCGGTTGCTGTACCCAAAAGATATGCGATGAGACCTGCAGGATCATCGCCACGGCTGATCGAGATGATCATAGCGTCAGATCCTCAAGGTTACGGATGCACGCAATCAGTTCGTCCAGGGCGTGCCGGAGATATTGCGCATCATCGATCTGGCCGTTGCGGTTCGCCTGCCGCGCGATCTGGTTAAGATTGCCACCGATCCTCGAAAGGGCTGCCACCAGTGGGGCAACCTCGAAAATGCGAATATCCCCGCGCGTTGCGATGAGCGCGCGGATGAATGCCGCGCGAGACCAGCCGCAATCACCGATGAGATTGTCCAGTGCGCGCAATTCGCCATCGTCCATGCGAACATGGACGATATGTTTGCGACGACGCTGCTCGCTGCCACGTTGTCCGGGCATGGTTATGCCCGGACTGCGCGGGAGAGGTCCGGAGAGGGTGTCCCTCTTCGGCAAGGAGCGTCCAGGATCAAGCCCTGACAGAACGGCGCGCGGCCACGCGCGAAGTGACAGAAGGGCGTCCGCGGCGCAGGCGCGGTGATCTCTGGACACTCCTTGCTCCTCTGCTGCTCCGTGCCGTGATGGCAGGGGGGCGGGAGCGTGGATGCACGTGCCCTGCAGCAAGGCTGTGGAGGGACGGCATTCTCCATGGCCACGCGGCCATGGAGCGGCTGTTCAGCGCACGAATACGGCATGGACCAGCACTCCGAGCAGCATGCCGACGACGAAGCACATGGCCGCCAGGGTGAGCGTGTAAAAGGCGGCGTCTTCGACGACTTTTTTCACGTCGTCGCGTGATGCGAGTGTGGCATCCTTGGCGCGCATGGCTTTGAGGTCCGCTGACATCTGATCCTGCAGCCAGTCGAAGCCGCTGTTGATGATACATTCGAGGCGGAACTTGTGGACGGTGTCCCACCAGGCCACGGGGGTATCCGTGCCGGCATAGGCGTCGTGCAGACGGCGAAGGAGGAGTTGCTCGTCCTTCGTTGGCGCACGGTCCATCATTTCTGCGAAGACCTGCATTGCGACTTGCGGAAGAGCGGGCTTCATTGTGCGCCTCCCGTGAGGCGGGCGATGACCGGTGCGAACGCCGTCTCCACCTGATAGAGCCAGTTGGCCAGTGACTGCGTCTCCGACCAGCTGAGATTGGCTTCGTTCCCACGATGAAATGGTAGGTTCGCGCGCCGCAGCTGGCTGCGCACGGACGCTCGCAGGGGCGGGATGTACAGTTCGATACCGCCCGCGTTCAGCACCTGCTCGCGCAGCGAAGGCGCGGTGGGCATTGGCTTGCGCCACAGCTCGAACGCTTCGGGAGACGGAGCGAAGCGACCGTTGAGACAGGCAACGACATGATCGAAGCCAAGTGAACGGGTGCGGTTGAGCGCGAGGAGGACATCGTCTTCCTCGTCCATTGCGCACAGGCGCATGAACGGGCGACCCTGATGGGCTGCAAACGCCTTGAGCCGGGGGCCGCAGACCTCCATCATGTGGCCGGCGCCAGCGGGACAGTCTATCAGCACCACAGTGTCCAGCGGCACGTCGCGTTCGATCGTATCGATCATCTGGTCCCAATGCTCAACCGTATCGAGCGGCAGGCGCCGGACCTTCGGGCCAGGACCATGGAAACGATGCAGATGCGCGTTACGGCGGTCACCGTCGATACCGACCCACGCAAAGCCTGCGATGGTCAGGCAATGGGCGAGGCACAGGCCCGTGAAGCTCTTGCCGACACCCCCTTTGTCGTTGTCGGTCGCGATGATCCCGCCCCGCGAAATATTGGAATAGGCGCTCATTCTGGCTGGCTCCACAAATCTGCGTGGTCCGCCATGCCGTCATCACGCGGGGAGGCCGCGTCAGCAGGCATTACCGACGGTGCGAGGGCTTGTGCCGGGGCAGCGGCGGGCTTGTTGGCCACAGTACGCGCTGCACGGCCGCCGGATCGAGAGCGATGCAGATGCGCGTTACGGCGGTCACCATCGATACCGACCCACGTAAAGCCTGCGCTGGTCAGGCAATGTGCAAGGCACAGGCCCGTGAAGCTCTTGCCGACACCACCTTTGTCATTGTCGGTCGCGATGATCCCGCCCGGCGAAATATTGGAATAGGTGCTCATTCTGGCTGGCTCCACAAATCTGCGTGGTCCGCCATGCCGTCATCACGCGGGGAGGCCGCCTCAGCAGGCATTGCCGACGGTGCGAGGGCTTGTATCGGAGCAGCGGCGGGCTTGCTTGTCACGGTACGCGCTGCGCGTCCGCCGGATCGCGAGCGATTGGGCGCCTTGATGCGGGTCTTGCTCTCATTCTTGAGTGTGTCGAGCAGCCGGCCGATCGTATCGGGCGATGCTGCCAGTGCCTTCGCCCAGGAGGCATCGAAGGTTGAGAAGGATTCGAGGATCACCTCAATCTGACGCTGCCGCGGCATATCGAGTCTGGCGATCTTCTTCGCCAGCGGACGCAGGATGATCTCGCGCAGGACGGCGGGCGTGCGTGCGCCCTCGGTCTGCGCCTGCTCCAGTGCGGTGTCGATATATGCGGTCAGCCGCTGCAGATCGTCCGGCTGCACATCAATGGCGGCGGTGTGGGCGCGCGTGCGGCTCATGCTGCACCTCGCGCGCTGAACTTTATTACAGAATAGCTGGTCGAAAGGTGAGTGGACGGCACATGATTGCGCCGGAAAGGGGAAATAGGCACGCTGCTTCTCCATGCGTGACACGCACGCAAATGGGTGTGGATGGAATTGAGCAGCGGGCAACGCTCAGCTACGAAACGGCGCGATATGCGCGGTACTCGTATTTGTCTGGCCCATCCTGCAGGTGCAACACACCTGCACCAATCTCAAGCCTGAGGCAGCAGAACCAGGGCATCGGCCCGGGAATGATCCTGCACAGATCGGTTGGAACGATTCGTTACCGAACCGCATCGACAACCTGACGAAAATCGCTCGGTTCGTCAATCTCCACTGAAATGGGCTGGGATGTTGTGCTCACCAGCGCGGGATGCCGGATGTCATTCATCCAGGCAAATTGCGCGAGCTATCAGCTCATTTGGATGAATAACCCACTTTGCAGCGGGAGGTCGGCGTTCCGAGCTTGTTCATGCATGCTGACGGGCAAAGCAAAGGATTGAGGCTTTCGTCGTTCAGGGCATGGTCAGATCAGCTATGACTACAAAGCCTCGTCCATCAGCTAACACGCCACCGCTCCCCGTCGTCAAGCCGATGCACCAACGGGAGCATTATATCTGCCTCGTCCCATGCTACGCCATGAACCGGAACCAACGCTCCAAGCGCCATCGCTTGTGCAAAACGCTCGAGATCCATCGCGCTCGCATGCCCGCTCGTATGCATATGCTGGACGCTGGCCCCAGACGCGCCCGCCTGTTTCCATCCGCCCGCCGTGTCTCCCTCATCGAGATAGCCGCGCCAGTTGGAGAAAACAAAAGCGTCGCGCGGCGTGAAGCCCAGGCCCGCACGCGCAAAGTCCCCCAGCATGGAATCGCGTGTCATGATGATGTCGGACTGCCCAATCAAAGCCTGGCGTGACGTGGCAAAACCGCTCCGTGCCATTGCATCGAGCCAATCCCGTCGCCCCTGTCGCGCGTAAAGCCGCTGGCCCCCCGGTGTGATCACCACCCGCAAATCGGCCCAGTCCTCGCCAGGAACGGGCAGAGCCGTGCCGGGTCCCATCTGTTGCAGCACATCTGCGCCATAGAGATCGACAACCAGCCGCCGCCCGGTCCGTCGTGCCGCGCGGAAAAGGGTGACGGTCCGGTCGATATTCTGCGCCGACCAGTTGACGAAGATATGGCCCGGCGTCGCGCGGGCCAGCTTCACGAAGGCTCGTTCCAGCGCCCGTTCCGTCATCACCGGCTTGTCGCTACCCAGGTTGGTGCCCTCCATGATCAGCACGTCGATGCTCGTCGGTGGGCGCGCAATCATGGCCTCGACCAGCGCAGACTTGCGGCCATGCAGGCGGAAATCACCGGTATAGAGAATGCGCCGACCCGCACCGTCGATCAGCAGCATATAGGCGTCAGGTGCGCTATGGTCGGTCAGGATCGGAGTGATGGTGAAGGGCCCAACGGGAAAGGGCGCCGACCGGCTGGTCCAGCTGTCGATCGGCCGGGTCAGTCGCGCGCCGAACAATCCGGCCGTCAACCGCATCAGTGCCGCGGTCTTTTCCCCCGCCATCAAAGGCCAGTGCTCGGGCAGTTCGTCGATCAGGCCCCAATGGTCCATATGCGCATGACTGAACAGCACAGTGGCCGGCGCCGTCCGGTCGAGCGTTGCGGGCAGCAGGCCGGTGGCCGCCCGATCTGCATCGAGCGGGCGGCCCGCATCGAGGATAAGCCGGGCACCGCAGGGCGCGATGATTTCGATGCAGGAGCCGCCGATCGTCTGCGTACCCCGGTGAACGATGATCTGGAGGCTCAGGGGCGCTGCTCCCCGACAGGCGCGGGGCCGGTGAGGATGGGGCCGCCCAGCGCGGGCAGGGGCGTGTCCGGTGCCGCCCCATATTCCTGCACGCGGATCTGATGGCTATCGATCGTCAGTCGGGTCAGCTTGGCATGATGGGACTGGACGCCGCCCGCATGGAAACTGTCATGCCGTTTCCCAAGCATCCGGTGCCGTTCTTCATTCAGGGCGCAATAATTGCCGATCACGATCGCCGGGTGGATCATCATGTCGAGCGGCGCATCGGCCCCGGCTTGCCGCCACAACTCCATCGCGTGGCACCCTGTCTTGCCCGTCCGTACCGCCAGATCCAGCAGGGTGGCGGCGGCCCGGCGATAGGCCGCGATGACCTCCGCGCCCCGACCGGGGAGATTCAGCCATGCCACATATTGCTTTAGCTGGGAATGGACATGCGGCACGGGACCTGCGGCGCGCACTTCGCCATTGTCGCCGCACTTGGCCTCCCAGAAGGCGATCTGCACGCCCGTGTCATTTCGCTGCAACAGCACCAGGTCCATGCGAGGCGCGACCTTTTTCCAGACGCCCCTGATCTCCTTCTCTGCGTCATGGTCACCGGGCAGGGCCATTTCCAAGTCGATAATCCCCGCATTGGCCCGCACCAGATCGTCGACGAACCGCTTTTCCGCGCCACTATGATGGTCGATGGCCTTACGGACCCAGCCATCCAGCAGGCTGTCCGGCAAATGGGCCAGCACCATGCCGGCAAATTCAACATAATCTCCGCGCCTGCGGCCCAGCGCCTTCTCCTCGCCCAGATATTTATGATGCACGTCCAGCCGCACCCGGCCCGCCGCGAGGCTTATCCGGGCGACCGATTGGCCCATGGCATAGATGTTGAGATAGCCCGCCCGCACCGCCAGCCGCAGGCCATGGCCGGTCGGCGCGGCATCGGGGCCGGGCAATTGCCACTGGTCCATCAACTGGCGAAGGAGGGGAATGGCGGGCAGTTGATTGGACAACTTGTCGGAATCGAAACAGCGTTCAAATCTGGTCATGGGCTGATTCTGCTTTATTGATACGACAGGACCGGACGTGGATGTCATCCTGTCCGTGGCTTCCTATCCGATCCTCCTTTACGTGACGTATATGGGCACACACGACCGTTTCTGTCGTTACTACATCGATACTTAATCTTAACGCCGCTGCATTAAGGAGTCCGCATGACCCGCCATTCCCTCTCCAAGTCGCGCATCGCCGCTTATGAACAATGTTCGCGCAAGCTGTGGCTGGCGACGCATCGTCCTGATCTGTCGCAAGAGCATGCTGGCGCGCGGGCACGCTTTGCGTCGGGCCATGCGGTGGGGGATGAAGCGTGCCGCCAGTCACCCGGTGGCGTGATGGTGGAAGCTGTGCCGAACCTGTCGGCGGCAGTGCGGACAACGGCGGACCTGCTGGCCGAGGGCCATGACGCGCCCATCTACGAGGCGACTTTTGTCCATGACGGCGTGCTGGTGCGATGCGACATATTGGAGCCGCGCAGCGACGGCACATGGCATATGGCGGAGGTCAAAAATTCGACGGCCGCCAAGGCAGAGCATGTGCGCGATCTGGCGACCCAGCTCTGGGTCGCGCGCGGGGCCGGCGTACCGATCAGCAGCGCCGCGATCCGCCATCTCGACCGCGATTTCCGTCTGCCCGAAGATGGCGACCTGACCGGCCTGTTCACCGACAGCGACCAGACCAACGACATCGCGCCGATCGTGGCGGAGCGGGGCGCGCTGGTGCAGCACATTCGTACCATGTTGGCGGGCGAGGAGCCGGATTGCGCCACGGGCACGCATTGCACCAAACCCTATCATTGCCCGTTCCAAGCCCATTGCCTCTCCACCCAGCCGGCCGCTGCCGAATGGCCGGTGACCATCCTGCCGCACGGCGGTGGCGATCGTTTAGCCGCCTTGGGTCATGACGACCTGACGCAGGTGCCGCCCGCCCTGCTGACAAACCCGACGCATCGCCGCATCCAGCATGCCACCCTCAGTGGGCAGCCGCAGCATGATGTGGAGGGCGCGCGGGCCGCCATCGCGGATTGGGCCTATCCACGAATCTGGCTGGATTTCGAAACGGTGAGCGAGGGGATACCGCGCTGGGCCGGTTGTCGCCCCTGGCAACAGGTGCCGTTTCAGTTTTCCGCCCATGTCGAACAGGCCGGTGGCGCAATGAGCCATGTCGAATTTCTGCAGATGGACGGCACCGACCCGCGCCGGGCCTGTGCGCTGGCGTTGTTGGATCTGCCGGAGAAGGGCGCGGTGATCGCCTGGTATGCCAGTTTCGAGAAGAGCCGGATCAAGGAGCTGGCGAAGGATTTTCCGGATCTCGCGCCGGGTCTGCTCGCGCTGGCGGATCGGGTCGTCGACCTGCTGCCGGTGGCGCGTGATCATTGGTATCATCGCGACCAGCGCGGAAGTTGGTCGATCAAGGCCGTGTTGCCGACCATCGCGCCGCAGATGAGCTATCTTTCGTTGGAGGTGAAGGATGGCGGGCAGGCGCAACAGGCCTATTGGGAAGCGATTTCCCCCGACACCATGCCCGCGCGCCGCGCCCTGCTGGAACAGGGGCTGCGCCTCTATTGCGGGCGCGATACCGAAGCGATGATGGTCGTCGCCCGCGCGCTGGCGGGGGAGGAGCAGGGAGACAGGCCGATCAGCGGGCTGCCTTCGCCGGATTGACCGCCATGCATCGGCTATATCAATGAAAATTTTAGAATTTTCTTGCAACTATCCATCTAGAAAGCGGGAGTGCCAAACCATATGTTCGACGACGATGTAAAAGATCACGGCCCGGCGACAGAAGCCGATCTGGCAAATACTTCTCCCACTACCGATGATGTGATGGCCATCTGGTCTGCCTGGCTGGATCGTGGTTGGCATGGTGTACGGGTGGAGGCCTGGGCCGGTCTCTATCTGCCCGCCAAGCTGGATGCGGATATCCGGTTTCTCAATCTGCTCGTCGACAAGGTTCCAGACTTTTCCCGGGTGGCGCAACGTATGCGGCGAGAATCGGTCGGTGACCTAATCCGCGACCAGCATCTGTTGCCATGGACGAGCAAGTCGCGCCCGCAATTCTTCAGCGAACGACGTGGCGATCAACCGCTGGACCTGAAGGAACGCGAGCATGCATTCCCCGTGTCGCAAGTCAAATCGCTCATCCTGATGGCGCTGGAGGCCGGTGATGTGGAGCAGGCACGCAAGCGCCTCGTCTATTGCTGGCTGATCCCGACCGTGCTGTGCACGAAGGATACGCATCGTCGGCTTCCTGCCCGATGCGAGGATTTCGATCGACCCTATGATCGGTATTCGAAGCGGCATGACGGCATGCAGGATCTCATGCTTCGTCGGTTCGATGGTGCAGCTGTCGATCCTGACGCCTATGGCCGGGCGGACCTGTTGAAGGATCTGAGCGCTATCGATCAGTTGCGGCCGGTGGTGGATGGCCTTGTCGGCCTGACATTTCCGACGCCGGAGGAAGAGCGGGCCTATACCCTGACCATGACGAAGCGGGGCGCTGCGGGCAAAACCGTCTCAGGCTGACCTGCGACCATATCTGACGTAGCCATGCCGCTTAAGGGCGGCATGGCTATACCCTTTCAACTCCGCCGCCGGCGCCGTGCCGGTCCGCCCTCCCTGGGCCTCGCTCCGCAGGAAGGCGCGCATCTGCGTCATGCCTTTGCCAGCCTCACCCATCGTCTTTCCGACCAGCAGCTACGCTTTGCTGGGCCGGACCTGCTCCGTTTCCTTGTGGAGCGCGGCGCATTGATGGGCATCGATCCGGGCGAGGGGGCGCTCCCCGACAACCCGGCCGATTATCCCTCGCTCCTGCGGACGCTGGCCCGTCCACCGGGCGCAGCGCCCGCGCCGACTGAACTGGATGCCCGCATCACCTGGTTGGGGGACCGCCTGAAGCTGGACGCGCGCGATGGCGCTTTGCTGGCGCTGTTCGCGCGTAATGTCCTGTTTGAAAGCTGGCGCGCGCTGGCGCAGGCCGTGCCGATGGGCGGTCACCCCCTGACCGTGCCGATCCTGGGGCTGCTGGGCGATGTGTCGGCGATCGACATCGAAAACCGGCTGGAGCCGGGCAGCCGGCTGTTGCGGTCCGGCTTGATCGAGGATGCCGGTGATGGCGATTTCAATGCGGGCCGCCTGCTCAAGCGGATCGCGCGGGCGCAGGGCAGCGACCCGGATCGCCTGTCCGCGCTGCTGATGCCGGTGGCGCCGCCATCGACCCTGCAATGGAATGATTTCGCGCATCTGGGGCCGCTGCGCGATCTGGCGTTCGACCTGCTAGACGGCGCCCGGCGGGCGGAACAGGGGGTCAGCCTGCTGCTGCATGGTGCGCCCGGCACCGGCAAGAGCGAATTTGCGCGGGTGCTGGCCGACCGGCTCGGCTGGCAGGCGGTCATCGCCGGGGCGATGGACGAGGAAGGCGGGGAGCCGCATCGGAGCGAACGGCTGGCGCATCTCAACATGTTGCGCGGCATGACGCCGCCCGGCGCGCGCCGCCTCATCATCGTCGATGAGGCCGACGACCTGTTCCTGCCGGGGTGGGAGACAGCGCGCAACCGCAACAGCCTGTCCAAATATTGGATGAACCAACTGGTCGGAAATCCGGGCGCGGCGATCATCTGGCTCACCAATGATGCGCGGGGCATGGGTGAAAGCATCGTGCGGCGCATGACGCTGGCGCTGCGTTTCGACCTGCCCATGCGCGCCGTGCGCGAACGGGTGTTGCGGCGTCATGCCGACGCCGCAGGGCTGGCGCTGGACGATCATGCGATCACCCGTCTGTCCGCTTTGCCCGCCGCCCCGGCCGTGCTGGCGAGCGCGGCCAGTGTCGGCCGCCTGACCGGCAGCGGCCTTGTTGGCGTGCAACGTGCGGGGGAAAGCATCCTGACGGCTCTGGGCAAGCATCTGCCCCCTGAAACCGGGCCGTCCGGTCCCTATGATCCGGCCCTGTCCCATGCCGACACGGATCTGGACGCGCTGGCCCAGCGCCTCTCCTGCGCACCCGAACGGGGCTGGAGCCTCCTGCTGTCCGGCCCGTCGGGCACCGGCAAGTCGGCCTTTGCCCGCCACCTTGGTGCGCGGCTGGGGATCGATGTGGAGGCGGTGCGCGCCAGCGATCTCATGTCGCCCTATGTCGGTGAGACGGAAGCCCGCATCAGCGCCGCCTTCCGCCGTTGCGGCGAAGCAGGGACGCTGCTGCTGCTCGACGAAGCGGACAGCTTCCTGTTCGATCGACAGGGCGCGACACGCAGTTGGGAAAGCGGCATGGTCAATGAGATGTTGCGGAGCATGGAGGCATTGCGCGCGCCCTTCATCGCGACGACCAACCTGATCGACCGGATGGACCCGGCGACGCAGCGGCGCTTCACCTTGCGCGTTTCCTTCCAGAGCCTGCCGCGGCAGCAGGTGGCGGCCCTGTTCGCGCGCTATTTCGACAAGGCAATGCCCGAACCGCTGGCGGAAGGGCTGACACCCGGCGATTTCGCGGTGGTGGCGCATCGCGCGCGGCTGCTGGGCGAGGCGCGTCCCGCGATGCTGTACGACTGGCTGCTGGCGGAGCGCAATGCGCGCGGGCCGGAACGGGGACGAATGGGCTTTTGCCCGGACGGCATGGCCTGACGCAAAAATACGTCCGTTTCTGTCGCATAGAAGCGGCATGTCTTTCCTACAGCAACCATGTGGGAGACGATGTGAACGACAGGGACAATGATATGCTCGGCTGGATCGGTGCGGGCATCGCCTTTGCCCTGATGATGCAGGTCGCGCCCTTCCGTTGGGCGGTCTATGCGCTGATGCTGTGGCTGGCCGCCATGGCGGTGCAGGACTGGATGAGCGAACATCAACTGCCGCCCGACGACCCGGCGGTCGAGTGGCGGCTGGACCGGGAAGAGGCACAGCCCGACATGGGCGCGGCGCAGCAACTCTACAGCGTCGGGGGATGGGTGCAGAACCGGGGAAGCGAGGCGCTGGAAAGCGCCGTGCTGAAGGGGCGGCTCTACGAATGCGCTTCGCCTGACGATCCGATCGGGCGCTGCGTGCCGGTGGCGGAGAGTCGCGACCTGCTCACGCTGGACCTCAAGCCCGGTTTCCGCACGCATTTCACCGTCTACCCCAGCTTTCGCGGCGCGGGCGGCCCCAATCCTCGCGTGACATGGACGCTGGCAGACGTGGTCGCCGACCGGGACTGGGATCTGGATTGAAGCAGCCGGGCGATTCAGCCTTTATTTTCAAATCTTTCCTATCTTGATGACACAGCCTGAACCGCAAAGGAGACGACATGCCCCTGACCAAGACCGATGTTGAACTGGCGATCCTCTTCTACCCCATCCTGGTGGAGCTGGCCCAGCGCGGCGTGACCGACAATTATGAGAATATTGCCGATACCGTGCGCCGGTTGCATCCTGACAATGATTATGCGGCGCGCTGCCATCACCGTGGCGTCGGGCGTCGACTGGATGTGATTCGCCGGGAATTCACCGCGCCTAGAAATCTCCCGGTGCTGGCCGCGCTGGGCGTGAACAAGGCCAGCGGACGACCGGGCTTCGCCTTTGAGGGCGATTTTGAAACGCTGTGTACGGAGGCTTATGGCTTTAACTGGTCCAGTGTAGAGGACGCCTTCCAGGAACAGTCCGAAATCTGGAAGAAGATGATCGCACCGCGCGTGAAACGAACGGAGAAGGAAGCGATCCAGATGATGTGGGATTATGCCAAGGTGCATGGCGCGGCGTTCGACAAGCAGGTCAGTGCATGCCGTGACGACATCATCGCGCTCATCAGGCAGGGGGAAGAAGCCGAAGATGCCTATGAGATGGCCGCAGGCCATTATCGCAAGGGGAACTGACCCGCTGGCATCCGGCCGTTTCCACATCCGGACGGATGCCGCCAAGAACGACCGTATTAGACGGCGACCATCCTCGATGCCAGCGCCGCCCGCTCGCGCATCATGGTGACCAGCGCGGCAGGTTCCTCGATCACCAGTTCGCCCGCCCAGCTGAACAGATGGTCGGTCAGTTCGCGCAGGCCGCCCGCTCGGAAACGGATGCACAGGCCACCATCGGGCAGCTCCTCTACGCTTTGCGTCGCATGGAAGCGCCAGCCGCGCGCCCGGTCGACCCCTTCGGGCAATATCCGCAGCCGGATGTCATAGGGGTCTTCGCGCCAGACGCCGAAGCTGGTCGACAGCCAGGCGCTGATGTCCCAATCCTCCGGCGCACAGCCAGGCCGGTCGCTGATCCGCGCATTGGTGATGCGGTCGAGACGGAAATAGGTCGGTTCCCGGTCGGGCATCTTGCCGATCAGATAGCTGAGCGGCCCATGCACCAGGCCATAAGGAATGACGCGGCGCCATTTCGGTTCGGTGCGCGGATGGGCGGCATAGTCGAATTCCACGCATTGCCCGGCCATGATCGCGCCCTGCATCACGTCCAGCACGCCGGGGGGAACCGGCGCGCGCGGGCCGGGTGCGGCGATCATCTGCTGCGCCCGGGTCAGCGCATCCAGGTCCGGGTCCATGCGCCGCTTTTCCCGGTCGTCTAGCGCGCCTCGCACCTTGGCAAGCAGGGCGGCCAGCGGCGCGGCGCGCACGTCGCGCCCCGCACTCTGATGCGCCAGCACTTCGGCCTGCAAGGCGGCGACTTCCGCGGCGGTAGGCCTAGTGTATACTCGGCGGAGACTGTCTCGAATGATAAATCGTTTGTGACGTTCATCTTGTCGCTCATCTAGATCAAAATGCAGTGCTACGATGTCTCGCATTCGTTCCGCTGTACGACGATTAACACCGAGATAGGCGGCCATTTCATCGAGGGTCATGCCCTCGCTGCTTTCGGACAGCGCGTGAATCAACAACATGACACGATCCAGTTTTGCCATTCGTAAAGTCATTTTTTCTCGTTTCAGTGGTGACGAAAATGGTCGTGTTTTATATGTCGTGCGGACTGGATAAAGCAGTCATTTATTATCTGCTGGAGCAATCATTCAGCAGAGCAATGGCAATACGCTACGAGTGGATTAACACTGATCCAAAAGTGACACGATATGATGATTTGTCAGTGTGAAGCGGGTTCTACAGCGGTTGAACTCGGCTCCCGCAACCATACACACCAACACCGCACACACGCCGCCTCGGATCATTCCCAAGGCGGCTCTTTTGCGTCCAAACAACATCAACGCCCTCAATCTCAGTGAAAATCCCGCGATTTTGGCAGGATGCGCACGTCGCGGGGGTGACGGGCGGCGGGGGCGGCCTGTTTCGGCGGTCCGGATTGCGACAATCGGTTGAGGTCGGCGGTGCGGTCATGGATGCGGCTCGCCATCAGATGGACGACGCCCTCCTTGCTGCGCTGCACCTCGCCCTCGACCAGCATCAGACGGCTGGCCATGACCGGGCGGCGCTGCAACTCGAACAGACGCGCCCAAAGCAGAATATTGGCGATGCCGGTCTCATCCTCAATGGTGAGGAAAACCGCGTTGCACGCGCAAAAGGCCCGGCAAAACGCCGGGCCTTTTGCGTTGGAAAACATTTGCGCGATCAAGGGGCAGCCCATCCGTCATCGCAGGCGCGCGACCGCGATCCGTGCGCATGCCTCGTCCAGTCCCTGAACGCCGACAGACGCGCGCAAGGCCAATTGGCGGGCTTTCCCGCTGCCGACAAGGGCTGTCGGCAACAGGAAAGCGCGCCTGTCGACAGGCTCCGGTGAGGCCTCAAAGGCCGCCATCTGCCTGTCGCTGCGAAGACCTCATGGTAGCGTAGAGGCCTCCGCATTCTCGATCGTCATGATGCCCGGTGGCATGCCGCGCTCGGCCTTCTGCCGGGCGACCATGGCGCGGATTTCCGCCCGCAACGCCTTTGCATCATAGATGATGCCGTCCTTGATCGTGTAATCGACGCCGCCGACCCGATCGACCTTGCCGGTCGCGTCATTGAGCCTGATCGATCCGGTGCCGAACAGCAGCTTCATGTTGGCCAGCGGGTTGCCCTTGATGACCACCAGGTCCGCCTTGCGGCCGACGCGGATGGTGCCGATCTGGTCCTCATGGCCGAGCAGCCGCGCGCCTTCCTGCGTCGCGGCGTGTATCACCTCCAGCGGGCTGAAGCCGGCCTCGCGCAGCAACTCCATCTCCTGGATATAGCCGAAACCGTAGAGATTGTAGATATAGCCGGCATCGCTGCCCACGGTGACGCGGCCGCCACGGTTCTTGTACTCGTTCACGAACCGCATCCAGCGGCGATAATTGTCCTTCCACGCCATTTCATGCTCGGTGGTCCAGTCGAACCAGTAGGCGCCATGATTGGTGCGGCTGGGGCGATAATAGTCCCACAGCGCCGGCATGGTGTAATCGGCATGCCATTGCGCCCGGCTCATCCGCATGAAGTCCCGGCTGGTGAGATAGGCGGTGAAGGTGGGGTCGAGGGTGAAGCCGCGTTCCAGCAGCCTGTCCATCACCTTGTTCCACTGGTCTGACCCCGGTTCGGCCGCCTGCGCCCACAGCCGCCCGGCTTCGCCAAAGCGCATCTGCTCGTCATTGTTGATGAAGTCGGTGGGGAAGGCCTGGATGCGCTGGTTGGTGAACATCGCCTCGGGCAGGCCATACCAATGTTCCATGCTTTCCAGGCCCGCGCCCGACGTACCGAGCACATTGGCATAGGCGACCAGTTGCTGGGCATGGTGCATGGTGCTGTGCAGGCCGAGCTTCTTCGTCTCGTCGAGCGCGGCATAGAGCACATCCTCCGGCGCGCCGCCGATGAACTTGATGCCGTCGGCGCCGCGCTTCTTGGCTTCCTGTATCACCGCGCGGGCGGTGGCGGCGTCGTTCACCGGGCCGCGTATCTGGTGGAACATCGGGTAGATGTCGATGCGCGGGGCGACGATCTCGTTGCGGGCGCTGCGCGCCTTGATGTCGGCCAGCCATTCGATCGGATGGCCGCTGCCCAGATCGCGCACGGAGGTGATGCCATGCGCCATCCAGAGCTTGAGAATATAGTCGGACGGCACTTTCTGTGCGTCGCTCAGCGAATGAAGATGGACATGGGCATCGACGAAGCCCGGCATGACATAGGCACCGGCCAGGTCGATCTCATGGTCGCCGGGCGCCGCGCGCAACGCCGGATTGATCGCGCCGGGCGCGCCGATCGACTTGATTTCGGCGATGCGGTCGTTCGACAGGACGATGTCGAACGGCCCCTGGGCCGGGGCACCGGTGCCGTCGATCATATAGACATGGCGCAGCACCGTGCGCTGAAACGGCCCTACGCCCTGGTTGCGGGCGGGAATGGGATCGGCCGCCTGTGCCGCTGATCCGGCCGGGGCGGTGGGCGCCGCGAGCGCGCTGCCGCTCAGGAGCAGCGCGGCCAGGGCGAGAATGGGACGGGACCGGACGGCCATGCGACGCTCTCCTCTATAGCTGTTGTGAGTGGCGGGCCGGAGTTCCACGGCTCCGGCCCGCCTGCTCATTGGATCAGAACTTCATCCGCGCGCCGATGAAGTAGCGGCGACCCAGCGTGTCATAGAGCGACACGTCGGTATTGGCGTCGCCGACCAGCGTCGTGCCCAGGATCGGCGGTTGCCGGTCGAGCAGATTGTTGACGCCGCCGAAGAAGGAGAAGGTCTCCGTCGCGTCGATCGAGAAGCTGGTGTCGAGATACCAGACCGGGTCCACCGACTTCACCACATTGGTCGCGGTCGGATAGAGTTTCAGGTCGCCGATCATCCGGCCCTGCAGGCGGAAGCTTAAGGGGCCGCTGGCATAGGTGGCGCCCAGGTTCAGCTTGAAGTCCGGGGTGATGAAGCCGCCGGTGCCGACCGAACAGCCCGCGCCATAATAGCCGGCGCAATCCTGCGGGGCGGAGGTGGCGAGCACCTGCGTCGTGCGCTCGAACAGCCAGCTGGCGATCGCCTGCAGCGACAGGCTGGCATCGTCGCCCAGCGACAGGGCGCCGGGCAGAGGCACGCGATAATCGACCTGCGCGTCGATGCCGTTGACCTTGAGCGAGCCGATATTGTTGCTCGACACGCTGACATAGTCGAGCTGGCCATTGCCCAGGCGCGTGATCGCCCGGCAGGTGGCGCTGCCCGCATCCATCATCGTGTAGCAGTCATTCATCGTCTGCTGCGCGTTGACGGTCATGATCGCGTCGTCGACCTTCACGTTGAAATAGTCGACCGTGATGTTGAGGCGCGGGATGAAGGGCGGCGAGATCACGGCGCCGATCGTGTAGGTCTTCGACTTTTCCTCATGCAGGTTCGGGTTGCCGCCGCTGTCCTGGTTGAGGCCCAGCGTCGCCTGGGTGAAGTTGGCGATTTCGCCCGCCGGTACGCCGGTGGCGACGCAGAAATTCTTGAGCGCGTCGCCGCGATTGTCCCCGCCCGAGGTCGGGATGGCGCAGGGATCGGTGCCGCTGGAATAGCCGCGCGTCACAGCCGTATAGAGTTCGGCGATATTGGGCGCGCGGATCGCGCTGTTATAGGCGCCACGGATGCGGATCCAGCTGACCGGGGCATATTCGCCACCCAGCTTCCAGGTAAAGACCTTGCCGACCGAGCTGTAATCCGAATAGCGGGCCGCGCCCTCGATCGCCAGCGTCTCGAAGAACGGTATGTCTGCGAGGATCGGGATGCGCAGTTCGCCGAACAGTTCCTTGACGTCATAGGCACCGGCCAGTGCCTTCTGCGACACCGCGCCATATTCATTGGCCAGGTCGAGCGGACTGGGGCTGAACGTATATTTGTCCTTGCGATATTCGGCACCCAGCGCGACCGACACCGGGCCGGCGGGCAGTTCGAACAGGGTGCCGGCAATGCTGGCGCCCGCCACCTGGCGGGTGAAGATGTCATGGCTCTCGCGCACCGGGGTCAGGAAGGCGCCGGCTGCCGGACTGATCGAATTGAGGCCCAGGATCGACACGGGAACGCAGCCCAGCGACTGGTTGCGACAGACGACATTGCCTGAGGAATCGATGACCGCGTCCAGACCCATCGACAGGCGGGTCTGCGAGATCAGGCCCTCGTTTCGGGTGTCGGTGCGGTTGCGCATATATTGGTAGAAGGCGTCCCACTTCCAGTCGCTGCCCAGCAGCGATACGTCACCGCGCAGGCCGGTGGTGATCTGGTAGGATTGCCGTTCATAGCGATAGTTGCGCGTGCCCAGTTCGTCCGCGCGACGGCCGCCGCCGACGATTTCCGCCGTGCCGTCGCCATTGGTGTCGAAGATGGCGGCATTGTTGGTGAAGAACTGGCGCAGGCTTTCGGGCAGCACCGGGTTGCTGGCATAATTGGGGATCAGCAATGTCGAGGAGGCGGCACCGGGCGTCAGCGGGGTGAAGCTGTCGGGCGCCAGGATCATGTCATTCTTGGCGTTGACGAAATAGGCCTCGGCATAGGCGGTGATCTTGTCGGCTACCTCATAATGGGCGTTGGCGGCGACGTTGAAGCGATCGAGCGGGCGCTGCAGCAGATTATAGGGCGCGTAGTTGTAGGTGTCCTCCGGCTGGCAATAGGGCAGGACGGTGCCGTTCTCGCCAAAACGAATGCCGGTGACCGACGTGCAACTGCCGCCGGGGGTCAGGTTGACGCCGGTCAGCGCTGCACGCTGCGCGGCGCTCAGCGGGACGCGGGTGCCGGGGATGCTGCCCGAACCCGAATAGACCAGCTTGCCATTGACTTCGCCCAGCGGCGTGCGGCTGAAACCACGATCATTCTGGGTGATTGACGACTGGCGCGTCCAGCTGCCCGACAGGGTGACATTGCCCCGGCCATCGGCGGTGCTGGTGCCAAAGGTCAGGTCGAGCTTCTTCGATTCGGCGTCGCCGCGATCAGAAATGCCATATTGGGCGCTGGCTTCGACGCCCTCGAACTTGTCGTCGAGGATGAAGTTGACCGCGCCGGCGATCGCATCGGAGCCATAGACGGCCGACGCACCACCGGTGATGATCTCGACCCGCTTGATCAGGGCGTCGGGAATGGAGGCAAGGTCGACATTGCCGTTGGAATCGGCGGGGATGAAGCGGCGACCGTTGACCAGCACCAGCGTGCGGGTGTTGCCAAGGCCGCGCAGATTGGCGGTCAGCACGCCCGACCCGCCGCCATTATTGACGGTGGAGGTGTTGCCCGACGCCAGCTGCGGCATCTCGTTCAGGGTCTTTTCCAGCGTGACGTTGCCCGACAGCTTCACATCCTCGCTGCCCATGACCGAGATCGGGCTGGGCGCGGTCAGATCGGTGCGGACGAGGCGCGACCCGGTGACGACGATATCGGTGGGCGGCTGTATGTGCTCCTGGGCCTCCTGCGCGTGGGCGACCGAACCAAAGGCGGCGCCGGCCAGGATGGTCGACAGCAACAAACGGCTATTGCGGCGGCCACATAGGCCAGCCGGTCGGATCGTCATCATTAGTCTATCCCCTTGTAATCGCTAGGATTCAATTCATTCGACACAGATTATGATTGTGTGCGCGCACCGTGATGGATGCTGCGCCGATGTCGGCTCCTGCGTGCCCGACCGGCTGACGGCCGCCCGAACGGGTTTTCAGCTCCTCTCTCTGTCTTTGCGGCTCTTTGACCGCTTCAATGTATATTGAATATCGTATACTTTAATCATGCTGAGACCGCATGGCGCTGTCAAGATTGCAGTTAAATGTCAGTCCGCAGAGGCCCGGAAAAACCGTCAAAAGGGGAGTTAGTGATATGAAAACAATGGAAAAGATTGTTCGCTCTCTGCTGCTTTCCGCAGCATTTTCAGGGCTGCTCCTGCCGAGAAATGTTGCGGCTGAAACAATATGGATACGCGACGTAACCATCATCGACGGCACCGGGGCCGCAGCAAAGGCGGGGCAGGACGTGCTCATCGCGGATGGGAAGGTTGCAGCGGTCGGCGCAAAGCTGAAGGCGCCGGCCTCGGCCAGGCAGGTCGATGGCCGCGGGCATTATCTGCTGCCCGGCTTCATCGACTCCAATGTTCATGCGACCGTCTATGGCAACCCGGCGCGCCGCGACACCTCATCGCGCTATGCGGATCGGAATGAGGAACTGGCGCTCGAATTTGCCCAGCGCCAGTTGCGCGCGGGCGTCACCACCATGCGCGACAGCTATGGCGTGCTGCCGCCGCTGCTGGCGGTGCGTGATCGGATCGCCAGCGGCCAGGCGATCGGCGCGCGCATGCTGGTGGCGGGCAATATATTGGGCTGGGGCGGCCCATTTTCGCTGACCTATTCACTGACCGGCGATCGCGACCTGACCCTGTTCCAGGAACAGTGGAACGACATGCTGGCCCAGGGCATGGGTGAGGAACTGATGGACATGACGCCGGAACAATTGCGCGCCGCCGTCAGCGCCTATCTCGATCGGGGCGTCGATTTCCTCAAATATGGGGGCACCAGCCATTTCATGATGCCCTCGCTGATCGGCTTTTCGCCGCGCCAGCAGGCGGTGATCGTGGCGGAGGCGCACAGGCGTGGCAAGATGGCCGAAACCCATGCCACCAGTTCGGAAGGGCTGCGCCTGGCGGTCGAGGCGGGAATCGACCTGATCCAGCATCCCGAGATATTGAGCCGCGACTATCCCGACGATCTGATCGCGCTGATCCTGTCAAAGGGGACATTGTGCGCGATGCGGTCCAACATGGTCACCGGCGCGGTGCGACAGAAGCAGATCGCCAGGCGCGCCAAGGCAGTGGCGGACATTGCGCAGATGCCGCCGGCGCTGACCAGCACCGAACTGCGCCGTCGGGCGACAATGCGCGGCGACGATGCGGAGATCGAGCGGCGCAATGCCGAGCGGCTGGTCGCGGCCGGATGCCCCGTCACGATCGCGACCGACAATTATCTGGGCGATGCGCCCGAGTTTCGCCGTGGCCCCAAATCGCCGGAGCAGGAGCCGGGCGAGGGGAGCCTGCTGGCGATCGAGGGGCTGGTGGAACTGGGCATGACGCCGATGCAGGCGATCGTCGCGGCAACCCGCAACGGGGCACGGGCGGCCGGCCGGCTCCAGGATCTGGGCACGGTGGAGCCGGGCAAGATCGCCGACCTGCTGCTGCTCGATGCCGATCCGCTGGCCGACATCCATAATATCCGCCGCCTCGGCCGGCTGTTCGTTGCCGGCAAGGAGGTCGATCTTCAGGCCCTGCCGCAGACGCACCTGTTCGTGGTGGATCAGCCAATGCCCTGAGGACGTTACCTGCCGTCTGCAAGCGGCCAAAGCCAGATGTTCATTCCTCCCCTGCAAGGGGAGGGGGACTGGCGAAGCCGGTGGAGGGGTGTTCCGCTATCGAACGGGTGACGCCCCTCGGCCAGGCGCTGGCAGGGAGGATGATAGGCAGACCATCCCCCCGTCCTGGCGCCTATTCCGTCGCGCTGTCGTAGAAGGCCAGCAGGTCGCGGCGCAGGCCCTTCATGGACTCCGGGTGGATGTAGATCATGTGCCCGGATTCATAATAGCGATAGCTGATATTGGCCTGCAGCGCCTTGTCGAGCTGCATGTGCTTCAGGTCATATTCGGCGCCGGCAAAGGGTGTCGCCATGTCATAATAGCCGTTGAGCGACAGCACTTTCAAATGGCTGTTGGTGCGCATCGCGCGGGCCAGGTCCAGCGCGGTGTCGGCCGCCGGCATCGGCCGGCCGCCGCCGCCCGGTGCGCGATGGCGCTGGTCCCAGGCGGGACTGATCTCCTTGTAGAAATTCGGGCGGTAGCTGAGCGGCGTCTTGTAGCCGAGCGTGCCGAACAGATAGGAATTGAGCGCCGCGATATAGGCGCCGCTGATCGAGGTGTCGGCCGCGTCAAATTCGGGATCGGCGGCGCTGTCGTCGACATCGATGCCGACGAAGCGCGAATCCAGCCGGCCAACGGTGCGGCTGCTGCCGCGCATCAGTTCCTTGCGGAACCGGCCGAGATCGATGCGCAGCTTGTTCTGCAGGATGAAGCCCTTGGACAGGCCGGTATAGGCGGCGAGCTGGGTCGCGATCGCATCGCGCTCGCCATCGGGCAGGTCGTCGCCCTTGGCCAGCGCGGACAGATAGGGGCCCAGGGCAAAGGCGCGGACCTCGCTCAGGAACGGCTCCAGCGTCGCCGGCCGATTGGGCAGGCGGTTATGATACCAGGCGGTGGCCGCATAGCTGGGCAGATAGGTGACATTGATCTGGTCATAGCCCGGATTGCGGATGCCATAGTTCAGGATCGACGACAGCAGCACCACGCCGTTCATCTGCACGCCGCGTTCCTGCAGCGTGTTGACCAGGCCCGCCGCGCGCAGCGTGCCATAGCTTTCGCCAAGCAGGAATTTGGGCGCATTCCAGCGATTGTTGATCGTCAGATAGCGCTGGATGGCGCTGGCAAAGGCATCGATGTCCGGATCGACGCCCCAGAAATCCTTGCCCTGTGCCTTGCCGAGCGGGCGCGACAGGCCGGTGCCGATCGCGTCGATGAAGACCAGGTCGCTGCGGTCGATCAGGCTGTCGGGATTGGGTCCGATGGCGAAGGGGGCGGGGCGAGCCGTATCGGGCGTCGGCGTATCCACCCGGACGGGGCCAAAGGAGCCGATGTGCAGCCACATGGTCGACGAACCCGGACCGCCGTTGAACAGGAAGGTGACGGGGCGTTCCTTCGCGCCCTTGGCCCGATCGGCGACATAGGCGGTGTAGAACATGCTCGCGATCGGCTCGCCGGCATCGTTGCGGATCGTCAGCGTGCCGGGCGTCGCGCTATAGTGGATTAGCTTGCCGGCGACCGTCACCGACGCGCGGCTGGGCATCGCCTGTTCCTCGACCGGGGCGACGGCGCTATCGTCTTTCTTGGCCTCTTCCTTCTCCGCCGGGACAGGCTTGTCGGCGGCGATCGACGGCGCAGCCAGTGCCGCCAGCAGCAGGGGAAGGGCGAAATATGCGATGTTTTTCGGGATCATGACTCTGCCTGTTGCCTAAATTTGCGGCAAACCGTACATCGTATACCAAATCTGTCAAATGCGCATAGGCGTCATCTTCGTAAAGTTCCAAGGGAGGACCAGATATATGAAAAACCGTTGGCCCCGGCTCGCCGCCGCTGCCGCACTGCTGCTCGCCACGCCGGCACTGGCGCAGGGCTTCGATGCCGCGCAGGTCAAGCAGGGCGACCATGTCATCCGCGACTTCGCCTTTCGCTCCGGTGAGACGCTGCCGGAACTGCGGATGCATTATCGCACCATCGGCACGCCGCATCGCGACGCCAAGGGGCGGATCGACAATGCGGTGATGATCCTGCACGGCACCGGCGGATCGGGCGCGCAATTCCTGCAACCGCAATTTGCCGACGAGCTTTATGGTCCCGGCCAGCCGCTCGACGTCCGCCGCTATTTCATCATCCTGCCCGACAATATCGGCCATGGCGATTCTTCCAAGCCCAGCGACGGCCTGCGCATGGCCTTCCCCCACTATGATTATGACGACATGGTCGAGGCACAGCGCCGCATGCTGGTCGACGGGCTGAAGATCGATCATCTGCGGCTGACCTTCGGCACGTCGATGGGCTGCATGCACATCTTCGTCTGGGGCGAGAAGCATCCCGGCTTTGCCAGTGCGCTGATGCCGATGGCGTGCCAGGCGGCGCCGATCGCCGGGCGCAACCGGATGTGGCGCAAGGCAGCGATGGACGGCATCCGCGCCGATCCCGCCTGGCAGGATGGCAATTACAAGGCGCAGCCGCTGCTCGGCCTGCGCACTGCGTCCAGCCTGTCGCAGATCGCCGGTGCCGCCGCCTGGTACATGCAGGTGCAATTCCCCACGCGCGATGCGGTCGACGCCTATTGGAAGGAGCGGTTCGATCGCGACATCGCCAGCCGCGACGCCAACGATTATCTCTATCAGCTCGATTCCTCGCGCGATTATGATCCCTCCGCCGACCTGGAGAAGATCAGCGCGCCGATGACGTGGATCAACTCCTCCGATGATTTCATCAATCCGCCGGAAATGGGCATGGCCGAAACGGCGGCCAAGCGCCTGAAGACCACGCGTTACAAGCTGATCCCCTATTCGCCCGAGACGCGGGGACACAGCACACACACTTGGGCGAAATTCTGGAAGGATGAACTGCTCGCGCTGCTGGAGCGAAGCTGATCCTTGATGCGCCCGCCGGCGCATGGGGGAGCGGGGCGGTAAGGAATGGAAATGCGCGCTTCCGCGCATTTCCCAAAAGACGCTATCGGCCGCCTTGCTTCATGAGGCGGCCGATCCACGGAGAAAGTGCCAGGACGGCAAGGCCGATCAGCATCGCAAGGCCGCCGATCCGGCCATAGGCGGCGAGCACCGTGCTGGCCTGATCTGCCCCCGCCGATGCGCCGATGGCGGCGGCGATCACGCCTGACATGAAATTGCCGCCCGCCGTTGCCAGGAACCAGGTGCCCATCATCAGCCCCAGCATATGGGGCGGCGACAGGCGCGACATTGCTGCCAGCCCGACCGGCGACAGGCATAGTTCGCCCATGGTGTGAAGCAGGTAGAGCAGCAGGATGAAGAGCATCGGCATCTTCGCCCCCGGCAGCATCATGCCCGCGCCGACCAGCAGCAGGAAACCGGCGCCGACCTGGATGATGGCCAGGCCGAACTTGGCGGGGGCGGACGGCTCCAGCCCGCGCCGGCCGAGCTTCAGCCATAGCCAGGCGAAGAAGGGCGCGAGCAGGAAGATGGAAAAGGGGCCGACCGCCTGGAACAGCGAGGCCGGCACGGTGATGCCGAACAATGTGCGGTCGACATGCCGATCGATGAACAGGTTGAGCGAGGAGCCGGTCTGTTCGAACAGGCCCCAAAAAACCGGCTGCACCACCAGCAGGAAGATCGCCACCAGCAACCGCCCGCGCGCCGCCGGATCGAGCTTCAGGCAGGCATAGGCGACCAGGCCGACGCCCATGGCAAAGCCGCTGGCGCTCAGCAGATAGCCGACCGTCGTGGGGCTGGCGAGCAGGGCGAGCATCGCCGCGGTGAAGGGCAGGGCGCTGGCATAGAGCCAATATTCGCGGGGGATGCCGAACAGCGGGCTTGCCAGCCAGGCCGGATCGGGCGCCTCGCCCTGGCCCTGCAACAATGGCCTGCCCATGACGAAGACGATGATGCCCAGGATCATGCCCAGCGCCGCCGCGCCAAAGCCCCAGGACCAGCCGATCGTTTCGCCCAGCAGGCCGCAGACGAGCGGGCCGAGCGCGCCGCCAAGATTAATCCCCATGTAGAAGATGGTGTAGGCCGGGTCGCGGCGCATGTCGTCGCGCGGATAGAGCTGGCCGACCAGCACCGAGACATTGGCCTTGAGGAAGCCGGTGCCGACCACGATCACCGCCATGCCGGCGAGGAAGATGCGGGTCGCGCTCTCACGGTCGCCGCCCAGCGCATCGAGGCCGAGCAGGATATGGCCGCAAGCGATCACGATGCCGCCGAACAGCACCGCCTTGCGCGCGCCCAGATAGCGATCGGCCAGCCAGCCGCCGACCAGCGGGCTGACGAACACCAGCGCGATATAGGCGCCATAGAGCATGCCGGCGCGCTCGTCGGAGAAGAGGAACTGCTTGGTCAGGTAGAAGATCAGCAGCGCCCGCATGCCGTAGAAGGAGAAACGCTCCCACAATTCGGTAAAGAAGAGGATGAACAGGCCGCGCGGATGGCCGAGGAAGGTGGCGGGGACGTGATGATCGGCTGGGGGCATGGCGCTCATTGGCAATAGGCTGGGTGGGTCGCGTCCGGCTCGAACGCCGACACATGGTTGAGGGCGATCACCCAGCGGCCCTCGACCTTGCGCATCAGCCGCGTATTGATGCCGGACTGGCCGGGTTTGGCGGCAAGGTGGAAGCGGCTGATCAGCTGGGCTGCGTCGGGCGCCAGCATCTCGATCCTGATGTCGCAGAAATGGAGCGTGCCGCGCGTCTCGGGCGAGGCGCCATAGTCGCGGACATAATGGTCGAGCGTTCCCTGCCAGTCGCGCTGGAACTGGCCGCGCGACACGAAGGTGACGCCGGGGTTGAGGAAGCCCGCCATATAGCCGTGAAAATCACCCCGGTTCCAGGCAGCTTCCATGTCGGCAATCACCTGGCGGATCGCCGCCTTATCCGTCTCCGCCGAAGGGGGGATCGGCGCTGCGCCCATGCAGAGCGCCGCGCCGATCAGGGGGAGGAGAATGCGCTTACTGCGCCGCACCGGACGCCCCAGCTGCGGCCTTGGCCTTTTCCGCCTGGATGAAGGTGTCGAGTTCCGCCTCCATCACCGGCAGCGGTACCGACCCCATGGTCAGCAGCGTGTCGTGGAACGGGCGCTGGTCGAACTTGTCGCCCAGCTCCGCCTCGGCCTTGGCGCGCATCTTGCGGATCGACAATTCGCCCAGCTTGTAGGCCAGCGCCTGCGCCGGCCAGGCGATATAGCGATCGACCTCATTGGTGATGTCGAGCTTCGCGAGCGCGGTGTGGCTGGCCATATAGTCGATCGCCTGCTGCCGCGTCCAACCCATGGAGTGCATGCCGGTGTCGATCACCAGCCGCACCGCGCGCCACATTTCGAACGTCTCGCGGCCGAATTCCTCATAGGGCGTCTCATACATGCCCAGCTTCGTGCCCAGCCATTCGGTATAGAGGCCCCAGCCCTCGCCATAGCCCGAGAAATAGGTCTGGCCGCGGAAGGCCGGGCGGTTGGGGGCTTCCAGCGCATAGGCGGCCTGGAAGCTGTGGCCCGGATTGCATTCGTGCAGCGTCAGCGCGGTCAGATTGTATAGCGGGCGCGAGGGCAGGTCATAGGTGTTCATCAGGCAGGATTCGAGCCCGCCCCGCCCCGAGGTGTAGATGGGAGCGATCTCGTCCGGCACCGGCAGGATGGTGAAGCGATAGCGCGGCAGATTGTTGAACGTGTCCTTCAGCTTGCCGTCCATCTTCTTGGTGACATAGGCGGAATAGGACAGCAGCTCGCGCGGGGTCTTAGCATAGAATTGCGGATCGGTGCGCATGAATTCCAGGAACTCGGCGAAGCTGCCCTGGAACTTGGCATCCGCCATCGTCTTCTTCATGTCCGCGTCGATGCGCGCGACTTCCTTCAGGCCGATCTCGTGGATCTGCTGCGGCGTCAGGTCCAGCGTGGTATATTCACGGATCTGGTCCTGGTAGAAAGCCTTGCCGTCGGGCAGCGAATAGGCGTCGATCGTCTTGCGCGCCTTGGGCATATATTCGCCACGCATGAAGGTCAGCAGCTTCTGATAGCTGGGGGCGATGGCGTCGCGGATCAGTGCCTGGGCCTGGGCCTGCATCGCCTGGCGCTGGTCGGCCGGGATGGTGTCCGGCATCGCGGCAAACGCCTTGTAGAAGGGATTGTCGGTGCCGGCGGCCAGGAAGGGTTCGATCGTCTTGTCACGCCCCTCGATCGACACGCGCGGCACGGTATAGCCGCGCTTCAGGCCTGCCTGCATATTCGCGATCTGCTCGTCGAAATAGCGCGGGATGTCTTTCATCCGGCCGAGATAGCGGCGATAATTGTCGGCGCTGGAAAAGGGCGTGCGCGGGTTGAGGCCGGTCCAGAAGAAGGTGTCGCTGTTGAACGGCGCCTCATAGGTCTTGTACTTGATCTTGGTCGCATTTTCCCAGACCGAGGTCTTGAACACCGCCTTGTTGATGTACTCCTCATGCGACAGCTGGGCGTCGGGGATCTGGTCGAGCTGCTTAAGAATGTCGCTCCAATAGGCATAGCGGCGCTGCTGGGTGGCGGCCGTCACGCTGGGCAGATGATCGTCGGCGCCGCCTTCGGTCCGGCCGCTGCCGGGCAGCCGGGCAAATTCCTTCTGGCGCCAGGTCCATTCGGCGTCATACAGCGCCTTGAGCTTCAGGTCGGCGGCTGTCGGCTGTGCGGTCGGTGCATTGGTGGCCGGCGCCGTCTGGGCGAGGACAACCGGGGCCGTGCCGGCGAGCCAGGCGATGGCGAGCAAGGATGCGGCATGGGGCATTTTCATGAATGTCTCTCTTCCCTGTTCGGCGAAGCGATCCGGCGCCCCGCTCCTATCAATAGTGTATACGATATACCCTGATTAAGGCGGGTCAAGTGCGCGTTTCGCCTGCGGGCGTGAAAATGCGCGCGCCGAACATCGGGCCGGCCCGCGTCATGCCGGGGGCCGGCTGGACACGGATTATCACCGTGCTCTTGCCGCGCGTCAGTGCTTCGGGAATGGCGTAGGTGACGTCGAAAAATTCGCCCGGCCGGTCGGCATCCAGCTTCTGCGTCGCGATCTTCTGGTCGTCGACCAATATGTCGAACAGCCGGTTTCGCTCCTCGCCCCAATAAGTGGCCTGCAGGATCAGCGGGCCGGGCTTCACCTTCATGCGGAACTGGAAATGGCCGTCGGTGCGCGCATCGCGCCCATGCCGTCCGCGATAGGTGGTGGTGTAGGAGAGTTTGGCTTCCAGCCCGTGGTCGCGCTCGGGCTGCATCTCGCCCAGATGCATGACATCGACGGAGCGCCGCTCCAGGTCGCGAAGCCGCGCCTGCTCGACGGCAAAGGCCTGCTGCTCGACGCCCCATTCCTGCTGGGTGAAGCGTTTGAAATAGACGGCGGTACGGCGATCGCGCTGCTGGAAGAAGGGCGCGAAACTGAGGTCGGCGGGCTTGCCGATGCCGGCGGTGCGATAGGCGGGGATGGTGCCGGGTGTGACGGTAAAGCCCTGCGTCACATCGGCGGCGACCAGCGCCGGTGCGGGGCCGTCGAAGGGCCGGTCGGCCGCGCCCAGATCGGCGGCCAGCACGACCGGGCCATGCAGCAGTGCGATGGTGCGGGCATCATCGGGCGTTGCTTCGACCCGCAATGCCATCGGCAGGTCCAGCGTCACTTGGTCGCCGGCCTTCCACTTGCGATCGATCAGCGCATAGCCATCGGCGATGCGCGGGGCGGGCAGGGGCGTGCCGTTGACGGCGATACGCGCGCCCTGGCACCAGCCGGGGATGCGCAGCGCCAGGGTGAAGCGGCCGGCCCGCGCCAGTTTCGGGATCGACATCGCGATGTGCCCGTCGAACGGATAGCCGGTCTCGATCCGCAGCTTCGCGCCCCGCGCCGCCCAGTCGGCTTCGCTGGGGATATAGAGATTGGCGATCAGCATGTCGGCCGGCCGGTCGGCATCTTCCCACCAGATGGATTCGCCATGCTTGGCATGGCTTTCCATGCCGCTGCCGACGCAGCACCAGAAATCGTCGAACGGTTCCGACCAGACGCGGTGCGACCCCGACATCAGCGGCACCATATAGGCGAACATACCGGTGGCCGGGTTCTGATGCGCCAGGATATGGTTGATATGGGCGCGCTCATAATAGTCGAACAGGCGCGCCTCGGGCTTCCAGGCATAGAGATGCCGGGTCAGCTTCAGCATGTTGTAGCTGTTGCAGCTTTCGCAGGTCTGTTCGGTGATATGCTTGGAAATGGTGCCGGGATCAGGGAAATATTCCCGGTCGGCATTGCCACCGATGACATAGCTATATTGGCCGACCACGGTCTCCCAGAAGAAGTTGGCGGCGATCGCGTCGGCGGCATTGCCGGTGATCTCGTGCAGGCGGGCAAGGCCGATCAGCTTGGGGATCTGGGTATTGGCGTGGATCCAGGGCAGGCTGTTCTGCCGCTGGGCCAGCGGATCGAGCACCTTGCGATGGCGCAGGCGCGTGGCCAGCGCCAGCCAGCGCGGATCGCCGGTGCGGGCGTGCAGTTCGGCGAAGCTCTCGTTGATGCCACCATGCTCGCAGTCCAGCACCTGCTGCATCTGCGCATCGTCCAGTTTCGCGAACACGCCGTCGATATAGGCGGCCAGGGCCAGCGCGACGCCGCGCGCCTGGCTGTTGCCCAGATGGGTTTCGGCGTCGAACAGGCCGGCGAACAGCTTGTGCCAATTGTAAAAGGGCACCCAGCAGCCGTTGAGGTCAAAGCCGGCCGATCGGATGTCGCCGCGCATGATCTCCGGAAAGATCAGCCTGCCATCCTCGATCACATCGTCGCGGCGGCGGGTAAAGCCCGCGACATAGCCGTCGCCGGCTGCCGCCTGACAGGCGGCCAGTTCGTCGATGATATAGGCGGCGCGGCGGGCGCATTCGGCGTCGCCGGTCTGGGCGTGCATCAGCGCCAGCGCGGTCAGATAATGGCCCAGCGTATGGCCGGCGATGGTATCATTTTCCCAGCCGCCATAAATGGCGCCCTTGGGCATCAGGCCGGCATGTTTGCGGAAATTGTGCAACAGCCGGTCCGGCTCCAGCCGCAGCAGATAGAGGCGATTTCCCTCCACCGCGTCGGCAAAGGGGGAGGGGAGAAGCCGGGTCGCCTGCAGTGGCAAGGCGCGCGCCGATTCTGGGAGGGCGCTGCTGGTCGCGGCATGGGCGACGCTGCTCCATGCTTGCCAGACGGGGGCGGTTACGGCGGCGGTCGCGGCCAGCAGCATGGCCCTGCGGCTGAGGGGCGTGTGACAGTGGGACATGGCGGCTCCGGCTTGTCTGTAATCGTTATACCGTATACGATATTGCGATTATGGTTCGGGATCAAGACGGAGGACGCATGTCTATCTTCAACGCTGCGGCATGGGCAATAAAGGCATGAGTGCTGACGAAAGCGTCACGCTGACGCTGCAGCAGGTCGCGGATCTGGCCCATGCCGTGCTGCGCCGCCATGGTCTGGCGGAGGCGCATGTCGGCCCGGTTGCCGCGACGATCATCGCCGGCGAGCGCGACGAATGCGCATCGCATGGCGTTTATCGTCTGCTCAACTGCGTCCATACGCTGAATAGCGGCAAGGTTGTGTCGGACGCGGTGCCGGTGGTCGATCACGTCACGCCCGCGCTGCTGCGCGTGGATGCGGCCGGCGGCTTTGCCCAACTGGCCTTTGCCACGGGCTTGCCGTTGCTGGTGGCAAAGGCGCGGACGATGGGCATCGCCGCCATGGGCATCAATCGCTGCGTCCATTTCGCCGCGCTCTGGCCGGAGATCGAGGCGCTGACCGATCAGGGGCTGGTCGCCTTCGCCTGTACCCCCAGCCATGCCTGGGTCGCGCCGGCCGGCGGCACCTCGCCGCTGTTCGGCACCAACCCGATCGCCTTTGGCTGGCCGCGTCCCGGCGGCGATCCCTTTGTCTTCGATTTCGCCACCAGCGCGGTCGCGCGCGGCGAGATCGAACTGCATCGCCGCGCCGGCCAGCCGATCCCGGAAGGCTGGACGATCGATGCCCAGGGCCATCCGACAACAGATGCGGAAGCGGGTCTCGCCGGCGCGCTGCTGACCTTTGGCGGGCATAAGGGATCGGCCCTGTCGGCGATGGTCGAACTGATCGCCGGGCCGCTGATCGGCGACATGACCAGTGCGGAATCACTGGCGCATGACGATGGCGCGAAGGCGTCGCCCTATGGTGGTGAACTCATCATCGCCATCGATCCCGCCGGTTTCCTGGGCGCGGCGGCCGCCGAGCATATGCAGCGGGCCGAAGCGCTGTTCGACGGCATTACCGGTCAGGGCGCGCGCCTGCCATCGCAGCGGCGCTTCGCGGCGCGTCGTCGCACCCCCGATCAGGGCTGCCGCATTCCCCGCGCGCTCTATGAGGAACTGGCGGCACTCAGCTGAGCGCCGCCAGCGACTTCAGGCAAAAGGCTGGTCGATCGCGACCGAGGGCGGGGTGAACCAGGCCGCTCCGGTCTCGGTCACGTAAAAATGATCCTCCAGCCGCACGCCGAAGCGATCCGGCACGACGATCATCGGCTCGTTGGAGAAGCACATGCCCGGCTCCAGCGGGGTCATGTCGCCGCGCACCAGATAGGGCGCCTCATGGATCGACAGGCCGATGCCATGGCCGGTGCGATGGGGCAGGCCCGGCAGGCGATAGTCGGGGCCAAGGCCCGCCGCCTCCAGCACGCGCCGCGCCGCCGCATCGATCGCGCCACAGGCGACGCCGGGCTTGACCGCATCGAACGCGGCCTGCTGCGCCGCCTTCTCCAAGGCCCAGATGCGCCGCTGCTCGGCATCGGCCTCGCCATAGACATAGGATCGGGTGATGTCGCTATGATAGCCGCCGATGGTGCAGCCGGTATCGATCAGCACCATCTCGCCTTCGGCCAGCACGCTCTCGCCCGGCAGGCCGTGGGGATAGGCGGTCGATCGGCCGAACTGGACGATGCAGAAGCTGCTGCCCGATGCGCCGAGCGCCCGGTGCGCGGCCTCGATGAAGCGGCGCACCTCGGTCGCGGTGATGCCGGGGCGCAGGATGCGAGCGGCACGGCGATGCACCTCCAGCGTCATCGACTTGGCCTGCTGCATCAGCGCCAGTTCGGCGGCCGACTTGCGGCTGCGGCAACCGTCGATCACGGCCGAGGCGGCAACCAGTGTCACGTCCGGCGCGGCGGCGCGAATGCGCTCGACGAACAGGAAGGCCATGGCCGGGTCGATCCCCAGCCGGGCGACGCCCAGCGTCCGGAGCGCATCGGCGACGAGCGCCGACGGGCTTTCATCCTCTTCCCACAGGCGCAGGTCGCTGGCGTCGATCTTGAGGTCGGCTTCCAGCGATCCGCGCTCGAAGCGCGGGCAGATCAGGATCGGCTCGCCGCTGAGCGGCAGCAGCATCGCCACCAGGCGCTCGCTCGCGCCCCAGGGCACGCCAGCGAAATAGGCGAGGCTGGTCCCGGCGTCGATCAGCAGCGCGTCGAGCCCTTCCTGCGCCATCAGGGTGCGGGCCCTGGCAATGCGCGCCTGATATTCGGACGCAGTGATGGCCGGCGCGCGATCGGGCCAGGGCTGGAGCCCGGCCAGTTCGGTGGCGGCGTCGGAACCGCCGATCTGCTGTGTCATAATTTATCCTTCAAATCGGCGGAGCGAAAAGGGCGTGGCATCGACCGGCGGCGGTGTGCCGATGGCAAGTGCGGCGATGATTTCCCCGGTCAACGGTCCCAATGTCAGCCCCAGATGCTGGTGGCCGAACGCATAGAGCAGGTTGTCCGCCCGGTCACTCCGGCCGATCGCCGGAAGATAATCGGGCAGGGTCGGGCGGACAAC
>Ga0209813_10000057_pt1 | contig 44914 bp, 42 predicted proteins | sample EndMethybrTD3033_FD_187596 | JGI IMG/M metagenome (GOLD analysis project Ga0209813, IMG submission 187596) | Populus endosphere microbial communities from Tennessee, USA - Endosphere MetaG P. TD hybrid TD303-3 (SPAdes) (version 2) | ecosystem: Host-associated > Plants > Roots > Endosphere... | reverse complement strand
TCCGCCACCCCGCCGCCGCCGAACGGCTGGCCAGCGTTGCACCACTGGCCGAACCGGTGATGATCGAACTGGTGGGCCTAGGCACCCGCGAACAGCGCTGGCAGATGCGCATCGCCTCGGTGGGCGCAGTCGGCGACATGCGCCGCCTCGTCCATCTGGTCGACCATAGCGGCACCTATGCGGCCGAACGGATGCGGGTCGATTTCGTCGCCAATGCCAGCCATGAACTGCGCACCCCGCTGGCCGGCATATTGGGCTTTATCGAAACGCTGGCCGACCCGGAACTGGGCAAGGATGTCGAAACCCGCAAGCGCTTCCTCAAGATCATGGACGGCGAAGCGCGCCGGATGCAGCGGCTGATCGATGATCTCATCTCATTGAGCCGGATCGAGGCGGAGAAATATCGCCTGCCCGAAGCCGCGGTCGACCTGTCGGAACTGACCGCTGAAGTGGTCGGCGTGTTCCGCACCAGCAATGGCGATCGCGGCCGCGAGGTGGAAATGGAGATCACCCCCGGTCTGCCCGCGATCCAGGGCGACCGCGCCCAGCTGTCGCAGCTCATCCACAATCTCATCGGCAATTCGGTCAAATATGGCCGCCCCGGTACGCCGATCCATGTCACCCTGGGTGAAGGGCCAAGCGGCATGGTACGCCTGTCGGTCGCGGACGAGGGCGAGGGCATCGGTCCCGATCACCTCCCCCGCCTGACCGAACGCTTCTATCGCGTCGATTCGGGACGCAGCCGGGCGATGGGCGGCACCGGCCTGGGCCTGGCCATCGTCAAACATATTGTCGAACGACATCGTGGCCGGCTGGATATTTCCAGCGTTCTTGGAAAAGGCACCAATGTCAGCATCTTGCTGCCCGGCGCCTCCGTGGATGGGGCCGTCCCCCGCGCCAAGGCGTAAGAAAATTTCACTCCGGGGACGCAATCCGGGTCCTATGTCATGAAAATGCAATCTGACTGTCACAAAGGCGCGATGGTCCGCGGCTAGGCGCCTCCTTGAGGGGCGCGACATTGCGAATCGCGGCCTGTTAGTTGGAGGTTTCCGTGAAGCAATTCGCCCTTTTCGCCGCGACCGCTGTGGCCGCTCTTTCGCTTGCCGGCTGCGGCGACCAGTCGGGCGGCGGCGCCAGCGCGACCCGTGACCAGATCCGCGCGGTCGGCTCCTCCACCGTCTATCCCTTCGCCACCGCGGTCGCCGAACTGTTCGTGCAGGGCAATCCCGGCATGAAGTCGCCGATCATCGAATCGACCGGCACCGGCGGCGGCATGAAGCTGTTCTGCGCCGGCGTCGGCGCCCAGCATCCCGACATTGCCGATGCCTCGCGCCGCATGAAGAAGGCCGAGTTCGAACAGTGCCAGAGCAATGGCGTGAAGGACATCGTCGAGATCCAGGTCGGCGTCGACGGCCTCGCCTTCGCCGAATCGAAGCAAGGCCCCGGCCTGAAGCTCACCCCCAAGATCGTCTATGAGGCGCTGGCCGCCAATCCCTATGGCAAGGGCCCGAACAAGGCCCAGACCTGGAAGGATGTCGACCCCAGCCTGCCCGCGATCGCCATCTCGGTATTCGGCCCGCCCTCGACCAGCGGCACCCGCGATTCGCTCGCCGAACTGATCCTGACCAAGGGTTGCGAGACCGACCCGGCAATGGAAGCGCTCAAGAAGAAGAGCGAGGACGAGTTCAAGGCCACCTGCACCCGCATCCGCGAGGACGGCAAATATGTGGACTCGGGCGAGAATGACAATCTGATCGTCCAGAAGCTGGGCGCCAACCCGAACGCCGTCGGCGTCTTTGGCTACAGCTTCCTGGAAGAGAATAAGGACACGCTGAAGGACGTGCCGATCAACGGCATCGAAGCCAGCTACGAAACCGTTTCGACCGGCCAATATCCCGGCGCCCGCCCGCTCTACATCTATGTGAAGAAGGCGCATATGCAGGCTATCCGTGGCCTGCAGGGCTTCCTCGACACCTTCGCCGCCAACTGGAACCCCGACGGCGCGCTGACCAAGCGCGGCATGGTCGCGGCGCCGGAAGACGTGCGCAAGAAGAGCGCCGAAGTCGTCAAGTCGCTGACTGTCCTCGACGGTTCGCAGCTGAAGTAAGGGCATCATGACCGGTCCTGCAATCCTCCTGCTGCTGGCGGGCCTGGGCGCGATCGCCTGGGTCAGCGCCCGCGCCCGTGCGCTACGCCTCTCCGGCGTGGCGCGCGCCAGCGGTCGCCGCGACGCGGTACACAGCCTGCCCGGCTATCATGGCTGGTATGTCGCGCTGTGGACGCTGATCCCGGCCGGCATCTTCCTGGCGGTCTGGGCGAATGTCTCGCCCGGCCTCGTCACCCAATCGGTCCTGGCCGACCCGGCGGCGCAGAGCCTGCCGATGGACGGCTTCTCGCGCTCCGCCATCCTCGGCGAGGCTCGGGCGATCGCCACCGGTGCGCAGGCCGGCGCCTTCAACCCGGCCGCCAACGCGCTGGTCGAACCCTATCGCACCGCGCTCAGCCATTATGGCATTGCCGGTGCGGTGCTGGCGCTGGTGCTCGCCTTTGCCGGCGGCGCCTATGCCTTCACCCGCGTCCGTCCGGACTTCCGTGCCCGCACGCGGGTCGAGCGACTGGTCATGGCAACGCTGCTGATCGCCTCGCTGATCGCGATCATCACCACGCTCGGCATCGTCGCCTCGCTCTTGTGGGAAAGCTTCCGCTTCTTCTCCATGGTGAACCCGATCGACTTCCTGTTCGGCACCAAATGGAGCCCGCAATCCGCCGCCATGGGCTATGGCAATGAGGATGCGTTCGGCGCGGTACCGCTCTTCTGGGGCACGATCTTCATCGGCGCGATCATCGCCATGATCGTCGCCATCCCGCTCGGACTGATGAGCGCCATCTACCTCACCCAATATGCCAGCCCGACGGTGCGCAAGTGGATGAAGCCCACGCTGGAGATGCTCGCGGGCGTGCCCACGGTCGTCTATGGCTATTTCGCCGCGCTCACCATTGCGCCGGCCCTGCGCGACTTTGCGGTGATGATCGGCATCCATGGCGCCTCTTCGGAAAGCGCGCTGGCCGCCGGCCTCGTCATGGGCGTGATGATCATCCCGTTCGTCTCCTCCATGGCTGATGACAGCATCGCCGCCGTGCCGCAGTCGATGCGCGACGGCAGCCTGGCGATGGGCGCCACCACCAGCGAGACGATCAGCCGCGTGCTCATCCCGGCCGCCCTGCCCGGCGTCGTCGGCGGCGTGCTGCTCGCCGTCAGCCGCGCTATCGGCGAGACGATGATCGTGGTGATGGCCGCCGGTTTGGCTGCCAACCTCACCCTCAACCCCTTTGCCAGCGTGACCACGGTGACGACCCAGATCGTCCAGTTGCTGACCGGCGACCAGGAGTTTGACAGCGCCAAGACGCTTGCCGCCTTCGCGCTCGGCCTGGTCCTGTTCATCGTCACCCTGCTGCTCAACATCGTGGCCCTGCGGGTCGTGAAGAAATATCGCGAGGCTTACGAATAATGAGTGCCGCCAACTCTTCGGAGCGCCTCCCCACCGACTGGAAGTCGGACGCCATGCGCAAGCGGATCGCCCGGCGCTATGCCGCCGAGCGCCGCTTCAAGGCCGCCGGCATGGCCGCCGTGCTGCTCAGCGCCGCCTTCCTCGCCTTCCTGCTCTTCACCATGGTCGGCAATGGCATGCGCGGCTTCACCCGCACGGAAATCGCCCTCAAGGTCGATTTCCCGGCCTCGCCGCTGCTGCTCGATCCGGCCAACATCACCGATGAAGCGCTGGCCAACGCCAATCTGCCGATGGTGACCAGCGCCGTCGCGCAGAAGGCATTGGGCAAGGATGCCGACGCGATGATCTCGCCGAGCGCCTGGATTGCCATCCGCGACGCGATCAAGGCCGATCCCAAGATCCTCGCCCGCACCGAGACGATCGACGTGCCCGCCGCGACCGCGATCGACCTTGCCGCCAAGAGCAAGGGATCGCCCGAAGCCGAGGCACAGGTCGCGCGCCTGCGTCAGGCCGGCCTGCTCGCCACCGGCATCAACTGGGGCTTCCTGACCGCCAGCGACGGCACCGATCCGACCCAGGTCGGCATCTGGGGCGCGTTCAAGGGATCGCTGCTGACCATGTTGGTGACGCTGGTGCTCAGCTTCCCGATCGGCGTCGCTACGGCGCTCTATCTGGAGGAATATGCCCGCAAGAGCTGGTGGACCGACATCATCGAAGTGTCGATCAACAATCTGGCGGCAGTGCCCTCGATCATCTTCGGCCTGCTCGGCCTGTCGATCTTCCTCAACCTTCTGCACCTGCCCCGCTCGGCCGCGCTGGTCGGCGGCATGACCCTGGCGCTGATGACCATGCCGGTCATCGTCATCGCCGGCCGCAACGCGATCAAGTCGGTGCCGCCCAGCATCCGCGACGCCGCGCTCGGCATCGGCGCCTCGCCGGTCCAGGTCGTGTTCCAGCATGTGCTGCCGCTGGCCCTGCCCGGCATCCTCACCGGCACCATCATCGGCATGGCCCGCGCGCTTGGCGAAACCGCACCGCTGCTGATGATCGGCATGCGTGCCTTCATCGCCACGCCGCCCGGCGGCATTGTCGATCCGGCCACCGTGCTGCCGGTGCAGATTTTCCTCTGGTCCGACGAAGTCTCCAAGGGCTTTGTCGAAAAGACCTCGGCCGCCATCATCGTCCTGCTGGTCTTCCTGCTCGCGATGAACGGCCTCGCCATCTACCTGCGCAACAAGTTTGAAAAACGGTGGTAATCACACCCATGACCGAAGAACAGCAAAGCCTGGCCATAGCCAATCCGAAGATGACGGCCCGTGACGTCAAGGTCTTCTATGGCGAGAAACAGGCGATCAAGGGCGTGTCGATCGACGTCGACATGGACCATGTCACCGCCTTCATCGGCCCGTCGGGCTGCGGCAAGTCGACCTTCCTGCGGACCTTGAACCGCATGAATGACACCGTCGCCTCGGCGCGGGTCGAAGGCACGATCACGCTCGACGGCGAAGATATCTACGCCCCCTCGATGGACGTGGTGCAGCTGCGCGCGCGGGTCGGCATGGTGTTCCAGAAGCCCAATCCCTTCCCCAAGTCGATCTATGAAAATATCGCCTATGGCCCCCGCATCCACGGCCTCGCCGCGGGCAAGGCGGACATGGACGTGATCGTCGAAAAGTCGCTGCGTCGCGCCGGCCTGTGGGACGAGGTCAAGGATCGCCTCAATGACAGCGGCACCGCCCTGTCGGGTGGTCAGCAGCAGCGTCTGTGCATCGGCCGTGCCATCGCGGTCGAACCCGAAGTCATCCTGATGGACGAGCCCTGCTCGGCGCTGGACCCGATCGCCACCGCCAAGATCGAGGAACTGATCCACGAACTGCGCGGCCGTTACGGCATCGTCATCGTCACCCACAACATGCAGCAGGCCGCGCGCGTATCGCAGCGCACCGCCTTCTTCCACCTGGGCGAACTGGTCGAATATGGCGTGACGAGCGACATCTTCACCAACCCGCGCCAGGAGCGGACCAAGGACTATATCACCGGTCGCTACGGCTGATCCCGCGCGCTTTCGAGCCAGATGCTTGCATCTGGCGGCTTGGAAAGCGCGCCACTTGAGATTCCGGCATCGATCCCTGCAGGATCGATGCCTGCGGAGAGAAGAAACATGGCTGAACATACGATCAAGGCATTTGACGAGGAAATCGACCGGCTGCGCGGCCTGATCGCCGAAATGGGCGGTCGCGCCGAAGCGGCGATCGAGAATGCGATGCTGGCGCTCCAGCGCCAGGATCAGCGCCTCGCCGCCGAAGTGGTCGCCGACGACAAGCGCATCGACGCGCTGGAAGCGGAAGTCGAAAAGCTGGTGGTGCAGATCATCGCCCTGCGCGCGCCGATGGCCAACGACCTGCGCGACGTGATTGCCGCACTGAAGATCGTCAGCGTGGTCGAACGGATCGGCGACTATGCCAAGAATATCGCCAAGCGCGTGCCGCTGATCGCCGCCAATCAGCATAAGCTGGAACCGGTGTCGCTGCTGCCCTCCATGGGCCAGGTCGCGGCCGAGATGGTGCATGACGTGCTCAACGCCTTCGCCGCGCGCGACGCCGAACTGGCGCTGGCGGTGGTGGAGCGCGACCAGGTGGTCGACGATTTCTACGACAGCGTCTTCCGCACGCTGGTGACCTACATGGTCGAAAATCCCAAGACGATCAGCGAGTGCGCGCACCTGCTGTTCATCGCCAAGAATATCGAACGCATCGGCGACCATGCGACCAATGTCGCGGAGATGGTCTATTATGCCGCAACGGGCCAGACCCTGCCCGAACGCGAACGCGGCGGCACCCAGCAGCAGGAGAATTGAGGCATGGCGCGGGCGAAGATGCTGTTGGTGGAGGATGACGCGGCGCTCGCCGAACTGCTCATCTGGCATTTCAAGCGTGAGGATTTCGAGGTCGCCCATACCGTCGATGGCGAGGAAGCGCTGCTGATGGCGCAGGAAAACACGCCCGACATCGTGCTGCTCGACTGGATGGTCGAAAGCCTGTCGGGGATCGAGGTCTGCCGTCGCCTGCGCCGCATGAACGGCACCGCCAATGTGCCGATCATCATGCTGACCGCGCGCGGCGAGGAAGAGGATCGCGTCCGCGGCCTGGAAACCGGCGCCGACGATTATGTCACCAAGCCCTTCTCCCCCCGCGAACTGGTCGCCCGCGTCGGCGCGGTACTGCGCCGCGTCCGCCCGGCGCTGGCCGGCGAGACGCTGACCTTCGCCGATGTCGAGATGGACACGGTCGGCCACAAGGTTCGCCGCGGCGGCCAGGTCATCCCGCTCGGCCCCACCGAGTTCCGCCTGCTCAAGCATTTCCTGGAGCATCCCGGCTGGGTCTTCTCGCGCGAACGTCTGCTCGACAGCGTCTGGGGCCAGGACAGCGACATCGAACTGCGCACCGTCGACGTCCATATCCGCCGCCTGCGCAAGGCGATCAATGTCGATGGCCGCCACGACATCATCCGCACCGTCCGCTCGGCCGGCTATGCGCTGGATACCGACGGCCTGAACTGAAAGGCGCGCGGCAGTGTGATCACCAGATCAGGCTGCCGCGGCTCTATCTCGCCTGAGAAGCCTGGTTCATGCCATTGCGTTGCATACGCTGAAAAACCGGGCCGATAATCGGCGCGCGCGCCAGCATAGCGCGTCGAATTGCGCCATCGAGACCGGCCAGACGCACACCATGCCTCCGACCTTCTGCCGAGCGGCTCAATTGATTCAGGACGCTGACCTTGCTTTTCCCTTCGGTCATCCTGCGGAGATAGAAGGCCAGCCCTTCCGCATCGGCCGGCCGACCAAGCATCGTTATGTAGGCCCAGCGCACGAAAATGTCGCCGTCAGCTTCCATGATCTGGTCAAGCGACGTTGCGGGCAGCAACAGGGCAGACGGCTTCTTCTTTGAAGAGCGACTCGGCATAGACTTCCTCCCTCAGGAGAAGCCTATGCCGATCGCCATCAGACTCAAGCCGCGCGGCGGGCCTTGTTCAGCTTCTTGAGCAGCATGTCGCGCTTCAGGCGCGACAGATGGTCGATGAACAGCACGCCTTCGAGATGGTCCATCTCATGCTGCAGACAGGTGGCGAGCAGCCCTTCCAGCTGTTCTTCATGGATGCGGCCGTCGCGGTCCATCCAGCTGGCGCGGATCACCGCCGGGCGCTCCACCTCGGCAAACTGGTCGGGCACCGACAGACAGCCTTCATTATAGACCGACTGCTCGTCCGATTCCTTCAGGATTTCCGGATTGATGAACACCATCGGCCTCTTGACCGGCGGCGCGCCTTCCTCATCCGATTCCGGTTCCTGCAAATCCATCACCAGGATACGCTTGGGCACGCCCACCTGGATCGCAGCCAGGCCGATGCCCGGCGCGTCATACATGGTTTCGAACATGTCGTCGATCAGACGCTGCAGATCGTCGTCGATCGCCTCTACGGGAGTCGAGATGGTACGCAGGCGCGGATCGGGCGCCTCAAGGATCGGAAGAATGGCCATGGCCAAAACATAGGCGGAACGGGGGAAAATTTCAAGCGACACGGGCGCCGCCCCACGCGCCGCTTGCCGCCCCGCCCGGCGGGGTCTAGGCGAAGGGGCGTGACCGACGAAACCGCACAGCAGCGCCGCTACAAATCCTTCGAGGATACCCACCAGATGCTGATCGAGCTGGCGGTCGGGCTGATCGCCGATCGCGGCATCGATGCGCTGTCCCTGTCCGCCCTCGCCCGCGCCGCCGGGGTCAACCGCACCACCATCTATTATCATTTCACCGATCGTGACGCCCTGGTCGCGGCGGTGAAACTCTGGTCCTCGCAGCAGATCGTCGCCGCCTTCCGCCCGGAACTGCCGCGCCAGGCGCGGATCGATTATGTCACCCGCTTCGTGCTCGACAATCCCGCCATCATGTCACTGTGGATCGAGGATTTCATCGCGCCCGGCGACATCCGCGCCAGCTATCCGCATTGGGACGCCCTGGTATCGGGCATCGGCACCAGCCTTGCCGTCGCCTTCCCCGACGAACCGATCGACGCTGAAGTCTATTGCGTGATGCTGCTCACCAGCGCGCTGATCGGCCCGCGCGTCTTTCGCCATCGCGTCGCCCCCGATCTCGACACCGAAGCCACCATCGCCCGCTTCCGCCAGGAACAGCAGCGGGTGCTGCGCCGGGATGGCATCGCCGACGACTGATACAATTTACAACAATAGTGTTGCAAATTCAGATTAACCCGCTCATGCTGTCGAAAAGACAGACAGCGGAGAGCGATGATGCACGGCGAACGACCCGGCTTTCAGGGCATGAGCGACGACAGCCTGGCCTGGCTCGGCACCGCGCCGATCCCCGCCGCCCCCTATCATGATCCGACCTGGTTCGACCTGGAACGGGAAGCGGTGTTCCGCCGCTCCTGGTTGCAGGTCGGCCATGTCTGCGAACTGCCCGACAGCGGCAGCTTCATCCGCCGCGAGATCGAGGCACTCAATGTGTCGCTGCTGATCGTGCGCGGCCGCGATGGCGAGATTCGCGCCTTCCACAATGTCTGCACCCATCGCGGCACCCAGTTGGTCGAGGAGGAAAGCGGCAGGCGCGGCACCTTCTCCTGCCCCTATCATCGCTGGTCCTTCGGCACCGATGGGGCGCTGCTCGCCGCCCCCGATTTCGATCGTTTCTTCGTCGACAAGGCCGACTGCGCCCTGCCCCGCGTCGCGCTCGACATCTGCGGCGGGCTGATCTTCGTCCATCTCGGCACGCCGGACAAAGGCCTGCGCGACGACCTTGGCCCCTATGCGACCATGCTCGACGGCTTCCCCGCGGCGCAGGCCACCACCTTCTCCGAATATGTCTATGAGATCGACGCCAACTGGAAGCTGACCTACGACAATTTCCAGGAAAATTACCATCTCCGCTTCATCCATCCCCGCTCGGGCGCACCGGCGGTGGGCGAGGACAACCCGTTCGGCTATCCGGTGAAGATGGGCTTTCACGGCCCCCACCGCACCCAGACGATCTGGACCAATCCCGCCCCCGCACCCAAGCCCGTGCAGGCGCAATCCTTCGGCCGCGCCGCCCGCTTCACCATGGCCGACGGCACCGCCGGCCCGCACAGCCGGGACTATCTCGCGCTCTTTCCCAATTTCTTCATCCTCGGATCGCCGGCCCAGCCCTTCTCCCACACCGTCTGGCCGATCGACGCCCGCCGCTCGCGCGGGGTCATCCGCCTCTACTGGAAGGGGAAGGATGACTGCGCCAGCCGCCGCTATGCCCGCGAATATGCGATGGCCAGCGCCCGCGATATCCATGCCGAGGATCGCGACGTGATCGAGGCGGGGCAGCGCGGCCTCAACAGCGGCGCGCTCAAACATATCCATTTCCAGGCGCAGGAGGCGCTGTGCCGCCACCTCTTCAACGCCGTCGGCGAACGGGTGCAGGCCTATAGAGCAGAACGGGCCAGCGCTACGCCCCCGCCCGTCTCGCGGGCGGAGGCAATGGCATGACCACGCTCCTTCCCACTGGTTTCGAGGCACTCGCCCCCTTTGCCGATCGCTGGGCGATCGACGGATCGATCGCCCGTGCCGCCCGGCGCGGCGATGCCGACCCGGCCGACCGCGCCGCCTTCTTCGCGGCGGCCGCGCCCCTGCTCGACGCCGCCCTCACCCATCTCGACCGCTCCCCGATCGACGCCCTGCCGCCGCCCGAGCAGCGGCTGATGGACATGATGCTGACCCTTGCCCATGTTTCGCTGACCGAAGAGATATTGGGCGACCAGGAACCCGCCCACGCCCGTCAACGCCACCATATGCGCATCACCCGCAGCCCGGCCGGCGCCTGAAAGAGGCAAGCCCGATCGCGGCCGATTACAGACATCTGGGGCATATGGTCTCATGACACCGATGGGAATGGTCCGGCATCATCCTTTCAGGCTGCCGGTAGGACGCCATCGTGACACTGTGCCACGATGGAGAAGGCAACGGGGCGAGGTAGAAGCCGAGTGCTGGCCCCCGTTTCAGAGGCTGGCGGTCGAATGAGGCATTGCGGAGCGGTAGCGGAACGAGGTTCGAAACATCCGAAAGCAGGAGCCGCTTCCGCCGCCCCTCCGCTCGACTGCCCCATCAAGGGCACGTGCCTCTTTCCCCTTCCAAAATAGGATTTCGTCTGATCTATCCTTGTCGATGGAACAGTACGGCCCCAATCCGCCCGCGCCCGGCGCGATCCCGCCCCACAGCCTTCCTGTCGAGCCTGTCCGCTGGACGCCGGAACGGCAGAGGCTCTTTCTCACCAGTCTGCTGGCGACCGGCAATGTGACGCAGGCCGCACGGGCGGCCGGCATGTCGCCCGCCAGCGCGCATCGCCTCCGCAAGCGACTGGTCGGCACGCCGTTCGATCGGACCTGGGCGCGCGCTTGCCCTCCATGCCCAGAGTCTGGCCGATCCCTTCACCGATCTGGCGGCGCGGGCCGTGACCACCCAGTCGCGTCGCTGATGCGTCACAGGCGCGCGACTGTGACCCTGGAGGCGCGCCGGCCTGACCCGACTGGCGCATGAGCGGCGCGTCACAGGCGCATGAGCGCCATTTTCGTCCGCTTTTGCGCCGTATGAACGGTGTGAACTTCGCCAGGATGACCCGATGATGACCCTGATCCGGACCTCTCTCCATCCTTTTTTGTCCCATAGCGGGGCAGGCGCGATCGGGTTGCGCAGGCGCCTTGGCCTTGGCCCGATATCGGCCTATCGTCCCGGCCATGCGCATCCTCTCGACCCTGCTGCTGGTGTCCGCAGCTATCACCGCGTCGGCCTTTGCCCAGAGCGCGCCGGCCCCGTTCACCCTTGCCGAAAATGGACGGGGCTTTGCCTCGCTCGCCGATGCGATCAGCGCGATCGGCGATGGCAAGGGCACGGTCATCGTCGCGCCGGGCACTTATCGCCAGTGCGCGGTGCAGAATGGCGGCGAGGTGACGATAAAGGCGGCAACGCCGGGCAGCGCGATCTTCGACGGGACGATCTGCGAAGGGAAAGCGGCTTTGGTGCTGCGTGGCCGCGCGACCATGGTCGATGGTCTGATCTTCCAGAATCTGCGTGTCCCCGACGGCAATGGGTCGGGCATCCGCCTGGAAAAGGGCAATTTGTCCGTCAGCAACAGCCTGTTCCGCAACAGCGAGCAGGGCATATTGAGCAATGAGGATCGCGGCGCCACGGTCATGATCGACAAGTCGACCTTCCGCCATCTGGGTCGTTGCGACCGCGATCTCGACTGCGCCCATGGCATCTATATCGGCCGGGTTGCGCGCCTCACCGTCACCCGTTCGCGCTTCGACCAGGGCGATGGCGGCCATTATCTCAAGAGCCGCGCGGCACAGGTCGATATCCGCGACAATAGTTTCGACGACAGCGGCGGCCATCTCACCAATTACATGATCGACCTCAGCAATGGGGCCATTGGCCAGATCGTCGGCAACGACATGGTGCAGGGCAAGGACAAGGATAATTGGTCGGCCTTCATCACCGTCGCACCGGAAGGGCGCGAGAATGACAGCAGCGCCCTGGTGATCGAAGGGAACAAGGCCGGCTTCGTGCCGGGTCTGGCGCGCGGCTCGACCTTCGTCGCCAATTTCACCGACGATGTCGTCCGGATCGGCCAGAACCAGCTTGCCCCCAGCATGAAGATCAAGGACCGGCGCTGACTTTGCCGCGCTGATCTGTTAGGGAAGAGCGATGCGCACCACCTATGACAGCGCGACCGTCCGCCTTTATCATCTGGGCGACGACGGCGCGGCGATGACGATCCTGTATGGCCCCCTGAGCGAAGCCCTGCGCGTCGCCGAGCAACAGCCGCAGGAGGTGCAGGACGGCCTGTTCCTTGCCACCGACAATGATGTCGTCGCCTATCTCGACCTGATCGAAAGCTGACCCGCTTACGACATGCCGGCCCGCTGGCATTAGGTGGTCTGGCATGAAGCTGTCCGCCGCTTGCTGATCGGTTCGAGCCGCGTGCCAATATCGAGCGTAATCTGCGCCAGCGCAGGGGGCGATCGGTCGGTAAATGCCGGCTGGCTGTCGCTTGGGTGTGGCCACCCTGCCGCTTCACCGGCGCGTTTCTGCCAAAATCGCCCGGAAATCGCGACGCACGACACCGTGAACTTTCGACTGTCGCCTCGTTCAAGACCTTGATCCTTTCGGGTCGAAGCGGCCTGAAAGGTGAATCAAGGTCGCCAATCGGGGAACGCCCCCTTCCCTTCCCCCGCTTCGATCCCCATAGAGATCAGCCATGACCGACCAGCCTGCGCAAGCCGCCATCGAGATCCGCGACCTGACCAAGGTCTATAAGGGCGGCAAGCGCGCGCTCGACGGGATCAACCTCACCATCCCGCGCGGCCAGATCTATGGCCTGCTCGGCCCCAATGGCGCGGGCAAGTCGACCACGATCAACATCCTCGCCGGTCTCGTCAACAAGACCAGCGGATCGGCGAGCATCTGGGGCTTCGACATCGACGCCAATCCGCGCAATGCCAAGAACAGCATCGGCATCGTGCCGCAGGAGATCGTGTTCGATCCCTTCTTCACCCCGTTCGAGACGCTGGAGAACCAGGCCGGCTATTATGGCGTGCCCAAGGACAGGCGCCGCTCGATGGAGCTGCTGCGCGCGGTCCATCTGGAGGACAAGGCCAATGCCTATGCCCGCACCCTGTCGGGCGGCATGAAGCGCCGGCTGCTGGTGGCCAAGGCGATGGTCCATTCGCCGCCGATCCTGGTGCTGGACGAACCCACCGCCGGCGTCGACGTGCAACTGCGCCAGCAGCTCTGGGCCTATGTGAAGGAACTCAACGCCATGGGGGTGACGATCGTCCTCACCACCCATTATCTCGAAGAGGCCGAGGAGCTGTGCGACCGCATCGGCATCATCAACCATGGCCGGGTCATCACCGACAAGCCGACTCGCGAGCTGATCGCGATGGCGCAGGAAAAGGTGGTGCAGGTGACGGTCGACCGCGACATCGCCACCCCGCCGAGCGACCCCAGCTTCGAGAAGGTCGAACTGACCGACGAGCGCACCCTCACCATCACCTATATGAAGAATCGCGCCAATGCGGGGCAGGTGCTGAGCGCGGTGCAGGCCGGCGGCCTCGCCATCGTCGATGTGGTCACCCGCGACCCCGACCTGGAGGATGTCTTCCTCAACCTGACGGCGGCGGCGTGACCAAAAATCTCCGTTCGGGCTGAGCTTGTCGAAGCCCACGCCTGAGCGTAGCGAAGGCAAAACCTCACTGCGTTCGGCCTGGCCCTTCGACTTCGCTCAGGGCGAACGGATATTGGGAAATAGAAGGCCAGTTCATGCCCACCATCACCCATGACGTCGTCATCATCGGTTCCGGCGCGGCCGGGCTGACAGCCGCCATCAACCTCGCGCAGGACCGAAAGGTGGTGGTGCTGGCCAAGGGTGCGCTGGATGGCGGGTCGACCAACTGGGCGCAGGGCGGCATTGCCGCGGTACTCGACGCGGGTGACAGTTTCGCGGCCCATGTCCATGACACGATGGTCGCGGGCGCCGGCCTCAACGATCAGGACACGGTCGAGTTTGTCGTCTCCGAAGCCCCCGCCGCGATCGAGCGGCTGGCGGCACTGGGCGTGCCCTTCAATCCCAATGAAGAGGGCGATGGCGACGAGTTCGGCGAACGCTGGCACCTGACCCGCGAGGGTGGCCACAGCCATCGCCGCATCGTTCATGTCGACGACGCCACCGGCCATGCCGTGCAGGTCGCGCTGCTCAAGGCCGCGCGCGCCAATCCCAACATCACCCTGATGGAGGATATGGTCGCGGTCGACCTCATCACCTCGCGCCATGGCGAGCGCTATTCGGGCGACGGCCATGTCTGGGGCGTCTATGCCTTCAACAAGCAGACCGGCCATGTCGACGCCATCCTTGGCCGCGCGACCATCCTCTGCACCGGCGGCGCAGGCCGCACCTATCTCTTCTCCACCGCGCCGCGTGGCGCGACCGGCGACGGCATCGCCATGGCCTGGCGCGCGGGCTGCCGCGTGTCGAATATGGAGATGAACCAGTTCCACCCCACCTGCCTCTATAATCTGGAGGTCAAGAATTTCCTGATTACCGAGGCGGTGCGCGGCGAAGGCGGCCACCTGAAGCTCCCGCCCGGCGTGCCCGGCGGTGGCGAGCGCTTCATGCCCCGCTTCGACGCCCGCGCCGAACTGGCGCCGCGCGACGTGGTTGCCCGCGCTATCGACCATGAGATCAAGCGCCTGGGCCTCGACTATGTCCATCTCGACATCAGCCACAAGCCGCCCGAGTTCGTGAAGCAGCATTTCCCGACCATCTACGCCCGGCTGCTCGATCTCGACATCGACATCACCAAGGAACCAATCCCGGTCGTCCCGGCGCAGCATTATACCTGCGGCGGCGTCATCATCGACCTGGATGGCCGCACCGACCTGCCCGGCCTCTATGCCGCCGGCGAAGTGACCGAAAGCGGCCTGCACGGCGCCAATCGCCTCGCCTCCAACTCGCTGCTCGAATGTTTCGTCTTCGGCGAGGCTGCGGCCAAGCATATCCGCGCCCATTGGGACGAACTGCCCGCCCCGCCGCCGATCCGGCCGTGGGACGAAAGCCGCGTCACCAACAGCGACGAGGAAGTCATCGTCCAGCACAACTGGAAGGAAATCCGCCGCTTCATGTGGGACTATGTCGGCATCGTCCGCACCACCAAGCGGCTGGAGCGCGCCCAGCATCGCATCGACCTGCTGTCGAAGGAAGTCGATGAATATTACGGCAATTTCCGGGTCACGCCGGACCTGATCGAACTGCGCAACCTGCTGGAAGTCGCCCGGCTGGTGGTCCGCTCGGCGCTCCATCGCAAGGAAAGCCGGGGCCTCCACTACACGCTCGACTATCCCGAGACGCTGGCGCAAGCGGTCGACACGGTCCTGGCGCCCTGACCAAAAAAGAGGCGCGGCCGGGCAGCCGCGCCTTTGAAGGGAGGAGGAGCAAACGCCAGGGGCGTCGTCTCGCCGACCAAATTAGCGCCGATCCAGACCGGCGCTTTGATCGAGGTCAAACGCCCTTGAGGAAATTGCCCAGCGCCGCGTTGAACCGGGTCGGCTGGTCGGCCATCACGACATGGCCGCTCGGCCCGATCGGCATCAGCTTCGCGTCCTTCTTGGCCGCATAGGCGGCCCGGAAGCGGCGGGTGATCTCGACCGACTGGGCCTGGTCCGCGCCGACGGCATAGACCACCGACATCGGCACCCCGATCCGGCCGAGTTGCGGGCCAAGATCGGTATTGGCCAGGTCGCGCAGCGCGGTGGCGATCACCTCCGGATTGCTGCCCTCCGCCCCCGGCGCCTGCGCGACGATCTGGGCGAGGTAGCGGCGCCCGGCCGCCGTGCCGGTGAAATATTGGCTGAGCTGGTCGGCCAGATAGCCCATGCCATTGGCGGTGCCGCCGACCATCGCCGCGCCGGCGGGCAGCATGTCGACCACCATCACCCGGCTGGCGAGGCCTTTGAGGCCCTGCATCATCGCCAGCGTGCCGCCCATGCTGTGCCCGACCACCGCCGGCCGCCGCAATCCGGCGGCAGCGATATAGCGGGCAATCTCGTCCGCCACCGGCTGCACCACCAGCCCGCTGCCATTGGCGTCGGCAGCAAGGCCCGCAAAGCCGCGGACATGGACCAGATGCCAGCGATAGCCGGGCATCTGCCCCGTCACGCCGTTCCAGATGCCCGGACCACTGGCAAGGCCGGGAATCAGCAGCACGTCCCGGCCGCTGCCGCGCACCGTCACCATGATCCGGCGCGAGGCAAAATCCGCCGCCAGTGCCGGCATCGCCCACCCTGCCGCCAGTGCGCCCGCGCCGCAGAGCAGGCCGCGTCGATCCATCAGTCCATCCGTCATCCGCTCCCTATTGCCGTCCCGCCGCTGAACCGCAACTGAGCGCCGTTCCGCCGTTCAGACTCCTTACACCGCAAATCCGGAATCATTCGTCGCATCGTCCTTGCCTGCAATACGGGTCACCGCGCCTTGTAACGACTTGAAGTGCGGGGTTAGTGATGAGTTCGAAAGATAGCAGGCGCGTTTCGTCGCGCCTTGTGCTTGCGGTGGTTGCCTTGTCCGCCTGCGTCGGCGCGCCACCCCAGCCGGGTGCCCAGGCCAGTAGCGCGCGACCGAATAATCCGCCGCGCCAGACCGTGCAGCCCACGACCAACACCTGGCCGATCAAGCAGGTCGCCAATCCCCCCGCCCCCTACAAGGATATCGACCAGCGCGAGCAGCCCTCGCCCGCACTTGTCAGCGTGATCCAGAATCTGGGCCAGAGCTTCCGGGGCAAGGTCGGCATCGCGGTGCGCCGGGTCGGGGCGGACTGGACCGTCGCCTATAATGGCAATGCCCTGTTCCCGCAGCAGAGCGTGTCGAAGCTGTGGGTATCGATGACCTTCCTCGACGCGGTCGATCGCGGCAAGATCCGCCTGGCGGATTCGACCACCATCACGAAGAAGGATCTGACCCTGTTCCACCAGCCGAGCGCGGCGATGGTGGGTGCGACCGGCTGGACCACAACCTATTCCGACCTGATGCGCCGCGCGATGACGCAGAGCGACAATACCGCCAACGACACGCTGCTGCGCGCCGTCGGCGGGCCGGACGCGGTGCGCGGCTATCTGGCACGCCGCCACATCGCCAATATCCGCTTTGGTCCGGGCGAACGCCTGCTGCAATCGACCACCGCCGGCCTCGACTGGCGGCAGGATTATTCGATCGGCCGCAATTTCTACGCCGCCCGCGCCGCGCTCCCCATGTCGGTCCGGCAGAAGGCGCTCGACAATTATCTCGCCAGCCCGCCCGATGGCGCCGCGCCGGCGTCGATCGTGCAGGCGCTGGCCAAGCTCAAGGAAGGCGACATGCTGTCCTCAGCCTCCGCGCGCCTCCTGATGGGGATCATGGAAGAAGCCAAGACCGGGCCACAGCGGATCAAGGGCGGTGTTCCCCATAGCTGGACCTATCTGCACAAAACCGGCACCGGACAGGATCTGCCGCCACGATCGACCGGCTTCAACGATGTCGGGATCATGACCGCGCCGGACGGCACCAGCTATGCCGTGGCGGTGATGATCGGCAGCACGACGGTGTCGATCCCGGAACGCTGGCAGCTGATGCAGGCCGTCGCGAAGGCCGTGGTCGCCAATCACGAGAAGCGCTGAGGTTAGAAACGCCGCACGACGCCGACATAGAGTTCGGCGTCGGGGCTGTCATGGTTGAGGCCCAGATTGGCGCCGGCATCGAACTGCATGTCGTCGCCCGCCTGCCAGCCCAGCGACAGCCCGGCCAGCGCCTGGGTGGCATGACCATCAGGATCATCGTCGCGCATCAGCGACGCTTCGATCGATCCGGACAGGCTGTCGCTGATATCGAAGCCCAGTCCCGCGACGCTGCCATAGGCCAGATGCCGGCCATCGCCATCCTCATCGACCGCCGCGTCCACTTCCGGCGTCGCCAACAGGCTGAAACCCTGCCCCAGATCATAGCTGATCGGCACCAGCATCCCGGCGCCCCAGTCGCCCTCGCCGATCGCATCGCCGCCGGTCGGTAGGCTGGCATAGGGCATGACCGCGATCGAAAAGCCCGCACCATCCGGATGGCGCAAATTCTGCCGCAGCGCGACGCGCATGTCGCCGATGCCATTGTCCGTCTTGACCGCGCCGGTTACCCGATCGCGCGTGCGCACATGGCCAAAGGCGGTCCAGCCCAGTTGCGCTTCCATGCTGTCGGTCAGGCCGATGCGCAGCAGCGCGTCACCGAAGTTCACAGTGTCGACACGGCTCTCGCCATCCTGCTCGCGGGTCCAGTCGCCCAGCCCCAGTTCGACCTGCACCTTGCCCGGCGCCATGGTGCAGGGCGGGGTATCAAGCCCCGGCCGGTCGGCGCAGAATTCCCGCGCGTCCTGCGCCCAGGCTACGCCACACTGCGCCGCCATCGCCAGCAGCATCGCCGCGCCCCATGCCCGCATCACATGCCCTCCCCTTCCCAATCTGTTTCCAGCGCAACGAAACGGATAGGAAGCAGCAAATATCCCGCACTGGCCTTTACTGTCCCGCTGCGGCACTAAGTTCCTATGCCGCGCCCCTTTTCCTCGCTGCTCGACCGGGTGACGCCGCGCACCATCGATGAACTGGAATGCGCGCTGTCGGTGCTGGGCGCGATCCTGCTCGCCCATCTGCTCGGCGCCACCCATGTCTCCTGGGCCGCCTTTGCCGGCTATATGGTGATGCGCGGCCATGCCGCCGAGACGCTGGCGCGCGGCGTGCTGCGGATCGTCGGTACGGTCGCGGGCGGCCTGATCGCGCTGGGCAGCGCGCCCTTCATCGTCGGCTACTGGCCCGCTGCCGCAGCAGCGCTGGCGCTGATGGGGACGATCAGCCTCTATGCCGCGATCACCTCGCGCCGCTCCTATGCCTGGCTCTTCTTCGGCCTGACCTATGCGATGGTCGTGCTCGACAAGATCGAGCATCCCGCGATCGCCCTGCCCGAATTCGTCCAGACCCGCGTGCTGGAAACGCTGGCCGGCATCGCCGCCAGCCTGATCGTCAGCCTCGCCTCCACCCTGACCCTGCGCCGCCGCTGGCCAGCCAAGCGCACGCCCGCCGCGACCGGTGCGGGCTGGCACGGAGACTCGCTGCGCCATGCGCTGCAGGCCGGCGTCGCCCTGGCGCTGCTGGTCGCGCTCAACGCCTGGATTCCCGTACCCGCGCTGGCGCAGGGCGCGATCATGATCATGGCGGTGATGCTGCTGCCGGTCACCGGCATCGGGTCGAGCGGCCTGGCCCCGGTCAGCCAGCGCATCCTGCAACGCATGATCGGCTGCATCGGCGGCGCCTTGTTCGCGGCCTTCTTTCTGGTCGCGGGCGCCGACAATATGGCGCTGCTGCTCGGCGCCACCGCGATCGGCGTGATGCTGGGCCGGCATCTGGAAAATGGCGACCCGACCCATCGCTATGTCGGCACCCAGTTCACCCTGGCGGTGCTGGTGATGCTGGTGCCCGACCGCTATGACCAGCTGGTGCTGGAACCGGGCGTCGAGCGGCTGATGGCGATCTTCATCGGCATGGCCGTGCTGATGCCGGTGCTGCTGGTCGGCCATCTGCTAAGCGGCCGGCGCGCCGACGAAGCGACCGCCCCGGCCAGCGGCGAGAGCGGCGGCGTATAAGCGCGGATACAGGAGCGCCCGGCACTGGAGCAGCAGGCCAATCCCCGCTATCCCCTGACCCATGTCTCAGCAGAATCATCTCTATCTGGTCGACGGCAGCGGCTATATCTTCCGCGCCTATCACCAGCTTCCGCCGCTCACCAACCAGCATGGCCAGCCGGTCGGCGCCGTCTATGGCTATACCACCATGCTCTGGAAGCTGGCCGAGGAGCTGGGCAAGGCGGAGGGGCCGACCCATCTGGCCGTCGTGCTGGACAAGGGCAGCCACACCTTCCGCAACGACATGTATGATCAATATAAGGCGAACCGGCCGCCCGCACCCGAGGATCTGGTCCCCCAGTTCCCGATGATCCGCGACGCCACACGCGCCTTCTCGCTCCCCTGCATCGAGGAAGCCGGGTATGAGGCTGACGACATCATCGCCAGCTACACCCAGGCCGCCGTGCGCGCCGGCTGGCATGTCACCATCGTCAGTTCCGACAAGGATCTGATGCAGCTGATCCAGCCCGGCGTCGACATGTACGACACGATGAAGAATGAGCGGCGCGGCGCCGACTATGTCATGGGCAAGTTCGGCGTCCTGCCCGAGCAGCTGGGCGACGTGCTGGCGCTGATGGGCGACAGCGTCGACAATGTGCCGGGCGTGCCGGGCATCGGCCCCAAGACCGCGGCCAAGCTGATCACCGAATATGGCACGCTGGAAGCAGCGCTGGATGCGGCCCCTTCGATGAAGAAGTCGAAGATGCAGGAAAACCTCATCGCCCATGCCGACATGGCACGGCTGTCGCGCCGGCTGGTCGCGCTGCATGACAGCATGGACCTGCCCGAGCCGCTGGACGACCTGACCTTGAAGGGCATTCCCAAGGAGCCGTTGCAGGCCTTCCTGTCGCATCATGGCTTCAAGACCCTGCTCAACCGCCTGGGCGCGCCGGCCGCTACGGTTACTGTCGCCAGCACGGCCGCTGCGACCGGCAGCGCCGACGCGCCACCGCCGCCCCCGGTGGTCGAGGTCGAGCATCCGCCGATCGACTGCGCCCTCTATGAAACCGTCACCACGGTCGAGGCGCTGCAACTGTGGATCGACGAAGCCCATGCGCTGGGCGTGGTCGCGGTCGATACCGAGACCGATGCGCTCGACAGCATGGAATCGGGCCTGGTCGGCATCAGCCTGTCCACCGGGCCGGGCCGCGCCTGCTATATCCCGCTCGCCCATCGCTCCGCCGACGACATGTTCGGCGAAGTGCCGCAGCAGATCGCGCTCGACGACGCCATCCGGTTGCTCAAGCCCCTGCTCGCCGACGATGCGGTGCTCAAGGTCGGCCATAATATCAAATATGACCTCAACGTCCTCGCCCGCGTCGGGCTGGAGGTGACGCCGATCGACGATTCGATGGTGATGAGCTTCGACCTCGACGCCGGCAAGTCGCTGGGCGGCCATGGCATGGACGAGGCGGCGAGCGTCCACCTCAATCACACATGCATCAGCTTCAAGGACGTGACCGGCACCGGCAAGAAGGCGATCAGCTTCGCCCATGTGCCGCTCGACAAGGCCACCGCCTACGCCGCCGAGGATGCCGAAGTCACCTGGCGCCTGTGGCACAAGCTGTCGGGCCGCCTGCCGGCCGAGGGCGCGACGCGGGTCTATCAGTTGGTCGATCGGCCGCTGATCCCGGTGGTGGCCGGCATGGAGCGGCAGGGGATCAAGGTCGACCGCGAAGCGCTGTCCCGTCTCTCGGGCAGCTTCTCGCAGTCGATCGCCGGCCTGGAAGCCGAAATCCACGAACTCGCCGGCCATCCCTTCACCATCGGATCGCCGCAGCAGCTCGGCGTCGTGCTGTTCGACGAGATGGGCCTCAAAGGCGGCAAGAAGGGCAAGAGCGGCACCTATTCCACCGACGTCACCGTGCTGGAGAAGCTCAAGGCCGAAGGCTCGGCCATTTGCGGACTGGTGCTGGAATGGCGCCAGCTTTCCAAGCTCAAATCGACCTATACCGACGCGCTGCAGCAGCAGATCAACCGCGACACCGGCCGGGTCCATACCAGCTATTCGCTGACCGGCGCCCAGACCGGCCGCCTGTCCTCGACCGATCCCAACCTGCAGAATATCCCGATCCGCACCGAGATCGGCCGGCAGATCCGCCATGCCTTCGTCGCCGAACCCGGCAATGTCATCCTGGCGGCGGACTATAGCCAGATCGAGCTGCGCCTGGCCGCACACATGGCCGACGTCCCCGCGCTCAAGGACGCGTTCGAACAGGGCGAGGATATTCATAACCGCACAGCCATGGAATTGTTCGGCGAGGTCAATCGCGACACGCGCGGCCGCGCCAAAACGATCAACTTCGCGATCCTCTATGGCATTTCGCGCTGGGGCCTGGCCGGCCGGCTGGAAATCAGCGCCGACGAGGCGCAGGACATGATCAGCCGCTATTATGAGCGCTTCCCCGGCATCAGCGTCTATATCAACGAGACGCTGGAAAAGGCGCGGGCCAACGGCTTCACCGAAACCCTGTTCGGCCGCAAGACCTGGTTCCCGCGCATCAAGGCCGCGGTCCAGCACGAACGGCAGGGCGCCGAACGCGCCGCGATCAACGCGCCGATCCAAGGCACCAGCGCCGACATCATCAAGCGCGCGATGGCGCGCATGGGCCCGGCGCTCGAAGCCGCCGGCCTGCCCCGCGTGCGCATGCTGCTGCAGGTGCATGACGAACTGGTGTTCGAACTGCCCGAAGCCGATGTCGAGGCCGCCAGCAAGGTGATCCGTCAGGTCATGGAAAGCGCGGCCGAACCGATGGTCAGCCTGTCCGTACCGCTGGGCGTGGAAATCGGCACCGGCCCGAGTTGGGGCGCCGCGCATTGATTTGGCTCACATGGATTTAGCCGGTTTCATCATTCTGCTCGGGGGAGCATGGATACTATCGCTCCCCTTTGTTCTTTGGTTTGCATGCAAACATCGTCGGTGGCCTTTGGCGTTCGTTTGGCTGCTACCCTCGCTGTGGTTCATCGGTGGATATCTGCTAGGGAACAATTCATAGTTCGTCATGCCAGCGAAGGCTGGCATCTCACTGCCTTTTGACGCAGCATCGCCGCCATGATGGAGGGCTGGGTCTATATCATGACGAACCGCGCTTATGGCGTGTTGTATGCCGGCGTGACGTCTAGCCTGCCGCATCGGACCATGCAGCATCGCGACGGGACCGGTTCGGAATTCTGTCGCCGATATGGTCTCGATCGCTTGGTCTATGCTGAGCGGCATGCAACAATCATCGACGCCATCGCTCGCGAAAAGGCGATGAAGGCGTGGAAGCGCGAGTGGAAGGTACGATTGATCGAAAGCATCAATCCGCAATGGCAGGATTTATTCGACACGCTGCACCTGGATTGAGCCGGCGAGCAGAAAGAAAAGTGAGATGCCAGCCTTCGCTGGCATGACGGAAGGAAGAAGCCCTCAACGAAAAAGGCCGGCCCCATCGGGACCGGCCTTTTTCTCAATCGAACAGCTCTTCCAGAAAGCTCTTCCTGCGTTTCTTGGGATAGCCCCGCCCGTCGTCGCGATATTCACGGTCCGGGCGGTAGCTCATCTGCGGCGCGGCGGGGGCCGGAGCCGGCTGGGCGGAGCGCTCGATGATCTTGTCGAGTTCGCCCCGGTCCAGCCAGACGCCGCGACATTGCGGGCAATAGTCGATCTCCACCCCCTGCCGGTCGCTCATGTGGAGCCCCACATGGCAGACCGGGCAGAGCATGGCCGACACGGTGGCCTGATCCCGCATGCTTATTCGCGCTCGCCGGTCAGGCTCAGCAGCATCTGGAACAGGTTGACGAAGTTCAGGTAGAGCGACAGCGCGCCCATCACCTGCATCTTCTGCGCCACCTCATGGCCGGCATAGTAGAAATATTCCGACTTGATGCGCTGCACGTCCCAGGCGGTGAGGCCGGTGAAGACCACCACGCCGATGATCGAGATGACCATCGCCATCGCCGACGAGCCGATGAAGATGTTGATCAGGCTGGCGACGACGATGCCGATCAGGCCCATCATCAGGAAGCTGCCCATCTTGGTCAGGTCACGCTGGGTGGTATAGCCCCAGAGCGCCATGGCGAGGAACATCACCGCCGCCGAGAAGAAGGCCTGGGCGATGCTGCCGCCGGTGAAGACCAGGAAGACGCTGCCCAGCGACACGCCCATCACCGCCGCGAAGGCGTAGAAGGCGGTGCGCGCGCCAGCCGTCGTCATCTTGTCGATGCGGAAGCTGAAGAAGAAGACAAAGGCCAACGGCGCGAAGATCGCGACCCACTTCAGCGGCGTGCCGAAGATGGCAGCGGCCAGCACCGGGGTATTGCCGACCAGGGCAGCGACCAGGCCGGTGATGACCAGGCCGATGCCCATGTTGCGGAAAACGCCGAGCATGTGCGCGCGCAGGCCAGCATCGGTCTGCGCCGTCTGGCTGGCACCATAGCCCGGCATGCGTACGGGATTGTTCACGGCTTCACTCACTCCATCATAAATGTGGTTCGAGTGAGCCCGGTGCGGTCTCCTGCGGCAAAAAGAGGGGGGAATTGCCACAAAACCTGCACCGGGCGCACCCGATGCGGTCCGACATCGCGACCTGGATCAAGGGGGAAGAGATCCATGTCGCCAGAGGGGCCCGGTCCGCACAGCCAATATCGGGTCGCCCGGACGATCGCGCAAGGCGCCACCACCCGAGCAACAATTTATTACATTTGCCGCGCCGCCCCGACGCCGCGGATGAAGTCCCACACTTCCGATGCGAAGGGCGGCTGCCGCTCCTCCTTCCACTCGTCGACATGGTCGTACATGCGCGTCACCCCCTCCATCATCGCCGGCGTGGCGATGGCGGTGAAGGGCGCGAGCAGCGCCTGCCATTCGTCATAAAAAGCCCCTGCCGCCGCGCTTGCCGGGTCGAGCGGCAGCGCCGCCTCTATCCGAGCGGTGAGGTCCGCCCATTGCGCGCTATAGGCCGCCTGATCGAAATCGGCCGGCATGTTGGGCATCGTCTCGGCAAAATCGGCCTCGGCCTGGGCGCTGATATAGCGGCCACTGACCGCCTTCCATTCTTCTTGCATCGTCATGCTTTCTCCACTGCGGATCAGCGAGCAAAGGGTCGCGGCATCGAGCGGCTCGCCACGGTCGATGCGGGACAAGGCAGTTTCCAGATGGCTGCGCGCCTGCGCCAGTTCCTGCGCCTGCGCATCGATCGCTACGATCTGCGCGCGCAGCAGCGCACCAAGGTCGATCGGCCGGCCGTCGAACAAAGTCTTGATCTGGGCGAGGCTCAGCCCTGCGCGCTTGAGCGCCAGCAATTCATGCAGCCGCGCCAGCTCGGCCGGGCCGAACAGGCGCCGCCCCGACGCGGTGCGCAGCGGTGCGACCAGCCCGCGCGCCTCATAGAAACGCAGCGCCCTGCTGGTGAGGCCGGTGGCGCGGGCGACGGCGGCAATATCCAATATATCGGTCATGCCCCTTGCTACCGCTTGACCCAAGGTCAAGTTCAAGCGCTTTTTTGCGGTGCCCGCCCCGTTGACGATCGCGCCGTCTCGCGACATGGCTGGCGCCATGAGCCAAGACCAGCATAGCGACGCGCCCCTGCGCCTGTTCAACAGCCTGACCCGGTCGATCGAGCCGTTCGCGCCGATCGAGCCCAACCATGCGCGCGTCTATAGCTGCGGCCCGACCGTCTATAATTATGCCCATATCGGCAATCTGCGTGCCTATGTATTCGTCGACACGCTGCGCCGCACCCTGCTGTGGAAGGGGCTGGACGTCACCCAGATCATCAACATCACCGATGTCGGCCATCTGACGTCGGATGCCGATGCCGGCGACGACAAGATGGAGGCGGCCGCCCGCGCCAGCGCCAAGAGCATCTGGGACATTGCGGCCCATTATACGCAGGCGTTCAAGGCTAATATCGCCGACCTCAACATCATGGCGCCCAGCGAATGGACGGTCGCGACCGACTATGTGCCGCAGATGATCGAATTTGCGCGCAAGATCGCCGACGCGCATTGCTACGAACTGGACAGCGGCCTCTATTTCGATAGCTCGACCGTGCCCAATTATGGCGCGCTGGCCGGCGGTCGCGACGACGCCGCCCATGCCCGCATCGATCCGGTGGCGGGCAAGCGCAACCCGAGCGACTTCGCGATCTGGCGCAAGTCGCCGCCGGGCGAGCAGCGCCAGATGGAATGGGACAGCCCCTGGGGCAGGGGCGCGCCGGGCTGGCACCTGGAATGCTCGGTCATGAGCCAGGCGCGCCTGGGCCAGCCGTTCGATATCCATACCGGCGGCATCGACCATCGCGAGATCCATCATCCCAACGAGATTGCGCAGAACCAGGCCTATTGCGGCTGCCCCGATACGCAGCCCGACTTCACCGGCGCGCGCTGGTGGATGCACAATAATTTCCTGGTCGACCGGCAGGGGAAGATGTCGAAGTCGAAGGGCGGCTTCACCACCCTCTTCAGCCTGGTCGATGCCGGCGTGCATCCGATCGCCTATCGCCTGCTGTGCCTGGGCGCCCATTATCGCAGCGAACTGGAGTTCAGCGCCGACAATCTCGCCGCCGCGCTGACCCGCCTCAAGCGCCTCGTCATGGGCGTCGAGGGGCTGAAAAGCCGGGCCGAGGGGATCACCTGGCAGTCGGTGACGCTCGATTATCTGCGCGCCAATCTCCACCCCAAGCTGGTGCCGCTGCTGGAGCAGTTCGACGCCGCGATCGCCGACGACCTGATGACGCCGCGCGCGCTGCCGCTGCTGGAGGAAGCGATCGCCATGAAGAAGGTGCCGGTGGACGAGAAGCTGTGCCTGATCGCCGCCTTCGACCAGGCGCTGGGCCTGCGCCTACTGGACCTCACCCGCGCCGAGTTGCGGGTGCAGCCCAAGGATGCGCAGATCACGCCCGAGGAGATCGAGGCCGAACTGGAACGCCGCACCGCCGCTCGCGCCGAGAAGGATTTCGCCCTGTCGGACGAGATACGCGACGCGCTGATCGCGCGCGGGGTCGAGGTGATGGACGGCGATCCCCTGCGCTGGGACTGGCGCCTGACGCTGGCCTGATGGCTTGACGCCGTCCCGGGTTCGACCCAAGACGGTATCGGGTCGAGAAAAGTGGGGCGCATCATGCTGTTTTCCGCGCGCGCGGGCGCGTTGCTGCTGGCCTTGGCCGGCCCCGCGCTGCTGCCCGCTGCCGCCGCCCCGCCGCCCGCCTTCCGCACCGACGATCCGCGCTATGCCCGGCTCTACGCGCTGGAGGACAAGGCCGACGCGCTGTTCGAGAGCGACGATTATGCCCTGTCCATGTCGCAGAAGACGCGCGACGCCTGGACAGCGCTCGAAACGGCGGCATCCCACAGCAAGGTGCAGGGTCAGGCCCATCCGTTGGCGGGCGTCGCGCTCATCAACCTGTCGTCGATGGACCAGATCGACGGTCGCAACCCCGATGCGCTGGCCCATGCGGACCGCGGCCTTGCCCTGCTGTCGCCCTTCCGCGATGCCTATCCGATATACTGGATGCAGGGCCTGTCGATCAAAGGCTATGTCCAGGTCACGCTGAACCAGATCGGCGCCGGGGTCGAGACGCTGGCCGAAGCGAGCCGCTATATCGACGGCTATTTCGCCCGCACCGATCCCAAGGCGCTGGATGAATCGGCGATGATGCTGAAGTCCAACATCGCCTTCGCCCATGCCCAGGCACTGTCCCGCCTTGGCCGCAACAGCGAGGCGGTCGAGGCGCAGCGCCGCAGCATGGAGGCGCGGGTCGCCGCCAGCGGCCAGAACAGCGCGGATGCGGTCGGCGCCTATTATATGTATGCGCAGATGCTCTCGCGCGCGGATCGCGATGCCGAGGCGGAAATCTATGCCCGACTGGCGGTGGATACCGCAACCGACCATGTCGATCGCAAGCACCCCAATTATGCCCGCGCGCTCGAAGCGCTGGGCCTGCTGCTCTCGCGCACCGGGCGGCGCAGCGAAAGCCTCGCCTATCTGGAACGATCGATCGCGATCAAGCGCGAGACCAGCGGCACGAAGAGCCTGGCCTTTGACTTCGCGCTGCAGAATCTCGGCAATCTGCTGCTGCCGCTGGAACGGTATGACGAGGCGGAGCTGCTGTTCCTGGAGGCCGAGCGCGGCTTTCGTGACATCGAAGGTGACACCAGTCCGCAGTCCGCACGCGCGCTGGCCTTTGCCGGCGTCGCCGCCTTCGCCCAGGGCCACAGGGACGCGGCTATCAGCCGGCTACAGACCGCGCTGGCGCGTGGCCGCACCGGCAGCGCCGAGGATCGCGACATGGGGCAGCGCGTCTATCCCTTTTTGATCCCCGCCCTGATCCAGGCCGGCCGGATGGACGAGGCGCGCGCTGCCGCCGTCGATTTCGACCGGGAGACCCGCCAGCTCGACAATCTGCCCGGCTTCGCCATCGCCAATGCCGGCATGCTGTCCGCCTGGGCCAATGGCGGCGATAGCATCGATGCGGCCTGCCGGCTGATCGCGCTGCTGCGCACCAGCCTCAGCCTGCAAGAGGACGGCGCCCTGACCGAGGATCAGCGCGCCGCGCTGGACAGCGTGCTGGCGATCGCGACACAGGCGCGCGACGCCGGGCTGGCGATGGACGCGATGGCGCTGCTTGCCGGATCGGGCATCGTCCAGGCCAATCATCTGGTCGCGCAGCGGATGGTGGACGACCCGGCGCTGGGCAGCCGGGTCCGCGCGCTGCAGGACCGGACCCGTGCGCTACAGGCCGCCGATAGCCTTTTGCTGCAGGCGCTCGCCCGTGACGAAGGCGTCGCCGCCGCACGCGCCAGTCGCGCGACATTGGCAAAAGAGGTCAATGCCGACCGCACCGCCATCGCCCATGATTTCCCCCGATGGCTGGAGGCGCGCGGTGGCGCCGTGCCCGATCTGGCATCGCTGCAAGCCAATCTGGCGGCGGACGAGGCGCTGCTGGCGGTGACGCCGGCCTTTGACGGCGTCTATATCCTGGCCGTCAGCCGCGAACGGACCGCCATCATCCGGGCGCAGGAGACGCGCGCCGATCTGGTCGGCCGGATCGCGCGATTGCGCGCATCGCTGAGCGCTACCGGCTTCGACCAGGAGGGCGCTCATATCCTCTACACCCAGATCTTCACGCCCGATGTCCGGACGGCACTCGGCAAGGCATCGCGCCTGCGGGTCGTGCCGACCGGCGCTATCGCGGCCCTGCCCTTTGCCATGCTGCCGCAAAAGCCGGTGCAGCATATCGACCGGAACACGCCTTGGCTGATCCGGCGCTATGCGCTGCGGATCGACAGCGGCTTCCGCCCGGTCGTGCCGCAAAAGCTGGCGGCACAGGATGACCGGATGCTGGGCATCGGCGCACCCCTGCCCTTTTCGCAGGAGACGCAGGCGATCGCCCCGAAGCAGCGCGGCGGCGGCGCGGCCACGCTGGCGCAACTCCCGCCCCTGCCCGGATCGGCCGAGGAATTGCGATCGGTCGCGCGCTATTTCGGCCCCGATCATGCCCGGCTGCTGATCGGCGCGAACGCCAGCGAGGCGATCCTGCGCACCAGCGACCTGCGCCCCTATTCGGTCATGCTGTTCGCCACCCATGGGCTGGTCGGCGGCCAGATGGAGGGACTGGACGAACCGGCCCTGCTGCTGTCGCCCCCCGATACGGATTCCGGCAATGACGGGATACTGACGGCATCGGAAGTGGCGCAGATGCGGATCGGCGCCGACTGGGTGATCCTGTCCGCCTGCAACACCGCTGCCGGCAGCAGCGCCCAGGCGCCGACCTATTCCGGCCTGGTCCAGGCATTCCGTTATGCTGGCGCGGGCGCCCTGCTGGTGTCGCACTGGCCGGTGCGGGACGATGCCGGCACCTTCATCACGGTCGAGACGGTCAAGGCCAATCGGCGCGGCGCCTATCGCGGGGTGGCGTTGCAACGGGCTATGCTGAAGCTGATCCGGTCCGGCAAGCCGGACGCTGTGCAGCCCTATGTCTGGGCGCCCTTCATCCTCGTGGGGCAATAGCCGCTTGCGGATCGACCCGGTTGGCGAGCGGACGACCGGCGGCGAAATCGCTGATATTGGCCATCGTCGTCTCGGCAATGCTGGCCAGCGCCTCTTCGGTCAGGAAGGCCTGATGCCCGGTGACCAGCACATTAGGGAAGGTCAACAGCCGCTGGAACAGATCATCCTCGATGATCTCGTTGGACAGATCCTCGAAGAACAGGTCCGCCTCCTGCTCATAGACGTCGAGCGCGACGCCGCCGATCTTGCGCGACTTGAGGCCCGCCACCAGCGCCTGCGTATCGATCAGCGCGCCGCGGCTGGTATTGACGATCACCAGTCCATCGCGCGCCCGACCGATCGCGTCGGCATTGATGATATGGCGGGTATCCGGGGTGAGCGGACAATGGAGCGAGACGATATCGACCTGTTCCAGCAGATTGCGTGGCGGCACGTAGCGCACGCCCATCGCCAGCAGTTCGGGATCCTGGGCCACATCGCTCGCCAGCACCTCGCAGCCAAAGCCCAGCTTCAGCGTGCGGGCGACCAGCGCGCCGATCCGCCCGGTGCCGATCACGCCCGCCACCCGGCCGTGGAGGTTGCGGCCGATCAGCCCGTCGAGCGCGAAATTATTTTCCCGTACCCGCGCCCAGGCGCGATGGATGCGCCGGTCGAGTGCCATCAACAGAGCAATAGTGAACTCGGCAACCGCATGGGGCGAATAGGCCGGCACTCGCACCACCGTCAGCCCCAGGTCCGCCGCCGCGACCAGATCGACATTATTATAGCCGGCACAGCGCAGCGCGATCAGCCGCGTGCCGCCGGCCGCCAGCTTGGCCAGCACGGCCGCGTCCAGCCGGTCGTTGACGAACACGCAAACCGCCTCGAACCCTTCGCCCAGGCTCGCGGTGTCCGCGTCCAGACGGGGCTCCAAGAAATGCAATTCATGTCCCTGATTGGCGGCCGACAGGAAATGCCGGTCATAGCCCTTGGTGCCGAAGATCGCGATGCGCATGGCGCCATAGTGCCCGCCCGCCCGCCATCGTCAAGCCGCGGCATATACTGAGCCAGTCCGTTTTACATGTCGGCCAGTCCGGTTGGACAGGCTATCCCAAAGACGGCACTTTGCGTCGCATCCTCAACGATCCGATATGAGTGCCCCGCCCCCATGTTTGCGCTTCTGCTGGCGATCGCCGCCGCATCATCCAGCAAGGTTCCGCCGCCACCGCCCGCATCGGACGAAGGCGGCATCTACATGTTCGAGACCGGCACCAGCCTGCTCGCCAAATGCCGCAACAAGGCGCCGGAATATAAGCTGGCCTGCACCGCATATATCGCCGGGGCGACCGACGGCATCCGCAAGGAGATGTTCCTGGGCCGCGCCCGCACCGTCTGCTGGCCCAAGCGGATGGCGGCCGAGGATGTGAAAAACACCGTCGTCGCCTATCTGGAGCGCTACCCCGATCAGCGTGGTGCTGCGGCGTCGGCGCTGGTCAGCATCGCCCTCAACGATCGCTATCCCTGCCAGAAATAAAGCCGCTCGATCAGTCTGATCGATAGTATCCTTGCGCAAAGAGGCGCTGCAACCGCTATAAACTTGCCCTGCCGGGCGGTTGCGCGTAGATGCGGCCCCTATTTTTTTGACGTGAAGGAGACTCGACGTGGCGGCGAAGTGGACGCCGGAAAGCTGGCGGGAGCATAAGGGCATCCAGATGCCCTTTTATCGGGACCAGGAGGCGCTTGCCTCGGTAGAGGCCCAGCTTGGCCAGTTTCCGCCCCTCGTCTTTGCGGGCGAGGCACGGAATCTGAAGGCCGATCTTGGCCGCGTCGCGAACGGCGAAGCCTTCCTGCTGCAGGGCGGCGACTGCGCCGAAAGCTTTGCCGAGTTCCATCCGAACAATATCCGCGACACGTTCCGCGTGCTGCTGCAGATGGCGGTCGTCCTGACCTTCGCCTCAAAGCTGCCGGTGGTGAAGGTCGGCCGCATGGCGGGCCAGTTCGCAAAGCCCCGCTCGGCCGATACCGAGACGATCGGTGGCGTGGAACTGCCCAGCTATCGCGGCGACAATGTCAACGACATCGCCTTCACGCCCGAAGCGCGCGAGCCCGATCCGCAGCGGATGATCCGCGCCTATAACCAGTCGGCGGCGACGCTGAACCTGGTGCGTGCCTTCTCGACCGGCGGCTATGCCAGCCTCGACCGGGTGCATGGCTGGATGCTCGATTTCATGGGCCGCAGCCCCTGGGCCGCGAAGTTCGAGGCGATGGCCGACCAGATCGGCCAGGCGCTCGACTTCATGCGCGCCTGTGGCCTGGACGCGGACAGCGTGCCCCAGCTTGGCGGCACCAGCTTCTACACCAGCCATGAGGCACTGCTGCTGCCGTTCGAGCAGGCGCTGACCCGTCAGGACAGCCTGACCGGCGACTGGTACGACACCTCGGCGCACATGCTGTGGATCGGCGACCGCACCCGCTTCGAAGGGTCGTCGCATGTCGAATATCTGCGTGGCATCGGCAACCCGATCGGCATGAAGTGCGGCCCGACGCTGGAGCCGGACGAACTGCTGCGCCTGCTCGACCTGTTGAACCCGAAGCGGGAAGCCGGGCGCATCACGCTCATCACCCGCTATGGCCATGACAAGATCGAAGCCGGCCTGCCCAAGCTGGTGCGCGCGGTGAAGCGCGAGGGTCATTCGGTGGTCTGGTCCTGCGACCCGATGCACGGCAACGTCATCAAGGCGGCCAATGGCTACAAGACGCGGCCGTTCGACCGCATCCTGGCCGAAGTGCGCGGCTTCTTTGCCGTGCATCGCGCCGAAGGGACGTTCGGCGGCGGCATCCATGCCGAAATGACCGGCCAGAATGTCACCGAATGTACCGGCGGTGCGATCGCGATCACCGACGAAGGTCTGGCCGATCGCTATCACACCCATTGCGATCCGCGCCTCAACGCGGCGCAGAGCCTGGAACTGGCTTTCCTGTTGGCAGAAATGCTGAACGAGGAACTGAAGGAACGCCGCGCCGCGGCCTGACGAAAAAGGAACCGGCCCCTCCGAATCGCAAGGAGGGGCCGGTCCAGCCGGCTTCTGCCCCCTGGTCAGCCGGGATCCGCGATCGGATCGAACTCCAGATGCAGGTGCCGCAGCGCCCGCAATATATAGGTGGGCTCGTAGTCGAAGCGCAGCGCCTCACCCGACCCATGATGGGCCGGGGACAGGCGGATATTGCCCATCCGCGCCAATAGCCGCTCGATGCTGACCGCCACCTCGCGCCGGGCTAGCGGCGCGCCGATGCAGGTATGGGCGCCCCGGCCAAAGGCCAGATGCTCCTTGGCGCGCGGCCGATCCATGTCGAACTGCGCCGGATTGTCGAAACGGCGCGGATCGCGATTGGCGGCCATGTGCGACATCAGGATCGTCGTCCCCGCCTTGATCTCGACCCCGCCCAGTTCCGTCGTCCGCGTGCAGATGCGCCCGCCGCTCTTCACCGACCCGTCATAGCGGAGCACTTCCTCCAGGAAATTGGGGATGCGCTTGGGGTCGGCGCGCAACTGCGCCTGGATATCGGGCCGGATGGCGATGATGCGGAAGGCGTTGGCCAGCAGCCGGTTGGTCGTGTCCTGCCCCGCCCCGAACAGGAAGGCCGCCATCGCCGTCAGGTCGACCAGGGTCGGGCTCGTCCCATCCGGGAACTTCGCCAGCGCCAGCGTCGTCAATATGTCCTTCCTTTCCGTGTCCGCGCCCAGCAGCCGACGCACCGGCAACACCGCCGGATGGTTCAGGAAGCGGCGCCAGGCGATGTAGCGGAACATATGCTTGCCAAGGCCGAGCAGCGGATTGTGCTTCAGATCCTCGGGCGATCCGTCGATCTGGGCTGGCACCGCCCCTTCCAGCAGGACGCGGAAGGCCGCACGCCCCTTGGCCGGGATGCCCAGCAGGTCGGCGATCACCAGCGTCGCATAGGGGCCGCCATATTGGCGCACCAGATCGACCTTACCATCGGCGGCAAACTCGTCGATCAGGCTGTCGGCGGTCGCATAGAGGGATGGCTCCAGCGCTTTCAACCGACTGGGTGTGAACAGGCTGCCGATCACCGATCGCAGCTTGGCATGGCGGGTGCCGCTTTCCGTCACGATCTGGTCGGCAAAGGCGATCTTGGGCCGCGCCGCCTCCAGTTCCGCCGCGATATCGTCGCCCTGCGGCGTGAAGGGCAGGTCCGTCATCGGCCCGGTCACGGCGTTGATGCTGGAAAAATGCTCGGTATCGAGCATCACCTGCACCGTTTCCTCATAGCCCGTCACCGCCACCACATTGCGGTGCGGTAGCCGCGTCACCGGCCCCTGAGCGCGCAGAAAGTCGAAATAGGTATGGGGATCATCGACCAGATCCACATCCTTGTAGAAGTCCGCCGTGGCGTAATCGCGCATGATCCTCACCCATTTATGATATACATTGGATCATATCATCCACCATGCCGCTGTCAACGACGGCGAAATGGTAAAGCAAATCGCAGGGCTTTCGCGCTAGGACAGCGCCATGCATGGGTCGGCACCACAGGAAAGCAGCATGATCGGGGCGGGTCGCTATCGCCCCGACATTGACGGGCTGCGCGCCATCGCCATCCTGCCGGTGCTGTTCTTCCATGCCCATGTGCCCGGCTTTTCCGGCGGCTATGTCGGCGTCGACATCTTCTTCGTGATCTCCGGCTTCCTCATCACCGGTATCATCGCGCGCGAGGTGGATGAACAGCGCTTCTCGCTCGTCCATTTCTACGAACGCCGCTTCCGCCGGATCATGCCGGCGCTCAGCCTGATGATCCTGGCCGTGCTGGCGGCGGCCTGCTGGCTCTATCTGCCCGGCGATATCGAGGGCGTACCGAAATCCGCGCTCGCCGCCACGCTGTTCGCCTCAAACCTCTGGTTCTTCACCGATACCGGCTATTTCGCCGGCGGCGCCGACGTAAAGCCCCTGCTCCACACCTGGTCGCTGGCGGTGGAGGAGCAATTCTACATCGGCTTTCCAATCCTGCTGATGCTGGTCGCGCTCTTTGCCGCCCGCTGGCGCAGCCTGATCGTCGGCGCGATCGCTGCGATTTCGCTGGCACTGGCGATTACGCTCCAGCGCGACACCAGCGGCTTCACCTTCTACCTACTGCCCACCCGCGCCTGGGAATTGTTCGCCGGCGCGCTGCTGGCGCTCGGCGCCATCCCGGCGACACGGGCGCGCTGGCTGCGGGAGGCGCTTGCTTGGAGCGGCCTTCTATCTGTCGCCTTCGCTGTCATCTTCTACACGCGCGAGACCGTCTTCCCCGGCATCACCGCCCTGCCCCCGGTGTTGGGCGCGGCGCTGCTGCTGCACAGTGCGCCGGGCACCAGCGTCGGACGCCTGCTCAGCCTTCCCCCGTTCGTCGGCGTGGGCCTCATCTCCTACTCGCTCTATCTGTGGCACTGGCCACTGATCGTCTTCACCGAATATGCGACCGATGCGGCCCTGACCGGCTGGACGGCAATCGCCGTCGTGGCCGCCTCCTTCGTCGCCGCCATCCTCTCCTGGCGCTTCGTCGAGCGCCCCTTCCGCGATGTCCGCCGCATCCCCACCCGGCGCATCTTCCAGTTCACCGGCGGCGCCATGGCGCTGCTCTGCCTCCTGTCGCTGGCACTGCTGGCGGTGGGCGGCTGGCCGCAGCGCTTTGCACCGCAGGTGCTGCAACTCGCAGCCGGTCGCACCGACATCAGCCCCGAACGCAAGGCCTGCCACGACACGTTCGCGCGCGGTGCCCAGCCCTGCATTCTCGGTGCCAGGGTCCGGCCCGATGCCCTGCTCTGGGGCGACAGCCATGGCGTCGAAATGGCCTATGCCCTGTCGCTCAGGGCCAGGGCAGAAGGCCGCGCCCTGATCGAGCGCACCACCTCCAGTTGCCCGCCGGTGCTGGGCTATGACGCGCCCAAGGATGCCCGCTGCGCTCGTGCCAACCAGGCCGCCTTTGCCGCGATCCGTGCCGATCCGGCCATTCGCCGCGTCTATCTCGCCGCCTTCTGGGCCAATGGCGAATTTGACGATCCCGCCTTCGTCGCGAAGCTGGATGCCACCATCCGCGCCCTGCGCGCCGAAGGACGGCAGGTCATCCTGATCGGACCGGTGCCACCCCAGCCTTTCGACGTGCCACGCCATCTGGCCCATCTCGCCCGCGCCGGCGATCTTGGGCAGGCGCAGGGTGTAGACCGCGCCACGATCGAGGCCCGCACCCGCAATCTGCGCGCGCTGTTCGCGCGATGGCAGGCACGGGGCGTGATGCTGATCGATCCGATGGCGCGGCTATGCGATGCCCGCCGCTGCGCCATCATCCATGACGGCAAGCCGCTCTATTTCGATTCCCATCATCTGAGCGTCGCCGGCGCGCGGCTGGTGATGAACGAATAGCGCTACTCCGCCGCCATCGCGTAGCTGCGCGGCAGTTCGTTCGCCAGCGCCTCTGCAATGGCCGCTACCACGCCCTGTATTCGGGCCAGTCCCGGTCCCGGTCGATCAAGCGTGACGTCGAGATAGAGCGCGCGGTCGATTTCCAGCTGCAAAGCATGGAAGTCGCGCTCCGGCCGGCCATGCCGCTCGATCAGATGATCGCCGGCATAGGGATGGTTCTGCGAGGTCAGCACGCCATGCCCGGCGGCGACATCGGCAGCCAGCGTCATCAGCCGCGTCGCGGCGCTGCGACCAAAGCGATCCCCCAGCACCAGCCCCGGCGCGGCCTGCCCGGCAGCGGGTGGCGGCAACGGGGGCATGGAATGCAGGTCGATCAGGATGGCATGGCCATGCCGTTCACGCGCCGCCGTCATCATCTGCGCCAGTCGGGCATGATAGGGGCGATGCAGCGTTTCGATCCGCCACTGCGCCTCAGACCACGGCAGCGGCCGTTGCCATATTTCCTGCGCCCCCGGCAGCCGACGGGGAATGAGGCCAAGCCCTCCCCGCAGCTTCGCGCTGCTCTGTAACGGCAACTCGCGCGGCAAGCCCGTCACCATGGCGGGGTCCAGTTCCCGCTCATGCCGGTTGAGGTCGATCATCGCGCGGGGCGCGCGCGCGACCAGCACGCTATAGCCTCTGGCGATCAGCGGTTGTGCCAACAGGTCAGCCCAGCGATCCTCCAACCGGCGCAGCACCTCCGGCCGCACCCGTGCCAGCGCCAGCAACTCGAGCGGATAGTCGCGCCCGGCATGGGGCACCGACACAATCAGGGGACCATTGGGAAGGGCCGGACCATGAAGATCATAGGCCGCCGCAGATTCGGTCGGCGGGCACGTACCAAAATGATCCAACGCCGCTCCTTTCATCTGCCGCGTAACAAGCCGGACGGCTGGATAATCTTTAATCCTTGTCGCATATATCCGAACGGCTTGCCAGTCTGTGGGCAAGACAAGGGCGCCGCAGAAGACGGCTTACGGGATATTTGGGGTCAATGGTTCGAATCCTGCTGGCGGAAGATGATGACAGCATGCGCGCCTATCTGGCGCGGGCGCTGGAAAAGTCGGGTTATGAGGTTGTTGCCGTGGCCACCGGCACCCAGGCTGTGCCGCATATCGAATCGGATCGGTTCGACCTGCTATTGACCGACATCGTCATGCCCGAAATGGACGGCATCGAACTGGCGCAGCACACCGCCAATGTCGCGCCCCAGACCCGGATCATGTTCATCACCGGCTTTGCCGCCGTGACGCTGAAGGCCGGCAAGGCGGTGCCGCAGGCGAAGGTGCTGTCAAAGCCCTTCCACCTGCGCGACCTGGTGCTGGAAGTCGAACGGATGTTCGGCAGCGAGACGCTGACCGGCCTTAGCTGAGCGCTTCGGCCGCGACCTCGTCCGCGCCCTGCCCCAGCGGCGGCAGCGGCTTGCCCGCCATGGCCGCCGCGAAGCGCTCGCGATCCAGGCCCTTTTCCCAGACCGACACCACCACCGTCGCCACCGCATTGCCGACGAAGTTGGTGAGGCTGCGGCATTCGCTCATGAAGCGATCGACGCCCAGGATCAGGGTCATGCCCGCGACCGGCACCGACGGCACGATCGACAGGGTGGCGGCCAGCGTGATGAAGCCCGCGCCGGTCACGCCTGCCGCGCCCTTGGACGACAGCATCGCCACCAGCAGCAGCAATATCTGCTCCTCCAGGCTCAGATGCACATTGGTCGCCTGCGCGATGAACAGCGCCGCCAGCGTCATATAGATATTGGTGCCGTCGAGGTTGAAGCTGTAGCCGGTCGGCACGACCAGCCCGACCACCGACTTGCGGCACCCGGCCTGCTCCATCTTCTCGATCAGGCTGGGCAGCGCCGCTTCCGACGAGGATGTGCCCAGCACCAGCAGCAGTTCGGCGCGCAGATAGCGGATCAGGTGCAGGATGTTGAAGCCGGCGAACCAGGCGACCGTCCCCAGCACGACGAGTACGAACAGCAGCGAGGTGAGATAGAAGGTCGCGACCAGCCCGGCGAGGTTGGCGAGCGTCCCGACGCCATATTTGGCCACGGTGAAGGCCATCGCGCCGAACGCGCCGAAAGGCGCTGCCTTCATCAGGAAGGATACCAGCTTGAAGATGGCGAGGCTGGCCGATTCCAGCACCGTCATCAGCGGCTCCGCCTTTTCCCCGATCATGCTGAGCGCGATGCCGAACAGGATCGCGACGAACAGCACCTGCAGGATATTATGCCCGTCGGCCACGGCCGACACCAGGGTCGCCGGAATGACGTTGAGGAGGAAGGCGACCAGCGTGCGGTCATGCGCCTGCTGCGCATAATCGGCGATCTTGCTGGCATCCAGACTCGCCGGATCGATGTTGAGCCCGGCGCCGGGCTGCACGACATTGGCGATGATGAGACCGACGATCAGCGCCAGGGTAGAGAAGGTCAGGAAATAGGCGAACGCCTTGGCCGCGACCCGGCCGATCGCTCCCAGTTCCTTCATGCCGGCAATGCCGGTGACGATCGTCAGGAAGATGACCGGCGCGATGATCATCCGCACCAGCGCGATGAAGGCATCGCCCAGCGGCTTCATCGCCTCGCCCGTCGCCGGGAAATAATGGCCGAGCAGCACGCCCAGCGCGATCGCCACCAGCACCTGGAAATAGAGATGGCGATAGAAGGGGAGCGGCCGAACCGGTTCCGTCGGCGTCGATGGCGTAGGCAACATGATGTTTTTGCGTCCCCCCTTATTTGCACCGCAGCATATGGCCTCCCCACCCCCTGTCCAGCGGGTTGGAAAAGTTTCTACAAAAAAGTGTCATTTAGCGCTTGCGCGAGTCACCGACCCCCGTTATTGGCCCCCTCCACGGCGGGCGTGTAGCTCAGTGGTAGAGCACTGTGTTGACATCGCAGGGGTCGCAAGTTCAATCCTTGCCACGCCCACCATGGAAAAGCCCGGTAGGTCAACGACTTGCCGGGCTTTTTCTATGCCCTCAGCACAGTAACATTGTCATGCTCTCGGGTGAGTTTCGGGTGAAGTGCAGGCCCGACCTTCCGGGTTAGCTCCGCGACCACGTCGTCAAGCCCGTCCCTGATGGTGCTGAGATAGTCGGGGTCGAATATAGCGTAGCGGCTGGACGTCTTGCCCAGCGGTCGGTGACCGAGCGCGATTTCCAGTTCGATCAGATCGACGCGCCGGTTTGCAAGGATGGTCGCCATGCTGTGGCGGATAAGCTTCGGTCCCCAGCCGTCAGGTATGCCCAACTTCTCGCGGGCACCGAGCCACCCCTTCTTCACGCTGGCGACGCGGTACTGCTCGATCACGTTGACATGCTGCTTCTCATCGAAGCGGACGCGCTGGCCGCACACGAGCCACTCGTCGGACGCGCTCAACCAGGAGTGCAGCAGATCCACAACGGGCACGACAGGGCGCACCTTCTTTGTCTGCAGCCGGCCCTCAGGGTTGAGGGCAAATCGCCGCTCGTTCTGCATCCACTGGCCCCGCTCTCTCGCGACGCCCATATCGAGGATGGCGTCCGGCCGCGCGAGTGTCGTGATCGCGCCGATCAGATAGCGGCGCAGCGGGATCAGTCGATCGGCATGACCACCATAGACCCCTGCCCCGTTGATCGAATAATCCAGCAGCTCGGCGATTGCATCGATCGACAGGCGATAGGTACGCTGCGGCGTCACCTGATCGCGCGTCTTATGCTTCAGCGGCGGGACATAGCGCGTCCGCCTGGCGTTAAAGGCATGGTTGAGCGCCGCCTTCAACTGGATGATGCTTTCTTCGACCGTCGACGCGCTGCGAACGCGAGCCTTGCCATCGACCCAATTACCCTTCTCGTCCTTCTTGCGCGCGACAATCGGCTCTGCCTTTGCCCACTGGCGGAAGCGTTCGAGAAAACGCTCATCAAGGTCATCAGGAATGAAAGGGTCGATCAGGCGCCCAGCATCGGCCTCAATGTCCATGAAGCGGTTCATCAGCTTCAGCCGGGATTTGATAGCCTCCGCGCTGGTCTGCTTGCTCCCATGCTCTAACCAGTAATCGGTCATGGCTTCCGCGACGGTGTAGACATCCTGCTCACGCGAAGTCGGCCGATGGACCGCAAGATAATGGGCGTCGAGTGCGTCGCAGGCTATCCGAACGTCTGACGTGCCCGTGCTCTTGCGGCGCTGCCTGCCTCTTCCGGGGTCATACCAGAAGATATACCAGCTGCTTGAGTTGGGCTTTCCACCGGCCCCGCGGTCGAGGTCGAGCCAGAACTCGCCCCGCTGATAGATGCCACCTTTTTCTGCCGCCATTTGGCCTGCTCCTTGAGGATGCGCGCTTTCTCTTCTGCCAGGCGGCCGACAAGACCAATCTCGGCGAGAACGTCCAGCTGGGACGGGGAAAGAGTGATGCCCCGCCCGCACTGGAGCGCGCGCGATACTTTCCGGTCGAGATCGATCACCGACTCCTTGTGGTTTCGCTCAACCGCCATGGGTTCCCCCATCGGCCGGCTTATCGCAAGCGCCGTTCATGGTTAAATGGGTGCCCCGGGTTGCCTCGGTCGCCATCATGTCCGCGCCTCCTTAGCGCTCGCCCGGCGCTCGCGCGTCTTGCGCGGCGGGATTGTCTTGATGGTCGCGGCATACTCAGCAAACAGGATGATGACCGAACGGATGGCCGGAGCCAGTAGATCTCCGCCGAGCAAGGTCAGGGACGTCTGGCCAATCAGAAGGAAGAACCAGAACAGTCGGAATGCCCGAAGGGAGGTGGCCGGCCAATCTGCAAACAGCGTCGCGCTGAGCAGTGTGATCACAACGAAGAACCACATGAATGCGACCCAGAGCCACTCGTCGTGCTCGATGTAGACGGTCGCATGACAAGCGGCGAAGAACCAGAGCGCCCGGTGCATCGCATATTGCGTCTGCCGGGTGAGCTGGCATGCGAGGATGATCGGCGGGTGGAACAGCGTCTTGCCCAGCCAGACATCGAGACGGGAAAGGATGGTCATCGTTTCAGCGCCCTTCCGAGGTATCGCAGCTTCGCGATCATGTCGTTTGACGTCCCATGCCTCGTTGAAGTCAGCCGGCCTTCCGAAGCTGATCGACCACGATCGTCGCGTCAGCATCGGGCTTCGAGCGACCAGCCTCGTTCCTGAAGCGGCAAATCTCCTGCAGGACGAGGAAGGTGTCGCCCGGCCGCTCCTTGCTGAGCCTCAATGCTTCACCGCTCGCCTGATGCAGCGTCTGGTGCCGGAAGCGCGGCACCCTGCCCCCGCTACGACGCCAGACCATGAAGGCATAGCTCTCGCGGGGGATCACGACCGAGCCGCCTTCCGCCGCAGGCAGACCTTCGCTCGCCAGCATCATGAACGACTGCCAGGCGCGCTTGATGTCGAGTGCGCAGGCAAATCGGTCCGATCTGCTACGCGTTGGATCGGCCAACGCCAGGGTGTGGGCTGCCACAGCATCGGTGAATCGTTGGTAAGCGATGGCCTCAACCGTCGCTGGCAGGTCGGGAACAGGATCGGGAACAGGCATGAAAGGTCTCGCTTCAGGCTGCTTGGGGGATAGGGTGAACGGAGAAGAGAGGATGAACCCGCCCCGGCCCGGGCGCAGGCTCTCCGCCGCCGGGATCATCGTCACCATCATAGGGAGCCGGGCGCGGCGGCGAGAAATCAGCGCAGGATCGGGTGGCGTGAACTTCCGGCTGGAAAGCCACCCAGGCGCCATCCATCTCGTACATGCTGGCCGGCCCGATCTCGCAGATACCAACCTCCGCCGCTTCGTCATGGACGACCGGAAGGCGCATGTCGGAGGGCGCGCCCTCTCGCCAGTGCCTGCAGTTTTGGCAAATCGCATAGCGTTTCAGCATGATATCCGCGCCTTCCATTCACCGCAGCGGTGATCCTCGTGGATCACCGGGAACGACCACACTCCCGCCGGCCCGTCACCGAGATCGCGACCAGGCAACCAACTGGGAGGGTGGGCGCGGCACAGGCCGCTTCCGTCATCCCTTTGGTGTTTTCCAGGCGACATGCTGCTGGAATTTTCATCGCCCTGAAGGAAGTGGGCGCATCTGGAGCAGTTAGTCATGCCGCCTCCTTGAATTGCTGCTGATTGGCTTGCTTGCGCGCTTCTACGGCCCGCGCCCGCGTCTCGCGCTGCTCCGGGCTCAGAAATCGCATGTAGCCCTTGGCACTTTTGCTTTTGAAGCCGAGCGCCTTGTCGATGTCGACGAAGCGGTCGCCCGCTACCAGCATGTCGATGATGATCCTGCGTCGGGCCAGCACGATCGGAGCACGCTCGAGCGTGCATCCCGGCACGTGCCCTTCGCGAACCCCCTTCACATAGCTGTCCCGGCATCCGTAGGGATGGAACCGGTCCTTGCCGCATCCGCATTGGGGATGTGTGCCCTGCAGCTTCATGATCGCAAGGAACGGCGCGGTTTCCCGGCGTACGGTGTCGAGACGCAATCCGGTGACTGCGCAAAGATCGCGCAGGCTACCGATGGTGGGAAGTAATTCCACCATCAGCGCCAGCATTTCGGGCGTTGCCTTCGGAGGGCACGGGTCAGTCATCGCACCACCCTCAGCGCAGGTGCCGCCTGCTCCTCCTCGTCGTCCAGTAGGGCGGCATGCATTTCCTCCGCACTCGTCGCCGGAAGCGGCACCAGCCCCTGCGAGCCATTGGTACCAGCCGTCATCACGCTACCGACCATGACCTGCAACGGCCGCCGGGCGATCGCCGGACCGAGGCCCAGGAACTCACCGCGGTTAAGATCACGGATACGTTCCACATCTCGCGGTGCGAGGCCCAGCAACTCCCCGGCCCGCTTGATGTCGATGTCGAGGAAGGTCCGACCCATCAGGAAGTTAGAGGCCTCAGCCGCGACGTTCTTGTGCATCTTGGCCAGGCGCTGGGTCGCCAACACGCCGGCAAGACCACGCTTTCGGCCGCGACACATCAGGTTGGTCATTGCCATAAGACAGGTCTTGCGGATGTCACGATCCTCGCCACCGTCATTGGACGGAGCGAAAAGTTGCGCTTCATCCACGAAGACCAGTACCGGGAACCAGTGCTCACGTGGCGCCTCGAACAGGCCGGTGAGGAACGCCGCGGCGCAATCCATCTGCGCCTCGACATCCAAGCCATCCAGGCTCAGCACTACCGAGCCACGATGCTGACGCGAACGCATCGCGATACCGGCCAACTTACCGGGCTTATGCTCGTGGGCGTGAACGATCGTGTGACCGAAGGTTTCGCCCAGCCCGACAAAGTCGCCCTCGGGATCGATGATGATCTGCTGCACAACGCCCGTGCTTTCCTCGATCAGCTTGCGGAGCAGATGGCTTTTGCCACTACCGCTATTGCCCTGGACGAGGAGGCGCGTGGTCAGCAGTTCCTCCAGATCGATCGCGACCGCCTTGCCCTGGTGTGTGCCCAGTTCCAGCGCATTGTCACCAGTCGGTTGTACAGGTGCGGCATAGGCAATCTGCGCCTGTGCGGGCGAGATTGCCTCGCGAATCACCGGGGCAGCAGTGCGCAAAGCCCTCCGGCCCTCAAAGCCAAAATCGGCCGCCACTTCCCGGCGCGGCGCTTCCCGCCGCACCGGCGCGCTTAGCGCCGTCTCGGCCTGGCCGGCCGGCAAGTGCTCCTTTAGCCCCTCCTCCCGGCGCCAATGGATGATGTTGTTTACCGAGGTCGGGATTGCATCGGCAATCTCCCGGTCGGTCTGGTTTGCCTCGTGGAGGGCTCGGGCCAGCATCTTCTGCGTTTCGCCGAAGAAGACCCCGCGTTGCTGCTGCATCATTCGGCCCCCGCTTCCAGATAGGCGTTGCGGAGAGCCCGGAGCATGACGTCCGATCGCTCTGCCCCACCATCGACACCGCGAACGGCTTCCTGCCAGCCGGGCAAGCCGACCTCAGACAATACGACCCCCATCAACTCGAGATCGATCGACTGCTGGTTGTTCTGGCCTTCATGGATGAGCTTGCTCAGCGCATCGAAGATCGCGCTGCCACCGACCATCGCCAGTCCCTCGAACGCCGAGGCCATGGTCGACAGGGCCGCAACAGCAACCTCCTGTCCCTGTGCAGCCAGAACCCGCTTGATCGCATTCACGAACACGACTTCCCCCGGCTTCCAATATTGCCAGGCAGCGACCCGACCGACGGTCAAGCCGGCGCGCGTGACCGTATCGTTGATTGCCAGCGCCTTTGGATCGCCTGCGACTACGGCAGCGTGGAAGTCATCCAGCATACCCATGCTCCGCCGCGACCGGTTGGCCTGGACGAACAGTTCAGCCTCCGCCTTGGGATCATCGAAATCGAAGATTACGACTGGCAGATGCGGAATATCGCCGCGAAGTTCGGCCGCTTCCTTGCGGTGCTGGCCGTCGATCACATAGAGTTCACCCTGGCGGCGCGAAACCAACAACGGCAGGCACAGACGCCAGTCCCAGTTTTCGGCGATCTTGATGATTAGCATCCGTGATGCCCCGCCCTCGATCGAGCGCTGATAGGTGTCGTCCACCTTGAGGCTTCCGACCGGCAGGAACTGAGGCGCCGGGGGTGTGCCGATCGGCGGCTTGAACCTCAATGGAGCGCCACTCTTCTTTCCAGCCGGCCGGGCACCCCGATTGCGATCTCGCACGGTCTTCATGGCGATGGTCTTGTCGACCAGTTCATTAACTGGTCGACAAGACCATCGCCATGAAGAC